>Ga0307429_1000293_pt1 | contig 33999 bp, 33 predicted proteins | sample SalMarWE160230MG_FD_202151 | JGI IMG/M metagenome (GOLD analysis project Ga0307429, IMG submission 202151) | Salt marsh sediment microbial communities from the Plum Island Ecosystem LTER, Massachusetts, United States - WE1603-230 | ecosystem: Environmental > Aquatic > Marine > Intertidal zone >... | reverse complement strand
TCAACGCTGAGGATACGCCCGGTGAGAATCTCCTGTCCCCCCATCCACCCGGCCACATTGCGGCTGTCCTCCATACGCAGCAGCAATCTCCCTTTGGCCAGTTCCTTGGCTTTTCTCAGTTCCGCTTCGGGGACTGGCTCTTTGAGTTGGGAAAGCTGCTCTAGGATAGCCTTGATGGCTACCGGCAGGTTTTTCGGTTCTACCCCGGCATAAACGGTGATGGCGCCGGTATCAAGAAAGTGGTCTACATAGCTGTGAATGCTGTAGGCCAGTCCCAGGCGGTCGCGAATCTCGGTAAAAAGACGGCTGCTCATCCCCTCCCCAAGGATGACATTAAGCAGGTCGAGGACAAAGCGCTGGGGGTGCAGCAGGGGCAGGCCGTTTAGCCCCAGGCAGAGATGGGCTTGCTCGGTGTCCTTACTCTCAACATTAAGTCGGGGGAAGGAGTGTTCCCTGTATGCCTTATAGCCGGGACGAGGCTGCCGGTCGACCCAGCCACCCAGCGCTTGATTAACGGCGTTTACTATCTCCCGGTGCTTTAGAGCGCCGGCAATACTGACCACGGTGTTACTCGGTAGATACTGATGGCCCAGGTAATCGAGCATTACCTTTCGGCTGATGCCGGCAACTGAGTCCCCGTCGCCGGCTATATCCCTGCCCAGGGGGTGTCCGGGCCATAGAAGCCCATCGATGAGCACATTAACCAGCTGGGAGGGGGAATCCTTTTCCATATGAATCTCTTCAATGATAACCCGGCGCTCACTCTCGATGTCATCGTGGTTAAATTTGGAATGAAGCAGTATATCGCTCAGTATGTCCAGGGCCAGGGAGAAGTGCGGTTGAGCCGTCTTGCACCAGTATACGGTTAGCTCTTTGTCGGTGCCGGCGTTAATGATACCCCCCACCCCCTCTATAGCCATTGAGATTTCCTTGGCGGTGGTGCGCCTGGGCGTGCCCTTGAACATCAGGTGCTCGATGAAGTGGGAGACGCCGGCTTGCCGTTCGGTCTCGTACCTGGAGCCAACGCCGATAAAGATACAGATAGATACCGAACGGGTATGGGGCATAGTTTCGGTGATAACCCGCAGTCCGTTATCCAGGGTGGTCTTCTGGTACAAATTTTGCCTCTTTAATCAGGTTAAGTGATATTCTAATGTTATGCTTGGTGGGTGTCAATTTAGGGGTTAAACACCCCACCCTGTTTTATATCTTTTCCCGCCCACCGACCCTTTTTAAGGTATGCCCCTTACGGGGCTTCTCCCCACCCCCACCCCCCAGAGGAGAGAAATTAGCCCCCCTTTTTTTGAAGGGAAATCCTTCCCTGCTTCCAGAGGAGAGAGAGTATCGCCCCCGCCGATGGAGGTGAATAGGGGCACCATTCTAAACAGGGGGTGGGGAAGCGGTGTTTCAGAGGCGAAGCCTCTTTAGGGTGGGCAGGGTGGGAAGAAGAAACTTAGCTTTGTAAAATAGGAGCATTTATTATAAACTAGAGTAAATACCGCATTATATTGATTCAGGTGGTCAAGATGGAAAGACAGTATAAATACCAGAGTTCTATTCCCCAGTACTACAACGTAACCACCAAACTAATAGATGATATGGTGGACAAGGGCTTGGGCGATAAGGTAGCCATTTATTATAAGGATGAGACCTATACCTATAGTGATATGCAAAGCTTAATAAACAAGGTTGGCAATGCGCTTAAGATTCTCGGCGTGCATATTGAAGAGCGGGTGATGCTGGCGATGTACGATTCGCCGGAAGCCGTGGCCTGCTTTTTCGGTGCTATAAAAATCGGCGCCATCCCGACGCCGGTCAACTACATGTATACCATGCACGACTACCGTTATCTGCTCAATAACAGCCGTGCTCGCACCCTTATCGCCGACGCTGATTTTATTGAGGAAATCGAAGGCTTCAAGGAGAAGCTTCTCTATCTGGAAAATACTATCGTCGTCGGCGAAAAGACCAGGGCTTATCATATCGCTTTCCATGACCTCGTCGACCGCTGTTCCGATAAACTCGATGTGGCTTATACCACCGTTGATGATGCCGCTTTCTGGAACTACACCTCAGGTAGCACCGGCGTTCCCAAGGCGGCGGTTCACCTCCAGCACGATGTTTTCAGCTGCATTGACAATTATGCCAGGGCTGTTCTGGGCATTACTCAGGACGATTTACTCTTTTCGGCATCCAAGTTTTTCTTTGCCTACGGGCTGGGCAACAGCTTCTTCTATCCGCTGGCTATTGGCGCCTCGGTGGTGCTGCTCCCTGACAGACCCCGCCCCGAGACCATATTCGCCACCATCGACCGTTACCACCCCACCGTATTCTTCGGCGTACCCACGCTTTACGCCAATATGCTGGAGGTAGAGGGCGCCGAGAAGAAATATGATTTATCCTCCCTGCGTGTCTGTACCTCGGCTGGTGAAGCCCTGCCCAAGGAAATCTTTTATGAGTGGAAGAAAAAGTTCGGGCTGGAAATACTGGATGGTATTGGTTCCACTGAGCTGTTACATATTTTTATCTCTAATCGTCCGGGCGATGTCAAGCCGGGCAGTTCGGGTAAAATGGTACCGGGGTATCACGCTAGGATTCTCGATGATGAAGGTAAAGAGGTGCCTGACGGCGAGGTGGGAACGCTGCAGGTAATGGGGGAATCGACTGCCGCCTATTACTACCGCTACCACGATAAGACCAAGACCTCCATGCTGGGAGAGTGGTTTAACACTGGAGACAGGTACTACCGTGATGCCCAGGGTTACTACTATTACCGCGGCCGCAGCGATGATATGCTCAAGGTGGGCGGTATATGGGTTTCACCGGTTGAGGTCGAAGACGCCCTGGTTTCCCACCCGGCGGTGCGTGAGGCGGCGGTGGTGGCTAAAAAGGACGAGCATGGCCTGGTCAAGCCCAAGGCATACGTAGAGCTCAAGAAGGGCCGCCGCCCGTCGGACAAACTGGCCAAGGATATTCAACTCTTTGTCAAGAAGAGTATAGCGCCCTATAAATACCCGCGGTGGATAGAGTTTACCAAGAAATTACCAAAGACCAGCACCGGCAAGATACAGCGCTACAAGCTGAGAGAGGATTAGATGGAATCCAGGCTTAAGTTATTCCCATTAGCCTCGGCGGTTAATGATAGCGGTCATCTGGTTATCGGCGGCTGTGATACTGTAAAGCTGGCCGCTGAGTTTGGCACGCCCCTTTATCTCTTCGACGAATCCAGCCTGCGCGAAAAGTGCGCTGAATTTAAGCGGGAGTTCAGCCAGCGCTATGCCGATACCGCTGTTTTCTATTCCGCCAAGGCTTTTATCAATAAGGCTCTGGCCCGGTTCTTTAATGAGGAGGGGCTGGGGCTGGACGTAGTCTCGGCTGGTGAAATGAGTATTGTCCACTCCGCCGGTTTCCCTATGGAGCGGGTCTATTTCCCCGGCAATAATAAATCGGCTGAGGAACTGGAGATGGCTCTGGAGTGGGGTGTCGGGCGCATCGTGGTGGACAATCTCTACGAGCTTAACCTGCTGGGTGAGCTTGCCAGGGAGCGGGGCGATAAGCCCGATATACTCTTACGGCTTTCCCCCGGTGTAGACCCCCATACCCACCGCTATATCGTCACCGGCAATCTCGATAGCAAGTTTGGCGTACCTATGGTCCAGGCCGAAGAAGCGCTGACTACCGCCCTGGCTATACCCCAGCTTAACCTGCGGGGGCTGCATTTCCACATCGGCTCCCAGATTGCCGAGTTTGAGCCTTACCAGCAGGCTATAGATATTATTCTCGGCTTTGCCGCCGAGATGAAGCAGAAGCACGGCTTTGAGATGGCCGAACTGGATATAGGCGGCGGCTTTGCCATTCAATATACTTTAGATTCCCCCGCCCCGCCCGTTGCCGCCTATGCCGAAGCGATAACCTCCAGCGTCATTAACGGCTGCCAGAGGTTGGGGCTGGCACAACCCAGGCTTGTTGTTGAGCTGGGGCGCTCGATGGTAGGGCAGGCCGGCGTGGCGCTTTACACGGTGGGGGTGGTCAAGGATATCCCCGGGGTCAGGTGCTATGTCTCGGTGGATGGCGGCATGGCTGATAATATCCGCCCCGCCCTCTACGGAGCCAGATTAGAGGCGGTCATTGCCAACCGTATGAAGGATAAGCCGTCCGGTAAGTTTACCATTGCCGGCAAGTTCTGTGAAGCAGGCGATATATTAATCAAGGACATTGAGTTACCGGAGCCGGTCGCCGGCGATATCATCGCCGTACCGGGCTGTGGCGCTTATTCATTACCTGAGGCAAGCAACTATAACGCCTCGCTTAAATCCGCGGTGGTTATGGTTAAGGCAGGCAAGGCGCGCCTTATCCGGCGCCGGGAGACCTTTGATGACCTTACCCGGCACGATTTAGCCTAGTTGGGAGATTTGGTGTGTGGCAGATAGTAGGGCAATCTAGGGCGGTATCCTTACTCCAGCGCAGCCTGGAGCAGGGAGCTATATCCCATGCCTATCTCCTGGTGGGTCCCCCGCATGTCGGCAAGATGACCCTGGCGCTGGATTTAGCCCGGGTGGTGAACTGCCGGGGGGGTGAGCCTCCCTGTGGCTCGTGTGACGCCTGCCAGAAGATAACTTCGGGTAATCATGCCGATGTCCAGGTTATCGGCTTGAACTCTGTCGGTAACTCCAATGACAAGCCGCGTACCGAAATCGGCATCGACCAGATAAGAGAAATACAGCACTCATCCAACCTGCCACCTTTCGAGGGCAGGTATAAGGTATTCATTATTGACGGGGCTGAGCTCATGTCGACGGAAGCGGCTAACAGCCTGCTAAAGACGCTGGAGGAGCCGCCAGCCGGGGTAATCTTTATTCTGCTCACCGCTAACGAGTCAGTTCTGCCGGCTACCGTGGTTTCCCGCTGCCAGCGGTTGGAACTGCGCCCGCTGGCAACCTCCCAGGTAGGGGTTGCCCTGGGTGAGCGCTGGAACGTGGAACCGCAGAAGGCAGAGCTTCTGGCACGGCTCAGTCACGGCTGTCTGGGCTGGGCGATACTGGCGGCTGAAGATAATAGCTTGCTTGAGCAGCGCAGCCAGAAGCTGGATAAATTGCTTGACATAACGAATGCAGATAGTGAAGAGCGTTTTGACTACGCTTCCCAGCTGGTGGCCTGGTTCAGCCAGAGCCGGAGCCTGGTTCAGGAGATACTGGATTTATGGCTCGACTGGTGGCGTGACCTGTTACTGCTCAAGCTCGGCTGTGGTGATAGTATCACCAACATAGACCGGCAGGAGCTGCTGGCTAGCCTGGCGCAGGGTTATAGCCTGGCGGAGATAAGGTCTTTTATCAGCAGCATTCAGTCGGCGGGAGAGCAGCTAAGGCAGAATGCCAATCCGCGGCTGGTGCTGGAGGTGCTGATGCTCAGCATACCGGAAAGGAGAACGGCGGTAAATTATGGCTGATATTGTTGGCGTGCGTTTTAAGAGAGCCGGCAAGATATATGACTTTGACCCGGCAGGTATCGAGCTTGAGGTAGGCGACCATGTCGTGGTCAAGACTGCTCGCGGCCAGGAGCTGGGTAGGGTGGTTATTGCTCCCCAGCAGGTTTTAGACGGTGAGGTAACCAATGAGCTGAAGCCGGTGGTGCGCAAGGCTGACCCGGAGGATATCGAGCAGGCTAAAGAACTGGAAGCCAAGGAGGCTGAGGCTCTGGCCGAGTGTGCCAAGCTGATAGCCAGGTTCAGGCTGCCGATGAAACTGCTATCGGCGGAATACAATCTAGATGGCAGCCGGCTCACCTTTTTCTTCAGTGCCACCGAGAGGGTTGACTTCCGCGAGCTGGTTCGGGAGTTAAACAGCCGTTTTAAGCTGCGGGTCGAATTGCGCCAGCTTGGGCCCAGGGATGAAGCCAAGGTGGTGGGTGGCTTTGGCCGTTGCGGGCGCCCTCTTTGTTGTGTGGACTTCCTCTCCGAATTCTCCCCCGTTTCCATCAGGATGGCTAAGGACCAGGATTTACCCCTCAACCCGATGAAGATATCCGGTGTTTGCGGGCGCCTGTTGTGCTGCCTGGCTTATGAAAGCGGGCAGTACCAGAGCATGAAAAAGCAGATGCCCAAGGTAGGCCAGACGGTGTCCACGTCTATGGGGCCGGCCAGGGTGGTGGGTAGCAATCTGCTCAAGGAAACGGTAACAGTGGAAACTGAGGGCCAGGCAAGCGTGGAAGTACCTCTCAGTGAAATCAACGCTAAAGAAAAGCCGTCCAAAGAGGGATAGTTTTACTGGGGCAGGTATTTCTGCCACTGGCTTTGGCTTTGCCGGTAGCGATAGGGAATGTAGAAGTAGGCGTCACCTCGCGGCGGTGCCGGTTGGTGGCTTAATTTCATCCCGGCTTCTTTGGGGGTTTTGCCCGCCTTGCGCCGGTTACATGAGATGCAGGCACTGACCACGTTTTCCCATACATGTTCGCCGTTGCGGTATCGGGGGATGACATGGTCCAGGGTAAGCTGGCTGGTCTGCTTGCCGCAGTACTGGCAGGTATAGTGGTCCCTGTGGAAAATCTCCATACGGGTCAGCTTCCTCTGCGGGCGGGGGCGCTTAATCAAATAGGCTAAGCGGATTACCGAAGGCAGGGGGAAATCCTCGCTGGCGGCGTGGATAAATCCGGCGCCATTCTCCAGCATCTCTGCCTTACCGTGCTGTATCAGCACTATGGCCCGCCGCACCCGGCACACGTTAAGCGGCTCATAACTCTGATTTAGCACCAGAACGGGAAGACTTATTGCATTCACGCTCATAATACAAAAACCTACCTATTTTACAAAAAAGCGATAGAGCTATGCAAGTTAACGGCTAGACCGGGCGCTCTTTCCGCCCTCGAATCGTCTTCTTCCGGTTGGCGGTAGCATCGGTGCGGTAATCGGGGACGGTGATGTTCCATCTAAAACTGATTTTAGGGTCAGCTAGCCGGGAGCTGATAGGAGGGTCAATTTCATCCAGTGCCAGACGGGTGGTTATGACGGTGGCCAGACGGGCATTGTAGCGGTAGTTAATAATCTGATAAAGCTTTTCCTCGGCCCAGGGGGTGGTTGACTGCTCGCCGAAGTCGTCTAGGATGAGCAGTGGGGCGTTCTTGACCTCTTCAAAGAGTTGGTCGTAGGTCACCGGGCTCTCCGGGCTGAAGGTAGAGCGCAGGTGGTCGAGCAGGTCAGGCACCACCACGAACTTGACCGGTTTACCCCCTTTGAGGCGGTAGTTGGCGATGGCGGCGGCCAGATGGGTTTTACCGCAGCCGATAACGCCCATAAACACCAGCCAGTTTTCGGGTGATTTGGCGAAATCAAGCGCAGTATCGAAGGCATGCTTCAGATTCTCGCGTTGCTCCGGCGGCAGATTGCCCCGTTTCCAGTCGAAATTTTCGAAGGTCATGTTTTGTAGCAGCTTGGCTTCGAGGCCACTGTATTTCCGCAGACGGCTCTGGCGCTCCTTTTCCCGTTCCCGCAATGTACAGCTACAGGGTACGGTTCGGCTGTAGTCCGGCTTGCCTGATGATAGCCGTGGGTGGACAAAGCCGGCTCCCTTACAGATATGGCAGACTAAGCTTGGTGTCGCCTCTTCTGTTTCTTTAGCGCTGGACTGTGTGTCCGTATTTGCCCTTGATGTATTTGTCTGGGTCTGTCTTTTTAGAATCTCCCCGATGTGTTCCATCACTCTTACCTTCGGTTGACCAGTTTTCTAAAATTTTGGCGATGTACCGCCAGTTCCGCTTGTTGAGGGCAACCGCCTCTTTGATAGCATCCCTTATCCAGTATTGGGGGTAGAGCTGCTCGGCGTCACGCAGTTCATCGGCAATCATTGGGGTTAGCATGCCGATATTCTGCTCATATAAGGTAAAGATGTCGGGCGGCTCCTCGGTATCTATGTAGGTCGGCTCCTTGGCTTTAAGCCCGCTCAAGTTCAGCTCGCCCTTTTGAATTTTAGCCATGACCTGCCTGTCCGCCTCGGTATTTAGAAAATATATGTCCTCTGACGTGCCGTCTTTATCAAGTTCCAGATGTAGTATGGTGCCCCGTTCACCTGCCATTTCCAGAGCGCGGCGCAGCGCCTTATCGGGCGGCTGGGCATCCCCTTTTAGACTGCTCATCAGGCTTTTGTTGCCCGCCAGTTCTTTGTAAGTGGCAAAGCGGGGATAGCCCCGCTTGTGGTAAAGCACCTGGAAGATGTGCAGGGTAGTTTTCAGTTCGGCAATATCGCTGATTTGAGGCAGCAGCTTGCTCAGGAAAAAATCAGGTACGGCGGTAAACCTCATTTTAGACGGGAAACCCTTAAATTGCTCCATAGTAAATTTTAACCGGTATCAGATTTTATAACAGGCTCGGCTCTTGGTTGGGGATATTCTCGAACTTGGCCATCCTCGGCTTGAACAGCAGCTTGACGACGCCGGTGGGGCCGTTACGGTGTTTGGCGATGATGATATCCGCCGGCGGCGGGTAGCTTTCCCCGAGGTGCTCCCGTTCCCAGTCCTCTTTGCTGGTGTAGTAGTATTCATCCCGGTAGACAAAGATAACGACGTCGGCATCCTGTTCAATGCTGCCGCTCTCACGTAGGTCGGAAAGCTGGGGTTCATGTGAGGCTCGTCCCTCCGGGGCGCGGCTTAGCTGCGATACTGCCAGCACTGGTGCGTTAATCTCGCGGGCAAGCCCTTTGAGAGCGCGGGAGATTTCACTGACCTCCTGGACCCGGTTATCCGACCTTCTATCTCCCTGCATCAGCTGCAGGTAGTCGACAATAATAAGGTCAACACCGCGCTCGTAGAAGAGGCGGCGGGTTTTACTTCTCATCTCCACCACCCGCAGCTGGGGGGTATCATCGATGTAAATCGGGGCTTCGGAGAGCCGACCGATGGCATCCATAATCCTCTGTTCCTGCTCTTCGGTGTGATGGCCCAGGCGTACCTGCCGGGAATCAACCTCGGCTTCGCTGGCCAGCAGGCGCAGCACCAGCGGCTCTCTTGCCATCTCCAGGCTGAAAAGGGCCACGCAGGCTCCCTGTTCCACGGCGGCATTTCGGGCCAGGCTCAGGGCCAGGCTGGTTTTGCCCATGCTCGGCCGGCCGCCGATAATAAGCAGGTCAGAGCGCTGAAATCCGCCCGTGAATTCGTCCAGACCGGCAAAACCGGAAAGTACGTAGGGGATTGGGCCCCTGGTTTCACCTTCGGCCTCGGTGGTGGTCTCAAAGTATCGGTCCAGCACCTGGCGGATATGGGTCAGGTCCCGCCGGCTCTGCCCGTGGCGCAGCCGGAACAGGACATCCTCGGCATCGTTGAGGCTGCGGTCGACGTCAGGGTCAGCCCGGTAACCGATGCTGGAAATCTGCCCGCCGGCATCAATCAGGCGGCGCATTATCGAGAGGCGGTACACAATCTGGCCGTAGTGCTCGATATCAAGAGAGGTGGGGCAGTTAGCGATTAAATGGCTCAGGTTGGCGCCGCCGCCGCAGGTCTCCAGCTTGCCCTGCCGGTCGAGCTCCTGAGCTACGGTAATCTGGTCGATGGCTTCATCGCGCTCGTAGAGCGAAAGGCATGCCCCGTATATCAGCGAGTTTCGCTCGCTGTGGAAGTCGGTTGGCTGGAGTATGGAGGCAATTTTGTGGATGGCCGAGCCGTCAATCAGCAGTGAACCGATTACGGCTTCTTCGGCATCAGTATCATGCGGCGGCAGTTTGTCGCCATTCATTCCGTCTTCTCTTCCTTTTTAGCCTTAGCTGCTTTCTTGGTGGTCTTCTTCTCTGCTGCCTTGGTGGTCTTGGCGGCTTTCTTTGGCTTCTTCTCCGCCTCGGGTTCTTTGGCTACCTTTTTGGCGGTCCTTTTCTTTTCCTTGGTCGCTTTCTCTTCTTTCTCCGGGGCTTTCTTCTCTTTTTTAGCTGCCTTCTTTGCTGTCTTCGGCGCCTTCTTCTCTGCCTTGGGTGCCGCCTTCTTCTTGGCTACCTTCTTCTCTTTCTTGGGAGGCTTCTCTTCCGCCTCTTCCTCAATCACGGTAACCTTTATCTTGGGGGTGATGTCCTTACCCAGTTTGAGGGCTATCTCGTAGCTGCCCAGCTGGCGGATAGGCTCGGCCAGCTCTATCTTTCTCTTGTCGATTTCAAGCCCGGTGACATTCTGCAGTTCAGCGGCAATATCGGCGCTGGTGATGGAGCCGTAAAGCTTATCTTTGGCGCCGGCTTTAGCCTTTAGGCTAACCTCTTTCCCTTCTATGTGGCTGGCCAGATCCTTCATTTCGGTGGTAAGGCGGACTTCCATCTTTTTAGCTCTGGTTTCTATCTGGCTGACCGCCTGGGGTTGGGCCAGGGCGGCCAGTTTTCGGGGGATAAGGTAGTTGCGGGCGTAGCCGTCAGCCACCTCTTTTACCTGGCCGGCTTGAGCCACATTGGGTACATCCTGGAGGAAAATAACCTTCATAATCTCACCTTACTTATTATACTTTACTTATTGGCGGAGCGCTAGACTATTAGCTCTAGAAATATTTCGGCAAATACGGCGCTGGTTATCACCTGGCAGGGAGAATTCTGCCGAAAGCGGTCATCGTTTTATTCCAGTACGGCATCTAGGTCTTTCTTTAATTCTTCTTTGGGTTTATAACCCACGATTTGCGATACCGGCTTACCCTCTTTGAAGATAATGAGATTGGGGATAGCCATTATATTATACTTGGCAGCAACCTGGGCGTTCTGGTCAACATCCAGCTTGGCAAAGGTTATCTTTTCGGCGTACTCTTTAGCCAGCTCTTCCAGCACCGGCGCCGCCATGATGCAGGGTCGGCACCAGGCTGCCCAGAAGTCTACCAGTACTGGTATATTGGATTCTAGTACCTTTTTTCCAAAGCTGGCGTCATTCACTTCGATTGGTTTGCTCATAACTTTCCTCCTTAATTATTCGGCAGATGTCCCGTTCTACTGTCTGTTTGGCTAGACCGATAGCGTTTTTTATCGCCTTAGCCTGACTGCGGCCGTGAGAGACGATAATATTCCCGTTTACCCCCATCAGGTAGGCCCCACCGTATTCGGTATAGTCCACCCTCTTAATCCAGGAGCCTAAGCCTATATCCCGGAGCAGCTCTCGTCCGCGCAGGTGATAGGCGGTGGAGAAAATATGACCGGCCTGCCGCGCCACATTCACCAGGGTGTCCCCCAGCCCCTCGATGGTCTTGAGCACAATGTTGCCGGTGAAGCCGTCGGTAACGATAACGTTGGCTTTTCCTTTCATTATATCCTGGCCTTCTATATTGCCAATGAAGTTCAAGCCGTTGATTTTTCTAAGCAGCTTGTAGGTCTCCTGGGCCAGTCGGTTACCTTTGATTTCCTCTTCACCGTTGTTGAGCAAGCCGATGCTCGGGGCGCTGATGCCGAGAATATGTTTGGTATAGACACTGCCCATCTGAGCGAACTGGACCAGGTTGTGGGGGTGGCAGTTGGCGTTGGCACCGGCGTCAATGAGCAGGGTGGGGGTAGGAGGGTTGATATCCAGAAAGCTACCCAGGGCGGGGCGGTCGATACCCTTTACCTTGCCCAAATTGAGCAGACCGGCGAATAATACGGCGCCGGTGTTGCCGGCGGAAATGAAGGCGGAAGCAGCGCCATCCCGCACCATATTAATACCAACGACTATCGGGGAGTTCGGCTTGCTTTTGACTGCCTTCAGCGGGGGCTCATTGTAGCTAATAACCTCCGGAGCATCGATGATTTTAATGTTCAGTTTATTCATATAGTGCCCGGCCAGCACGTGTAGTATTGACTTATTACCCACTAAAGCAATGTTGACCTCGTACTCCTGGGCTGCTTTTATAGCTCCTTTGACTATTTCCCTGGGGGCGAACTCACCGCCGGTGGCATCAATGGCAATCATCATCTCTTTTTCACTCATAATTATCAGTTACTCGTCTCTCTTTCCCACATATCGCAGCGGCCACCCCACCGCGCCAGAACCTTCCCGTTGAGGGAAAGCTGGGCTATCTCGCAACGGTTGGGGCAGGCTTTGCATTCAAACGAGGAGGTGCGGTATTTTATCTCGCTTATGCCAAATCCCTTAAACTGGCTTGCCTGTTTACTGGCGCTCATCTCCTCATGCACCAGCAGGGAGGCGCCTATCGCCCCCATCACCTCGTGGTGGGGAGGAACAATCACCTCGGTATCAAGCTCTTCCCGCAGTGCCTTGACTATGCCCTGGTTGAAGGCAACCCCGCCCTGAAATATCACCGGCGGCTGGATATCTTTGCCCAGACCCACATTATTGAGGTAGTTGCGCACCAGTGCCTGGCAGAGACCGTAGAGGATGTCCTCGGTGCGGTGCCCCATCTGCTGTTTATGTATCATATCCGATTCGGCAAAGACGGTGCACCGCCCGGCGATGCGCACCGGCGTAGTGCTCTCCAGAGAGCGCTGGCTGAACTGCTCGATGTTCATATTCAGGCGCAGCGCCTGGTGGTCGAGGAAGCTGCCGGTGCCGGCGGCGCAGACGGTGTTCATGCCGAAGTCGGTAACAATTCCGTCTCTAATGATAATAATCTTGCTGTCCTGCCCGCCGATTTCAATCACGGTCTGGCCTTTAGGGAAGTAGTGCAGGGCGCCTACGGCGTGGCTGGTAATCTCGTTCTTGACCAGGTCAGCCCCGACGATGACCCCGGCCAGGTAGCGGGCGCTGCCGGTGGTAGCCACACCACAGATATTCACATCTTTAGGCAGCTGTTTTTTAACCTCTTTTAAGCCCTCCTGTACCATCTCGATGGGCTTCCCCTGCGTCGGCATATAAAGGTGAAAGACCAGCTTATCGTTACTGTCCAGCACGGCGAACTTGGTGGTCACCGAGCCGACATCAATGCCTAGATAGGCTTCCATACAATCTCCTCAGTTTGTTTCAACCCCACCCCATTTTATATCTTTTCCCGCCCGCCGCCCTATTATGGAAACGGGCTTAAAGCCCTTTTTATCCCACCCCGAATTGGGGTAGTATTCCTTTCCCCCCGTTTTAAGGAGTTAATAGAGGTCTAACCTCTGTAGGGTGGGAGGGTGGGAAGTAAAACACACTCTAAAAATCCCTCTTGAACTCCCTATTATGAACCTTGCCCCTCTACTTGCCTTATACCTTTACTTTGGCCCTCCGGCGGTGCTTGAGCAGGTCAACGAAGGCTTCCAGCCTGGTCAGCATACCCGGCTTGCCCATCTGCTCATCACAGAGTATGGTCAGCACTGGTATATTCTCTTTTGTCGATGGCATTATATTCTGGGCTACTATCTCGGGCATACAGGTAAACGGCGCCAGGTGTACCAGCCCGTCATAATCTTTGGCGTGGAGAACCTTCTCCCCCACCGTTTCCCAGCCCTCCCCGCCGATATCCCGCTTTAGATAGGGCATAGCCGCCTTATGGAGCCGGTCTTTTTCATTCACCCCCAGAGGGTTTAAGAACAGGCTGAATTTAGTCCACTCTGAGGTAAATAGGCTCCTTCTCACCTCCACCCCCAGCCGGCCCAGCTCCTTCTCCACATCCATATTAGAGAAAGGCTCCAGCAATACATAAAACTCGCCGATTATGCCCACAACCAGCGGCTCAGCGCTCTCGTCCCTCTCAACCTGGTTTAGATGTTCCAGGTAGTCCGCTTGCACCCGTTTCAGGCTCTGGTAGTCGTCGGCCTGCTCGGTAGCCTTTACTGCCTGGGCGAATAGCTGGTTGGCCGTTCCCTTTACTCGTTCTATAGGTCTTACCTTCTGCACCGCCCGTTCTATTTCGTCCAGAATATTAAGCTTGGTCAGCCCGAAGCGGAAGGCTGAGATAATCTTAGACCAGGGGGCATTGTTTGACAAGTGCTTGATCACCTCCAGCAGGCCGAGCAGTTTTCGCTGGGAGACCCCCACGGAGACTATCTTGGCGTCATAGCCCAGGCTGTGGAGTACCTGCTCCTGCGTCTTGGCGTAGTAGCCCAGCCGGCAAATGCCGGAGCCGGAGGGCATGAGCATGGTATCGGCGCCTAGCTCAGCGGCTTCAATCAGGTTGCCCAGAGTTAGCTTAAAGGGGATGCACATCCCCTCAGGGGAATATCTCACCCCCAGCGAAAGGGTGCGCTGGTTATTAACCGGCGGTATAATAAAGTCCAGCTCCAGCCTCTCCAGCAGGGCTTTGAGCGGTATATAGAGGTTTCCCATATGGGGCACGCCTATACGCATAGTTCGGCCTCTCTCCGCTTTCTTCTCTGTATCATATCCAGAAAGGCTTCCAGCCTGGTAACCACGCCGGCTTCGCCGGTATGCTCTTCCAGGGTCAGGCTCATGAATGGCGTCGTCTTCAGCTTGATTGCCTGCCGCTGTACCATATCCATCATCAGTGAATCGGGCCCGCAGCCAAAAGCAATTACCCCGATGGCCCCCTCTACCCCGCTTTCCAGGTAGTGCCCCCCGCTCCCCACAACCTCTTCCTCGTACGTCCAGTAGGGCTGGCCGGTCAGCCTGTTTATGGCTGTTTCCGTTTGCTCGGCGGTGAGCATCTCCGGTGTTAGCACACGGTAGCCGGCCTGCTCTAGGCGGTAGATGAGGCGGTGGTTTATCAATTCATCATAGAGCAGATAGGGGTGCCCGATGAGGGCAATAGCTGGCTGGCTTGGATTGTGGGAGGGTATTTCCGCCCCGGATATTCTGGCTATCGCCTGTGGCGGGGTCAGGCTCTCGTTTACCATCAGCTCTTTATATTCCAGGTGAGCCTGCCATGCCGCCAGCGCCGCTTTTCTCACCTTTAACGGGCTCCGGCTAAGGTGCCGCCCCAGCCTGTATATTTCCTGGTACAGCCGGCGCTTCCCCTTATTAATATCAATATCTATATCCAGTATGGGAGGGCATTCGGGGATGACGGCGCGGGTCATATCCGGTAAGCCGAGAAACTTAGAACAGTTATAAATCCTGCTTTTAACGCTGCGCAGGGCGGGAACAAAGATATAGTCGCACTTATCTACCAGAGCCAGCACATGCCCGCAGAAGACCTTTACCGGCAGGCAGGTGTCGGCAACCACCCGTGACAAGCCTGCCGAGAGTGTCGCCTGTGTGGTCGTTGGCGAAACTACCACCTCCGCCCCCAGCTCCTCGAAGAAGGTCTTCCACATCGGGTAGTACTGATAGTAGAGCAGGGCTCTGGGGATGCCGACCTTAACCATTTTTCTTGCCGAACTCCCGTTTGACCTGGGCTACCGTTTCCGGGCTGGCTACCAGGTCAACTATGGTCATCGCCATCGCTTTGGCGGCATCGAGCATTCCCTCGATGCCGGCGTCGGAGCAGGCCGCCAGGGCAAACTCTGGAGAGTGATGGCTCACTTCTGGGGAAACTATGGCGATGCCGGGGTGGATGCCGGGCACGACCTGGCTGACGTTACCCATATCGGTGCTGCCGAAAGCCCTATTCGGGTCGGAGAGCGGCGTCCGGCGTCCCAGAGACTGCATATTCTGCTTAAATAGCTTGGCCAGGGTCATATTATTGCGCAGAGGCGCGTAGCGTGTCTTTCCCCAGCGGTATTCCAGGCGGGCGCCGGTAGCGGTGGCCCCGCCGACAAAGCAATCCAGCACCTTCTCTTTAAGCTCGTCCAGGTAGGCGTCATCCTCGGCACGCACCAGGAAGTTGCCGGCGCTGTGGTCCGGCACCACATTAGCCGCTTTCCCGCCGTCGGTGATAATCCCATGGATGCGCGCCTTGTCCTTGATGTGCTGCCTCAGGGAATTAATAGCGTTAAAGGAAAGAAGCATAGCCTCCAGGGCGTTGATGCCGGCTTCGGGGTGTCCGGCGGAGTGCGCCGCCCGGCCGAAAAATTCCACTTCCATGGCGATGCAGGCCAGAGCCGGGGTAACGGCGGCATTATGCGAGCCGGGGTGAACCATCATGGCCGCATCAACGCTATCGAAGGCTCCTCGCTCCACCATTAACACCTTGCCCCCGTAAAGCTCCTCAGCCGGGGTGCCGATAACCTGAACGCTCCCCCCAAAGCGGTCGATAGCCACTTTAGCAGCAACGGCGGCGCCAACGGAGCCGCCGGCAATCAGGTTATGCCCGCAGGCGTGTCCCAGGTGGGGCAGGGCGTCATACTCCGCCGCCAGGGCGATAGCCGGTTTCCCCTTCCCGTAGCTTCCCCGGAAAGCGGTCTCCAGCTCACAGATGCCCCGCTCTACGGCAAAGCCGTTTTTCTCCAGGTACTGGGTTAGCCAGGCGGCTGCCTTGACCTCCTGGAAGCCAAGCTCGGGGTTGGCATGGATTTTAAGGCTTAAATTCCGGAGCTGCCGGCGCTGCGCCTCAACTTTAGCGATTACCGAGGCTTTTAATTCGGCTGTGTCCACGCTTTATTATAGTCCAGCGCCAGTATAATATCTAGCGTATCAAGGTTTGCGCCCGTTCAGATTTTGCCCCCTCTTAAACTCTCCTTTTTAACGGTTCTCTTTCTTCCCATACCCACCCGCCCAAAAAGGCTTCACCTCTTTTCATCTCTTTAACCCCACCCCCCAGAGAGGAGAGAGATTATCTCCTTCCCCCCTCTTAAACTCCCCTTTCCCGGCTAAAAGTACTGGCGCTAGGTATTGCATCCCGCAAATGGTTGTGCTATACTCACTTTGGTATACCATCTAGATATAAGTGACTTGTTAAGTGGGTTTGATTCCCACTTTTTTGTTGTACGAAATAACAAGGTTGGAGGTTTTAACCTCGGATGAAGAGTGAGTTTGTGCTGGCTCTAACTCAGCTTGCCGCGGAGAAGAACCTGCCCAAGGAGGTGGTCATTTCGGCGGTGGAGACGGCGCTGGTGTCGGCTTACCGCAAGGACAATTTTGCCCCAAATCAGGAGATTTCGGTCAAGATAGACCCGACTACGGGTAAGGTCAGGGTGTGGGCGGAGAAGGTTATTGTCGAAAAGCCGGAAGATACCCGCAAGGAAATATCGCTGGCAGATGCGCAAAAGATTGACCCGGAAGCCGAAATTGACGGTACTGTTGAGGTAGAAGCCACCCCGCACAATGCCGGGCGCATTGCCGCGCAGACGGCCAAGCAGGTTATCCTGCAGCGCCTTCACGAGGCAGAGCACAGCGCCATATTTGAGGAGTATTCGGGTAAAGAAGGCGATATTGTCAACGGGCTGGTGCAGCGCATTGAGTCCCGGCAGGTCTTTGTTGATTTGGGCCGGACCGAGGCTATGCTCCCTGCTTCCGAGCAGGTGCGCAATGAGAGGTACCGCATCGGGCAGCGTCTCAAGGTTTATCTGCTTGAGGTGGTCCGCACCGCCAAAGGCCCCCAGGTGGTCGTATCCCGCTCTCACCCTAATTTTCTGCGCCGCCTTTTCGAGTTGGAAGTACCCGAGGTGCTCAGCGGGACGGTGGAGTTAAAGGCGGTCGCCCGCGAGGCGGGCTATCGCAGCAAAGTAGCCGTAGCCACCAGCCAGGAGGGTATCGACCCGGTTGGCTGCTGTGTTGGCCTGAGGGGTATCCGCATACAGAACATTATGAGGGAGCTCAACAGCGAAAAGCTGGACGTAGTCTCCTGGAGTGAGGATGCTGCGGAGTTCATCGCCAACGCCCTAAGCCCGGCGCAGGTATTAAGTGTAGAGCTGGACGAGGAAGAGGGTATAGCTACGGTGGTTGTCCCGGATAGGCAGCTCTCCCTGGCTATTGGCAAAGAGGGGCAGAATGCCAGACTGGCCGCCAAGCTCACCGGCTGGCGGATTGATATCAAGAGTGCCTCAATTGCCGAGGCGCAAAAGCTGGCGGCGACCAAGCTTTTAACCGAGGTAGCTGAGGTCACCGAAGAGACCGTGGTCAGCGAGGGGATTCCCGAGGAACTCCCGGCTATTGGAGAGCCGGAACTGGTTCCCGAAGAGGCTAAAGCCAAAGCTGAGGCTGAAGCGGAACCGGCTGCTGTTGAGACTGAGCTGGTGGCTCCGGAGACCATTTTGAAACCGCCGGTAGGGGTAAAGGCAGGGGCCAAGGCACCCAAACTGCGCTTTGCCGAGGATGTCATGCAGACTGCGCCCACCAAGCCGGTAGCTGCTAAATCGAAGCGTAAGAAGAAGGAAACCCGTGAACGTGGTGAGGACGGCGTCAAGCTCAAGAAACGGCGCCAGAAGGCGGAAATCTTTGACGAAGAGGAAGAGTATTAATCCGACTCCGGTCAAACATATACCCCAGAGGACCTGTGTTGCCTGTGGTGAGGTAAGACCCCAGCGGGAGCTGGTCCGTCTGGTCAGGGTTTCCGGCGGCGGCGTGGAGGTTGACCCGGTGGGCAGGAAACCGGGGCGGGGTGCCTATCTGTGCCCGACGCCGGATTGCTGGCAGGCCGGGCTTAAAAAGGGGCGGCTTGAGTACGTGCTGCGCACTATAATTACTGAAGATAACCGGCAACAGCTCATTAAATACGGCCAGGAGCTGGAATAAGGAGCGATTTATTGGCTAAGGCAAGCAAACCTTCGGAAGCGAAGGCAAACGTAGTCGAGATTCCTCACTCGGTGTCGGTGAGGCAGCTGGCCGACCTGATGCAGGTCAGTGCCATCGATATTATCAAGCAGCTGATGAGAAACGGCATTTTTGCCAACATAAATCAGGTCATCGACTACGAAGCTGCCGCCAAAGTGGTAGCCGCTCTGGGTTATAAAGTCCAGCTCAAGCCCTTGGTCACCGATGCCGGCAGCCGTAGATACCGTCCCCAGGAGGAGGAGCTCGGCGGTCTCAAACTGCGCCCGCCGGTGGTTACCATTATGGGGCATGTCGACCACGGTAAGACCAAGCTGCTGGACGCTATCCGCCAGACCAACGTGGTCGATACCGAAGCCGGTGGCATTACCCAGCATATTGGCGCCTATCAGGTAGAGATCAAGGGGCAGAAGATTACCTTCCTGGACACCCCCGGTCACGAGGCTTTTACCGCCATGCGGGCTCGCGGCGCTCAGGTAACCGATATCACCATTCTGGTGGTGGCGGCGGATGACGGGGTAATGCCCCAGACCCAGGAAGCTATTGACCACGCCCGGGCTGCCGGTGTGCCTATCATGGTGGCTATTAATAAGATTGATAAAGCCGACGCCAACCCCGACCTGGTCAAGCAGCAGCTGGCTGACGCCGGTCTGGTTATCGAGGAGTGGGGTGGCGAAGTGGTCTGCGTGGCTATTTCGGCCAAGGAAAAGAAAGGCATCAATGAGCTGCTGGAAAACCTGCTGGTGGTGGCGGAGATGGAAGAGCTCATGGCCGACCCTGCCCGCCCGGCGGTGGGGGTGGTGGTTGAAGCCGAGATGGATAAAAGCAAGGGGCCTCTGGCTACAGTACTCATTCAGACCGGGACTCTAAAGGTCGGTGAAACGGTGGTGGTTGGCGGCACCTGGGGCCGGGTAAGGGCAATGTTCAATGATTTCGGCAAGCGGGTGCGTAAGGCGGAACCGTCCACGCCGGTGGAAATCCTGGGCCTGGACAGCATACCCGAGGTGGGTGATATCCTCAAGGTGGTAGCCGGCGAGCAACCGGCGCGGGCGCTCATCCAGAAGCACCAGCAGGAGAAACACCCCGGGGCGGTGAGCCTGGACAACCTCTACGACCAGATAAGCGCCGGCAAGGTAAAAGAGCTTGATGTCGTTCTCAAGGTTGATGTCCAGGGCTCTCTGGAGCCGGTAACCGCTTCCCTGGAGCAGCTGTCAGCCGAAGAGGTTAAGGTTAGAATTATCCACAGCGGCACCGGCAATATTACGGAAAGCGATGTTATGCTGGCAATCGCTTCTAAAGGGCTTATTATCGGTTTCGGCACCCGGGTTGAAGCTGGAGCGCGGCGGATGGCTGATGCTGAGGGGGTTGATATCCGCCTCTACGATGTGATTTACAACGTGGTGGATGATGTAGAGAAAGCGCTCAAGGGCATGCTGGAGCCCCGTTATGTTGATGTTATCGAAGCCAGGGCAGAGACAAGAGCTATTTTCTCCAGCGGCAAGAAGGGAAAGATCGCTGGTGTTATGGTTACCGAGGGCAAGATAAGCCGCGGCGCCTCGGTCAGGGTGCGGCGCGGGGAAAAGATATTGCACGAATCGGTGATTGAAAGCCTCAGGCGTTTCAAGGACGATGTTAGTGAAGTAGCCGCCGGCTACGAGTGCGGGGTGGGCATCAAGGACTTTGAGGCCTTTGAGGTTGGTGATACCCTGGAGTTCTTCCGCAAAGAGAAGGCTTAAGCTAAGGGACTAAGGATATGTCGCATCGCATCGAGCGGGTAAGCAGTCTCATGCGTCATGAGATTAGCGAATTGCTTCAGCGCCAGGTAAAAGACCCCCGAATCGACCAGTTTGTGGCCGTGACCGATGTTTCCCTCTCCGCTGACCTGAAGTATGCCAGAGTATTCGTCAGCTGTATGGGCAGCGAAGAGGAAAAAAAGACGATGCTCAAGGGGCTTGGGGCTGCCTCCAACTTCCTGCGCAACCAGCTTGCCAAGCGCTTGCGCCTGCGCCATATCCCCGAACTTAGCTTTGAGTGGGACGATTCTATCGAGCGGGGAGACCACCTGCTGCAGATGATGGATAAAATCAACGCCGAGCACCCCCCGGAAGAGCCCAGTGACTAGCATAGACGGTATCCTCAATATTAATAAACCCCGGGGCAGGACCTCCTTCAGCATTGTCTCCTTGGTTAAGCGCTTGAGCGGGGTAAAGCGCGTGGGACACGCCGGCACCCTGGACCCGGCTGCCACCGGCGTCTTGCCCGTCTGTCTGGGGCAGGGGAGCAGGGTTGTCTCCTTTTTGCACGATACTGCCAAGGTCTATAAGGCTCAGATTGAACTCGGCGTGACCACCGATAGCTATGACGCCACCGGCAACATTACCGCTACCGGAGACCCCACCGGCATCAGCCGCAAGCAGCTACTGTCGGCGCTGGAATCTTTTCGCGGGCTGATACAGCAGATACCCCCCATGTACAGCGCGATAAAGCACGGCGGCAAGCCGCTTTACGAGCTGGCGCGCGCCGGCATTGAGGTGGAGAGGAAAAGCCGCCCGGTGCAGATTTACCGCCTGGAGCTTAAGCGCTGGCAGCCGCCGGTAGCCACTATCGAGGTGGAGTGTAGCAAAGGCACCTATATCCGCTCGCTGGCTCATGACCTGGGTCAGCTTCTGGGCTGCGGCGCTCACCTCAAGAGCCTCACCCGCCTCAGGTACGGCTGCTTCAGCCTTGAAGACGCCGTTTCGCTGGCCCAGCTTGAGGACGGCTTTCACCACGGCTACTGGCATCGATTTGTTTATCCCATAGACATCGTATTTCAGGACTGGGCAGCGGTGGTGGTTGGCGATGCCGCCGAGGCGGATATCAAGAATGGACGCCCCGTGGAGTTGCCGGGTGATGATTTTCAGCCGGGGGTGGGTCACCTGCGTGTCTATAACGGTGATGGTCGCTTCCTGGGAGTGCTCCAATTCAATCGGGAAAAGGGGCACTGGCGTCCAGGAAAGGTCTTCAGCAGGGCTTGACAGCCTGCCTATAATAGGGGTATATTGCAACGGATGCCCATAAGGAGGTGATTTAGATTGCAGGCCTATTGTTTTAAGTGTCGCAAGAAGGTAGATATAAAGAACCCCCAGCGGGTTACCCTGAAGAACGGCCGGCCGGCCACGCAGGGGGTTTGTCCGGAGTGCGGAACCAAGGTATTTAGAATTGGCCGAAGCTAATCGCCTCAGCTCTAGACGAGGTAAGCAAATCCTCTTCTCTTTAGTATGATTACCGGAGTACAGTTCTTAATCGTGGCTGTAGGGGTAGAGTACTTGATTAGTAATTTCTGGCAACCTGATTTTCATTAAGGATGTTATTTAGTTATAGGTTCTACTGTGGAAAAGGAGGCAATTAAACTTTGGGCAAGGTAAATGTAGCCATAATCGGGGTGGGCAACTGTGCCTCCTCGTTAGTTCAGGGAGTTCAATACTATAAGAAAGCCAAAGAAAACGAATTTGTTCCCGGGCTGATGCATGTTAATCTGGGCGGGTATCATATCAGCGATATCAACTTCGTAGCTGCCTTTGATATCGATAAAAACAAAGTAGGCAAGGACATAGCCCAGGCTATTTTTACCCTGCCCAACAACACCTTCAAGTTCAGCGAGGTGCCCGCCACCGGGGTCAAGGTTCAGCGCGGCATGACCCATGACGGGCTGGGGCACTATCTATCGCAGATAATTGAGAAGGCGCCGGGTCCCACCGCTGACATCGTCAAAATCCTCAAAGAGACCAAGACCGATGTAGTTATTAACTACCTGCCGGTAGGCAGTGAAGAAGCCACCAAGTGGTATGTTGAGCAGGTATTAGCCGCCGGCTGCGGTCTTGTAAATTGCATCCCGGTTTTCATCGCCCGGGAGAAGTACTGGCAGCGCCGCTTTGAACAAAAAGGGCTGCCGGTTATCGGTGACGATATCAAATCTCAGGTGGGGGCAACTATCGCCCACCGTGTTCTTACCCGGCTCTTCCGGGACCGCGGTGTCCGGTTGGAACGGACCTATCAGTTGAACTTCGGCGGCAACACCGATTTTTACAATATGCTGGAAAGGACGCGGCTGGAATCAAAGAAGATATCCAAGACCAACTCGGTCACCTCCCAGCTTGATTACCAGCTTGACCCCGATGATATCCATGTCGGCCCCAGCGATTATGTCCCCTGGCTCAAAGACCGCAAGTTCTGCCATATCAAGATGGAAGGGCGCACCTTCGGTGATGTTCCCCTCAACCTGGAGCTGAAACTCGAGGTGTGGGACAGCCCCAACTCGGCCGGGGTGGTTATTGATGCATTAAGGTGCTGCAAACTGGCTCTTGACCGTAAACTTAAAGGAGCGCTGGAGGCTCCCTCGTCTTACTTTATGAAATCGCCACCGGTTCAGTATACCGATGACCAGGCTCACCAGATGGTGGAAGAGTTTATTACCGCCAATCAGCCTGCGGCGAGCACGCCTGTTTAATTGATTATCCAGGGAGGTTTTAGGCGGCTACGGTGAAGATAGGATTAGTCTCTCCGTATGATTTCGCCCATCCCGGCGGTGTTATTCTGCATATTTCCTATCTGGAGCGCTACTTTACCCGGATGGGGCATGAGGTTAAGGTTATTGCCCCCGCCTCCCGGTCTGTCCCCGACTTTGGCGACCGGTTCATCCCCATAGGCAGGCCCCGCCCCATCCCCTCCAGCGGTTCCATCGCCCGGGTTACCGTCTCAATCTGGTTAGCCCCCAAAATCAAGGCTGTCCTCGAGCGGGAAAAGTTCGACATCATTCACTTCCACGAGCCTTTAATGCCCATGTTATGCACCTCGATTCTCCGCTTATCAAAGACGGCCAACGTAGGCACCTTTCATGCCTCTTACGGCAAACCGGGCTACAATTTCGCCCGGCCTGTAGGCAAGTGGATTCTGCGGCGGTGGTTCCGCAAGCTTGACGGCAAGATTGCCGTTTCCAAGCCGGCAATGGATTTCGCCCGCGAAAACTTCCCCGGCTACTATAATATTATCCCCAACGGGGTGGATGTGGAGCATTTCTCCCCCGATGTAGCCCCTATTGAAGAATTTGATGACGGCAAGCTCAATATCCTCTTTGTCAGCCGTCTGGAGAAAAGAAAGGGCTTGAACTATCTGCTGCAAGCCTTCAAGCAGGTTAAAGAGGAGATTCCCAATTCCCGGCTGATTGTCGTTGGCCCCGGCACCAGGCTGCGGCGCCGTTACGAGCGATATGTGGCCAGGAGCGGTCTTAAGGACGTCGTCTTTGTCGGCCTGGTCAGCTATGATGATTTGCCCCGCTATTACCAGACCGCCGATGTCTTTTGCGCCCCGGCCATCGGCTCGGAGAGCTTCGGCATCATTTTGCTTGAGGCTATGGCTATGGGTAAGCCCATTGTTGCCTCAAATATAGAAGGTTATGCCAGCGTGATAAGCCACGGCGTTGACGGGTTATTGGTGCCGCCGGCCGATAAGGATAAATTAGCCCAGGCCCTAATTTCTCTCCTCAATGATGAGGCGCTCCGGCGGGAGATGGGCGCCAAGGGGAGGATTAAGGCCCTGGAGCATAGCTGGGAGCATATTGCCCAGAGGGTTTTCGATTACTATGTCAGGGTCTTAAGCGAGCCGCCCTGGAACAAAAAGTTTCCCGAATTTGAAGAAACGGTTGTATCGGTTTAAGCAAGAGCGGGAGTAGTTCGGTTAGTAAAGATGCACCAAAATCGCCATCCGGGGAAGGTCTGCCCCGGTTCCGTAGTTCCATGGCTTCCCGGTTTACCAAACCGGTGGTGCGGGTTTTAGCCAGGACGCCGGTAACCCCCAATGCCCTGAGCTGGTCTGGCTTTGTCCTGTCTCTGGGGGCGGCGGCGCTGGTTATCACCGGCTACCCTCTGGTTGCCGGCATTACGGTGCTGGTGGCTGGCTTCTTTGATATTCTAGACGGGGCGCTGGCACGTCATATTAAAAAGGTAACCCCCTTCGGCGCTGTCCTGGACGCTACTTTAGACCGTCTTTCGGAGGGAGTAATCCTGCTGGCTATTCTGGCGGTTTATGCCATCCAGTCGTCACTGTTGGGGGTTTTACTGGTCGGTGCCGCCCTGCTCAGCTCCCAGCTGGTAAGCTATATCAGAGCCCGGGCGGAAGCCCAGGGACTGGAGTGCAAGGGGGGCATATTTACCCGGGCGGAGAGGGTGGTGGTACTGGCGCTGGGCCTGCTGCTGAGTTACTTTACTCCGGCGCTGACCATTGCCTTGGCGATTATCGTGGTATTCAGCCTGGTTACGATTATTCAGCGGGTAGTCTATGTCTGGCGGCAAAAATCCCCCGCCTAGCCCTTTTATTCAGGCTGCGGTTTATGTTATAAGTTAACGGGAGATTTTAGCCTTAGCGTGTAATGGAGGAGATAATGCCGGTTGTTGCTATTGTCGGAGCTCAGTGGGGTGATGAGGGTAAGGGAAGGGTGGTTGATATGCTGGCTCAGCAGGCCAAGGTGGTAGTCCGTTTTTCCGGCGGTGATAATGCCGGTCATTCCGTGGTTAACCCCCACGGAGAATTTAAACTGCACCTTATTCCCTCGGGCATATTTTACCCCGGGGTAGTCTGTATCATCGGTAATGGGGTGGCTATTAACCCCAAGGTCTTAATCGAAGAGATAGACCGCTTAAATGAACGTGGGGTGGATACCAGCCAGCTGTTTATCAGCGACCGGGCGCACCTGATTATGCCCTATCACCTTCTCCTAGACGGTCTGGAGGAGGAGGCGCGCGGCGGCAAGGCGCTGGGTACTACTCTCAAGGGGATAGGTCCCGCCTTTACTGATAAGATTGCCCGGCTGGGTATAAGAGCCGGCGACCTCCTGGATAAAAAGGCTTTGAAAGAGCGCCTTGGCACGGTGCTGGAATACAAGAATGTCATTCTGACCAGGGTCTACGGGGCTAAGGCGCTGTCACTGGATAATATCTATACCCAGTACTGTAAGTACGGGGAGCGTCTGGCACCCCATATACGGGATACAACCGTCATGTTGGAAGAGGCGTTAGGCCGGAGAGAGATGGTAATACTGGAGGGGGCTCAGGGTGCTTTACTCGACCCCGATTTCGGCACCTATCCCTATACCACCTCATCCTCCCCCCTGGCGGGGGGAGCCTGCCTGGGAGCGGGCTTAAGCCCCACCAAGCTCAACCGTGTTCTGGGTGTCTACAAGGCCTACTGCAGCCGGGTGGGCAGCGGCCCCATGCCTACCGAACTAAATGATAAAACCGGCGACCTGATTAGGGAAAGGGCACACGAGTACGGCACCACCACCGGCCGGCCGCGCCGCTGCGGCTGGTTTGACGCTGTTGCCGCCCGCTTCAGCAGCCGCATTAACGGCTTTACCGGGGCGGTGGTTACCCGCCTGGATATCCTTGATGTCCTGCCCCGGCTTAAGATATGCGTCGGCTATGAGCTAGAGGGCAAGACCATCGATTACTTCCCGGCCAGCATTACCGCCCTGGCCCGGTGCCGCCCCGTCTATGAGGAAGTGCCCGGCTGGCAGACGCCGACCACCGAGATTCGTAGCTTCAACCAGCTACCCCTTGAGGCTCGCCAGTATATTAGCCGCCTGGAAGAGCTTCTCGCCTGCCCGGTAAGCCTTATCTGCGTTGGCCCGGAGCGGGCGCAGGCTATAGAAAAGACGCCCATTTTCTAGCGGAGAATTTGAGATGGCGATAGTAAGGCCAGCCACCGAAGATGATATACCGCGTATCCTTGAGCTATATAATAAGCTGACGGGGGGACAGCACCATCTTTCCCCTGACGAAACCGAGCCAGTATTCGCTCAAATCACCGCTATGCCTGGTCACGAACTGCTGGTGGCCGAGGAAAACAGCGCCGTTGTTGGCACCATAGTGTTGCTGGTCGTACCCAACCTCTCCCACGAGGCTCTGCCCTGGGCCATCGTGGAGAACCTGATTGTTGACGAGAGGTACCACCGCCGGGGTATTGGCCGATTGCTTATGGAGGAGGCCATCGCCCGCGCCCGCAAAGCCGGCTGCTACAAAGTCCAGCTTCTCAGTAATAAGAAACGCCGCCAGGCACACCATTTTTATCAGGGCTTGGGCTTTGAGGCATCCGCTCACGGATTTCGCCTATACCTCTAGCGTATTTATTAACCCCTCTCCTTTATCCCCTTTTTAACCTGTGTCTTTCTTCCCATACCCACCCACCCTTAAGGCATAGCCTCTAACACTCTCTTCCCCCCACCCCCAAGAAGAAATTGATAGAAGTATCACTTCTGTAGGGTTGGAGGGTGGGAAATAAAGCTCCCTCTAGAAACTAGGCGATTCCCCCGTTTATTGTTGAAGGCATCCCCTTATCCCCCGCATAAAGGCGAGTAAACAGAGGTCTAACCTCTATAGGGTGGGAGGGTGAGAAGAAGAACACCCGCTAACAAGGGGAGGGGTTGTCCGTCCCCGAAAAGAGTTTAAAGGCGCAGCCTTTGAGGGTTGGAGGGTGGGAAATAATACTTACGCTAAAAGTGGTGGGGTTAGGTTAAGTAAAGATAAGTTAGGTTAATTTTAGTTAAGGCTCTTATATTGGCAAATCAATCTTGTAATTCTTCAGCGTCTCTCTGATGATAGCGGCTGATTTTTCACCGGGCTCAAGGAGGGGCAAACGCGGCTTACCCACCTTGAAGCCGAGGTGGTTCAGGGCGTATTTCAGCGGCGTCGGGTTAGGCTCGATGAAGAGCGTGTCCACCAGCGGCAGCAGGTGGCGGTGAATGGCCGCCGCTTCGGCGATTTGGCTGTTGAGGATATTGTCCATCATCTGCTTAATCTGCTTGCCCACTAGGTGGGTGGCCACGCCGATGGTGCCGTAACCGCCCAGGGCCATGATGGCAAAGGTGTCGTTATCATTACCGCTCCAGATGCGGAAGTCCTTGCTGGCGTTATTAAGGGTATGAGCCACCAAACCCATGTCGCCGCAGGCTTCTTTGACGCCGACGATGTTATCAATCCGGCTCAGCCTGACGATAGTTTCCGCCGTCATCTTGACGACCACCCGCGAAGGTATGTTATACATTATGATGGGCAGGCTGGTGTTCTCGGCGATGGTCTTGAAGTGCTGGTAGATGCCCTCCTGAGTCGGCTTGTTATAGTAGGGTACGACCGATAGGCAGGCGTCAACCCCGATTTTCTCGGCGGCTTCAGTGGCCGCTACGGCTTCAGTGGTGCTGTTACTGCCTGTGTAGGCAATAATGTTTCCCCGCCCCCCCAGCGCCGATTTCACCTCGGTAAACAGGCGTGCTTCCTCCTCCCGGACCAGTGTCGGCGATTCGCCGGTGGTAGCAGCGACCACCACGCCGTCGCTCCCCGAATCAAGTAGGGCTAGAGCCAGCTTTTTGGCCTGCTCATAGTCAACCGCCCCCCTGGCGTCGAAAGGGGTTACCATAGCCGTCAGTAATCGGCTCAGCTCCTTCATTTCCCTGCCTCCCCGGGACGCAGCCAATCCCTTTTAATCAGCTCTTCGGCAATCTGGACGGTATTCAGTGCCGCTCCCTTGCGGATGTTGTCGGCGACGACCCACATCACCAGGCCGTTGGGATGAGAGGTATCCCGGTGAATACGCCCGACGAAGACATCGTCGGTGCCGGCGGCTGACCACGGCTGGGGATAAAGGCTGATAGCCGGGTCGTCAAGTATCTTGACCCCCGGCGCCTGGGCCAGGATACGCTTGGCGTCATCGGCCGCCATCGGTTGGGAGAACTCTATATGAAGTGCTTCGCTGTGCCCGATAAACACCGGCACCCGCACGCAGACCGCCGAAATGGCGATAGCTGGGGCATGCATTATTTTCCTGGTCTCCTCCACCATCTTCCACTCTTCCTTGGTGTAGTCGTTATCCAGGAAAACATCTATCTCCGGCAGTATATTAAAGGCTATCTGGTGGGGATAGACGTGGGGTACGGTGTTCTGCCCCTCCAGCACCTGCTTGGATTGTTCGGTTAGCTCCTCTACGGCGGCGGAGCCGGTGCCCGATACCGCCTGGTAGGTAGCGGCTACAACCCGCTTGATGGGATTGACCTTGTGCAGCGGGTTCAGCGCCATCACCATCTGGATGGTGGAGCAGTTGGGGTTGGCGATAATCCCCTTATGCCATTTAATGTCTTCCGGGTTGACCTCGGGCACCACCAGCGGCACCTTGGGCTCCATACGGAAGGCTGAGCTGTTATCAACCACTACCGCCCCGGCCTGGGCGGCTAAAGGCGAAAAGTAGCGGCTTATCTCCGCCCCCGCCGAAAAGAGGGCGATATCTACGTCCTTAAACGAGGCAGGCGACGTCTCCTTGACCACCAGCTCGTGGTGGTTGACGAACAGCTTCTTGCCCGCTGAGCGATCGGAAGCCAGCAGCTCGATGGAATTCATAGGAAAGCCCCGCTGCTCCAGCACCTTTATGAACTCCTGCCCCACCAGACCGGTGGCGCCAACTATAGCTACTTTGAGTCCCTTCATGATTCTCTCTCCAGACCGAGCAGAGTCTCCAGGCCGTAGACCAGCCCCTTACGCTTGACTACTCCTCTGATAGCCAGCATGACCCCGGGCATGTAACACTCGCGCCCGATAGTATCATGCCTTATTTTCAGTGTTTGCCCCGCCCCGCCCAGGAGCACCTCCTGGTGAGCCAGCAGACCGGGCAGGCGCACACTGTGAATACTGATTCCTTCAACCTGTTCCCCCCGCCCGGCGGTAGCCTTTCCCTCCGGTGTGGAGAACGGTTTGCCTTTAGCTTTAGCCATAGCCCTGGCGGTGGCAAGGGCCGTCCCCGAAGGCGCGTCAGCCTTCAGGTGGTGGTGCAGCTCAATAATCTCGGCAAAGTCAAAGTATTTGCCGGCTATCTTGGCCAGGTGCGTCATCAGCACCGCGCCCAGAGCAAAGTTAGGCACCACCGCCACCCCCACCCCCTTGGCCTTGGCCAGGCGGTCAATCTCTTTAATATCGTCGGCGGCAAGCCCGCTGGTGCCTGTCACCAGGTTAACCCCCCGTTCGGCGGATAAGCGCACCGCCGGCATCACGGCTGCCGCCACCGAAAAATCCACCACCACCTCCGGCTTTACCGCGCTTAAGATATCCTCCAGCTTGGACGATAAGGGCACCGTGCCCGAGCCGTCGGGCAGAGCCAGCTTATCTTTAGCCGCCTTTATATCCGCCGCCCCCACCAGCTGCATATCGGGCTCACGGCACAGGGCATCGACTAATGTCTGCCCCATTCTGCCCATGGCACCGTAAACAGCTACCTTTATCGGGTTCATCGCCTCGGCCCTCTACTTGGTCCTCTGTTATGATAGTCTCCCTTATTCCGGGGAGGGTGGGAATCACTTCTTTTAAACGGGTAGTCCTTAGACGGCGCATCATGTGCCCGGTCTCCGGTAGCTTGGTCTGACTTATCGAGCACCGCCCGCCGGGATAGGTTTACCCGGCCCATGTCGTCGATGCCGATTACCTTAACCGTTACCTCGTCACCTATCTTAACCTCGTCCTCGACCTTGGCTACCCGGTAGTCGGCCAGCTCGCTGATGTGGACCAGTCCCTCCTTGCCGGGGGCAATCTCCACCATGGCGCCGAAGTTCAATATCCGTGATACCTTTCCGGTGTAGGTGGCGCCGACCTCTACCTCCTTGGTCAGGCTTTCGATGATATCAATGGCCTTTTTGGCGGCTTCCTCATTGATTGCGCCGATAATCACCGTGCCTTCGTTATCAATATCAATGGTCGTCTTGGTTTCCTCGATAATTGACCTTATAGTTTTGCCCCCGGTACCAATAACAGCGCCGATTTTATCCGGGTCGATGCTTATCTTGTACATTCTGGGCGCGTATTTGCTTAGCTCAGGCCGGCTGGCGCTGATGGTCTGCTGCATCTTTTCCAGGATGAACAGGCGGGCCTGCCGGGCCTGGGGTAGCGTTTTGGCCACCACTTCCAGGCTGACGCCCTTGAGCTTGGTGTCCATCTGCATGGCGGTGACACCCTTGGCCGTTCCGGCTATTTTAAAGTCCATATCGCCGTAGTTATCCTCTATCCCCTGGATATCGGTTAAAACCTCGTACTTACCGTCATCACCGGTGACCAGCCCCATGGCTATGCCGGCGACGGCGGCACTGGTCGGTATGCCGGCGTCCATCAGGGAAAGGCTGGAGGCGCAGACACTGGCCATAGAGGTACTGCCGCTGGAGCTTAAGACCTCGGAGACTAATCGGATGGTGTAGGGGAAGTCCTCAGCCTTGGGCAATATTGGCTCAATGGCTCGCTCCGCCAGAGCGCCGTGCCCGATTTCGCGCCTCCCCGGTGAGCCGACGCGCTTGGTCTCGCCGCTGGAGAAGGGAGGGAAGTTGTAGTGGTGGATGAAGCGCTTCTTCTCCTCTATGCCCAGTCCGTCCAGCGGCTGCTCCTTGCCCACCGAGCCCAGGGTGGCAATGGTCAAAACCTGGGTCTGCCCCCGGGTAAACAGGGCCGAGCCGTGGGTGCGGGGCAGCAGCCCCACCTCGCAGCTTATGGGACGGACATCGGTTAAACCGCGTCCGTCAATACGCTTCTGCTTCTCGAGCAGGTTACCCCTTATTTCCGCCCTGATTTTAGCATCAAGGGCGGCTTTGATATCTGCTTCGGTGAATTTCTCAGCCAGCTTTTCCACCAGCTCTTTTTTAAGCTGGCTCATCTCATCTTCCCGCTGTGACTTTTCCGTCTGGCTTAACGCCTGGGCAAGCTTTTTATCAACCATCGGTGAGATTGCCGCCAGCGCCTCCGGGTTAACCTCGGTTACCGGCGCTTCCATCTTCGGCTTGCCCATGGCCTGCTGGAGCTGCTCCTGGAGCTGGATAATAGGCTGGTTGGCCTTGTGGCCGAATTCTATCCCTTTGAGCACGATATCCTCTGGAGCTTCATTAGCTCCGGACTCTATCATGACTATAGCTTCTTTGGTGCTGACCACCACCAGGTCAAGCTGGCTATCGTCAAGCTGGGCCAGGGTCGGGTTCAATACCATTTCGCCGTTGATATAGCCCACGTGGACAGCGCTCACCGGGCCGTCAAACGGTACCGGCGAAAGTGACAGTGCCGCCGAGCCGCCGATAACGGCCAGTATATCGGGGTCGTTTTCCTGGTCGGCGGAAAGGACGGTAATGATAACCTGAATATCATTGCGCCAGGCCTTGGGCAGTAGTGGGCGTAGCGGGCGGTCGGTAAGGCGGCTGGCTAAAGTAGCCTCCTGGCTGGGGCGCCCCTCCCGGCGGATAAAGCCTCCCGGAATCTTGCCGGCGGCGTAAAGCCTCTCCTCGTAGTCGATGGTCAGCGGCAGAAAATCTACCCCTTCCCGTGGCTCCTCGCTGGTGCAAACGGTAACCAGAACTACGGTATCCCCGTAGCGGGCAGTTACCGCGCCCCCTGCCTGTCCTGCCAGCTTCCCGGTGTCGATAGTAAGCTTTCTACCACCGACCTCAGATTCATAAGAATTCGATGTCACCAATGTTCCTCCTCCGCTTCAATCTTTACTTGCGCAGCCCGAGTCTAGCAATCAGGTTGCGGTAGCGATCGACATCTTCCCGGCGGAGGTAGGCAAGCAGTCTCCTTCTTTGTCCCACCAGCTTAAGTAGCCCGCGCTGGGTATGGTAATCGTGCCGGTTGGCCGCCATGTGGGAGGTCAACTCGTTTATCCTCTCGGTCAGCAGGGCTACCTGAACCTCGGTCGAGCCGGTGTCTCCTTTATGAAGCTCGAATTTATTTACTATTCCTGTCTTTTTCTCTTTTTCCAAGTTTTATCCCTCTGTAACTTATAATACTTAATGATACTGTAAAACAACAGATTATAACATAACTCAAGGCGGCTGTAAATTAGTGGACTTTCTTCCCATACCCACCCGCCCAAAAGGTTGCACCTTTAAAACTTTCCTTCCCCCTCCCCCCAGAAGAAGAAATTGATAGAAGTATAACTTCTGTAGGGTGGGAGGGTGGGAAGTAAAACCAACTCTAAAAACCGGCAATCCCCCCTTTAAATTCCTGGCGGGCGTAATACTCTTGACTTTGTAAAATATTGGGTGTATAGTGTGCTCTGGATTAGATACCTTGGTTCAGAGTGGTTTCAAAGCTTGACCCCCGGTAAGAGCGGGGAACCCTCAGTATTACAAACTGGCGATACGGCAAGGGGTTTGGGAGCCAGAGACTGCAACGATGACAAGGGACTAACAAAATACATAGGAGGTGCAGTTGATGGCTCTGGAAGACAAGACCCTTGTATGCCGTGACTGCGGACAGGAATTCCTTTTCACCACCGGTGAGCAGGAGTTCTATCAATCCCACGGGTTACAGAATGAACCCAGTCGTTGCCCGGAGTGTCGGGCGTCTCGGCGCAAAGAGCGCTGGGGCAACTATAATCAGCCCAGGCAGATGTTTACCGCTATCTGTGCTGAGTGTGGCGTCGAAACCACGGTACCCTTTGAGCCCAGGGAAGGGCGACCGGTCTACTGCCGGGATTGCTACGCCAAGCAAAAACAGTCTGGTTAAACTTTAGTATCCGGTTACCAGCTATACATAATGAATGTCGGTATCTGTCAGGTTAAGCTTCGCTTTCCTGAGAACCTATCGCTTAAAGGCAAGCGACAAATACTGAAGTCCATTACTACCCGCCTCAGAAGCAAGTTCAACATTTCCGTAGCTGAAGTTGGCGATAATGACTTGTGGCAATTAGCCACGCTGGGGATTTGTTGCGTGAGCAATGACAGGCGGCATACCAACGAAATGCTGTCCCGGGCGGTGGATTTTGTCGTCAACGGTCGCTTTGATGTAGAGATACTGGACTATAATATTGAGATTATCCCGGTTAGTTAAGCGAGGCTGGTAGTGGATACATCGGCCTTTCTGCGTCATCTGGCGGCTCAACCCGGTTACGGTGGTCAGATGGTTCACGTGGAGCATATCCCGCGCCGTCAGGCCAGGTCTGCCCGCTTACGCCTCCCCCTGCCAGAGGCGCTTCAGGACTGCCTCAGTGAGCATGGGCTTTTCCCCCTTTACAGCCACCAGGCGGAAGCCATAAACCATGCCCGCGAGGGCAAAAACGTTATGGTGGCAACCTCTTCAGCCAGCGGCAAGACCCTGTGCTATAACGCCCCGGTCATGGAGGCGATTCTTACCGAACCGAGAAGCTGCGCCCTCTATCTGTTCCCCACCAAGGCGCTGGCTCAGGACCAGCTGCGCAGCCTGAACGAGCTTTTCTACCCCGCCCTCTTCCGGGCAGGGGAGGTGACTACCTTTGACGGTGATACCCCTCAGATAGAGCGGGCGGATGTCAGAAAACGGGCCAGGGTGGTGCTGACCAATCCCGATATGCTCCACCTGGGCATAATGCCCAACCACCAGCAGTGGTCAAGGCTGCTGCGACGCCTGAAATATGTGGTGATAGACGAAGCCCATATCTACCGCGGTGTTTTCGGCTCTCACGTTGCCGACGTCATGCGCCGCCTGCGCCGCCTCTGTCAGTATTACGGCTCCAACCCCCGGTTTATCT
>Ga0307429_1000290_pt1 | contig 34432 bp, 25 predicted proteins | sample SalMarWE160230MG_FD_202151 | JGI IMG/M metagenome (GOLD analysis project Ga0307429, IMG submission 202151) | Salt marsh sediment microbial communities from the Plum Island Ecosystem LTER, Massachusetts, United States - WE1603-230 | ecosystem: Environmental > Aquatic > Marine > Intertidal zone >... | reverse complement strand
TGCTTATTTTCGCATAGCAACTCACATAGAGACCGTCTGGCAGGAGTTTCTACAACAGCAGAAAGAAAAGGGGAGTGGAGCTTAGACAGCATTGATTTTGCTGCCTATGACTTGCACTACCGCGACCGGTTGTGTTATAATCGTGGCAGAGATGTGGTCAGCGGCTGAGGTTCTGCTCGATCGCTCAGCGAAATCGGACCCGATATAAACCTAAATTCATTAGCATAAAAAAACCGGATTTATCTCCAGGTTTCAATAGCGGGGGCATCATACGAGATAAGCATACCAACGAAACTAATTATTCTTTGAGTGAGAAGGAGAGTTGTTATGCACAAGCAAAAAGGTTTTACACTGATAGAACTTCTCGTGGTGATTGCCATCATTGCACTGCTGTTGTCGATCCTCATGCCCGCCCTGGAACGTGTGCGGCGTCAGGCGCGAGGTGTAGGCTGCAAATCCAATCTGCACCAGTGGGGGCTGATCTTTGCGATGTATACGCAGGATAACGACGGCTATTTCTATAGCGGTCTGCTACCCAGCTTCGGAGCCGACGTGGCCCACGGCGATTGGTGGCGGGAATGTTTGCGGTCGTACTCCAAGAATAAGAAGATGTGGTTATGTCCTACGGCCAAGAGGCACCGTTCGTCCGCATCCATGTCGGCCATGGCGTTAGCGTCGACCCCGTTCGATGCCTGGCGCGTGCCCGCCTCCCACGGCAGCGATGAGGGTAGTTACGGACCGAATGGCTGGATGTGCAATCCTCCCGCCAATCTGACCAGCCTTTGGGGACGCAGCCCGATTGAGTATCACTGGCGGACTCATCAGGTCCCAGCCGCATATAACATCCCCGTCTTCACAGAGGGCTGGTGGGTGGACGCCTGGCCCAAGGACACCAACCTGCCGCCCGACGTCGGAGACCGGACGCCGGTCATAGGTGGCCATGAGATGCGAACGCTTTGTGTGAACCGGCACGGCGGCGCACAGTTCTGTCTCTTTGCCGACTGGTCGGTGCGAAAGGTGGGCCTCAAGGAATTATGGACACTTAAATGGCATCGCGAGTTCGATACGAACGGGCCGTGGACGAAAGCGGGCGGCGCACAACCGGATGACTGGCCCGAATGGATGAGAGGCTTTAAGGATTATTGAACAGTCTACAGGCCCGTGCAAATAATCTCGCTAAAACTCGCTTTTTCCTCTCTCTCCGCACCGCAGGGGCTTTTTTCTAAAAATACGTAGTCTCCACAATAGACGTACATGAATCATTGTATTGCCGCGCTTTTCACCCACATATAGATACGCTCTAAAGTTCTCCTAAAAAAGAAACAAGCCCAAAATGTCGATATAAAAACGTTACACCTGAGGTGCAAAGTGGCACTATAATATAAGCCATTAAACAAAAATGGAGTACTTCTCAATGTTTTCTGTGGTTCCACAGTAACAAAAAGTGGTTTATGTGGGGCTGAAATATAAAAAATCGGTTTTTTGTATTTTGGAGGACTCAATTATGAAACGGTTCAGATCACAATTAATTTTGGCTTGCGGATTGGTATTAGTGCTTGGCGCCGCAAACGTCGCATCGGGCGATGGAGTGCTGACTATCAGTTCCGAGGGCCCGCCGCCGTCTTCGGGGTCCAGCGACAACTTGGCTTACCCACAACCAATCGGCGATGTAACGGACCGGCCGTTCGACACGACAAGCGCGGAGCATGACGGCCCGCACTACTGCATGTACAGCCCAAATCTCTGGTACTGCTATACCGCCTCGTGTACGGGTGATGTGACTGTCAGCCTGGCCGGCAGCAGCTTCGATACGATGCTCGCCGTCTGGGAAGGGTGCGGACCTGACTTGGATTATGCGGATATGATCGAATGCAACGATGACGCCGGCGGTAGTCGTCAGTCACAGATCGTTTTTGATGCAATCGCAGACAATCAGTACCTGATCGAGGTCGGAGGTTATGACCTCGAAACCGGCCAGGGCCTGCTGACCATCAGTTGTGGCGGAGTTATGCCTCCTCCATCATCCAAGGACGACTGCGAGAACGCAACAGAAATTAGCGATGTAGAGGACCTGTCGTTCGACACGACTGATGCGACATTTGACGGCTCGGGCCTTTGTATGACCAGTCCGAATATCTGGTACTGCTATACCGCCACGTGCACCGGCAACGTCACTGTCGACCTGGCAGGCAGCAGCTTCGATACGATGCTCGCAGTCTATGACGGATGCGAGTGCTACCCAACATCGGATGACTTGATCGAATGCAATGATGACGCCGGCGCAGGTTATCAGTCAAAGATCGATTTTAATGCAATCGCAGGCAATCAGTACCTGATCGAGGTCGGAGGTTACGGCACTGGGAAAGGTGAAGGTCTGCTCAGTATTAAATGCGAGGGGGTTGGGCCTCCCCCGTCGTCCAAGGACAACTGCCAGAACGCAAAGGCGATCGGCAATGTTAAGAACATGGCGTTCGACACCAGTAATGCAACGTTCGACGGCTCGGGCCTTTGCATGACCAGTCCGAATATCTGGTACTGCTATGCTGCCACATGCACAGGCAATGTCACCGTTAGCCTGGCCGGCAGCAGCTTCGATACGATGCTCGCAGTCTATGACGGATGCGGATGCTACCCAACGTCGAATGACTTGATCGAATGCAATGACGACGCCGGCGCAGGTTATCAGTCGGCGATCACATTTGCTGCGATCGCAGGAAACCAGTACCTGATTGAGGTTGGAGGCTACGGCTCCGAGACTGGTGAAGGTTTGCTGACTGTTAGTTGCGAGGGAGTGGTACTCCCGGGAAAATCGGATCTTGGCGACGCCCCCGACAAGACAAATAATCACGACAGGCTTATGACCGCATATATGTGGCCGGCCTCAGTCAACGCTAATTTCCCCACCGTCTTCAACGACGGCAGTGGAACCGGGCCTTTCGGGCCGATTCATGTGAACGACAAGATAGTGGCATACTTGGGCAAAAGGATCACTCGGGAAACCGAAGCCGACACCGGATTCGACGAGGATCCGATCAATAATATTGTCCCTACAAGTAACCAGTCGGACCGTGACTTCGGCGATGATAGTATTGTCGCCCCGCTCAATCTGCCTAACTGCCGCTGGGCTACATTTGACTATACCGTCACAGTTGTCGATCCGAACGTCGACCTTTGGGTCAACATCTGGCTCGACTGGAACCGGGATGGTGACTGGGACGATACTCTTGATTGTCCCGAAGGTCCCGCACCGGAGTGGGCGGTACAGAACCAGTTCCTCTTCAATCTGCCGACAGGAGTAAATCAGATCACCACACCGGCCATCCTATCCAGGCATCCGGAGGACAAACCGGAAAATATATGGATGAGAATCACTCTCTCAGAGCAGCCGTGGAAGACAGGCAGCGATCCCGGCGTGGTAGGCAATGCCGGTTCCGGACCCCAGGAAAAATACCAGATTGGCGAAACGGAAGATTACTACTTCGCTCCGGACGTAAGCTACACAATATGTGAAGATCACAATGGCGATGGAGTAATCGACATGGATGACCTGGTATATTACACGGCCGACTGGCTTGAGAATTGTCCGTAATATACAGGAAATTCTGTGGAATATAAAGTTCGGGCTGTGGGCACTTGTTGCTCACAGCCTTTTCTGTGACTCGATAATAAAGCCATCTGCGCTTGTCAAGGGCCAATAGTACCACATGACATTTAGTATAACCTTTTACAAAATAGATATTTACATCTTTGGGCTCCTCGCTCGCCATTTTGCCCACTTTCTGCTATAATTTCTGTCTCAAATTGGCTTTCTGTATACCTGGGAGGAGCACAAAAGAGACATCATGGACAAGAATCCCGACATCACCAACTTTGCCGTATCGCCGATCATCAAAGCAGTCGTAATTGCGGCTCGATTTTCAGGCAGAGTTCGGAAACGGAGCTTAAAACGCCTTGCTGCCATGGAAGTAGACGCCAAAGACAAGGAAATCCTCTTTCTCAGAGACATGGTTGACCAGCTAAAGATGCAGGTATCAATCCTTCAAAAAGGGATCAAGAAGAAACAGAAGAACCCTCGATACACCCTTCGCGAAAAGCTTTTCATCCTCTGGCAAATGGAAACATACCAGATACCAAGGCGTAGGGTAACTGAGTATTTTGGCATCGCCAAATCAACTCTCTACCGATGGCTGCATAAGATCGAAGAACAACAGCAACCGAGTACTCCACCCAACAAAACACCAACCGAAATAGCGTCGCTAATCTGGGAAATAACAAAGGCCAATGTCAACTGGGGACGGGTTCGGGTTGCAAACCAACTGGCACTCTTAAACATCTTCATCTCCGGCTCTGCCGTGCGGAATATTCTCAATCAACCAAAACCTCCAGCCGGTCCTAAATCATCGGCTAAAGCAACGAAAATGGAAGAAGAGAAAGCTCGCTCCATCCCGGCCTGGTATCCGAATCACGTTTGGTCCATCGATACCACAATGGTGTTTTGCTGGGGCTTGTGGCCCATGCACATCTGTGTTGTTATTGACCATTTCTCCCGCAAAGTCATGTCTGTGACTCCACTTGAAGGACGCAACGCTGGATGGATCAATAACGCTTTGGAATGTGCTATCGAAAGACATGGATCACCTAAACACATTGTTTCGGATCAGGGTAGTGTTTTCACAGGAGAGGTGTTTGCCGATCTGCTGGGCAAATATAATATCAAGCCTCGTCTGGGAGCCATCGGTAAACACGGTTCCATCGCTGTCACTGAAAGAGTCAATAAGACGCTAAAATACGAATGGCTAAAACGGGTTGCCATCATCAAAGGCATTGATCATCTGGCTGAACTGTGCAAAAAGTTTGAACTCTGGTACAACAACTGGCGGCCACACATGACCCTGGACGGCTTTCGCCCGGATGATGTGTATTTCAACAACAAGCCTGACAAGCCGAAACGTGATGCCAAAACAGTTCCTACAAATATCGAGCAGCACTATTTCTGCCATACACGGATCACTGTTTATAGGCTTACAAAAGCTGCGTAGATTACTGTCTGTTTTTCATATTTACACAAGGAAAGTCTGTCAAAATTCCAAAACCTCCGCTTTCGTTCCCGAATTTTCGTAGTCTTCGACAGCCTTGAAAGTTTTTGTCCACTAACATCCGCAGATTTATTCATTTTTCAAAGAGCATTTGCAATAAAATTAATACTTTTCAACGGTCCTACGAACACTTGACAAGCACAATTACAATCACTATCGGCCGCACAGCAGCCTGGATTATATGGCCCCGGCGGCTTTCGCGGCGATGTGTCTTGAGCAAGGCTCCGGTTCCCTCCGCCTTACTCAAGACAAGGAGAATTATTGTGAAGTACTCTCATGTAAACTTTCGCACTTTTGTTAATGCCCTAAGCCGCGTTTGCGAGGGCCTCGATTAAGAAGTCGAATTTATTGTCATGTACGCTCGAATTGCCGAACATAGCTTTTATTCTTTCACGCCACAGCCCACGACGCAGACAGCTCAACGCATCTGCAAAGCTTGGGGTACTCTTTTGACGGTACCACGGTTGAACCCGGTAGAATTGTTGATGGGGCTTCTGATTAATGTACCACAACCATACTATCGAATAGAGCCAGAGACCCAAAGCGGCAGCACGTTCGGGACCTTTCGCCTTATAGTTCTGCGGTTGCTGGGCTCCCAAAGACTGCTTGGTCTGCTTGAAGGTATCTTCAATGGCCCAGCGATCACTATAACAGCTCAACACTTCGGCTGCGGACATCTCAATATCCGTAGTAAAAAAGAAGTCATCTTTTTCTTTACCCTGCGGATCTCGGCTGATGACAAGTTGAATCGGCTTTCTCGAAACCGATGGCCAAAGCACGATACGAGTATATACCAGACGTTCAACCATAGTACCTCGCTGAGAAAACATGATGGCCTTCCAGTTTTGAATATGCGCCGCCATTTTTTCGAGCTTGGCCAATTTCTTTCCTTTGGTGCGGGGACGGCCCCGGCGTTTGGTCCTTCTCCTGGGCGGCAGGTCATAGAGCCTGGCATCGCGTCTGATCCTGGAGATGATCGTCACGTTGGCCAGCGGCTTGCCGGCCAGGGTGGCGTAAAAACCATCGCCCACCACGCGAATGGCCCGTTGCGGCAACCATTCGCAGACCTGCTGAATCATTTCCACAGCGAGTTCGATCAGTGTTTTCTGCTTTTTCCGGTGCAATCGCATGTTGATCGGCAATCCCAACGGTTCGCCCCCCCAGGGCGGCTGGATTTGCAGCGTCAGAACCACCAGATTCAAACCCCAGGCACAGACAATGCTTTTCTTGGTCGAGCGGACCGCATCCCGCCAATATCCGGCACCGTTGATCTTTCGTCCGGTGTGGTGAAACAGCGTATCGTCCAGTGCCAGGGTAACAACTCCCTGTGGGCAAAAGCGGGCAACCAGAATCAGGGCCAATGTATGCCACAGTTGACTCATGGCCCATCGTGCATCTGGATAGAACCGATGATAGGCGTCGTGAGCATGCTTGCCCATCGGATCGGCAAACGGCAGGATGCCTGTGACGGTTCTGCGGGCGGTGCACAGTATCCAACCGGTCATAAAGCTGAGGAAAATCTCGCCACCGGGCTTGGTAAACATCTGAAAAAACTGGCCAAGAAGTTCCGACCATGTCGAAGATATAGTATGCATATCGACCTCCATGTCTTAATGTTAGATCCAATAAAGACATCGGATGGTCGATATGTTTTTGTGTACAAACCATTAAAATATGTCGCATAAAAAGTGCGAAAGTTTACCTCATAACAGTTGGACCAAAGAATGGGGGCAGGCCATCTTGAATAAATCTTCAAGCTCTTTAATCTGCTGGTCTTTCACCTGCTGCTTGAGAATAGGCTGTAGGTCATTTGATCCTTTAAGTTTGCCTCTCTGTCTATTTCCTTCGGGGTAAGCGATTCTCAAGAGCAAAGCTTCAAGCTCACGGATATGGCTCTCGCTCTTGAAAATATATAAACTAAAATAATTCCAACTACTTCCATGCTTGTCTTTGAGGTGTGTCTTAATGCGATTCCTCAAGTTACCAGCCAGTCCAATGTAATAGAGCTTGTTGTGTCGGTAGAGAGCATATACACCGTGACGGCCCTTTATCATTTTGGCAATCTGCTTCTGATATTTATCAAAGATGCCGCGACTTACTTTTTCAAGATGTCCAATGACTACAGTTTTTGATTTCTTTTTTATTGCCATAGCTATTTCTCATTTTATATTGGCCCGCCGCAGTGATTGTCAACAAACAATCAATTCTTAACAGCCATAATAGGTCTCGTAGAAGTTCACTTACTATCATTTTCAACCACTGTGGAATCGACCCGTTTTCTTTCCGTAGGTGGAGATTCCCCTTTTCGTTTTTGGTCGCCAAGTGCCCGCTTCCTGCCAAGGGAGTAGAAGAAATAACAGATGAGCCAAATGAAAACCACAAATGGCAGAATCCTTAGCAATATACGCATTTCTGTATTTCCCAAACTTATAGTGTTTTTCTTCTCAGCATAACCGTATGGTTATTATTTTATTGGCCAGCCACCGTGTGTGTCGATAAGTCGGTCAACTTATCTCACTGCTCCAATCATCTACCAAAAGTTCCGCCTGTTTCAATACATTTTCCGTTGCGATCAATTGTTTATCAGGCGGATATCCATATTGCCGAAGCAGCCTTTTTACAATGACCCTTAATTTAGCACGAACGCTCTCTTTTATCGTCCAATCAATCGAGGTATTCTCTTTTACTCTTTCAACGAGAACCCTTGCCAAATCCCTAAGCGTTGCGTCGCCCAAAACATCACGAGCACTTTGGTTATCGGCCAGAGCATCATAGAATGCCAGCTCGTCAACTGTAAGATTATGCTTCTCGCCTCTCTTGTCAGAATCCTTTATTTCATTCGCCAGCCTGATAAGCTCTTCAATAACCTGAGCCGCCGTCAACAGATTGTTCTGGTACTTTCTTATCGCATTTTCGAGCATTTCGGAAAGCTTTTTGCTTTGTATCAGGTTTTTCTTAGTCCGCAGTTTGATCTCATCGGTTAAGAGCTTCTTCAACAATTCTATAGCGACGTTTTTCCTCTCCATCCCCTGCACTTCTCGCAGGAACTCATCGGAGAGAATCGAGATATCCGGCTTCTTTATCCCCGCCGCATCAAAGACGTCAACAATCCCCTCTGCAACAACAGCCCTATCGACAATCTGCCTTATGGCCGTTTCAATCTCAGCATCGGACTTGCCGCTTCCGGTCGGTTCAAACTTCACAAGCCTTGCCTTCACCGCCTGAAAGAATCCGACTTCATCTTTTATTTCCATCGCCCTGGGGTGCGGCACAGAAAGTGCAAAAGCTTTTGACAGAGCAATCACATGTTTTGTAAATCTGTCCTTGCCATCCTCCAGGCCCAATATATATTCCTGTGCTTCCAGAATGACTGTCATTTTCTCTTTCGTATCGGCTGAGAAAAATCGCTTATAGTCGAAATCATGTAAAATCTGGCAGACAATTTCATACTTTTCAAGCATCAAAGCAACCGCCTGCTCTTGATCGAGTGTTGGCGTGCCTTTACCGCCACTCTGAGTATAAGTTGCTAAGGCATTTTTCAAATCGGAGGCGATCCCGATATAATCAACAATTAGACCACCGGGCTTGTCACGGAATATCCGGTTCACTCTGGCGATAGCCTGCATGAGGTTATGTCCCCGCATAGGCTTATCGACATACATCGTATGCAGGCAGGGTACGTCAAAGCCTGTAAGCCACATATCACAAACAATGACTATCTTCAAAGCATCGTCCGGGTCTTTGAATCGTTCGGCAATCTGTTTACGGTTGTCTTTGCTCGTATGATGAATCTGCCAGTTCTCCGGATCGGAGGATGTAGAGGTCATTACAACCTTTATCTGGCCTTTTATTCTGTCGGTATCATGCCATGAAGGTCTGAGAGTGACAATCTGCTCGTATAACTCAACGGCTATTCTTCTGCTCATACAGACAATCATTGCTTTGCCGTCGAATACCTCCTGCCTCTTTTCAAAATGATCGATTATGTCGGCGGCAATGACCTTCAGCCGCTCGGTATGCCCGACAATCGCTTCGAGCTGTGTCCACTTGGCCTTTGCCTTTTCCGTGGCGGTACTGTCTGAACTTTCGGTTATCGCTTCTACTTCCTCATCGAGCTTTTCCTTTTCCTCCGGCTTAAGATGCACCTTTGCAAGTCTGGATTCATAGAAGATTTTTACCGTTGCCTCATCTTCGATAGACTGCTCAATATCGTAAACATCAATAACATTTCCAAAAACTGCCGGTGTGGAGGCATCTTCTTTTTCGATAGGCGTTGCGGTAAAACCGATAAACGAGGCATTGGGCAAAGCATCCCTCAAGTATTTTGCGAAGCCATAAGTCGTCCGAATATGTCCTTCCTTATCTTCAATCTGCTTTGCGGCAAAACCATAATGGCTTCGGTGTGCCTCATCGGCGATAACAACGATATTTTTTCTCTCGGACAATAGGTCATAAATCGTCTGGCCTTCTTCGGGTGAGAATTTTTGAATGGTTGTAAAAACAATCCCCCCGCCAGCCGTCTTTAGCAGGTTCTTTAGATTTGTAATACTATCCGCCTGAATCGGCTCCTGTCTTAAAAGCTGCCTGCACCCTGCAAAGGTATCGAACAACTGGTCGTCTAAATCGTTTCTATCGGTAATAACAACGATAGTTGGATTATCGAGAGCAAGGACAATCTTTCCGGCATAAAAGACCATCGACAAGCTTTTGCCCGAACCCTGCGTATGCCAGACGACACCGGCCTTTCGACTGCCTTCCGTTGCCGCCGCTTCAATGGTCGATTCAACCGCCTTGCCTACGGCGAAATACTGATGATACGCGGCCATCTTCTTAACGGTCACAACCGAACTTATCCCGGTCTTCGGATCATCTTTCTTGGACTTCTCAAAGACAATAAACTGCTTCACCAAGTCCAGTAGGATGTCTTTTCTTAGCATCCCCTTGACGAGCGTTTCAATCTGCGGGACAGTTGCCTTATCTTCCCGGACTCCATCAATGCTTTTCCAGGCTGCAAATCTACCAAAATCGCTTGATATTGTACCGGCCTTCGCATCGAATCCATCAGAAGCAACCAGAATCCCATTGTAATGGAACAAAGACGGTATGGCGTTCTTATAGTTCTGTAATTGAGTGAACGCCTTAGCGACCGTTGCGTTTTCATCAGCGGGATTCTTTAGCTCAATTACCACTAAAGGCAGGCCATTGACGAATAGTACCACATCCGGGCGTTTGTTAATGTTGTTTTCGATTACTGTAAACTGATTACAGACTACAAAATCGTTATTTGTAATCTCCTCGAAATCAATCAGCCGGACCTTATCACCCTTTATACTGTCTTCGCCCATGACTTCAACTTCGATCCCCTCGGTGAGCAGCCGGTGAAACATCTCGTTGTTGTCGATAAGGCTCTGGGTGGGCGGATTGAGGACTTGCCGCAATGCCTGTTCTTTCGCCTCCTGCGGAATACTTGGATTGAGTGTATCGACAGCGTTCTTGAGTCGGGCTAATAAAACAACTTCGCTCAAATCCTGCCGCTCTGCTTCCTGCTGTTCGGGCGCAAGATAATCGAAGCCCTGTTGTTTCAGAAGCTCAATTACAAATTTTTCAACATCGGATTCAAAGATCGGGGGCATTATTCTTTATACAAGTTCTCAAAAATTTCAGGATAATTCTCTTTGAGATAATCTGATATGGCTAACTCCTCAGATTTCTTTTCTAAATGCTTGCTAACGAGAGTCATTTCTTCTCTTGCACCCGCCACTATTTCACCCCAAGTGAAAGCCCATACAGTCATATTAGGCCAGTCCCAGAGAATTCCAAATTTCTTCTCCTTTTGTTTTCTGTCTTTCTCGATCTCTTTCTTTATGCTGCTCGATACCAGGTATATGTCCCAATGGACAGATTGCTTGTCGAATTCGTCAGATTCAAGAATTGTCTCAGCATATCGTCTTACCTGTTCCACCTCCTCACGACCCAAACTTACCTTTGGTGCTTTTAACTCTACTAATAGGTGTTGGTGTTTTATGTCACCTGGATAATCTCGTTGTGTAGCCAAAAACAAATCTGGAATATCATCAATCCCTTTGATTTGACTCATTTCTTCTGTGGACAGAGCAGGAAGCCCTGCTTTCGTTCTGTGCCTTTGAATAATTGTCCGAAATGACTGATCGCTGGTGGCGAGATGATACTTGGGATCAAACATCCACGTATGGGCTTCAATGATTCTATGAAGTTGTGAACGTTCCTTTAGATATTTGCGTGTCTCACCATATACCAGTTCGTGTAGAAAATCCAAGAATTCAATTCTACCCGTGACTTCGTGGGATAGCCGAATAATGGACTCGATTGTTGTTTTCTCTAAGACGTTCTTAAACTTTTCGATATCTTCATCCGAAAGTGAGGCGATTTGTTGGAGAACGTCCAAAAGATTTTCGTTTTCTAATGACCGATTTAGAAGATGGAAAATGGCAGCTTGCTGTTTCTTTGTCATTCCCTCTAAATTGATGTTTTCATTCACCGTTTCTAATACGACATCATAAACAGCTTGCTTAGCAGATTGTATCGAGGTAGTAGGCGGACTCTTGTACGGGTAATAATCTTCCTTGCGAGCTGCTTCTATAAATGAATGTTTTTTCCTTCTCTTGTATTTTGCACCATAAAGTTCTACCCGTTTCAGCACTTCACTTTTGAGGCTTGAAAATGTACCATCCAACTCTATTACTGTCTCTCGGTTTGCACTGACAATTTCTTCTAAATAAGAACATTCGACTATCCCTAAGTAGCTATTCGACGGAACTACATCGGGCTGAAAATGAGCAACAGTCCTACCTTTGGAGGAAAAAAGTAATTGGGCGGGGAATCTACTTCTATCTATAGTTTTCTTGAGAATGAGATGGGAAATACCTGCTTGTTCGGGGATTGTCTTTGTAGCAGGAATTGTTTCTTCTTCTCGCTCTTCGATTTGTGCATTTACATCCAATGGGTCATCCTGAATGTATATTTTTTTCTCAGGATTTCCCAAAAGATAGCTGCAAAATTGAGAAAGCAAATCATTTATAAGATGTTCTGGGGATAGATGAGTGTCCTCGGAAGCAAGGATATTTTTCACAATTATTGTTGTTCCTGTAGTATCAGCTTGGCAGGCTCTTTCCTTTCTCACCTTTAATCGGTTTAAGTCATTTTTACTTAGCGAAAATTTGTATTTAATCTTATCTCCATTTTCATCTTCAGAAGTCGTTGTCCACTCGCTGTAAGAGCCAATTCTATAAACAGCAAAACGTCCTACGCCAAATTTCCCAAAATGTAGAGTACTTTTGCCATCTGGTAGGACAGCTACTTTAGTAAATCTGTTTTGAATTTCCGAGAAAGTCATTCCTTTTCCATTGTCATTTATTGATACCGAATCTACTCCTCCGATATCGTTTTCGCTTACAATGATGTTGACAGTATCTGCTTGAGCGTCAAACGCATTAGTTACTAATTCACCTATTGCTCTTGCAACTGTCGTATACTTCTGGCTCCCAAGATGCTCCGATATAACTCTCTCATTATAAGTAAAAGGTATATCAAGAATCTCAACTTTTTTCTCGTCACTAACAGGCTTTTTGTTCGACATCAGGATTTCTCCACGAAGTTGTCTTCGTTCTTTACTCTTATTTCCCCCTTCAACAGTTTCGGTAACCATCTGGCTTCCATTTCATTCCTGAGCCCCCCATAGAGAATCCAATAAGGTATCTGGTGGCACAACGAAAAGTTTCTTCAGGAGCTTTTCCTTGTCTAAGCCACGGCCTTCTCTGGCACCGACCTTTAATATATCTGTTTGCTCCATAAGCTTCAAACGCATAATGCTTCCTATAATCAAGCCAATGCGAACATCTCTCGGACAATATATAGTGTAGGCTGGACTGAATGCTCCAGCCTTGTCTGTGAAAACATCGAGGTTGGGTATTTGCCTGCTTAGCCCGAAAACCATATCCCCACAAAATGCGATTTTATAGTTAGCTGTGCTTTTAGATAATTCTTTTGAATATTTGCCTTCTCGTAGCTGAATTCCCGAATTAGTAACGCTATAAATAAGGGGGCAATAACCCTCCTCTTTGACGCTCGTATTTCGCTCTTCAAAAAGGTCGCCGAATGCTTTTTTCTGCCATCCGTTGGGGACCTCTCCTTCTGCGTAGGCACGAATAGTTCTTGTAGAAGAGGACATTAGGTAGTCTATGAAATAGTTCTTAATGAGTCCGTTATAAAGATTGCGACAAAAGGCACCAAGCTCTTCGGCAATATCCATAACATCATAAACATCCTTTATTTTTATGATCTCGGATGTGGCCCACGCCTTTTCGACCATGCCAATTTTTTCAGCCAGTCTGATTCGGGTTGTGCCCAGTTTTTCCGACTCCAAAGGATTATTTAGGTCAATCCCTAATTCTACTTCTTGGCAAATAGGCGAGATGTATCTATTAGGTGCCAACACATAGTCATTGGCTTTAACTTCATCAATTATCACCGACCTGCAAAAGCCCGGTACGTTCCTGTAGTCACCACCCGGATTTCTCCAACTATGATAGGTCCCAGCTATTCTCATAACGTCTTCATTGCTCAGGGCACGCTTCTTACGCTTTAGCATCACACCCATAGTGCTCGCATCGATGAAGAGTATTTCATTTTCCCGTTTTCTAAATTTGCTGTTGGATTTGTTCCTTGCTATGAACCAGATACATGCAGTAATCTGCGTGTTAGTAAACAAGTGTGACGGCAGCGAAATCATGCAATCTACAAGGCGGGCATCCAAGAGGTTCTTTTTTATTGCAGCTTCATTTCCATTTGTAACCGTCATCGAACTGTCCGCGAGTACACAAGCCAGAATGCCTTTGGGTGATAAGTGATAGATCATGTGTTGCAGCCATGCGTAATTGGCATTGGCAGCCGGGGGGACGCCGTATTTCCAGCGGGCGTCTTTTTGTAATAATTCACCTGACCAGTCGCTGTCGTTAAAGGGAGGGTTGGCAAGGATAAAGTCGGCCTTTAAGTCCTTGTGGGTGTCATTGAGAAATGACCCTTCGTTGTTCCATTTTACCTGTGAGCCGTCAATCTGGCGGATTGCAAGATTCATCCGGCATAGGCGATATGTCGTCTGGTTGGACTCCTGGCCATAGATGGCAATATCGTTCATCCTACCCTGATGGGATTCGATGAACTTCTCACTCATTATAAACATCCCGCCGGAACCGCAGCAGGGATCGAATACCCGGCCTTTATACGGCTCTATCATTCCGACCATTAGACCGACTATTGATTTGGGAGTATAGAATTGTCCGCCCTTCTTGCCTTCGGCGTTGGCAAATTCGCCTAAGAAGTATTCATAAACCCTGCCTAAAATGTCTTTGGCTTTAGCTGCTTCGTCACCGAGAGCAATATTGCCGACAAGGTCGATTAGGCCACCCAGAGAGGTCTTATCGAGATTTGGCCGGGCAAAAACCTTGGGCAATATGCCTTTGAGGGTCTGGTTTTCCTTCTCGATAGCCGTCATTGCGTCATCAATGTCTTTCCCGATGGAAGGAAGCTTGGCCCGGCTGTGAAGATATGACCAGCGAGCGGTTGGAGGAACGAAAAAGACGTTTTCCGCCCTGTATTCATCGGCGTCTTCAGGATCTGCCCCTTTGTATTCACCTTTACCCTCGATGAGCTTCTGGTGCAGGGCCTCGAATGAATCTGATATGTATTTGAGGAAGATAAGCCCTAAGACGATGTGCTTATACTCGGCGGCGTCCATATTCTTTCTCAGCTTATCCGCCGCCTTAAACAGCGTCTTTTCAAAGTTTTCCACCTTGCTGTTGTTCTTACTCGCCATTAAGTTATTCCCAAAAATATCTCTTCGTGATGCAAATCCTGCGAAAACCTAAGTTTAGCACTTTAGCAAAGGGTGATCAATCAAATTCTCCAAGACAACCACCTTAATAACTCACATACTCCCAGTCCTCATAATACACAGCGTTTCTCAAACCAAAATGTTGATAGTCTTTTTCATATTTTTTAATTTTTTTTCAGTCTGGCCTAAAAATCCCCTCCAGAACACCATCTATCAACTTCAGAGACTCCACAGGAGCACGACATGAGGTGATTACATAAGTTTCAAGAGTCTTTGGATTTTTCCCTTGCAAACCTCAGTTCTGTAGTGTAAACTCTTTATTGCGGCTATGCGGACAGTGAAACAGCTACGGTTCCTTATGCGTAAATCATATAATCAGTAGTTGGGCAGGAGAACAAGCTATGGGACTTGGAGATTGGTTTAGTACCTTTTGCAAGAACATTCAGGTAAAGAACAGCGATTCCATTTCGCGTCGCTATAAAGCGATTACTAAGCGGTTGAACACTGATTTTTGGAGCACTACTTCCGACACGTCCAACAGCCTGTATGTTGGATCCTACGGACGTTCGACCGCAATCAATGGCACAAGTGATGTGGACATGATTTTTCAACTCCCGTACTCCGCGTATAAGCAATACAGTGAGTACTATGGTAACGGTCAATCAGCACTTCTTCAGGCCGTGAGGGCATCAATAAAGATGACGTACTCGGCTACGAACATCGGTGCAGATGGACAAGTAATACTCGTTCCATTTGATGACGGAATCACTTTCGAGGTCGTCCCTGCTTTCAAAAACAATGACGGAAGCTTCACATTCCCAGACTCCCATAGCGACGGTAGCTGGAAAGTAACAAATCCGAAGCCAGAAATAGATGCCATTCGCAGCCGTAATGTTTTGTGTAACTACAACCTTGTGCCACTTTGTCGCATGATGCGTGCGTGGAAAGCTAAATGGGCTGTACCCATCAATGGTCTATTGGTCGATACACTTGCGTACCAATTCATTGATAATTGGGAGTACAAGGATAAATCATATGTGTACTACGACTATATGTGCAGGAGTTTTTTCCTCTACATGGCCAACCAAAATAATGAACAGGAATACTGGAAAGCTCCCGGCAGCGGGCAGTACGTCTATGGCAAGAAGCTATTTCAGTATAAGGCTACGCGGTGTTATAATATCTCGCTTGAAGCCATTGCCCACGAAAACGCCACCCCTAAGCAAGAGTGGTCAGCAAAGCAGAAATGGAGAGATATCTTTGGAACAGCATTCCCAAATTGATGATTCGATGGAATCACGATCAATCCTTGAGGGACAACTCCGCGATTGTTTTGGTCGTGTTGTATACTCACACAAAACCCACGAGAAATGTGCTGACATCCTTCTGTCACGCCTTTCAAAGCTGAAGCTTTGGCAGATCGTTCTTTCTGCCATTACCACAGCTGGCTTCATCGCTGCTGTTTTTGGAGCGGGGAAAATTGGGGCTTTGGTCGGTGTGGTAGTGTCAACTGTACTTTTAGTGCTCAACGCTTATACAAAGAATTACGACTTGGGAGAGCTTGCCCAAAAGCACAAACAGGCGGCTATCGATCTCTGGATTGTAAGGGAGAAATATCTATCTCTGATTATTGACCTACGAATGGGGGAAAAGCCCAACGAGGAACTCCAACAGAAACGAGACAAGCTACTTGATGAACTCCATTCAGTCTATTCAGTCGCTCCCAGTACAACTTTCCGAGCCTATCGAAAGGCACAAGAAGCACTGCAGAAGCTGGAAGACATGACCTTTTCGGATGAAGAAATTGATGCCTTTTTACCAAAGGAACTGAAGAGAGGCTAACTTTATCAATCCCATACAAATCAAACTCGTACGTTCGCTTGACGGACATATAGGATGTTGTTCCGTACAAGCCCAGAAAACGCAACCTATACGTAACCGGTTTGTCGAATCATCTAAAATCAGACAAAAATGCAAGGATTGTAATGGTTGGTCAGACCGTTGCTCGTACCGCTGGACTGTCCCGATTTAATTATTGTTTTTGCTCGTCTTCCGACTCGAGAGCTTCAACCTTTTCCCAAACATCCACAAAACTATGCTGTAATGGACTGCATCAGTATTCAGTTGCTTCTCTCTGATACTCCCCGCCTATCCCACTGGGGCCTAAGCTGACTAACGGTATATCAATTAAAATGTCTGTTCGATGATAGGGCCTGTTTAGATTGCTCTTCACAACATCTGGATCGGGCATGATCTCATTTTGAACCTGTTCAAATTCTTTTGGATTTAGTGTGCCGATATAACGGCAAAGCACTGCCCATTCTGCCGGATCGATGCCTTCTGATAGATTACACCATACACCTGTTTCAGCAATTGAAGGTTCTGAGAATAACAGTCCTTGAGATGCCATGAGCTTATCTCCTTAAATAACAATTAACCTGAATTATTATTAAGAAGGGCTTCGGTTTGACATGATTAACAGAGGTCGGTTCCACCCTTGGAACGACTAAAGAGCAAAATAACAGAGAGATGGAAATCAATCAAGGGAAAATATTGTATTTTGTGGCTAAAATTCTATAGAATTCAAGGCATGAAAAAGGCCAAAATCAAGAAAAGCAGTCGTCGTCTCTGGTCGGAAGATGAGATCAAGCTGCTCAAGAAAATGTACCCAGGTAACAGCCCAAAGGATATAGCGAACGAACTTGGTCGAACTGTCGCGGCGGTAGTGTCCAAAGGATGCCAATTGGGGCTTGGCAAAAAACCTCGTGTATGGTCGAAGAGAGAACTGAATCTCCTGAAAAAACTATATCCGAACAAAATGGCAAAAGAAATAGCCGAGCAACTTGGAAGACCGGTAAAGGCGACAGAATTTAGAATATTCAAATTGGGACTGAAGAAAAGGCGGCTGGCTAAGAAGAATTGAGAGAGAATGACCAAGAGATACTACAAGTACGAAGAAACGCATCAAACGTTTAATGGCGTGAAGCACAAACGCTGTACAAAATGCAAGAGATGGAAAGAGGAAAGTGAGTTTTGCAAAAACCGTGCCCGCAAAGAGGGATTGAAAATTTACTGCAAAGGCTGCAATAATGCGTATTCACTAAAGCTTCGCAGGAAAAACAGGAAGGGAAAAAAGGCAAGAGTCTATCTAAGATTTGAGGATCGTCTACGGCGTGAGGTTGAGCAGCTGAGCAAAAAGCTTAGCCAGGCGGAGCTTATTATTGATATTCAAAAATAAGTTGCGGCCATGCTGGGCAATCCCATCGAGACGCCACCGAACAACGAGGGTATCTCATGAGCATGATTGAACAGCATCGTCAGCAAATCGGCACCTTGTCGCTATGTCAGGCGTTGGAAATCCCAAGGGCATCGTTCTACCGGCAACAGACCAGGAACACCGCCACCCCCCTGGTCGTGGTACGCAAACGCCCTGAGCATGCATTGTCAGACAGTGAACAGCAAACCGTGCTGGCGAAACTGCATGAACCACATTTTGTGGATCTGGCTCCGCCGCAAGTCTATGCCCGGCTCCTGGAAGAGGGGCAGTATCTGTGTTCTATACGAACCATGTATCGCCTCTTGGCGGCCAACCATGAAGTTCGAGAACGGCGTGCTGTGGCCTCCCGTGTCGTGTACACCAAACCGGAGTTGTTGGCCACACGGCCCAACGAGGTCTGGTCCTGGGACATCACCAGGCTCAAGGGCCCTGTCAAGTGGACCTACTACTATCTGTATGTCATTATGGATATCTTCAGCCGCTATGTTGTTGGCTGGATGATCGCAGATCGAGAGTCGTCGACGCTGGCCAAACACCTGATCACGGAAAGTTGTATCAAACAAAACATCGTCGAGGATCAACTGACGCTTCACGCGGATCGCGGCTCATCGATGAAATCCAGGGTGGTCGCCCAATTACTATCCGACCTGGGTGTCACGAAAACGCATAGCCGCCCGCATGTTTCCAATGACAATCCGTTCTCCGAAAGCCAATTTAAGACGATGAAGTATCGTCCGGAATTTCCCAATCGTTTCGGTTGTATCCAGGACGCTCGTACCTTTGGCTGTGATTTTTTCCCCTGGTATAACGGGGAGCATCGGCACTCCGGCGTGGCTCTCTATACTCCGTCCGACGTTCACTACGGCCGGGTGGAAGAGGTTCACCAACGCCGTCAGGCGGCCTTAGACGCTGCTTACCGGCGGCATCCTAATCGTTTCGTACGAAAACCTCCTGAGGCGGAATTGCCACCTCAGGCCGTGTGGATTAATCCGCCCAAGAATCCGGAGAAGCAAGTGATTCATTAGAGCTTAATTTAAAGAAGGAACTGTCTCATTTGACTTGACAACTTCCGTACCAGGCTTCTGCCGCAGTATTTCTATGTACATTTCCCGGATATGGCTTGCTGACGGAGAGCAAGGTTTTCAAGAATTATGTCTTGTTTGCTCCTGAATATGAGCCTGAACAGCTCAAAGATGAGTTTAGCAAGGATTTTTAATATTGATTTCTCCCGAATATTGCTATAGAATTAAATTTTGGCAACGATTCAGGGAGTTTACATAAGTCATTGAAATAAAACAAGTTCGAATTTTTGAGCAAGACACGTAAATATGGCAAAATCACGACGTAGGACAGTTTCATTCATAGCGAAGAAAAAGGTTTCAAAACCTGTAAGGGTAAAATTCAAGACTAAGAAGGGCAAAACGATTTCCTTTACTGCCACAAAGAAAGTAACCAAGCCTGTGAGAGTTAAATTTAGTGTCAAAAAGAAAAAGAAAAAGTAAATCTATATATATAGATACGAACGTCGCATTAGACTATGCAACTCAGCGCAATAAGGAAACAATAGCCGTTCTTGATAGAATAAAGGAGCGGGGATGGAAATGTATCAGTGCATCATTCATGGCAATGGAAATGGCTGATTATAAGAAGCAAAGTCTTTACGTCATCGACAAGCTTGTTAATAGAAAGTGGGAAGCAAGAAAGGTATTGTCGAACGTAAGAAACACAGACTTAAATGAGTCGCAACTGATTGATGCTCACAATTGGTTCGCCGATTTTGTCTCCCGGTATAAACAGATTGAGTTCTACGATTTCATAACTGATTCTGAAGCGTGGGGTCTCGCACAGAAAATAAGCTTTGGTTCAAACCTGACAGCTCCGGACGTCATACACCTATCGTCGGCCATTATAGCTGCTGTATATAAACAATGTGACACCATGATTACACAAGATCGCAACCTCATAGTTGAAGGAAATAGAATACTCAGAGAGTATCGCCTTAAGACCAAATTGTCGATAAAAACAGTTTCCGACTTCAGAAAGGCCCACTTCAAGTCACTTAAGTTTTAAGGTCCTATGGGCGTGCGGTGCAAATATTGATCTGTAGCTAACTCTTTGCTCTTTAACAAGTTGATATTGAAAATTTGGTCAGCGATATCGTGGTAAACTTTTGATTTGCTGACTTGTTTTGCTTTAAAGCCTTTGGAAGTTCTTGTCTTTTAGGCAGGGATTTCTGCAAGGCGCATACTATTCCTGTTAAAGTGTCGGGAGAAACTGCAACTTATGTCACGCGGCTAATCTATGGTATGATTTGAGCAGGCCGCCGAGTCGTTCAATGCAGACGATATTAGCATCATGGTCAGTTTTATGTTTCGGCTCAATTATTCTTCCCAGGGATTGGTGAATTCGTTCATGGTGATAATATTCGCAGTACGAATTTACCACATACTCAAGCTGTTCAACTGAAGCCAGTATCAGATGATCCAAACACTCCGATTTTACGGATTTCACAAAGCGTTCCGCGTAAGGATTCAAATTTGGGCTTCGCGGCGGCAGCTTTACGGGTTTTACACCAGAGGATTTTAATATATTGTGAAACTCATTGGTATAAAGCGGATCTCTGTCATGGATCAGGTATCTCCTGCCTTTTAGAAATCCATCTTCATAATCAGTTAAAATCCTTGCTGCCTGTTTCATATACTCACCATCAGGCTGTGGTTTAATTTGCGCAAAGAATACTTTTCTCGTTGAAAGCTCTATAACAAAGAAAAGCGTGCATCTTATCAGCTTTCGACCTACGAGCAGTTCAACAGTAAAGAAGTCACAGGCAGCCAGGACATCCCAGTGACTTTTGATAAATTCCCACCATGTAGTTTTTACGGTTAAGTCAGGTTCAGGATCATAGCCGTTTTCGATGAGGATGTTTTTAACCGTTGATTTGCTGATCTTGTATTCCAGATAGACAAGCTGATCAGTGATTTTCTGATAACCCCAGCGGGGATTTTCTTCTTTGAATCTTATTACAAGAATTACTATTTCCTGGCTGATTTGTGGTCTTTCGACTTTGCCGCGATTTTCACAGCCATTATATTTTTCGGCGATGAGGTTGCGAAACCAGCCCATCACTGTGTCTGGAGTAAACAGAACAGTACATTGCTCCAGCATTTTTCTGCTGAGCTTTTTGGCTTTGGCTGCTATTCTCATCCGTTGGCTGTTGGTCAGCAAAATCCGTTTGTTCTGTTTTTCCTGCTGCTCCAGAAGTACCCGGACCTGTTCTTTCAGGTAGTCAATAGCTTTGTATAGCTCTTTGTCGACACAGTAGGCCAAATACGTGAGTAATGTAATCCATAATTTCTGTTTCATAGTCCGCAAATGCTATAAGATCCCTTGCATGCATGCAATGACTTTCGTCAGGAACAGCTTTAAGTCTTGTTATGGCAATAAATTACGCTGGAATAATATTTGTACCCTACGAGGTGAAGTGTTAGCAAAGCGCAAGAGCGTTGTCGTGAGGCAGGGTTCTAAGGAAGCGTGTAGCAAAGCCGTGACCTGACTGACAGAAACCGGATACGAGGCAGTACTGGCTGGACGAGTTGGCTAAAGACAACAAAGTCCGTATCCATCAAAGTCCAGAGCTGTAAATTCGGCAGGTGTTCTTGGAAATCTTGCCATTTTACAATTCGTTTCAATAAAAATGTTGTTTCGTTTTCCACCCGCATCGTTGCGGGGGAGTTTAGACTGATTGTTTTACCGTGTTACATCATTTAAAGTTTTAACAGGTGCTTTGAATTCGACATCCGCAAATTGCTTAAAATGGTTTTTGCCGCATTTAATTTTGAATCGTTCGGCATCTGACAGACTCGGATCATCTATATTGTTTACTCCCTTTGTCTCGGCAACAAAATAAACTTTCTTATCATTCTCATAAACTAACGCCCAGTCGGGATTATATGTTCCAAGCGGGGTTTCTATCTTAAACCAGAACGGCAGCTTGAAATAAAACTTTATATCATCCCTTTGCTCACAAGCCCTTGCAAAATCTCTTTCAATGTTACTGTCGATTTTTATATAATCGTAAATAGTCTTTTCCTTTTTCGATACTTCAAATAAATCGTCAAGATAATCAGACAATTCCTCATTATCGAAAAGCATCTGATCCCAATATGAACCGGCGATCTTTTCATACTTTATACCATCAACCATCATTTCATTAAGAACATTTATCACACAATCGCAAACCTTATCCATGAATTGCTGAGGGTTAATAAATACATCCTCAATCCTGCCCGACTCAATCAATATTCGGCAGATTGTATCGCGCGTTAATCTTGTCTTGTTCTGGATATATGAAAGGATATCAGGAACAGTCTCAATATTATTAAATATTTCTCTTATGGCTTCCGACTTCAACTCAGCCTTGACGGCATCCTTTTTAATATCAACTACCGCCTTGCTTCTTATCAGTTTAGGTTTCAATATCGTAATATCCGCAATCTTCCCTGCCGCCTTCTTTATTAAGTCGTTTGTATCATAATCAACGCTGTATCGTGTTTTATGCTTAATCTTTTCCCATAAAGCCTTGAAGTTTTCATCCAACTGCAAATTCTTTGTCAGCTTAACTTTCTTCTTTTTGTTTTTGTCCTTTATTCTGTTACCGTCAAACTTAACTCCGCATTCATCTTCTATTTCGGTCTGCAATTGCTTTGCGAATTCTTCATAATGCTGGTTTGCCGTAACCGTCAGAATATTGATGGTTTCGTCTTTTACTCTTTTGCCTTCCCCGTCAACCGGCAACCTCATCCCCCGACCTATTTCCTGTCTCTTCTTGAGTGCGGATTGTGTTTCGTTCAGTGTGCAAATCTGAAAGACGTTCGGATTATCCCAGCCCTCTCGTAAGGCAGAATGCGAAAAGATAAATCTCAACGGCACATTAATATCGAGCAGTTTTTCTTTGTTCTGCATAATCAGGTGATAGGCCGAATCATCGTCCTTTGTATCCCTGCCATCGCTCGAATCCTTCCAGTTACCTTTTTTATCCTGCGCAAAATACCCATCGTGAACCTCTTGCGCCTTATATTCCAAAACACCTTTATATTTTGGCTCTTTCAGAAGTCTTTCGTAAATATCCTCAAACCACAGTGCCAGCTTGCCCTTAACTGCATTACTATTTTCATAACTTCTGTAATTGGCAACCCTGTCGATAAAGAAAAGCGTCAGAACCTTTATCCCCATTTTCTTTAACCGCTTTTCCTTATCCAGATGATTTCTCAGCGTACTTTCGATCTGGAATTTCATAATCTCATCGGTTAGACCCCCTTGCTTCTGGCCGAGATTAAGACTTATACCGTTATTGAATGTAATGCTTTCCCTGTCGATTTCACTTATTATGAAACCATCCCTGTAAATGTCCCTGTTGTTCGACTTTCCAAAGAGATCGTCGCCAACACCAACCGTTACATCCTTCTTTATAACCCCGTTTTTGCCGTTGACATCTATTTTCAGCTTGGCGATGATTCTATTCTTCTGCGGTCTTATGCTCTTTACTTCGATAAATGCCTGATTAAAATTATCCTGCTCGGTTATTCCATCCACTTCTATTTTTTTGACAAGCCCAAGATCATAGGCCTTTACCGGGTCGAGTCGGTAAATCTGGTTATATTTAACCGTATGCGTTGCCGAATACCGCAGCGTGCATAACGGATTAAGATTGCTTATAGCCTGCCGTCTTATGTCCGTTTCCATATTCTGCGGCTCATCGACGATAACAACTGGCCTGGTCGCCTTGATAAACTCCGCCGGAACACCCCAGTCGCTTTTCTGATAAAAGATATTACCCGCCCTTGCAAACTGGTCGATATTCATTACCATTATCTGCAAGGTGTTTGTCGTTGCAAAGTTTCTTGCCAGGCCTCTTTTTTTCGGGTCAAATAAATAAAAATCAGGTCTTATATTATAGATCAGCTCGAAATGCTCTTTGGTTATTTGTAGGTTCTTGATCGCCCCCTCTTTTATCGCCAGTGATGGTACCACTATAATAAACTTCTTAAAGCCGTAGGTTTCATATAACTCGTGTATCGCCCTTAAATAGACATAAGTCTTACCCGTTCCGGTCTCCATCTCAATTGAAAAATGAAGCCCGTCAAGCTCGGCAGATTCATCAATGCCGGTTACCTTTTGAACAGACTTTAAGTTATCAAGTATTGTTTCTTCATCTAAGATCAGATTATTTGATACAACGCTTAAGAAAGTCCCCCCTATTCCGGTGGCTTTAGCGTAGGAAAAGTCACAGGCCCCCACAGGCTGACCGGCAAACAAATCAACCGTAGCCTTAATAGCGTCTAACTGATATTCCTGATTAGCGTCAAATTGAAGTTTCATAACTGGTTTTAACCACAGATTACACTGATTAACACGGATTTTAGTTCGGAATAATTCTATTTCTTACCCTTGCTTTTTCCACCTTCCCATTCTTCACAAATCTTTTCAAAATCTGGCTCTTCTTTTTGTGTAGTATCCAGCTTTAACCAGTGCTTCATAAATTTAGGGTCTCTACTATCCGGCAATGGGTCTGCTTGATTCATATATAATTGCGCTGGTGCTCTCACGCAGTCTCCAAAAATTAATGCTGTTCGCTGGGCTAAAGATGGTAGTTGTTTTAGCAAGTCTTCATTAATGGAAGGAACTATTGTCTGAATGTACTTTTGGTCTTCTGGATTTTGAATCCTGTGCACGATGAATGAATTGCATTGTGATAATACTGTTTTCGATAATTCGCTTGGTCTCTGTGACGATACCACCAAACTAAGACCAAATTTTCTCCCTTCCCTTGCTATTCGTTCGAAAACAATTTTGGATATCGGTTCTTTTTCCTCACTCCTTTTCTTTTCTGGAATATAGTTATGCGCCTCTTCCAATACCAACACAACTGGAAATGATCCTCGGTCTTCTTGTCTCTTTCCCATCCTCTGCAAGAATTCTAATACTAACCTTCCTAATAGGGCAGTGATATTCTCTAAAATATCGGAAGACAGCAAACTCATGTCAAATATAATTATTTGATGGTTTTTACCCTTACCTTCTGGCAGTTCCTGTTCCTTTAAATAGTAATCTAAGAATGGAGGCTTCCCAGATTTATTGCCTCCCGATTCTTTGCCAAACTCTGCCATTTTTGCGTTTTCCATTCTACCAAAACAGTATCTTAGAAAAGTAGCTAAAGCGTATGGGAAATTCTCGTAGTCATCGAAAAGTATTTTATAGCGTTCGTCATTGAAAAATGAATTCATTCGTAAAATTAACGTTGAACAATACTCTCGAATTCGACTGTTTTCTCTTCCCTCTATATTCATTGCCGGATATAGGTAGTTTGAAACAAAGTTTGCTTTCTCAAAATAAATAGGCATGTCTGCATCAATTATTGATTGTGCCATATCAAATCCGGTTGATACTGAATCAAAAATGGTTTGATATTTTTCATACCATTTTGGATAAGTGGATAGATCAACTCCGGCCTTGAAGTTGTAATATTGTGGGTTTTTAGGATTAACTTCTAAATGCTTAGTTATCTGAGATACACCGTTCTTAATCTCATCAGTCGATATACCCATGCTTTTCTTCACAAAATAAGTATCAAGTTGAACCTTGTTGCTATCTAACATAGTCAAGGCGTTATTACAACTACTGTATAATGGTGTTGCTTTCTTCCAATTTTCTTCTGTACTTAAGACGCGATCATAAATCTCACGCAAAACATTACAAATCAATAAAAACGTTGTAACCGGATTTTCGCCTTTGACTTTTTCTTTTGCTAAAACTAAAGCAGTGTTTAATACCGGAGCTTGGCTACCTTCTGTTGCTTTGAAAAGAGTCTTAAAATCCTCAAAGTTCATGAACCAATATGGAATATTCAATCCCTCCTTATTGATTACCAAACAATCGCCTATTCTTTCATTTGGTTTCCCTTCTTTATCTCTTTTTATGAAGGCACTGCTATATTCTCCGTTGGTATCTAATATAATAAAATGCGCATTCGTTATTTTTTTGCTTCCATAATCCTTTTTTAATAAAGTTTGTATCAGAGATGCTATTGTGCATGATTTGCCTGAACCTGTATTTCCAAGAATCGCCAAGTGCTTACTAAATAATGCGTCTGGGTCGATTTTTATTTCATATTCGGGAAAAGCAGTACTTTTTCCGATGGGAACATAAAAACTTTTAGGAACATTCTTTTGCTGCTCCGGCGGTGTATATTTAGTATTTTTATCAAATATTAAATCTAATTCGTTTTTCAAGATAAAACAAACAGGATTATCAAGAGACAGGAAAGAAGTAATCCCTTGTTCATAATATTCATCATCGCCTCTTTTTTTGATCGTTCCTATCATTGTTGCCCATATTAGTCGCTTAACAGTAGGCAAAGTAATTGTCGTTTTGTTTAAAGAGCCTTCTGCTTCTGTGAACATTTGGACCTTAGTGATGTGCCCAACTATTTTTTCATAACCTACTGGGATTATTACATACGAGTTTATTCTGGCAACAGGGTATATACCATAATAATGAGTTTTTGTAAGGCTTTTATTTTCTTTATCTATATCAATAAGAACTTTAAAACTATCTACATTTAGTACTCTTCCTATGTGTCTGTCTTTTTCCACAGTTACTTATCCCCTTCTTCTTTGTTTTCACCTTTCAATTTTTTCATTGTCTTTAGAATATTCTCTTCTAACTCTAATTGCTTGATATCCGGTAACATCTCAAAAACAAATCTTTTCCAATCTCCCAAATAATCGCCTATTAAAAAGCTAACGCGTGAATCATCTTTTGTCATTTCGTAAAACTGCTTTAGTGCTAGCGTCCAACCATGTGAAACTACAATCAAGTGAAAGGTAGATATAGACAGAGCATTAAATATTACTCTATTGATATGCTTATCCCCGAAACCATACCCATACGTGACCAGTGCATTTTGTGGTTGTTGAATAATCGAAGCGAATCTTCTAAACATTTCGGAATAGGGGAAACCCAAAGTTTCCTCCTCTTTCATCGGCTGAGGATAAATTATGATGCTTTCATCAAACTTGGCAGGGTCTTTCTTTTGTTCAATTCCGTAAATATTTCTCGAATCCGGTGTGCATTCGACCCAGTCCAATGAACCATGTAGTTTATATAGGTGAACAACTTTATCCAACCTATGAACACTACCTTCTGTAGTCGAGGCGGGAAAATAATAATCATAATTATATACTTCCGGTTTAAGGGTCCTTTTTATGTTGCCAACAAACCCGTCAATATAAATTACTCCCAAGGCATCCATTGTTTGTTCAAAAGCCAAATCGTAATTTGTGGTTAAGAGGTTGATTCGCTTTAGATTAAGTGGCCTTGCTAATATTTTCTTGATAAATTCTTTATGAACCTTTAATGGATCTGCTTTATACTCGGCAGAAACTTTATTTATTTGAGGCACATTACAGGAAGTGAATAACTCTTGTTTTATTAACTTTATTAATCCCTCAATCTTTTTACTCTCCTCTGTCTTTTTACTCTCCTCTCCTTTTTTGCCTTCTTCTGATTTGAATACTAACAAGCCTTTGAAACATTCTTCTACATTTTTCAGCCTTATTAAATCACCCAGAAATTTCTCTAAATTAATTTTGCATCCTGCCTCAGAATCGCACTTGTTATCGCTAATGCAACTTACCAACTTCTCACAGATGTCTTTTGCCTTATTCTCTTGAATTTTCTTACATATAGATAAGGGTATTTCATATATGCTTTCTGCACCCAAAGGTCTTGATGATCCTGTACCAAACAAAAATGAAACCGTATCTAATTTCAAAGCTTCCTGAAAGAAACAAGTTATTCGTAATTTAAGCTCTTTAAGCTCTTCGAGGGATTTTTCATCATCTCCACTAAATTGAACTATTTCTTGTCCAACCTTATCAAATAATTTCAAGAAATGCTTTTCAATATCAGGGGATTGTAAAGCTTTGATAAATTCTTTTTCCATCTCATACCTCAGTGTTAATCTGTGTTAATCCGTGCCTTAAATCTCTATGGCGAATCATATCACCTTAAATTCAATCTTTGCCGCTTCCATTTGCAGGGCGGTATTGGTTTTTAACTGGTCGTTGTTCTTAAAGGCTGTATCCAGACAGGTGAACTTCTGCGGTTTTTCCTTTAATATCTTTTCCGCCAGTTTCTTTGTTATTTTATCCGCTAAACAGATTATTTCCTCCCCATCAGTAAGATTATAATACTCTATCCCGTCAAAGGTTTTTTTCTCAAGCTTTACATTCAAATCAAATCGGCTGTTCTTTAAGATTATCTCATAGAGCATATCTTCCGGCGCAGAACCCTTTTTCTTATTATCCACGAACATCTTCATCTGCTCTTTCAATTCTTCACCCGTCTTGATATCCGCCCGCCACTGCTTGAAATTACTCTCATCCAGCTTGAAAACCTTAAGGCCCAGATCGAGTTTACCGCCGTCAAAGTCCAGCTTGCCCTTGTTTTCTGCCTTTATCTTTTTCCCCGCCCGCCGAATTCGCTCCTTGCCGATATCAGCTATTGTCTTAAATCCCGCCTTATACGCCTCGCTCTCTTCTTCGCAAGGCTCTGCCAACTGAACACAGATATATTTTCGATTGCCCCCGTCCTCGGCATTTAACGCCATAACAGCATGAGCAGTTGTGCAGGAACCGGCAAAGAAATCAAGGACAATATCGCCATCAGAAATTACTGAAGACAAATGTTTTATTAGTGATAAAGGTTTAGGATATCCAACAAAAGGAAATTTCATAAGTTGGATAAAGTTTATACCACCTTCTTGAGTACTAAAATCGTCAAAATAAATGCTGCGCATGGCTTTACCTTCATATTCATTCTCAAACTTTTTATATCTGGGCAAGTTTTTGCCATTAAAATAAACGCGCCTTTGCTCAAATAATTTAACTATACTGTCTTTTGTGTTAACCCACCGTCTAATAAACAAAGCGTGTTGCTTCTTTTCGTTAAACTCTTCATATACTTCTTTGTCTCCGCCGCTAAATTCTCTTAAAACAACTGTGTGGTTCTCATAAGTTAACGACCTTATTAGTTCTCTCCCCTTGCTATCTTTTTTCGTGGGAGTAACAATCTGATTAAAAAATACTTCTATGACAAACAATTGATTTGGATTTCTGTTTGAAGACGGAGCAGTTATGGCGCAACTTTCCCATGATCCTCTTGAGTCGTTATCTGGATTGCGGAATGTTCCATCTTCCTCATTTTTAATACGCCATTTCATAACCGCATCATTGTTTTTCACATACGCTAAAACATATTCATGCTCATCGAATACAAGGTTAATTTTTGACCCTGCTCCTGTTTTCTTCTTCCAAGTAATTTGGGCTACAAACTTTTCTTCTCCGAAGATTTCATTCATAATCATTCGCAGGTTATGAACCTCGTTGTCATCGATTGAAACAAAGATAACGCCATCTTCTCTTAAAAGATTTTTCGCCAGAAAAAGCCGGGGATACATCATACAGAGCCAGTTGGAATGGAAGTGGCCGGTATCCTTGGAGTTCTTCCTGAAAAAACCGTCCTTTGTCAGAAGTCCTTCTGCATCTTTTATGCCTGCGCGTTCTTCGTAGTCTGCCTTTTCCTCTTTGAAGCGGTCGGGATAGATAAAACTGTCATTGCCTGTGTTATACGGCGGGTCGATATAGATCATCTTTACTTTGCCGTAATAGTTTTTCTGCAGGACCTTCAAGACCTCTAAATTATCGCCCTCTATAAAGATATTTTCGCTTGTTTCAAAATCCACCGATTCTTTTCTATCGGGTCTTAATGTTGCGGTTGTAGTCTGCTGAATATGCCGGAAACAATCGGCCTTGCCCGCCCATGAAAGGCCGTAAGACTGGCCGTTTGTATCTGTTTCGCTGCCGAGAGCAAGCTTTAGGGCATCAAAATCAATTTCGCCGTCTTTAACCGCCTGGGGAAACAGAGATTTTAGCTTTTCAACCTGCCCGGCCTTAATATCCAGCGACCCACCGGACAATTTTGGTATTTCTGATAAATTCCGTTTCTTTTTCACCTTGCCAATCCTTATTTTTCGCCTTTTTTGCGGCTTTTTCACCTAACCATCTTAAAATAAACGACTTACCAGCCTTTTTGCCTGTTTAATCTGCGGCATATCACGCCTTATCCGCCTAATATAACACTTCATCTGCGACAACTCACGCCTTATCTATGACAGGTAACGCTTCACCTGCCTCATATCACGCTTCATCTGAGACAAATCACACGTTATCTACGACAACTCACGCCTCATTTGCGATAACTCACTCGTTATCTATCGCATATCACGCCTACTTTGCCGCAAATTTAGCTTGCCGACTCAATTAACAGTTCCGCATTACTGATATTCAGGAAAATAATCGGCCAAATTCTTACCATTATATTCAACATCACATAGTAAGCGGCCATATGTAAGTTTGATCGCTTTCACCAATTCAACTTCTTTATTGAGTATCAGGCCACTAAGTTTATCTTTTGCAGCCTGATATCCCTGCTTGCCTTCTTCTGGAGTATTATACCCATTGGCCCTTACGACAGTTCCTGTCTCATTATTCCATTTCCAACCAGGAGACACCTCAAAAGTATCACCATCAATCACCTTTGTTACTTTAAAACCCATAATCAATTCCTTTCACATTTTACTTTTTCACAAAACCAGAACTATTTGCCTTGTTCATTATGTTTTGGTTGAATTCTCTTGATTGCAGCAGCTTCTATTTTTTTGGCCTCAGCAATACTGCCAAACTGTTCAATTTGGACCTTTGCTCCGGGTACATAATCTTTCTCTCCCTGCAAATGTTCTTCAATCCTCTCTTGTACACGTCCTTTTTTAGCTCGTCCCACATAATTGACAGTACCGCCTTCCGTTTTGATCTTGTACATGACCGGCTTGTCGTTGGGGAGATTACCAATACCTGTTTTGTTATTCTTGACCGTTTTCTTTGCCATCTGTATTCCTTTCCAATTCTTGTTGACTAAAACACTATTGTTCCCGCGTATAGTGTTTATCGAATTCACGGAGGATATTCGAATTATAGAAATCCTTTCTACAACTTTTTGGATTACCAGGGTCCAAGTATCTGGATTTTGTAAATCGAGAATCCATTACGAGCGGCTTGCGAAGCCTATGGTACTTAGCGTTGCACTTGAAGTCTATGTAACGTTTTTTCAGCCGACGGTTAAGCTCCGCATAATCCCATGGGTACTTTCTCCGAATATCTTCTTCAGTTAGTTGTACTCTGGGAGCATTTGGGTCATCAGTGACAGCCAAGATAGAAGCTGTGTCTTTGGACGAGCGAGTAAACGACAGGTTTACCGCAAGTGATACATGATAGTCTGTTCCAATATTTACCTCGGAATCTCGAACAAGCTCCGCGAGATACCGAACAAGATTCTTCTCGTCCGTTGACCATGCTAAGGCTGTTGCTTGAGAAGTGCTAACGAAGCCAATGGGCATAAGGTAGAGGTTGTAGTTTGAAAGGTCATGTTGAAACCATGCTTTGGCCACCTCAATGAGATTCTTGACAGATGCGGTGCCAATCTCAAGAATTTGTTTGGCCAGTTGAGGGCTGGCGTTAATATAATGTATGGCATTGTCTCTTATCTCGATAAGAGCCACGATGTTCTTCTTTATAGCGGTTGAAAGTCGAACTTGTGTCTTGTTGTCAAGTTCTGCTATCACGCGGTTTAATCCTATAGTTAGAACATTACCTGCACGATTCTTTTTCAAGTAGAGCTTTTGGGATTGATGTCCTGCTTTCGTTTTGTGTGTTTCATAGACATACAGACAGCGAACATCATTGCCTTTCTCACCGATCAGTTTTGCTTTGAGAATGAGTTCCCAAGCATTCAGGGCAAGAATCGCAAAAGTCTCCTCCCTATATTGGAAATTGGGTTTATTGTAAATCTCGATAGCAGCCATCAACGCCGCCTCGGCCTTCTTTAAGAATTTAATTGCCTTTGTCATTCGTGCCATTCGTGCCTTCTGTTGCTTTCTTACAAAACCGCCATCATCCGCAATTTCACCGCCCCGCTAAATACCCGCTTTTCGCCCTTTTGAGCCATTTCTGATTCCTTCAGCGCCGTGACTAGCGTTTCTTGCCCCTGTTCTTTCGAGGTTTTATTTTTCGCTTGCTTTTTCGACTTTGCTTTTTCGACTTCAGAGTTTTCTGGCTTGATGGTTTGGGCAAAGAGGCATAATTACGTGATAACAACTTGCGCAGCTCTTGGCGGGAATCATCTTGTCCCACCCATTCTTGGGCGGCTTCTTCAGTCGCTGCTGGCACAGCTTTTCCCGCAATCAGTCTGTAGAGCATTTGAAGATAGCAGATACCTTCGTGGCGTTCTGTTTCCTGAACATAGTCAATGAAGTTAATGATTTCGGGCCAATTCTCATTTCTATATTCGTCAATGGCCAACATTTTCTTATAAGCATCACAAGCATTGACCCAATGACATTGGATAAACGAAAGAAACCCTAGATTCAGATAGTACGCTGGCAGAACCCTCCATGCGAGCCTCTGGCCAGATGCCTTCACCTTTTGAATCTTGTCTCCATATTTTCTCGTAAGTTCAATAGCGCCATCTGTATCCCCGGTCAAGAATCGAATCCTGGCTAAACCGATGGGGACAAGATATGAATCGTCAAAAAACCGCGAAGCTGCTTCGGCAGATTTACGTATCTCCAAAAGCATATCAAGCGGTGGAATTTCCTTAAGAGAGAATTGCGATGGTCGCAGGCAACACTCCACAGCCAGCAATCTTATTTGCTGACGAGGGCTCTGATCCGGTCGCATGATTGATGAAAGAGAATCGTCGAGGTACTGCAATATCGCATTCGAATCTTCATATTTCTTCTTAAGGTAGCAATGGGACGCAACAAAAAGCAACATCATGTCATGCAAATTCTGAGCATGAGCATCTAAGACATCAGCGAGGGTAGGCCCTGTTTTTCTCTCCCTTATAATTTCCAGGGCATTCTTGAGGATGGTCTCAAGAAATTGCTGTTCTGCGACTTTCGTGACAATTCTGAGACTAACATATGTCGAAATCGGGTGCTGGGCGTTATTGGGGTCGTTCTTCATGGATGGCGACTGCCGAACGGTTGTCAGAATATTAAAACCATAGCGCTTCATGAATCTATTTGCCCGTTTATCTTCGGTGCAAGCACTAATGGGAACAAATCGCAAGGTGACTCTATTTGTAATCTGCCCCTTTCTCAACAGATCGCACAGTTTACCTTTAGTACGTCTCCATTCCCCCATGTCCACCGCATAGCCGTCGTAAGCAAGTCCGATCTTAGTCCCTTGTCCCGAACGAAGATAACCCTGAGTTAGGCCAAACCATATAACAACGAACACCACAGGAAAACCAACGAGGTATAGAACATGCCACAATGGAAAGGTAGTGGCGTTGGGGTCAGCGGGAGGGGTGGGGATAAATCCTATGGCCATTAGAAAAAAAGCGAGGCCAACACCTAACACAACGGCGTATATCATTCCCTTTTTGCTTAACCAAGGGCCAAAAGAAGTAATGCCAGGGAAGAGTTTTATTATAAAATCCGTCACATTCATAAAATGTGTTCCAAATCACATATGTTTAAGGATTAGTATGTTTGGCCTTTTTGTATGCATAAACCATGTCTGAAGTTTCGTCTCCGCCACCAGCGCCGCCATCTGTATCGAGTGTATTTAAAAAATAGTCTTCGACTTCTCTAGCAGTTTGAGATGAACTAGCTTTCCTGTGAATCCACACGTCCTTCTTTTCTTTGACGCAATGGTCATTGAAAAGCCTGTCTTTTGCATCTTTGCTGATACCAACGTACCAATCAGAGTAAGCTCCTCCACGTTTCTGCATATGTGATTTGATGTCATCGATTATTTCTTGCTTAGTCTTTGACATAACTATGCCCTTTCTTATCAATTCTCATTTGCCATCATCGCGCCAAGTCCTCTGCGGCCAATTTAGTTTTCAATAATCAATTATCTTTCAGTCTATTCCTCTTTGGGAGCGGTCGGGATAGATAAAACTGTCATTGCCTGTGTTATACGGCGGGTCGATATAGATCATCTTTACTTTGCCGTAATAGTTTTTCTGCAGGACCTTCAAGACCTCTAAATTATCGCCCTCTATAAA
>Ga0307429_1000288_pt1 | contig 34605 bp, 35 predicted proteins | sample SalMarWE160230MG_FD_202151 | JGI IMG/M metagenome (GOLD analysis project Ga0307429, IMG submission 202151) | Salt marsh sediment microbial communities from the Plum Island Ecosystem LTER, Massachusetts, United States - WE1603-230 | ecosystem: Environmental > Aquatic > Marine > Intertidal zone >... | reverse complement strand
TGAGTCCATGCTTCATGCCTTAGATTATTCCTATCGTCATCGTCGTGAGCGGAAAGGCGACTTCAGAAAGCTATGGATTGCCCGCATTAATGCTGCGGCACGGGCTAGGGGGCTTACTTACAACCAGTTTATAGCCGGGTTAAAGAAATCCAATGTCGAAATCAATCGCAAGATGTTAGCTGAGATGGCAGTCAAAGATCCTGAAGGTTTTGCTGCATTAGTAGCCTCGCTAACTGATACTAACTCACCCCGCTTGTAATGACATTACGCCTGAAAATTCCAGGAATGTTGAACAAGGATAACATCACTTGGTAGTCAATGTTGGCACAACTCAAAGACCTTCATGCACAAGCTCTCGATGAGCTCAACAGAGTTGATAGTCCTCGAGAGCTGGAGTCGTGGCGCGTCCGCCATCTGGGTAAGAAAAGCAATTTAACTAAAATTCTACGTTCCTTGGCTGCTTTGTCCTTGGAAGAACGGCGGAGGGTAGGTGCTCAAGCTAACGAAATCAAGAGAGCTTTAGAGTCAAGCCTAGAAGAGAAGGAAAAATTACTACAGGAAGCCCTTTTGACCTCTCCTCGGAAATCTCAAGGGTTAGATGTTACTTTGCCTGGTCGGCCTCTCCCGATGGGTCGACTTCACCCCACCACTCAAACACTTAACGAAATTTGTGATGTTTTCAAGAATATGGGCTTCCAGGTAATTGAGGGCCCCGACGTAGAATGGGATTACTACAACTTCGAAGCCTTAAATATTCCTCAACATCATCCGGCGCGAGATATGTTTGCTACCCTATGGATAGATGCAGGCATGGGAGGGAAGGCTAGACTTTTGCGCACGCACACTTCCCCAATGCAAATTAGGTTGATGGAGAAGGAATGTCCACCAATAAGAGCCATAGTACCGGGACGAGCTTACAGATATGAAGCGACCGACGCTACTCACGAATCTATGTTTTATCAAGTTGAAGGTTTGGCTGTGGATAAGGGCATCACCATGGGTGATTTAAAAGGCACTTTGTTTGACTTTTGCCGCTGCCTTTTTGGCGAGGAAAGGAAAGTGCGCTTTCGCTGCGATTACTTTCCTTTTGTGGAGCCTGGGGTGGAGGTAGCCATCGGATGTTCAGCTTGCGATGGGGCTGGCTGCCGGCTATGTGGGTACAGCGGTTGGCTTGAAATACTAGGGGCGGGGATGGTGCATCCCGACGTCCTGGCACGGGTGGATATAGACCCTGCTGTTTACAGTGGTTTTGCCTTCGGGCTGGGAGTCGAGCGTATACCCATGCTGCGCTACGGCATTGACGATATCCGCCTTTTTTATAGCAATGACCTCAGATTTTTGAGGCAGTTCTAAATCTTAAGGTGATAACATGAAAGTTTCCCTCAAATGGCTCAGGGATTATGTTGACATAAAGCTTGCCCCTGAAGAACTGGCCGAACGGCTAACCATGTCTGGCCTGGAGGTCAAAAGCATACAGACTATAGGTGGCACCTGGGATAATGTAGTGATAGGAGAAGTAGTGGCGTTAAATCCTCACCCCAATGCTGACCGCCTTAAGCTAGCTACAGTTGACCTCGGCACTGGGCAAGTCACCACGGTTTGTGGTGCCCCCAATATCGGACTTGGTCAGAGGGTGACCTTTGCCCATATAGGAGCCCGGCTTATAGATCCTCACACTGAAGAAGCTATGCTGCTAAAGCCGGCTAAAATTCGCGGCGTCGCTTCCGAGGGCATGGTCTGCTCGGAGAAGGAGCTGGGGATTTCTGATAGTCACGAGGGGATTTTGGTATTGCCACCTGAAGCACCCATAGGTGCCCCTCTCGGCGCTTATCTAGGCGATATAATCTTTGACCTGGATGTAACACCTAACCGCCCGGATTGCTTGTCTGTGATTGGTGTTGCTCGAGAAATTGCTGCCTTAACTGGTGAACCACTCCATTTGCCCAAAATTAATTACAAAGAAACTGAAGAGTCAATAGATTCCTTCGCTTCCGTTGACATAGCTGAGCCGGACCTGTGCCCCAGGTACTGTGCTAGCCTGATTAGCGGAATTAAGATAGCCCCTTCCCCAGGCTGGCTCCAGCAGCATCTGAATAGCTGCGGAATGCGTCCCATTAACAACGTGGTTGACGTTACTAATTATGTGATGCTGGAATATGGTCAGCCTCTTCACGCTTTTGATTATCATAAGCTCAAGGGCCGACAAATTATCGTGCGCAGGGCCGGAAATGGTGAAAACATAACTTCCCTTGATGGCACGAAGCGCGCTCTTAACCCAGATATATTGCTTATTGCCGATAAAGAAGAGGCTGTCGCTGTCGCTGGAATTATGGGTGGTCTAGATTCCGAAGTCACGGCCCAAACTGATGCCATCCTCCTGGAGTCGGCGAATTTTAACCAGGCAGCCATTCGTCGAGGCTGTAGCCATCTTCAACTTCAAAGCGAGGCTTCGATTCGCTTTGACAAAGGGCTTAATAGCGAGCTTCCGCTACTGCCATTGAGACGGGCAACTCAACTGCTACTGGAGCTAGCCGGTGGTAAGGCAGCCAAGGGCATAATCGATGTTTATCCCGGAAAACCAGAACCAAAGCTCATATCACTTACCGCCCGGGAGGTGGAGCGCCTTTCAGGCTTGAAGGTCAACGTTGGTGAAATTCTTAAAGTAATAAAAGCCCTGGGCTTTGAATGTCAGGAGGGCAATTCAGGCTCACCAATTTCGGTGCCTGTGCCTTACTGGCGCAGCGACGTTAAATGCTCTGCTGACCTCGTAGAAGAGGTAGTTCGTATCATTGGTTATGAAAAAATCCCAATCACCAGGCTTGGCTCTCCTTTGCCTCAACAAAAATCAAAATTGTCACCGTCAGCTCAGCAAGGCGATCTCAGGGAGAAATTACGCAATATTCTGACCGGCTTTGGCTTTCAGGAGATATTAACTTATTCTTTGGTCAGCCTGGAAAAGTTGCAGAAGCTTTCCCCGAAGCTTGAGTTAAAAATCCCCCCTTTAAAGGTAGCTAACCCTATGACGAAGGAACAAGAATACCTGCGTACCAGTTTAAGGGCCGGTCTTCTGGCCACGTTGTCACATAACCAGAAATTTGAGCAGGCAGGCATAAGGTTCTTTGAAATCGGCAAGGTATTCTTGCCTCAGCACTCTCCCGTCATTGCGACCCTGAGTGAAACGAAGGGGAAGCAATCTCAAGAAGAAAAGGAACTGCCCCAGGAAAGAGAGATGCTGTGTGCTGTGCTCGGTGGCCCGAGTGCAGAATTGTCATGGCAAGCTGATAAGGAGCCGCTTGATTTCTTTGACGCTAAGGGGGTAGTGGAGAGTCTCTTGAACCAGTTGGGACTGAAAGCGAGTTTTAATACTGGCGATGATGAAATTCTATTCCCGGGAAGAGGAGCCGACATAATCGTTGAAGATGACAAGGTTGGCATTGTAGGCGACGTGCATCCCAGGGTGGCACAAGCCTTTGAGCTTTCTAACACTATTTGCCTTATAGAGATTGACCTGGAGAAAGTGTTGACCAAGATTACCGGGATAAAGGAATACCAACCTATCCCACGATTTCCCAGCGTAACCCGGGACATCGCTTTAGTAGTGGACGAACAGGTAAGTTATCGAAGAGTGGAGAACATAATCCGAAGCTTTCCGCTAGTAAAGCATGTAATTCTCTTTGACCTTTATCGAGGCGAGCAAATACCCGAGGGCAAGAAATCTTTTGCCATAAGGATTGTCTACCAATCGCCCAGCCATACCTTGACTGACGAGGAAGTTGACCAAACTCAAGAACAGATGCTCGCTAGGCTACATCAGGAACTGGGTGCTACTTTGCGGGACTGAGTTAGCCAAGGAACAGAAGCAAAATTTAAGGCATGGCAAGGAAAGGCAAAAGAAATCTATATTTGTATCTGGCTATAGCTTGCTTCATCGGCATTATAGCCATATTTGTTGATGGCTACCTGGGCATCTACGATACTATTCATATCACAACCGGCGAGCAGGAGATGACGGTAGAGCCTGAATATTGGTTAGGTCGGTATCCTGGTGAACCCGAAGCCTACTACGCAGGGGCAGATTGGGGCAAGAAGGTATTCTTCCGCTATGAGGTTGACAACCGCCGTTTTTCATCTTATTCCACTTCTATTCAAGCATCACTTTGGAAGGAAAATGAAAAAGTACTGGATTTATTCTCTGAAGACAAATTGATAAAGTCATTTGATAAGGCAATAGTGGAATGGACTTTAGATTCTGAGGAACTCCAGTCACGTGGATTTGACGTTGGAGTGTATACTGTGAAAATAGAACGTAAGGGAGTGGAACGGTGGATAATTGTTGCTTATCGTAGTCTGTCCTCTCAGCAACTTTATCCAGTATATCCTTTTCCTACAAGGTCTTGAGCCAATGAGAATTTATATTTTGTACGGTTTTGGTATCGCACTATGCATCTCTGGCATAGCATACCTGGCTGCTGAGTATGTGAAATACCTTTCTGACTGGGGCAAATTGGGCTGTCTCATCCTCTCGATAGGCTTATTTGCCTTGTTAGGAAGGCACCTTCATGCATTAGGGCGTTAGCTTAGATGTTATATTTTATAGGTACAGTTTTAGTGATAGCCTTTATTGTATGGCTGATTTGGCGTGCAGCCAGAAAAAAAGCAATTAAGGCTTATATGGTACTGTACGGACTCTCCTGTATGGCAGGCATATTCACCCTGGCCTTCTTTCTGACTATGGACATATCCAAAATGATTAAGATACTGGCTTGCATCATCTTTGGGGTCGTCTTGATATTCCTTGCTGCTCGACTACAGCAGCGAGCTAAAGCCAATCAGGATTGAGACCTTGCAGCCTCATCTAGAAGCTCCTTCACCTGAACCGCCAAATTATCCAAAGGCAAAAGCTGGACTTCCTTCTCCGTGCGCCATTTTGCCTCTACACTCTGGCTCTGTAAGGTGCGTGGAGATAAAGTCAATCGCAGGGGTATTCCCAGGAGGTCAGCATCGTTGAATTTAACGCCGGGAGAGCCATCGCGGTCATCGAAAAGCACTTCAATGCCTTCTTTTTGTAGTTCTTGATAAATTTTTTCCGCTGTAGGGAGGACTGCCGACTTGTCCAACGATAGAGGACAAAGATGGACTTGATAAGGGGTTACAGAGAGCGGCCAGATAATGCCTTTATCATCGTGGCTTTGCTCTACTATAGCTGCCAGCAATCGGCCCAGTCCAATGCCATAGGAGCCCATGACAATGGGCAGGGAAGTGCCATCAGCATCTAAGAAGGATGCTCCGAATCTTTCACTGATGAAGGTGCCCAACTTAAACACATGTCCAACTTCAATGCCCCGAGCCGAGGATAGTTCACCACCACACTTGGAGCAGCTGTCTCCAGACCGAGCCAAGGCAATATCAGCCATAAGGTCAACCTGGAAGTCTCTGGAATAATTAGCATTCTTAAAGTGATGCCCTGGCTTATTAGCACCAACAATGAAATTGGAGCCCAGGGTTATGGAATCATCAGCCACAAATCTGACTCCCTTTACACCTATGGGTGAGGCAAAACCAGCTACAATTCCAGCTTCATTTACTTCGCCTTCCGTAGCCAGGCGAAGCTCAGTGCACTTTAAAGTGTTTCTCAGCTTCGTTTCGTTGACTTCGAGATCGCCTCGAATAATAACGAAGACAAATTCTCCGTCGGCAAAATAAAACACCGCCTTAAGCGTTTGATTTGTCGGCACACCGACAAATCCAGCCACCTCCTCTATAGTTTCCGCCTCCGGTGTGGCTATCTCCTCCAAAGGAAGTGGAGTTTCAGCATCGCCCCTTGCTTTCGCAGATTGAGCTTTCTCTACATTGGCGGCGTAGCCACAATGGGAACAATAAATAACCTCGTCTTCGCCGGTCTCGGTGATAACCATGAACTCATGGGAATCCTTGCCACCTATGGCACCACTGTCAGCCTCTACTATCATTGTAGGCAAGCCGAGGCGGGCGTAGATATTACTGTAAGCCTGACACATACTCTGGTAACTCTTATCCAGGCCAACCTCATCGGCATCAAAGCTGTAAAGGTCCTTCATGATAAACTCGCGGACTCTCAATAAGCCGCCGCGAGGTCGAGGCTCATCGCGAAGTTTTACCTGTATTTGATAAAGGAGAAGAGGAAGCTCGCGGTAGCTTTGTACGTAGCGATGGACAAGGTCAGTAATGACTTCTTCATGGGTGGGTCCCAGGGCCAGTGTATGCTCTTTGCGGTCGGTCAAAGTGAATAGAGACTTGCCGAAGGAAACATACCTGCCTGATTGCTGCCACAATTCAAAAGGCTGTAACACAGGCAGCATCAATTCCTGCCCGCCAGCCTCATCCATTTCCTCTCGGATTACATTTTCTATCTTTTTGAGCACTCGCCATCCCATGGGCAAGTAGGAATAAATTCCGGCAGCCTCCTGGGCAATCATACCTGCTCTGAGCAATAACTGATGGCTTACACTTTCTGCCTCTGCTGGCGCCTGCCGTAATGTCTTGCCAAAAAGCTTAGAAAAACGCACTTTAATTCAGAAAGAGTCCCTGGTTTTGAAAAATTAATCGAAACTAAACGGTGGATATTTATCCGTTAGCAAGTCATAATATCCCCCCACCCTTGTAGACCAGCGAAGATAGCCACTAACAAATTCGAAGGCCCACTTAGGATACCTCGCAGTGAATAGAATCGCCCACCATGAAATAAACAAGACTACTCCCGCAGCAATACCGATACCCCACAAACATATGGAGTGAGGTATGACCATGAAACACCTGAAAAAGGTAGTTAACCGGGAAAGCCTTTCTGGGTATTCAACTCCTATGGTTATCGGATAATCTTTCATTTCTTTTCCCCCTCTTATGACTTTTATGAAGTGACTGTGATCTCCAATACCATTTTATGCCCAATACGAGAGCTTAATCAATCCCTTCTATTTCTGCCATCAGCGCCTCCAGAAAATCCCTTTCTTCCACTACGCTCACCACCTCCCCCTTCCTAAATATAGCACCTTTCCCTTTGCCACAGGCAATGCCGACATCAGCATCTTTAGCTTCGCCAGGGCCATTGACCACGCAGCCCATAACTGCCACTTTAACAGGTTTGTTTATTCTTTCCAGACGCTTACTCACTGCCTCAGCCAGGGCAACGATATCAACTTCAGCCCGGCCGCAGGAAGGGCAGCTCACCAAAGTTGGACCCCGCTGACGAAGCCCCAGGCTTTTAAGAATTTCGTAAGCAACAAATACTTCCTCACAGGGGGGAGCACTGAGGGAAACGCGTATGGTGTCACCAATCCCCTGATAGAGAAGTATGCCGATGCCTATGGCGCTGCGTATGGCTCCCGTCCGGGGAAGCCCGGCCTCAGTGACGCCTAGATGTAGTGGATAGGGTATTTTATCGGCAATCATTTGATAAGCTTGAATAGTGGTGGGAACATCGAAGGCTTTGAGGGAGACTTTGATTAAATCGAAGTCCAGGCTTTCCATAAGCCCTATCTGCTTTAAGGCTATGTTGACCATGCGCTCAGCCACTGGAGCGTCGGGCTGAAAATTGGCAGGTAAACTGCCAGCATTCACTCCAATACGGATAGGCACCTCTCTTTCTTTAGCAGCAGCTACCACCCTGGCAATCTTTTCTTTGTCTCCTATGTTGCCGGGATTGAGGCGTAGCCCATCAACACCCGCTTGCAGCGCAGTCAAAGCTAAACGATAATCAAAATGTATATCGGCAATAATAGGTAGTGAAACGCTCCTTTTTATAGCTGCTATGCCTTCAGCCGCTTCCTTGTCGGGGACTGCCACTCGCACTATCTCACAGCCGCAATCCTCCAACTCTTTAATTTGGTTTATGGTGGCAGGAATGTCACGGGTATCGGTCTTGGTCATAGACTGCACCACAATGGGGGCATCGCCGCCAACGGTCACCTTGCCAATTCTCAAAGGTTTAGAGGTTCGACGTGTCATATTCCAAAACCCCTCGGTAGACGCCAGATATCCATAAAGGTCACTAGAATCACAAGTCCAATTAAGAAAGCAGTGCCGATAGTATAAGCCAGGCGCACTGTTCGAGGAGAAAGACGCCTCCCACGCCTGCACCCTTCAATGAACGCCACCAGCATTCCTCCTCCATCCAGGGGAGGGATGGGGAGGAAATTAAATATAGCTAGGCCTAAGCTAATTATACTGGCCATAAATAGTATGCTGCTGAAGCCGGAGGAGCGCACCATCTCCACCGTTAACTGGCCAGCACCTATTGGCCCCACCAGCGCTGTATCGGGAGATTCTATGATTTGAGGAATAGCCTCTATTATGAGCACAGGCATATAAATGATATCCCTGGCCCCCAAATAGACTGCTCTCCACACAGGAAGTCGCTCTTGTTCGAAATGCACCCCGTCTACCCATTGTAGCTCCATACCGGGCAGGGTTTCAGAGCCATCATAAATCAAAGAGATTTCCTCTATCTCTTCTGGATCGCTACTTGGGAGCAAAACCAGGTTTATTTCTTCACCTTCCTCAACAGAATGCACGGCACTGGATATACTCTCTTCGTTGTATATTTGTTGTCCATTGATGCTGTAGATATAATCACCGACTCTGATGCCAGCTTCATAAGCCGGCGAGCCTTCCTCCACTTGACTTACAATATTCCAGCAAGTGTAGACGCCAATTACCAGTTGCTCTTGCTTCGGGTCGAATTTCGTCTTCACCGTGGTTTGTATTTCCTCTCCGTTCCTCAGCAGAAGCAAAGGTATTTCCGTCCCCTCTTCGATTGAATTCACTATATTCTGCATATCCCCCTGTCTATAAACAGGTTGCCCATCCACTTTCAGGATTATATCCCCGGGCTCGATGCCTGCTTCCTCCGCAGGATAATTCTCCACTACAGCGCGAACCATGAGTCCGTCGCCGGCAATAACAGAATAGGGCAGCGCAAAGAAAGCACTCAGGAGAATAAAGGCAAGAAAGATGTTGACCAATGGACCGGCAGCATAGATTCCTAGCCTGGTCCAGGGTCCTTTGCCAGCCAGGCTTCGGGGTACTGTGGGGTCATTTTCTCCAGCAGCCTTAACAAAGGCTCCTATGGGTATGGCATTAAGTGAGTATATTGTCTCGCCCCGTTTAATACCAAAAAGTCGTGGGGGAATGCCTATGCCGAACTCTTCTACCTTCACTCCGGCACGCTTAGCAGCGATGAAGTGTCCCAATTCGTGAAGACACATTGCCACGAATAGAGCTACTATGAAAAGAATAATGATTACGGCAACGCTCATCTCTTATCTCTCTATCCCAGGATTGCTCCGTCGCTCAGGCTCCGTAAAGTAACCGGCGGCAAGGCTTGTAACACATTCCCTCGCCCAGGCATCAGCAGCCAGTATTTCTTCTAGAGATGGCTCAGGGATATTCTGATGTTGCTCAAGCGTTTTTTGCACAATTTTGGCTATATCTGTAAAACCTATTCTATAGCTGAGAAAAAGCTCTACAGCTACCTCATCTGCGGCGCAAAGCACCGCCGGATAAGTTCCTCCTGATTTGCCGGCATCCATTGCCAGTTTGAGGCAGGGAAATCTCTCATAGTCTATGGGCTCAAAGTTCAAAGACTGGATTTTATTCCAATCAAGGCGGGGTAATTCTGAATTAGGCCACCTCCGGGGATAAGAAAGGGCATATTGAATGGGTAGCCTCATATCAGGCCAGCTAAGCTGAGCTTTCAGGGAACCATCCATAAACTCCACCATGGAATGAACGATAGATTGGGGATGCATTAATATTTTAATACTATCAAAGGGAAAAGAGAAAAGCCAATGAGCTTCAATAACCTCTAATCCTTTATTCATAAGCGTTGCTGAATCTATGGTTACCTTTCTTCCCATCTTCCATACAGGGTGCCGAAGAGCTTGCTCCGGAGTTACCTCAGCCAATTGTGACTGTGAATAGTGATAAAAAGGCCCTCCAGAGGCAGTGAGAAAAAGCCTCTGCGGTTTATTTTCTTCCCCCTGCAAACATTGCCAGATGGCACTATGCTCACTATCGATAGGCAGAATTTGAGCTTGGTGGCGGCTAGCTTCACGGACAATAATTTCACCGGCCATCACCAATACCTCTTTGTTAGCCAGGGCAACCGTCTTGCCCGCCCTTAAAGCTGCCAGAGTAGGACTTAGTCCTGCCTTACCCGCAGTGGCCACGATAACGAAGTCGACCTCGGGATGACTGGCTATTTCTTCTGCGGACAAAAATTCCCCGCCATAACTAATGTCAGGCTTAACCGAGGAATAAAATACCTTGGGTCGAAATTCCCTGATTTGTCTTTCCAGGAGCTCAAGGTTTTTGTTCCCTGACAGAGCTACTACTTTTAATTCGTCAGGCAGGGCACGGATTACATCCAGAGTCTGTTGTCCTATGGAGCCTGTCGAGCCCAGGATAGCTATTTTTCTCACACCACCCATATCACGTAATAGTATACCACCACCCCGACAAAGATGAGGCTATCGAATCGGTCAAGTATACCACCATGTCCCGGCAGCAAATTACCTGATTCTTTCACTCCCACATTACGCTTGAGCAAGGATTCAACCAAATCGCCAAGCTGAGCAAAAAGGCTAACGAGAAAGCCAAGGAGTATAATCTGCCAATATCGAAAAGTAAAGGGAGAAATGAGGTTAAGAACCGTCGCTATTACAATAGCGCCCAGAATAGCGCATATTAAGCCACCTACCGCTCCTTCCCAGGTTTTAGCTTCACTTATGGCAGGAGCTAGCTTATGTTTACCCCTTGCCCTCCCAATGAAAAAAGCGCCTGTATCGTTGGCAAATGTAGTCAGCATGGCCAGGTAAACCCAATTTCGGCCATCCGCTAAGCCGCGCAAATTCAGCCAGTAGCTAAGCATCCAACCCACATAGAGTGCCCCCGCCATTGTCCATGCCCAGTTGCGAAATGCTCTTTCCTTTGATGGGCAGCGTAACAGACAAATCAAGGAAATCAACATAGCGGCGGTAATAACTATGGGTAAAACGTCAGGGCTCCCGTAATGAGGGCTTAAGACGAGCGCCAGCGCCCATAGCAAACCCAAATAAAGCAGGGGCTCTCGCCTGTCAAAATTGGCCATGTGGTAGAACTCGTAGGTGCCGGCTAACGCCGCTGCGGCTATAAGGATAGTAAACCAAGGGTTACCAAACCAGATGGCAAGAATAACAAGGGGCACGCCTACGGCGGCAGTAATAACTCTGTGCTTGAGCATAGGTCTATTTTAGCAGCTTTTAATCGGCTATAGACTTGTTAGTGTCTCTAGACTCATAAATGGGTTCCATCGGATCAGCGTCATGCCGGATATGTTACCCTGAGCGGTAGCGCAGAACTGAAAGATTGAAACTGAATACTATCAAGCACTTATAACAGTTAGCACGGACTTTTTGCCGGATACTGGCGAGGCAAATTATATTTCCTGTATTTCCTTTTCCTTACTCTGCCCCAATTCACTTACCTTCTCTACGCAAGTTTCTGTAAGCTGGTCGATTTTTTTAGCATTGTTCCTGAGTTCATCTTCCGATATTTCTTTATTTTTCTCCATCTCTCTTAGTTTCTCAATGCCATCCCTCCTTATATTGCGTATGGCAATCCGCCGCTCCTCCACCTTCCTGGACACTAGCTTGACCAACTCCTTGCGCCGCTCCTCACTAAGAGGTGGGATGACCACCCGAATTACACTACCATCATTTGCCGGGTTAAGGCCGATATTGGCTGTGAGAATGGCTTTTTCAACATCACGCAACGATGTGCGATCCCAGGGTTGAATAATGATTAAATTAGTCTCAGGTATGGACATGGTAGCAAGTTGCTGAAGCGGGACAGACGTGTCATGATAGTCAACCATGATATTGTCAAGCAAGGCTGGAGTGGCACGCCCGGCACGGATGGTAGCTAATTCTCTAGCCAAGCCATCTATGGCCTTGTGCATTCTGGAGTTCAGTTCAGAAAGTAATTCATCCAACATGGCTTAGTGATCAACACCAAGCTCGAACCTGGCAAATCTGCGTACTTTTATGTTCTCACCTACTTTAGCAATTGTTTCGGCAATAATTTCCTGTACCGTCTTGTCAGGTTCTTTAATAGAGGGTTGGTTAAGCAGGCAAGCTTCCTGGGGGTCCGTTTCCGCTTTTGGTGGCAGCTCTTCACTGGTGAGAAATTGCGGGGCAGTAGCAGCTATCTGCATGGCTAAGTCGTGAGCAAGTTCTGTAAATTCAGCGGTGCGAGCCACAAAATCGGTTTCACAGTTCAACTCTACTAATGCTCCTATGTGCTTGGTATGATGAATATAAGCTTCGATTACGCCTTCGGTTGCAGCTACATCCTTCTTCTCCTCAGCAATCGCCACCCCACGCTGTTTCAGGATTTCAATTGCTTTTTCTATATCACCAGCCACCTCTAACAGAGCCTTATTGCAGTCAGCTATGCCGACATTAGTTCTATTTCTTAACTCTTTTACTGATTCAACTGAAATTTTCATGCAGGTGTAATTTCTCCTTCTTGCTCTTTTGGTTCACTTAGCTCTTTTGGTTCTTTTGACGCCTTCGGTTCCTTTGGCTCCGCTGGCCCCTCTGGTTCACTTGGTTCCTTTGGTTCTTTCGACGCCTTCGGTTCCCCTGGCTCCGCTGGCTTCTTTGGCTCCTTTGGTTCTTTTGACGCCTTCGGTTCCGCTGGCTCCTTTGGCTCCTTCGGTTCCTTTGGCTCCTTTGGCTCCTCTGGTTGACTCGGCTCCTCTGGCTCGAAGGTATAAGAACCTAGAATTTCAATGGCTTCTTCGCGCCCTTCTTCGGCAACTAATTTAGCAACTCCCGCTTCTCCTGAAAACGCTTCAGTTTTACCTTCCATTATGGCATCAGCTATTTTGCTACAAATTAATTTAATCGTCTTAACAGCATCATCATTAGCGGGAATAGGATAATCAATGCCGTCAGGATTACAATTAGTATCCACGATAGCAATCACGGGTATGCCTAATTTCTTAGCTTCAGTAAAGGCAATCTTATCTTTAAGAGGGTCAGTAATGAAGAGAGCTCCGGGAAGGGTAGTCATTTCCTTAAACCCCCCCATTTGAGTATTTAGGTGGTAAATTTCTTTCTCTATTCTCACCCGTTCTTTTTTGGGCAAGAGGTCAAGCTCACCTTTATCCCTCTTATTCTCTAAACGAACCAAGTGGTCGATGCGAGCTTGTATGACGGCGAAGTTAGTTAACATACCACCCAGCCATCTTTGATTAACATAGCTCATACCGCACCTCACAGCCTCTTCTTCTACGGTCTGTTGCGCCTGTTTTTTAGTGCCGACAAGAAGGATGCTTTGCCCTCGAGCTGCCAAATCCTGGGCGAAGGTACAGGCCTTTTCCAACATGGTAACTGTCTGCTCCAAATCGATGATGTGGATACCATTGCGCTGGGTAAAGATATGCTTCTTCGCTTTGGGATGCCAGTAACTGGTGTGGTGACCAAAGTGAGCACCTGCTTCCAGCAATTGTTTTAATAAGGCATTATTTACCATGCTTACAAATCCAGATGATGTTAATTAGCAAAACTAGTATAATGTAGCATGACTGACTTGGATAATGCAAGAAGAGCTTGCATCCAGTGGTCTCTTAGTTGACAGAGGATTTACCCTTATCTATACTATGGAGCCAAAATTGTAGCTAGAGTTTGCCCGAGTAGCACAATGGTAGCGCAACCGACTTGTAATCGGTAGGTTGGTGGGTTCGAATCCCCCCTCGGGCTAGGTTTTTCATACATTTCATGATAAGCTTACATCGGGGAGGGGTGCCGGAGTGGTTAATCGGAGCAGACTGTAAATCTGCCGCCCGGAAGGGCTACGTGGGTTCAAATCCTACCCCCTCCACCATAAAGTACAGTAGGCTCACATAGCTCAGCAAGTAGAGTACGTTCTTGGTAAGAATGGGACATAACAACCATCATACGCACCATAGTCTATCTCCACATCCTAGCTAGTAATTGGTTCCTACACTTTTCTATCTTCAGCTGCACCAGTAGCCTTACCAGTCATAATAGATGCTATAATCTGTTCTCGAAGTTCACCAACTGCACCAGGAGTGTGAGGGAGCATTATTGTGTTAGTCCGAGAATTCTTCCCAACATCAGTAAGCATGTCATAATACTGCGTCATAAGAACCAATGTCATTACACCCTCTGCATTAACCCCAAGTGCATCACTGGCATCCTTAACTGATTCTCTAAGTCCAGCAACGATCGCTATCCTCTGTTTGGCAATACCCTCACCAGACAGCTCCTTGCTTCTAGCATCAGCCTCTGCTTCCTTAATTACAATAATTTTCTTAGCTTCTCCTTCATGCTCAGCAGCAACTCTCAAACGCTGTTGCCTATTAATCTCATTCATAGCATCTGCAACACCCTTATCTGGCTGGATGTCATTAACAAGAGCACGAACCAATTTATATCCATACTCACTCAGCCTGGCACTAAGACTCACCTCAATTTCTTTAGCAATCTCCTCCTTATTTTCAAACACAGAGTCTAAAGTCATCCCAGGAACCTTTGCCCTTACATTATCAAATATCCAAGATTCCATCTGAGCTTGTGGATTCGTAAGTCTATAAAATGCATCCCAAACCTTATCCTCCCCATCAACAAAGTACTGAACCGCAATAAGTAAGTCTACAAAAACATTATCGTTGGTTTTGGTTTTGATACTCACATTTAGTTCCTGTACTCTAATAGAAACTCTACCAGCCACTCTATCCATTATAGGAACTTTAATATGAAGACCAGGACCAACAACCCTGTTAAACCTTCCCCATCGCTCAATAAGAGCAAATGTCTGCTGCCTAACTACAAAAATCGCCAAAGCTAGAAGAAGCAGACCAAAAGCTATACCCAAAACAATTCCAAAAACATTCACTGCGAATTACACCTCCTTAATCTTTCTGCTATTCTAATCTATCTTTCTCCGCCAATTTTACAATACCTCCTACTCAATTATATCTTCACAGAAATACTTGTCAAGACCTCGTTCCAGATAAGAACCGGGTAAATCAACCTAACGAATAACAGACCACCTCCAGTTTTTCACTGGTGAATCATTAACAACACCGAACTCATGAACTGCTTCCTCGATAGACCCTCTACCGTGAACATCTCCCTTACCCAACCAATAAGACTTTCCTTCCCTGTAGGCATTAGCTTCGAGCTTACGACCATTTGCTAGCTCAAGCTCTAACGTTCCTATCCATCTTCTAGACCACCAGCTATCTTTATGTATCATCCCTTACATCTACCTCCTTTCTAGTTAAGATTACAACTTCCGTTCCAGATAAGAATAAACCCTAGTCACCATCAAAAGCCACTAGCATTCATCAATGATAATATCATCTTCTGGCATCTTTTATTGTTTTTCAGGTACTCAATTAGTTTTTTGTCTAAATCTCTTTTTCTTTTCAACGCCTCTAAGAGACTATTAATATCTCCCTGCTCAATATACCTGAATGCGTGTATATTTCTTGAATGTGAAGCACTGATTTCATTAGAAATTTTTTTTAAATCTTCTAACATCCTTTTCGCATCACCATACAACACGTGTTTGCTCAATCCTTCAACATTAGTATCCCAATGATCAACTCTTTTATTGCGCATATCCTTAATCGCCTCCAATACCTTTTTATGTTTCCTGAGCCTTTTCTTTACTTCACGCACATTTATATCTGCAGCTAGGTTTGAATTTCTGCCTATCATATTTAAAATACGATAAAAACTTGGTGCATTAGGATTATTACTCATAACATCGCTAACCTTATTAATAAATCTGTCATTATGAGCATCTCTTGTAGGCTGGAAAAATCCTTTATACTGATTTATTGTGCCTACCACTTTTTCAGTTGGCCAAAGTTGTTCCCAAATATAAAAGTGAACACTAGCCGCCAGTAATTGTCTTTGTAGAATCGCAAAAATATTTTCAAATTCCTCTTGTTCGTTCTTTATTCTCTTTTCACTTTCAGATGCCATTTCATCTCCTCCTTTAAATTATACCATCCGATGTATTTGCTCCAAACGCAAATTCTCATAGAATAATAAATTTTTTATATAATAATCACTATCTCCCTTCCATTTTCACCAGCTTGCTCATAATCTCATCACGCTCTCTCTTAGACATACGTGCTAGCTTTGCTAATATACCCGGATACATCTCGTCAGGGTAAACGTCATTTTTACGTCTAAACCGCTTTGACCAAGATACCCATCTTGGGAACACCCAACCAGCGCTCATAATATACTTACGCACATGATACGACTGCATATTTAGATACCCGCCCATGTATCGAGCAGCACCATCAACATCATCAACAGCTTCAATATAAGGCTTAATACTTCTATGAACACCAATCCACATATCCTCTATCTCACGCTGAGGCATAAATTCACCTTTACATATAACGTGTATATGCTCACGCAGCGGCTCATTTTCATCGCAGGCAACTACACCAAAATACTCGAATGCTCCATACTTACGCCTCATACGCTTTACCAGCTTACTAAACGATTTAAGAACATCTATACCCAAAACTATAGACTCATCACTACTATTAAGAGTCAAAAACCTCAGCCTATCAGCTGTCTCAGCACCGGTAAAAAACCGATGCCAAAACCTAGCCCTCCTTCGTTCCTCATCCGTCTTAAACATCAACTACTCCCTCCTAAATAGCAACGGCAACATATGCCTATAGAAAGGACAGAAGTTATTAGTAATATATATACAGATATATAAGACCTATCTCCTAAGTGGCACGAGCTTTCGCTCGCCGCCAACCGCCTTGAGCTAAAAGCTATCGCTTTTCTCACTTATTCACCTCCTTCACTCCAAATCGGTAAAAATGGATGTACTTTAAAAACACTCCTATCAATCTCTTCCTGATTACGCTTACCGTAAATTGCTAACACGCCAAACCCACCTTTCAAACTAGCATCAGACCACCGCATAAACCTCAGGAGATTAACTAAGCTAACATCCGTGTACAAAAGTTCCGTAGCTAGAGCACGCCTTATCGCATGCCAACCATAATTCCTGCTCGGCAAAGTAATACTCAGCTTCTTAATGACTCTCTGAAAAACGAAGCTCATATATCTCACTCCAGTCCTCTCATAACCCGCTAAATAAGGCTTTATCTCACCAGGGACCACATGAGTGGTCACCGGACCACCTTTAACCGTGTCTACGGTCACCTTACCATCGATTCTGCCCAAACCACTCAGTTCCTCACGTCGCAAACCATAGGTCGTTGATAACGCCAAATAAGCCAGCTCCCTGGCAGACAGCACTTCTTTACCTCTCCTAATCATCAGACAAACCTCCTCATGACTAAGTATTGGCCGGCTTATATCACCATCCCTCACCTTCGGCATCGCCAACCGGGGAAATGGCCATCCTTGTATCTGAGCCAATAGCTTTAAAGGCCGCACCATCACGTCTATTGAACTCTGCTTATACCCTTGCTCACGCAAGTAGCATAAATACCTTATGACATCATCTCTGTCATATTTGCTCTTAGTCCCACAGCAACCCTCAAACTTCATAGTCAAACGCCGCCAACGTCTAGCAGTCTCAATATCCTTGCCTCTTGCTACCAAGTCCATGTATACCTTTTCAGCTACGCTTTCCATCTTTCAGACCTCCTGCTTGACTTTCAGCCAAGCACTGATTTAAAATCCACCCATTAATTTGCCTGAACATGTACATCACGTTCTAAAGTAGAAAATACATATTTAGTTGACTCTTTACCCATGTTGACTTACAATATAATTTCGTGCATACTGCCCACATAGCTCAGTAGGTAGAGCACGTTCTTGGTAAGAACGGGGTCACCAGTTCGAATCTGGTTGTGGGCTTTGAGATAAAAGGAGGGTAAAATGGCTAAGAAAGTTTATGAGCGTGTTAAACAACATATCAATGTGGGCACTATAGGACATGTTGACCATGGGAAAACCACACTAACTGCAGCCATGACACAGATATTGTCCAAAGTCGGCTCTACACAATTCATGCCCTTTGATTCCATAGATAATGCTCCTGAAGAAAAAGCTCGTGGACTAACGATTGCCATCTCCCATATTGAATATGAAACTGAGAAGCGCCATTATTGCCATGTTGATTGTCCCGGACATGCTGACTATATCAAGAACATGATAACGGGAGCTGCTCAGATGGATGGAGCTATTTTGGTGGTCGCTGCCGATGATGGTCCTATGCCACAAACCAGAGAACATATCCTTCTAGCCCGGCAGGTAGAGGTACCCCGTATAATGGTGGCCCTCAATAAAGTAGATCTGGTAGACGACCCAGAGTTGTTAGATTTGGTGGAGATGGAGGTTAGAGACCTGCTTAAGAAGTATAATTTTCCTGGTGATGAAATCCCTATTGTGCGATTAAGTGCTCTTAAATCTCTGGAATGTGGCTGTGGGAAAAGAGAATGCCAATGGTGCGGACCAGTATGGAAATTGTTAGATGCTATAGACGATTACATTCCACTACCACAGAGAGAAAAGGATAAACCCTTCTTAATGCCAATAGAAGATGTATTCAGTATCAAAGGGCGGGGGACTGTGCCTACAGGGCGAGTAGAACGTGGAGTGATCAAAGCCGGTAACGAAGTAGAGATAGTAGGATTAAAGGATACGAAGAAAACAGTGGCGGTCAGCTTAGAGATGTTCCATAAGACTATGAACGAAGCAGAGCCTGGCGATGCTGTTGGAGTGCTATTGCGAGGCGTAGACCGGGATGAAATAGAGCGGGGGCAGGTTCTGGCAGCGCCAGGCACAGTCAAGCCCCATACCGAAGCTGAGGCTGAAGTATATATTTTGACCAAGGAGGAAGGCGGCAGGCACACACCTTTCTTCAATGGCTATAAGCCCCAGTTTTATATCAGGACTATGGATGTTACAGGCGAAATAAGTCTTCCTGAGGGCGTAGAGATGGCTATGCCCGGTGACAGCATGACTCACATGAAGATTAAGACCATTTACCCTGTAGCTATGGAAGAGGGATTACGCTTTGCTATCAGAGAGGGTGGTAGGACAGTCGGTGCTGGCGTGATTGGCAAGGTAATAGCATAAGCGTGGTTCACTAAATTTTTGCGAACCTCTAGATAAATGTGGCTAAGAAAAAAGGCGATTTACGCATAATTATCCACCTGGCTTGCAGTCAATGTCTGCGGAGAACATATACTATGACGAAGAACAAGAAGAACGATCCGCAACGGCTGGAACTGCGTAAGTATTGTCCTCATTGTCGTAGCTACACTATTCATCGAGAAACAAAGTAACTTATGACAAATTACGTTAAAAAAGCGAGTACTAAGCCCGCTCCGGTTAAAAAATCAAGGTTCAGTTTCTTTACCGAGGTAGTAGCTGAACTGCGAAAAGCACACTGGCCAACAAGGCAGGAAACCTTAAGGTTGAGTATTTTAGTTCTTATTGTGTGTGCTATTGTGGGGGGCATTTTAGGTGTTTTAGATTTGGGCTTTACAAGACTATTTTTGCTTCTGGGTGGTTAGTAGTCAATGATTGATGGAGAGTGGTACTTATTATATGTCTCTTCGGGTCACGAGGAGCAGGCTAGAAGGAATTTAGAACAACGTATCAAATATATGGATGTAGGTGACAAGATATTTGATGTGGTGATACCTACAGCAAAAGAGATTGAAATCAAAGCTGGAAAGCGTCGTACGATAAGTAAAAAGGCTTTCCCGGGCTATATCATGGTAAATATGAAATTAGACGAGCATAGCTGGGATATCGTACGCAACACTCCTGGTGTCGCTGGCTTCGTGAGCGCTGGTACCAAACCCGTTCCTTTACCTACGCAAGAGGCAAACGCCATTCTGCAACGCATGGACGAAGCTCCTACCGATGTTAAGATGACTTTCAAGGAAGGAGATAGTATACGTGTAACGAGTGGACCTTTTATTGACTTCATCGGCAAAGTGGAGCAAGTTAACTTGAGCAAAGGTAAGGCAATAGTTTTACTATCGCTCTTCGGCCGGGAAACACCCGTGGAAATAGACCTCTTAGGGGTGGAAAGGATATAACTTACCCTGAGTATGAACCCAGAACGCAATGAAAGAGAGAATCACTGATGGCAAAGAAGGTTAAAGCTACCATTAAGTTGCAGATACCTGCGGGTAAAGCTACTCCGGCACCACCTGTGGGGCCTGCTTTAGGTCAGCATGGTATTAATATCATGGCTTTTTGTAAGGACTATAATGAGCGAACTGCTTCCCAAGAAGGTTACATCATTCCTGCTGAGATAACTGTATATGAGGACCGCTCCTTTAGCTTTGTGACCAAGATGCCACCTGTTTCTGATCTATTACGGCGCGCTTTAGGAGTGGAAAAGGGTAGCGGTAATCCCGTAAGCGAGAAAATAGGCAAGATAAGCAAAGATACAGTTTACGAGATCGCGCGAAATAAGATGAAGGATCTCAATACGATTGATATTGATAAGGCTGCAAGCATTGTTGCCGGCACGGCTCGGAGCATGGGGGTCGAGATAGAATAAATTTAAGTTCTTAAAAGTTCGCAGGATTTTAAGGTATAAGTGAATGACAAAACATGGTAAAAAACACCAGGAAGCCAGTAAACTTGTAGATAGAGCGAAGACCTACTCCCCAGAAGAAGCAATTGAGTTAGCCAAGGGGGCTTCCTACGCCAAATTTGATGAGACCGTTGAACTCCATTTGAAGATGGGGGTCAATCCCCGCAGTGCTGACCAGCAAGTGCGTGGTGTAATTCTACTGCCGCATGGACTGGGGAAGAAGACACGAGTGCTCGTCTTTACACAGGGTGAGGGGGTAAAATTAGCGGAGGAAGCAGGTGTTGATTATGCTGGAGCGGACGAACTTATCAAACAAATTGAAGGTGGCTGGCTTGAGTTCGATGTATCTATTGCTACCCCTGATATGATGCCTAAAGTCGCCAAGCTCGGTCGGATTTTAGGGCGGCGAGGTTTGATGCCCAATCCCAAATCTGGCACCGTAGTGCCACCTCAGGACCTAGCTCGAGTTGTGAACGAGGCCCGTAAGGGTAGGACTGAATTTCGTTTGGATAGAACAGCTATTATCCATTTGCCCATTGGCAAAATCAGTTTTGATAAGGACAAGCTTTTGGAGAACCTGGCGGCGGCGGTCGAAGCTATTGTCAAAGCAAAGCCCGGTGGGGCTAAAGGTCAATATATCAGAAGCGCATTCCTGTCTACCACCATGGGACCGGGATTTAAGCTGGATATTACATCTCTACTTGCTGTGTCGAGTGTCTTGAGCCGATAATCCAGCCGGGGGCTGCAGTGCCCTCATATGTAACAAACCTAAATTCCGGGGACACCATATCTATTCCTTGACCCTAGATTATAAAAACCGTATTATCTGTGTATGGCAAGGCTGGCACGAATAGACGAAGACTATAAGTTACATAAGATATGAGTATGGTGTCCCAGAAAGCAAGGGGGTGAAAATGAAAATAGCTAAAGTGGACGAAATGAGAGACCTGGACAGGCGTGCCACTGATGAATTTGGCATCTCGCAAGACCTTTTAATGGAGAACGCCGGGCAGGCAGTGTACTTCGTGATGTTGCAGGAATTCGGAATAAAGAACAACAAATTCGTTGTCTTTTGTGGCGGTGGTAATAATGGTGGAGACGGGTTGGTTGTGGCCAGGAAGATTTACTCTAATGGTGGGGAAGTAAAGGTCTTTCTTCTAGACGATGAAGCCAAATTTAGAGGGGCGGCAAAAAGGAACTTTGAAATTGTATCCAGAATGCCAATAAAAATCTCCAGGGTTGGCTCAATCGACTCTATAATAGCTGAGCTTCTTGATTCCGATGCCATCGTGGATGCCATATTTGGCACAGGCCTTGTCCGAAAGGTCAGCGGGATATACAAAGATGTTATTCAATTGATAAATGAGAGCCAAATGATAGTATTCAGCGTGGATATTCCATCAGGCATAAATGGCGACACCGGAGAGGTGATGAGCGAGGCAGTAGAGGCAGATTATACTGTGACATTTGGTCTTCCCAAGATAGGAAATATGCTTTTGCCGGGGTATGAGCACTGCGGAAAGTTGTATGTTTCGCATATATCTTTTCCACCTGCCCTCTATAATTCCGATCCCATAAAGGTAGCATTCAATAATCCCATAAAGCTTCCGGAAAGACCAAGAGATACCCACAAGGGCAGCTATGGGAAGACTCTCTTCATTGCCGGCTCCTCAAGTTATCTCGGTGCGCCATATTTCTCCGCTCTATCTTTCCTCAAAGCCGGGGGCGGGCTTTCCTACCTGGCAACACCCAAATCCATTTCGTCATTCATAGCCAGCAAGGGAAGCGAAATCGTCTTCGTCCCGCAAAAAGAGACGTCTTCAGGAAGCATAGCACTGGAAAACAAGGAAGAGCTCTTAGAATTTGCCCAAACGGTGGATATGGTTGTCCTGGGTCCCGGTCTTTCTTTAGCCAAAGAGACACAAGAGCTGGTGCGGGAACTAACCCCAAAAATCGACAAGCCTCTGCTCATAGATGGCGATGGAATTACCGCCATTGCTGAAGACCTGGAAAAAATAAAAAGGAGGAAAGCCCCGACGATACTTACGCCTCATCTCGGCGAGATGTCCCGAATTACCAAAATGGAGATAAGCGAGATAAATAAAAACAAGATAGGTGTTTTGCAACAGACGGCGAAGGAACTCAATGCCATAATTATCTTAAAGGGAGCCCATTCCTTCATAGGCTATCCCGACGGCACTGTTTTCATCAGCGTAAGCGGCAACTCGGGCATGTCTACGGCTGGAAGCGGCGATGCTCTGACAGGAACCATTGCTGCCATGAATGGTCTGGGGTTAGCCCTTGAGGACGCAGTGAGGATGGGTGTGTTTATCCACGGATTTTCCGGCGATGTTGCTGCCGTAGAGAAAGGTGAGGATGGGATAACGGCACAGGACATAATGGACTATCTCCCCGACACGATGAAGCTTTATAGAGATAACTTCGCCGAAATTTCGGAAAATCTTTATGAAAGCATCTTCATGGTGTGAAGCTGTTTAAAAATGCTGAGGAGCGTTCATAACCCCCTTTATCCCCCTTATCTTAAGGGGGATATCAAAGGCGAGAATCCTTATGCTAAGAGAGATATCGCGAGCGAGAACTCCTGTTCTTGAAGGTTGCTAGGAAAGTTTTCTAAGTTGCCCCTCTTGAGGTAAGAGGGGCAAGGGAGTCATGAAACAGATGGACTTATCATGCAGAAAGAAGGTAACAAAATGAAAGCAATGCTGCTTGAGAAAATCTCCTCAGTCGAGGAAAAGCCTCTAAAGCTGGTAGATTTGCCTGAGCCTGTCCCCGGGCGAGGTCAAATTTTGGTCAGGGTTTCCGCCTGCGGAGTTTGTCACACCGAGCTTGATGAGATTGAGGGCCGGGCCTCTCCCTCAATATTTCCCATGATTTTGGGCCATGAAATTGTCGGTAGGGTGGAAGGCTTGGGGCTGGGGGCAAGTAAATTCAAGAAAGGCGATAGAGTGGGAATTGCCTGGATTAACTGGGCTTGCGGTCGCTGTTCATTTTGTCTTAAAGGCGAGGAAAATCTCTGTGACACGGCAAAATGGACAGGTAAAGATGCCCCTGGAGGCTATGCCGAATATACCGTAGTATCAGAAGATTTTGCCTATCCCATTCCCGAAAGATTTGCCGACATAAAAGCCGCTCCGCTTTTATGTGCCGGGGTGGTTGGCTATCGAGCTTTAAGACTCTCAGGGATGGAAGATGGCGGAGCACTTGGACTCTATGGTTTTGGAGCCTCTGCCCATATCATTATCCAGGTTGCCAAATATAAATACCCCGACGGCAAGGTTTTTGTCTTTACCCGACCTCACCAGAAAGAGCACCAGGATTTAGCCAAGAAATTGGGAGCGGACTGGATTGGAGCGACGGGCGATACTCCCCCGGAAAAGCTCAACTGCGCCATCGACTTTACTCCTGTGGGAGAGCCGATACGTGAAGCTTTAAGGAATCTGGAAAAAGGGGGGAGGGTGGTTATAAATGCCATTCGCAAGACAACACCTATTCCGGAATTAGACTACACCGAGCACCTATGGTATGAAAAGGAAGTGAAAAGTGTGGCTAATGTAACCAGAAGGGATGCTCAAGAATTTCTGCCCCTAGCTGCCGAAATTCCCATTGTCCCTGAGACACAAGAGTTTAAATTGGGAGAGGCCAACGAAGCCTTAATTCTTCTCAAGGAAGGGAAAATGCATGGGGCAGGAGTCTTGAAACTGACCGAATAAAAACTAACTGGAATGTCAGAACGACAAGAGACAAAGGCCTCACAGTGACAGACAGATGAGACATCAAGTGCTGGCGTGATAGCGAGGGTGTGCACCATATGCCGAAGCGACCCCTGGATGATATAATTATTGACTAGACATACGCTGAGTTGTCATAAAAGTTAGAAAGGGGGAATTACAGAAAATGGCAGAAACGAAATACGGGAAATACATTATCACCGGAGCAAAAACCGACTTAAATCTCCCTTCGTACAGGCGCGACGCTGCAGAGATAGCCGCTGGTGACCACACTCGCTTGCTATATTTGGATGACGAGGTCATAAAAGGAGCCTTCCATATAGAGTGTATCTGGTACTGGAAAGGGTCTGAACAGTCCATAGTCGGAGCTCATACACACCCTTTTGACGAAGTCATAGCATTTTTGGGAACTAATCGAGAAGACCCCAAGGATTTGTGTGGAGAAGTCGAATTATGGTTGGAGGATGAAAAGCATATAATCACCAAAAGCTGTCTGGTCTTCATCCCAAAGGGAATGAAGCACTGCCCATTGATTGTCAGGAAAGTAGATAGGCCTATATTCCACTTCGTCATTATGCTTGGGGGCAGGTACGAGGGAACTGAAGAGAATAGCCAAACCGTCTGAAATAGCGGCTTGTGTTGTGTTTTGGCTTCAGATGATTCCAGCGCCATGACTGGACACAATCTTATTGCCAGTTGTGGCTTTCATTTAATTCACCACAATATGGTTCATCAGGTACGTGTCAAATCGAATAATTGACAAACTTTTTAATACAAGTTATTATACAACCTCATGGTGCTTGCCTGTCAGGGGAGATCTCCAAGAAATGTCAGCCCTTTGATATGCCACCATTTTTTGCTATACCACTAAATCATAAGGAGGTAATATGGGTGTATCAGTTAAAGAAGAAGTAATCAGGACCAACTGTCGAGGTTGTCATGGTGGATGTGGTGTTCTCGTTCACGTCAGAGACGGCACTATTATTAAGATTGAAGGTGACCCCGACTTTCCTACCAACCACGGTAGCATGTGCAGCAAGGGCCTCGCCTTCCAGCAACTCGTATATCATCCAGATAGAGTCAAGTATCCACTCAAGCGAGTCGGTAAAAAAGGAGAGGGGAAGTGGGAGCGAATTTCGTGGGATGAGGCTTTCGAGACCATTGTTAACAAACTGAAGCAGGTAATAAAAGAGAATGGTCCGGAGTCCGTTGTACTGGCACAGGGCACCTCCAGAGAAGGCGAGTCCTTCCTGGCGCGGTTTGGCAATCTGCTGGGGACGCCTAATGTTATGGCTGCCGGGCATTTCTGCTACCTCCCCAGAGTTGGTGCCAGTCTGGTCACATGCGGTAATCTTCCCATATGTGATTATGATGGCGATCCTAAATGTGTTGTGGTATGGGGAAGCAATATATTCTGGACTAATCCCGATGAATATACCGGCGAGAACCTGAGCCGGGTATTAGCACAAGGGGCAAAGCTGATTTCGATTGATCCCAGATTAACCTATACATCAAGCCGGGCGGATATATGGCTGCAGCTCAGACCGGGAACGGACGCTGCTTTGGCTCTTGGTATGGCAAATGTAATAATCAGTGAAGGGCTCTACGATAAAGAGTTCGTGGAAAAATATACCCACGGCTGGGACCAGTTTGTAGAGAGGGTTAAGCAATACCCTGTGGAGAAAGTATCGGAGATTACCTGGGTGCCAGCAGAAAAGATAAGAGAAGCGGCGCGGTTATTCGCTACAACGAAGCCAGCTACCATTCAGTGGGGAATATCTATCGAGCAGAATATTAATTGCATTGATAGTGACCGTCTTCTCATTGACCTGCTGGCAATCACTGGCAACCTGGATGTGAAGGGTGGAAGTATGCTTTTCCCGCCGCCGAAAGGGCAAACGATAAGCCAGTTCACCTTTCACAAAGAACTCTCTCCGGAGCAGAGCGCTAAATATGTGGCTGGTGAGGCTCACAAGCTCTGCCATATGATAGGTTTGGTACCGGAAAACTACGTTTACAATGCTATTCTTACCGGCAAACCTTACCCCATCAGGGCGATTCTTCTGCAAGCTTCTAATCCGGTTATCACCAGGCCTAATGCCAGGATGGCCTATAAGGCATTGAGTCAGGCTGAATTCCTGTCGGTGGCTGATTTCTTCCTGACGCCGACTGCGGAACTGGCGGACATCTTCCTGCCAGCGGCTACCTGGCTGGAAGTGGACTACACGGGTGGATTCTTCTTCCGCCACGGATACATATTTCCTAGGAAAAAAATCGTGCAGATTGGCGAATGCAAGTCTGATTTTGAGATATGGAATGAACTGGGGAGAAGGATGGGGCAGAAACAGTGGGGGGCCAACCATATAGGTGACCTTGACCAGATATTAGCTCCCGGTGGACTTACCTGGGCTGATATCCGGGATAAGCCCTACTTGAGAGGCGAGGTGAGATATAGAAAATATCTGGACAAGGGTTTCTCCACTCCCACTCGCAAGGTTGAGCTTTACTGCACTACCTTTGAGAAGTGGGGGTATGACCCGCTACCGACATACAAGGAAGTACCAGAGAGCCCGGTAAGCAATCCGAAGGTGGCGAAGGACTATCCGTATATCCTGATAACTGGTCCCAGGTCACCTGTCTTCTTCCATTCTGAGCACCGCATGATTCCCTGGCTTCGTGAGTGTCACCCTGACCCCATTATTGAAATACATCCCGATACAGCAAAAAAACACGGCATCAAGGAAGGCGACTGGGTATATATTGAAAGCCCGAGGGGAAGGATTAAACAGCGGGCTAGGATTACACCGGGAATTAACCCTCAGGTGGTATGCATCCAGCACGGGTGGTGGTTCCCCGAAATAAAAACACCGGATCATGGCTGGGACCAGTCCAACAGCAATATCCTTACCGATAATGACCCAAAGACCCTTGATATATCTTTCGGTGCCAGCAACCTGAGGACCCTGATGTGTAAAATATATCCTGTGGAGCAAGAGGAGGCAAAATAATGATTAAAGAATATAAACGCGTAACCTATGCTGACAACTGCACGGGTTGCATGGCTTGTGAAGTAGCCTGCAAGCAGGAGCATCACCTCCCAGTAGGACCAAGGTGGATAAGGGTCTATCCCGATATAAGAGAGACGGATGGGAGGTTGCGGTTCACTTACCACGTTACCGAGTGCCATCGTGCAGCCACCCCTCCATGTACTGCTGCCTGTCCGGGAGGGTTAAACGTCTGGAAGTATGTGAACCTTACCGCAGTCGGCAGATTTGAGGAAGCGCTGGAAACGATAAGAAAAACCACGGCTTTTCCTGGAGTCCTGGGTTATGTTTGCACCCGACCCTGTGAGGCAAGTTGTGAACGGGGCAATATCGATATACCAATAGCTATCCGTTCTGTAAAAGCATTCTTGGCTGACCATGAGATGAAGGCAGGACGGAAGAAGGTAACGCCAGTTAAAAAGACAAAGAAGGATAAGGTGGCCATTGTTGGGGCGGGGCCGGCAGGGCTTTCCTGTGCTTATGACCTTGCAAGGCAGGGTTATCCCGTTACTGTGTTCGAGGCTAGCTCGAAAGCCGGCGGTCTCATGCGCTGGGGTATCCCTGAGTTCAGATTGCCCAGGAATATAGTAGACGATGAGATAAGCTATATCAAGGAGTTGGGGGTAGAGATAAAGACAAATACTGCTGTGAAGGATCTGGATGACCTCTTCAAGCAGGGATACAAGGCGATATACCTGGCTACTGGTTGCCCAGTAAACCTGAAGCTTGGTATTCCCAATGAAGATGCCGAGGGTATAATCTATGTCCTCGACTTCCTGAACCAGGTAAGTTCCGGGGCTGATGTCAAACTGGGCAATCGAGTAGCGGTTATTGGGGGTGGTAACGCAGCTATCGATGCGGCAAGAGTCGCTAAGCGCCAGGGTGCGAAGGAAGTTCACCTCGTCTGCCTAGAATGCACAGACCTGGCCAGCAAGGACAGGATGCCAGCTCAAGACTACGAGATTCAAGAAGCGGATAAAGAAGGTGTAGTTATCCACCCTTCCCTGGGCCCGAAGCAATTTTTGGTTAAGGACGGTAAAGTTACCGGCTTTGAGACTATGGTCTGCACCTCTGTTCGGGAGGAGGACGGCACATTCCTGCCAAAGTATGGCGGCCCAGGTGGTAATATAGAAGCAGACACGGTCATAGTTGCCATTGGGCAGGCAGTGGATAAGGAGGCCTTCAAAGAGATAGATAAAGACAGGACCATCAAAGTGGACGGCTTCTCATTTGCAACGAGTAGCAAGGAAGGTGTCTTTGCCGGTGGTGATGTGGTGTCCGGCCCGAGTGATATTATCGGTGCCATTGGTGCCGCCAAGGAAGCAGCTATTTCCATTGACCGTTATCTCCGTGGTGTGGATACGAGGGAGGACAGGATAATAAACTTCAGGCTGGTTAACGGCCCACCCCTGGAGAGAACCACCAAGAAAGGAGCCGTAACCACCCTGGATGAGCAGTTGGCGATAGCTGAAACCAGACGTTGCTTAAATTGTGGTACGTGTGAGGCAGGGCTTGACATTGGGAAACAGCCGGCGTGTGTCAGCGCCTGTCCCGCCCATGCCCTCTACTATTATGATATGTGGGAGCCTACTCGAAAAACAGGTATGATCAAGCTATAGGCCTGTGATGTAATATCGGCTGGGATTAAGTACTGAGTATACAAGTGTGATAGGTGGCCCCCTAACCAGGGGTCACCTTTTTTATGCTTTCCGCTTATATCGCTCCCTATTGGCATTGAAGACTAGTTTGCCTGCCCCTTCAGCATCTGATATGGCTATTATGGAGACCTGCCATCTTCCTCGATGTATTCTTTGACTAATTGATTTCTCATGTTATAATAGACCGGCGCCAGTGACAGCAGGTACCCTGAGGGTTTAAATGATTTGCCTGCCGAGGCTTAAGTTAACCCTGTGTTCGCTGGCACAGGGATTTTTGTTATGACTTCTTCTCCCACGAAGGGAGGTAATTAAAAAGAGGGCGAATATGTTAAGAGAAAAGAAGGTGCAAATAGTAAGCAATCTAGCCGATGATTTGTCGCGGAGCACTATCATCATCGCTACTAATTATCAGGGCCTCCTTGCTAAACAAATGGCTGAGTTGCGTAATGCATTGGCAAAAGCAGGTGTCGAGTATCATGTTGTCAAAAACACTCTGGTCTACCGTGCCGCTGACCAGGCAGGCAAGCCACAACTGAGAGATATAATCGAAGGCCCTGTGGCCCTGGCCTTCGGCGATGACATAGTTAATACCGCTAAAGCTCTTAACCAATATATCAAATCTGCGGCATTGCCTTTACAAATTATAGGAGGATTGTTGGAGGACCAAGTTCTGCCTCCGGAGGAAGTGGTAAGCCTGGCTAATTTGCCACCTAGAGAAGTTCTAATCGCCAAACTAATCGGGCAATTGCAAGCCCCCATAGGAACTTTACATAATATTCTTAACCGTCCCCTGCTGGGGCTATTGAACGTGCTACAAAACAGGGCTCAAACCATGAGTGCATAACAAAGGAGGACATCATGTCACCAAAAGAAATAAAGAAAGAAACTAAGGAAGGGAGGGTAAAGAAAGCTTCAAAATCAAAGAAGGAAGTTAAAGAGGAGGAGACCAAGGAAGTTCCAACAGCGCAGCAAGAAGTTAAGGAAGGGGAGGTAAAAGAAGCTCCAACTGCACAGGAGGAAGTTAAGGAAGAGCAAGTAGAGGAAGCTCCAAGGGCCAAAGAGGAAGTTAAGGAAGAAAAGGCAAAGGAAGTTCCAAAGCCACAGAAAGAAGTTAAGGAAGAACAGGTCAAGGAAGCTCCAAGGGCAAAGAAAGAGGCCAAGGGTTTGACCAATGAGGAAATTACCGCTGCCATTAAAACTATGACAGTGCTGGACCTGGCTGATTTGGTCAAGACACTGGAAAATGAATTCGGAATTAGTGCTGCCCCTGTAGCGGCAGCAGCGCCGGCAGCTGCCCCTGGCAAGCCAGCAGAGGCACCCTCGGAGGAGGAGAAGACAGAATTCACCGTCACCTTAAAGAGCTTCGGCGAAAAGAAAATCGAAGTTATCAAGGCAGTGCGTGAGGTAACCACTCTAGGATTAAAGCAAGCTAAGGATTTGGTAGAAGCTGCTCCACAGGTAGTAAAAGAAGGCGTTCCCAAGGAAGAGGCTGAAACAGCAAAGCAGAAATTAGAAGCTGCTGGAGCGACTGTAGAGGTTAAGTAGGGTCATCTCAAAATTTTTGAATTCCTGAGGCGAGGTTGAGTAACATGCCTCTGGCTAGTTACCAAGTTATCTTAGTGATGGGAGGATGTTTCCTTCTTCTGGGGATCATTTTTATTCTCTGGAACAAGAGGGAAAAGAACAGATACTACAATTCTATTTTGTTAACCCGAAGAGATATTAAGGAAACTATAACCCGTGAACACGAGCGTTTTTGGCTACAAGCCTGGCAAATAGGAGGCAGGATTTCCCTTATCGTTGGTATTATACTGCTGATCATTGGCGGGATTATGAAAGTATCCTCGTGAAGGAAGAGATTCCTTCACGCCTCAGGGCCAGATTTTAAGCTTAAATTATTTCCTTATGCCGGTACTGTAGAGCTTCAGCCATATGGTATGTTTTAATGATGTCGCTATGCTCCAGGTCGGCGATGGTGCGGGAAAGCTTGAGGATGCGATGGAAAGCCCGGCCGGTGAGATGAAGCTGCTTCATAGCTGCGCGAAGCAGGCTCTGAGCTGCCGATTCTACCGTGCAGAATTCCTTCACCTCCTTGGGCGTCATATCGGCATTGCACTTCAGCTTAGTCCCTCGAAAACGACCAAGCTGTATTTCATGTGCTGCCTTGACCCTGGCCCTGACCTTATCCGAGCTTTCCCCGGGCTTGTCTTCAGTGAGCTTTTCATAATCAATATGGGGAACATCAACAAAGATATCAATACGGTCCAGTAATGGTCCGCTTATCCTTTTATGATAGCGAGAGATTTCTCCTGACGAGCATTTACATTCTTTAAACGGGTCGCCATAATACCCACAGGGGCAAGGGTTCATAGCTGCAACCATCATAAAGCTAGCAGGGAAGGTAACACTGCCATGAGCACGACTGACGGTAATTGTCCTATCTTCTATTGGTTGGCGTAGCGATTCCAGTGTGGTATGCCCAAACTCAGGGAATTCATCCAGAAAAAGTACCCCATGGTGCCCCAGGCTTATCTCCCCGGGCCTTGGCCATTGCCCCCCTCCCACCAAGCCAGCATGGGAAATAGTATAGTGAGGGGAGCGAAAAGGGCGCTCTACAACGATTGGGGTGTCTTGCGGCAACAATCCACTAACGCTGTAAATCTTGGTTACCTCGATAGCCTCCTCCATGGTCAACAAGGGAAGTATCGCGGGCAAGGAACGAGCCAACATAGTTTTGCCGCTTCCCGGTGGGCCACACATGAGGATATTGTGTCTTCCTGCAGCAGCTATCTCCAGAGCTCTCTTGGCATGCTCCTGGCCCTTGATATAACTGAGGTCGGAGGCGTAACTAGGGCGAAATTCCTGCTCCCAATTCAGCTCGCTATGGTACTCCGGGATGCTTACTTCACCTTGAAGGTGAACAACCAGTTGCGCTAACGATTCCACAGGGAATATATGTATATTGTCTATAAGGGAAGCCTCCTTAGCATCATCACAAGGTACGAATATAGTAGATAAGCCTTTATCACGGGCCAAAGACACCATAGGCAATACCCCATGGGTATGGCGCAGCTTGCCATCCAAAGAAAGTTCACCTAAAAAGATACTGTTAGTGAGGTCGGCGTTTAGCTGTCCTGAGCTCATCAGTATGCCTATGGCTATGGGTAAATCGTAAGCAGGGCCTTCCTTTTTTAAGTCGGCTGGAGCCAGGTTGACAGTAATACGCCTGTTAGGGAACTTGTAGTAGGAGTTTCTTATGGCTGACCTTACTCTTTCCCTGGCCTCTTGGACTGCCTTGTCTGGCAGTCCAACGATGGTGAAAGAAGGTAAACCTGATGATAAATCAACCTCTACCTCCACTATGGCTCCCTCCAGACCCACCACAGCAGCACTTTTTACTTTGGCTAGCATCTTGATGATAAAATTCCTTTATTTAAGTAAGTTCAGTTCTCTTCCTAAGATAGCATAAGGTTGCTTTCCAGCCTGTTAATATAATCATCGATTTGAGGAAAACGAGACCTTAGCCGGTCTACTTGTTCATTCTGTTCCCAAAGTTCATGATAAATTCTGATTCCCATCGCACTCCCCAAATCTGATTCCATATTATATACTATCTTCTTGATTGTATGGTGAAAAAATAGCCGTTGCCTATTTATGAGGAGATATGAATGAGAAACTGGGAGGAAGACCTTCCACCAATCGCTAGAGAAAGATTAGCCAGGATTGGTGAGTTGACCCAAGAAGAAAAAGAGAAGATGATAGATTCTGAGAAGGTGAACTCTCTACTCTCGGAATTTTACCAAGGTCAGATTGACCCCGAAAGCTTGTGGAAGAGGTTAAAGGAAGAAGGTAAGCCATCCCTTCTGAGAGAGGCCCAGGTGAGATTGATAGATTCCCTTAGTTTTGAGAGTACTCCAGCTGAGCTGCAAAGGAAAAGAGACGGAATTTTAGCCATAGAGACCCTCAAGGAAGAACAGAATACTTCCGTAGTTGAGTTAAATTTAAACCTGATAGAGGACTTACAAAAGAGGTATAAAGCAGAAATAGAGCAAGCCTACAATGGCATAAGAGCGGAAGTAGAAAGAAATCCCCAACTAAGGGTAAAACAAGTTCAGCAAGGACAAAACACCATGGTTGTCCAACTGAGTGTTGATGAGGCGATAAAACAGCTTCCTCAATGGCGAGATTTTCTCTCCAACCAGGGAAAAAGATACAACCAGGAGTTTGCCAAAGTGATGGAGAAATTAAAAAGAGAGTTAAGATAAAGCACTTTATACACTTATTCGGTGTAAATACGGTTTAGAAAACGCTCTCCCCGTCGTTTGATCGCCGATTCAACGCGCTCTATCTCCACAATATCAACGCCAATAGCTGGCATTTCCTCTCCTTCTCGGCGCACTTCTATTTTTCCTTGTGCTTACTATATGTCGCTATATAGCTCAAACTCGTAGGGATGTGGTCTGGCCTGTAGTGGATTTACTTCCTTGTTCAGTTTATACTCAATCCAAGCGTCTATCAAATCTTCAGTAAACACTTTGCCTTTTAACAAAAAGTCATGGTCGTCTCTCAGGGCATCTAAGGCGCCCTCCAAAGAGCTGGGTAGAGACTTAATATTAGCTCGCTGGTGCTCTGGCATCTCAGCAATATCTATATCAAAGGGGCCAAATCCTTCGGCAGTTGGGTCTATCTGATTCTCAATTCCGTCAAGGCTCGCCATCAGCATAGCTGACAGAGCTAAATAGGGATTACAGGTTGCATCAGGTGGGCGGAATTCTATTCTTGCCCTTTGTCTATTAACGTCATACATAGGTATACGCACCGCTGCCGTCCTGTTTGCCGCAGCATAGAAAAGATTCACCGGGGCTTCATAGCCAGGGATAAGCCTTTTATAAGAGTTGGTGCTGGGATTAGTAAATGCTAGGAGTGCTGGGCCATGTTTCAACAAGCCGCCAATGTAATTTAATGCCAGTTGGCTCAGGCCAGCATAGCCGTTTTTATCGTAGAAGAGTGAGAGCTTGCCATCAGATAGATACTGATGGACATGCATACCATTCCCAGCTTCCTGGTAAAGCGGCTTGGGCATGAAGGTAGCAACTTTACGACTTTGGTAGGCAATATTCTTGATTAGGTACTTCATGAGCATTATTGCATCTGCTGACCTTAGCAGAGTATCGTGTAGCACCTCTATCTCAACCTGGGCTGCGCCTACCTCATGATGGTGGTATTTCACTGGTATGCCAGACTCTTTTATTAGCTTGACCAACTTCGACCTTAGGTTAAACGTGCTGTCTGCGGGTGAGATGCCGTGATATCCTGCCTGGGAAGGAAACTTATATCCCAAGTTTGGGTTCTCTTGTCTTCCTGTGTTCCAAAAGGCTTCAGTAGAATCGATGTAATAAGATGATTGGTTTATTTCTGAAATATATCTGATCTCATCAAAGACATAGAACTCAAGCTCCGGGCTAAACAAAGCGACCCCTTTCCGAGTTGAGGCCATATATTGCTCTGCCCTTCTGGCAACATTGCGTGGAT
>Ga0307429_1000286_pt1 | contig 34652 bp, 38 predicted proteins | sample SalMarWE160230MG_FD_202151 | JGI IMG/M metagenome (GOLD analysis project Ga0307429, IMG submission 202151) | Salt marsh sediment microbial communities from the Plum Island Ecosystem LTER, Massachusetts, United States - WE1603-230 | ecosystem: Environmental > Aquatic > Marine > Intertidal zone >... | reverse complement strand
TGGTATTGATATTCATCAATACCACCGTGCTTTTTTATTATATTTCTAATTTTAGTTTATAAATAGTAGAGCTGTTTAAAAGATAAATTGTTTTACCGTCTGAGGAGATATCAAGATCTTTGAGATTATCAAATTTTTGGCTTTGGAATTGTTTGATAATTTTGCCTTTTTTGTCTATTATAACAACTCTGTTTTTCACTGGCTCCAAAAGATAAAGATAGGGGATATCTATTTTGGTTTTGATTTGAGTAATATTTTCCGGAAATGGGAAAAAATCAGGAATTATAGTTTCTTGAAAAGAACCAGAATAATAGCGAAGAATTGAATTGTCTCCATTTAAAATCCAAACTGAACCGTCAACTATCATTGATTTTGGCTCAGAGCAGAAACCTTTATCTTTTATCCATTTTTTAGGAGAGCCCCAATTTTTACCCCCCAAAAGAGAATATTTAATAATCTCGCAAGTTTTTTTGTCTAAGAAATAAAGATTAGAAAGGTAAGAAGCGGATAAATCAAAATTAAATTCAAATGAAGGCGGCTCAACGAGAGAACTGGAAGGAGAAGAGAATAATTTTGGGTCAGGTTCATTTACAAGTTCGGGATTTTCAATCTTTTCTAATTTATTTAAATTTTCCAAGCTTTCTTCAATTGATTGTTTTAAATCAATTATATCAGAACTTTTTGTTTCGGTTAAAAGTAAGATTTCTTTCCATGCCTCTTTAAAAAGAGCATTGGCTTCTTTTTCATTTTTAAAAATTAAAAAGCTTTCTGCTTGATTAATTTTTTCTTGTATCTCATCTAAGGAGGTTCTAATTTCATTTTCTTTTCTTCCCACCGCTTGTTTAAAAATTAAAAAGCCCAAAAGAAGAACAAAAACTAAGACAAGAATCAGAATTAGCCTTTTCTTGATGTTTGTTTTGGGACGAAGTTTTTCTATTATAGGACCTAGTGTAGGTATTTTTATTTTCGGCAGTTTTATCTTTGGCAAACTCGGCTTTTTGATAATCTTAGGAAGTTTAAAGGGAAATCTAATTTTTGGAAAAGAGAACTTCTTTTCGCTTTGAAAAACAATTGCTCCGTGTTTTTTTGTTGGTTCTGTTTTTACAACAGAGAGGAAACAAATCCCAGAAATTTTTGAGCCCTCGCCCTTAGTAAAAAGAGAAGAGGGTAAAATTTCTTTTATTTTTTTTGAATCAAGATTTTCTGTTTGAGCAATTTTAATCAATAGATTTTGCTGAAGGAAAAATTCAAAAATCTCTTTGGTCAAAACCAAGATTTTATCATCTTGAGTTAATTCGCCCGAAACGACATTAAGAAAAATTTTCAAAGGATAAGGTTCAATCTCCCGGAGGTCTAAGTTTTTACCAATATCAATTATTTGTCCGGCCCTTAACAGCAAAATTTTAATATAGCCGGTTTTAGTAAAAATTAAATTAAAATCTTTTAAAGAAAAAACAGCAAAATTTAAGTTTCCTAACCAGCTGACATTTTCCTTTTTTACTTTTTCGGCTAAATATTCATTTGTTTTTTTTAAACTTTGCGAAAGAGCTTTTTCAGGAAATTTTTGGGAAAAAGTATAATAGTTTTTCTTGATAACTTTAGCAATATCATCTAAAAGTTTTAAATTTTGGGGCAGAGTGTTCCGAAGCTCTCCAACCGCATATAAACTTCCTAATTTCTTCTCGTAAATATTTTCCGGCTCATAAACAAAACTATCAAAGATTTGGTCTTCTTTTACTTTGGGATTGAAGTGTAGTTCAAAAATTTGCATATTAGTATATATTTATTGTAATATATACAAAGCCAATTGACAATTTTGGGCTTGTAGCTCAATTGGTTAGAGCGTTGCATTCACATTGCAAAGGTCACTGGTTCAAGTCCAGTCAAGCCCACCACAGAAAAAAGCTCAGTTTTTTAACTGAGCTTTTTTGTTTTTTCCATATTATTTTCTATCTTTTCACTGAAGCTTTGGTGATATCCCTCTAAACTCTTTACCGAATAACCGATTAAATTCATTCATTTTATTTTCCTTTTTTAATAGCGGGATTTTAGAGGACTGGGTTTGTTAAATCTATTCTATGGGGTATAATATAATAATGAGTATTTTTTTACAAGGATTAATTTGGCAGTTTTTTGATATGCCAAAAGCAATTTTAAAGGGCTGGAAAAATTTTCTTTTGTTTAATTTAAATTATTTTTCAGTTCCTATCCTTTTGAAAACCTTTTTTTCTCATTGGCGTAAATATCATTATCCTTACGGGAGAATATTTGAGGTATGGGAAAACACCGGAGCGTTTATTTTTAATATGATGTCCAGAATTATTGGGGCAATATTAAGAACTGTTTTTATAATTCTCGGTTTAGCAATAGAAATTTTAATAATTTTAGGAGGAACAGTTATATTCTTGGGATGGTTAGTTTTACCATTCCTTTTAATTTTGGGATTAATCTTTGGGATTAATCTTTTATTTTGATGTTTGATTTAAAAAGGGCGAAAATATATCAGGCGGTGAAATGGGAAAAGTTGCCAATCGTGAGATATATTAAAGTTTTAAAGAAACTGTTTTTTGTTTTATTTATTTTAATATTCTTGCTATTTCTATATGGCTTTGCGCTAAAAAATTTCTCAACAGGGACCAACAAAAGTGTGTTAGGGTTTTTAATAATTCTTCTTGTTTTAGCTTTGGGTTCTTTGATTAAAGAAAGTTTTTTTAATTTAAAGCTGAAAAAACCGAAGCTTAAAGTTGTTCTTTCTGAAGTAGTTTTAAATCCTCAAGATTATAACTTAGCTGAATTCTTGAGCTTTGAAGTTGCTAAAGTGATTGGTAGATCTGGAAAGAGCTCAACTCGTCTTTTTTACTTTCTTTTGAGGGATAATCCGAAATTAGATTTTATTTTCTCTCGCGCCCTTTTGGATTTAAGCGAGATTAAAAAAATATTAAAGAAAGAGTCAAAGACCGAAGAATCCGAGAATTTTCAAAGAATTATTCTTGAGGCCTTGGAAATAGCCCGGGAAAAAAATCATCTCAGAATTGAAATAGGGGATGTCTTGTCTGCTCTTGCCAAGCATAACCTAATTTTTAAAAGAATTTTGGTTGAACATAAACTAAAAACTGAGGATATTGAGAATTTAACCTGGTGGTTAGAAAACATTGAAGAAAAAATCAAAAAGAGGAAAAGGTTCTGGGAATACGAAAATTTAGCTAAAAGAGGAACATTGGCTAAAGAATGGACAGCCGGTTATACAATAACTTTAGATAGATATTCCAAAGATTTAACTAATTCAGTCGGGAAGAAAGATTTAGAATTTATTGGCCATAAAAAAGAAATGGAGATGCTGGGAAGAATTTTAGCTCGAGAAGAAATTAATAATGTTTTGCTAATTGGAGAGCCGGGCACCGGGAAGCGAAGCATAATTTATGCTTTAACCCAAAAGAGTTTATTGGGCAAAAGTTTAACCGGGGTGAATTATAAAAGGGTGGTTGAATTAGATATGCCGGCTTTGTTAGCTCAGCTTGAAAACATAGAAGATGTTGAATCTACTTTAGATAAAATTTTCCAAGAAGTAGTTTCAGCTGGTAATATTATTTTGGTAATTGATGGATTCCATAATTATATTGGTCAAGTTTTCAGACCAGGAATAATTGATATTTCAGGAGTTATCGCGCCCTATTTAGGTTTTCCTCAATTTCAAATTATAGCTATCACTACTTATGAGGGCCTCCATCGGTATATTGAAAAAAATTCTTCTATCTTATCTCTTTTTGGGAAAATAGAGGTTTCAGAAATCTCTCAAAGGGAGACGCTTGTGCTTTTAGGTTATTTAACTTTTTTTCTTGAGAAGAAACACAAAATCTTTATTTCCTATCCGGCCCTTCGGGAGATAATTTCTTTGACTGACCGCTATCTTCCTTCTCTTTATTTTCCTGAGAAAGCCATGAACATTTTAGATGAAGCAGCAGTTTATGTTGCAAGCTCAGTAAGAGAAAAAGTAGTTTTGCCAAAGCATATAAATAAGATTATTACCGAAAAGACCGAGATTCCGGTAGGAGAGATAGAAAGCAAAGAAAGAGAAGTTTTGCTCAATTTAGAAAATTTAATTCATCAAAGAATTATTAATCAAAACGAAGCGGTAAAAGAAGTTTCAACTGCCCTTCGGAGGGCTAGGTCAGAAGTTACAGTAAGAAAAGGTTCAATAGGTTGTTTTTTGTTTTTAGGACCTACTGGGGTTGGTAAAACAGAAACCTCAAAAGCCCTAGCAGAATATTATTTTGGTTCAGAAAAGAGGATGATAAGATTAGATATGTCAGAGTTTCAAGACATAAAAGACATCCCTAGGTTAATTGGTTCTGCAACCGAGCCAGGGCTTTTAACAACTCCAGTTAGAGAAAATCCCTTTTCTTTAATTCTTTTGGATGAAATTGAAAAAGCTAATCACAATATCTTGAATTTATTTTTGCAGGTTCTTGACGAAGGTCATTTAACAGATGGTCTTGGAAGAAAGGTTGATTTTAAAAATTCAATAATTATTGCTACCAGTAATGCCGGCTATAAGATAATTTTGGAAGCTTTAAAAAGAAAAACCGAATGGTCAGAAGTAAAACAAAAACTTTTAGATTATCTTTTTGAGAAAAGAATATTTAGACCAGAATTTATTAATCGTTTTGATGCAGTTGTCGTTTTTTGGCCTTTGAGTAAAGAAAATCTTTTAGATATTGCTCAACTTATGCTGGGTGGTTTAAAGAAAAATCTTCAAGAAAAAGGCATTGAATTTATAATTAACGAGTCCCTCAAAGAAAAAATAGTTGAATTAGGTTACAGCCCGGTTTTTGGAGCAAGAGAAATGAGAAGGGTTATTCAAGATAAAGTAGAAAACGTTTTGGCATCAGCTTTACTCTCGGGTGAATTAAAAAAGGGGAACAAAGCAAAAATTGATTCAAAAGAATTTAAATTGATTATTAATCCCTAATATTACGAGAACGGTTCTCGTAGAGCAATAAAATAGGCCGAATGGTTTAATACCATTCGGTTTTTTGGTTTTTTGTGGGTGTGAATTACTTGTGGAAAAAAACGGGTTGACTTGACCCTATGAAGTGGGGTATAAAGAAGATGCAGTGGATAATTGTGGAAAACTATGGGAAAACCCTTGTTTTCTGGGGATAAGTCCGAGCTGAGTGTTAACGAAGCGAGGACCCCGCCCTCTATGCCCTATGTATTATGTTTATATTTTGGACAGAAATAAGAAGTTTTATATAGGATATACGGTAGATTTACAAAAAAGAATAAAACAACATCAAAGAGGGAGTAGGGTATTTCTAATATACTACGAAGCTTATAAATTAGAAAAAGCAGCAAGAGACAGAGAAAGAAAATTAAAACATTACGGTAGTGCTTGGAGAGCCCTGAGAAAAAGAATAACGGCTTAGAGGGCGGGGTAATTGTCCCCAGCCCTACGGGCTGAATCCAATCATGTTCATAGGAGAATACAAACATACAATTGATACTAAAAAGCGATTATCTCTCCCGTATAAATTTAGAAGAGAGCTTGGCAGGGGAGTCATAGTTACTAGAGGCTTTGAAAAGTGTTTAGTTGTTTATCCTCAAAAAGAATGGAAAGAAGTAATAGAAGAATTAAAAAAATTACCAACAAGTAGAGCAGAGAGTAGAAAATTTAATAGAGTTGTTTTGGGGGGAGCCGTAGAAATTAATTTAGACAAATTGGGCAGAATTCTCATTCCCGATTATTTAAAAAAATATGCTGGTTTGAAAAAAAATATAACTGTTTGCGGACTTTCTAATAAATTAGAAATTTGGGATGTTCAAAAATGGGAAATATATAGAAAGAAAGCTGAACAAGATATTGATAAAGTTGCTGAGAAATTACCGGAGTTTGGAATTTGAAAATTAATGATACATATACCTGTTCTTCAAAAAGAAGTTTTACAATATTTAGATCCGAAGCCAAATGAAAATTTTATTGATGCAACGATTGATGGCGGGGGACATACGGCCGCAATTCTCGGGAAAATTAAGCCAAATGGGGAAACATTGGGGATTGAAATTGACCCAGAAATTTATCAGGAATTGAAGTCAAAGAATTTGGAAAGATTAATTCTTGTCAATGATTCTTATACTAACTTAAAAAAGATTATTGAAAAGTATAAATTTGGACTTGTTTCGGGGATATTATTTGACCTCGGAATGTCATCTTGGCACTTGGAAGAATCGGGCAGGGGATTCTCGTTTATGAGGAATGAGCCGCTTGATATGAGATATAGTTTAGAGAATAATCTAACTGCTGAAAAAATTATAAATAATTATTCCCAAGAAGAGATTGAAAAAATATTAAAAGAATACGGAGAGGAGAGATTTGCCAGAAGAATTACTAAAAGAATTATAAAAGAAAGGCCCGTTAAGACAACTCTTCAACTGGTAGAGATTATTAAAAGAGTAGTCACGGGGAGAACAAAGATTAACCCAGCCACCCGAACATTTCAGGCATTAAGGATTGCTGTTAATGACGAGCTGAATAACTTAAGGAAAGTTTTGCCCCAGACAATAGAAGTTTTAGCGCCGGGGGGAAAGATTGTCATAATTTCCTTTCATTCTTTAGAAGACAGAATTGTTAAAAAATTTTTTAAAGGAGAATTTAAAAAAGGTTCATTAGAAATATTAACAAAAAAACCGGTAAGGCCTTCAAAAGAAGAAATTAAAATTAACTCACGCTCGCACAGCGCGAAGCTCCGGGCAGCGATGAAACAATAAACAATGAACAATACTTTGACATTAAACCATTCATTGATTATAAAGCCCCTAAAAAAACTAATTACTTTGAGGTTGTTTTGGTTTTTAGCCGTTTTATCGGCAGCCGCTCTTTTGGTTTTTTATGTTTTCCAAATTAATGCAGCAGTTTCAGAAAGATATTCAATTCAAAAATACGAAAAAAGAATAAGCGAAGTTTCAAGAGAAAATCAAAATTTAGAAATTAGTTCGGCCCAGACGAATTCTTTAGATAATATCACAGCGTTCTTAGGGGAACTTAATTTTGAGAAAGTAGATAAAATTCATTACATCCAAGTTTTAGATACTCAAGTTATCGGGCTTGCAAAATAAAGATAGCGAGCTATTTATATTAATCGCTTCGCTCGGTTACCCCGCATTCTAAGCTGAACGAAACACGTATATATGCATAGAAGGCGGGGTTTCCTCTCTTGCAATTATGAAGAAGTGGAGGATAAATTTAATCTTTATCGTGATTATCTTATTTGGGGCGGCTATTATTAGTCGCTTGGTTTATCTTCAAATTATTAAGCATGACCTTTATAAAGCATTAGCCCAAGGACAACAAGAACCTTTCCAAATCATGAAAGGAGAACGAGGGGATATTTTTTTTAGCGGAGGGGAAATTTTGGCTACAAATATAAAAGAGAAGTATGTTTTTGTTTCTCCTCAAGAAATTAAAGAAAAAGAAAAAATAGCAGAGGTGCTTTCTCAAATTTTTAATTCAGACCACAACCCACCCGCTACCCCGCAAGGAAAAACTGAATATGAAGTGATTTTAGAAAAACTTAAAAAAGATAATTTGTTTGAAAAAATAAAAAGCAAAATAACAGAAGAGGAAGAGCAGGCCCTAAAAGAGATAAATTTAACCGGGGTTTACTTAGGAGAAGCGGTTTTTAGAGAATATCCTCAAGGAACCATGGTTTCTCAAACCATTGGATTTTTCGGGGGCGGAGAAAAAGGACAGTATGGGATAGAAGGTTATTATGATAATGTTCTTCAGGGGGAGGAAGGAATTCAAGAATTTGACAAAGGTTCTGATATTTTTCTAACCATTGACTATAATATTCAATTTATGGCTGAGAAGTTATTGGAGAGCGCCAAAGAAAATTTAAATATTAAAGGAGGTCAAATTATAGTTTTAGACCCCAATTCAGGAAAAATTTTAGCTTTAGCTAATTTTCCAAACTTTAATCCAAATAATTATTCAGAAGTTGATTTTGAGCTTTTTCAAAATTCGGTAGTTCAAAAACCTTTTGAGCCAGGTTCGGCTTTTAAACCAATTACTATGGCAGCTGCCCTGGAGCAAGGGAAAATAACACCCCAAACTACTTATATTGATACCGGGAAAGTAGAAATCGGAGAGTACACCATTCGTAATTATGGTGAAAACGTTTGGGGAAAACAAACTATGACCGGGGTTTTGGAAAAATCAATTAATACAGGAGCGGTATTTGCTGAAAGACAGTTGGGGCACGAGCTTTTTTTGGAATACATAGACCTGTTTGGTTTTTTTGAGCTAACCGGAATTGACCTACAGGCAGAGTTTTTTTCTGAAAATAGAGAATTTAAAAAAGGCTATGAGATAAATTTTGCCACTGCCTCTTATGGTCAAGGAATTGAAATGACACCCATTCAATTGGTTAGAGCTTTTTGTGCGATTGCTAATGGAGGGAAATTAGTCAGGCCTTATATAGTAGAAAAAATTGTTGATAATGGTATAATCATTGAAACTCAGCCTGAGATATCTTCAGAACGAGTCATTTCTCAAAAAACTTCTTCTCAGTTAACGGCAATGTTAACCAGCGTAGTTGAAAATGGTTTTGCCAAAGCAGCTGGAGTCCCAGATTATTATATTGCCGGGAAAACCGGTACCGCTCAGATTCCTTGGTCAATTCTTGGTGTAGATAAAAGAGGTTATTCTCAAGAAACCTGGCAAAGTTTTATTGGATTTGCTCCTGCTTTTAGTCCCAGGTTTTTAATTTTAATAAAACTTGATAATCCCAGATCCAAAACCGCTGAATATTCAGCGGTTCCAATTTTCAAAGAATTAGCTAAATATATAATTGACTATATGCAGATACCACCGGATTACGAGTGAATAATTATATGAATATCTTTAAAAAATTCATTTTTCTTTTCAAAAGGTCTCCTGTTATCCTTATTACTGGCGAGGGGCGTTTTTGTGCAATGGAAGCTGTTTCCGAAGTGTTAAAATTTGATTCCGCGAAAAGGAAAGTTTTAATTTTTGAGTCAGCTCTATCAGAATTTAAAGAACTAAAAAAATTTAATTTTTTGTTAAGAAAATCCGAGTTGCCAATTTTAATAGTGACTCATATTGGAGATATCCCGGCAGATAAAGATTTTTTTGCCGGAGATAGAAGGGAAACCCTTCAGATAAGAAAATTAGCTAAAGTTTTGCCGGACCGGGCTTTTCTAATTTTAAATTTTGACGATGAAACTGTTCGGGAATTAGAAAATGATTCTTTAGCTCACTCTTTAACTTATGGTTTTCAAGAAAGAGCAAATTTTCGAGCGAGCGATATAAATCTCAATTTAACCGGAACAAACTTTAAAATGAATTATGAGGGAAATATTGTTCCTTTTTGGCTAAAAAACCTTTTTGGAAAAGAGCAAATATATAGTGCCTTGGCAGGGATTTGTCTGGGAGTAGCAAAGAATATGAATTTGGTTGAAATATCTCAGGCATTAGGGAGCTATAAATCGCTTCCCGGAAAAATGAGATTGATAAAGGGCATAAAAAATTCTTCAGTTCTTGATGATAGTGAAAATGCTACCCTTCTTTCAATGATTGAAGGCTTGAAGATTTTAGGAAAGATTGAAGCAGAAGGAAAAAAAATTGCTGTCTTAGGAGATATTTTAGGAATTGGGAAATATACGATTGAAGCCCATGAAATGATTGGGGAGAGAGTAGTCAGAGTTAGTGATTTACTTTTTGCGGTTGGTTCAAGGGCCAGATTTATCGCCCAGGGAGTTAAAAACAAAGGAATGCTGGAGCAAAAAATTTTTCAGTTTAATGATGTTGAAGAAGCGAAAAAGGTTCTTCAAAAAGAAATAAAAAAAGGCGACTTAATTTTAATAGACGGCTCAAAAGAAATGAAAATGGGGGAGATAGTGAAAGAGATTAAAGCGTAATAGTTTTTGTAAATCGACAAAATCTAAATTTTCTGATATATTATAAATAATGCTCCCATCGTCTAGTGGTTAGGACGCATGATTCTCAATCATGTAACACCAGTTCAACTCTGGTTGGGAGCGCATTTAAAGGCAGGTGATTACCTCATCTGCTTTTTTTGCTTGTTTATTTTTTGGCTTGCCCTCACACCAAAATTGAAAACTTCTGGTAGTGAGGGTATAATAAAATAATGGCAAAAGAAATTTTATGGCATAATCTTTCTTGGGGAGAGGTGGTTAAAAAGCTTAAATCAGATTCTAAGGATGGCTTAGGTGAAAAAGAGATAAAAGCTCAGCGAGATAAATTTGGCAGGAATTTGCTTCCAGAAGAAAAGCCCTTCTCCAAATTGAAGATATTTTTAGAGCAATTCAAAAGTCCCTTAATTTATATTTTAGTGATAGCTGGAATTGTGGTTTTGTTTTTTAAAGAATTTACTGACGCCATTGTTATTTTCGGCGCTGTTTTTTTAAACACTATTATTGGTTTTTTTCAGGAGAATAAAGCCGGTGATGCTTTGAGAAAGTTAAAAAAAATAGTCAAGATTAAAGCCCAGGTAACAAGAGAAGGAAATACAAAAATTATTGACTCTAGAGAATTGGTTCCTGGTGATATTTTTAATTTAAGTCCCGGAGATAAAGTGCCAGCTGATGGGAGAATTATTGAAAGTTATAGTTTAAAAATTAATGAAATGGCTTTAACCGGTGAGTGGCTGTCAGCTGAGAAAAAATTAGATGTCTTTCCGGAAAAAACACCATTGGCAGATAGAGACAATATGGTCTATATGGGAACGGTTGTAGAAAATGGGAAGGCAAAAGTTGTTGTTGTCTCAACTGGTTTAGAGACGGAAATAGGCAAGGTAGCTCAGATGGTCAGAGAAGCCAAAGAAGAAAAGACACCTTTGCAAAAAAAGTTAGCGAGATTTTCTAAAATTGTTGGTGGAGTTATCGTAGCGATTTGTATTGTTATTTTCATTGAAGGAGTGATTACCGGAAACACTATCTTGGAAATGTTTGAAGTGGCGGTAGCTGTGGCAGTAGCTGCTATTCCCGAGGGTTTGCCTGTAGCTATGACAGTCATTTTGGCTTTAGGGATGCAGAGAATTTTAAAAAAGAAGGGATTGGTTAGAAAATTAGCTTCAGCTGAAACCTTAGGGAGCACCAGTATTATAGCAACCGATAAGACAGCCACCTTAACGGAGGGAAAAATGAAAGTAACCGAAATTTTAGCGGGAACAAAAGCAGGTCGCCATTTAGCCCTTAAGATTGCAACTTTGTGCAACGAAGCGTTTATTGAGAACCCGGAGGAGCCAATGGAAAAATGGGTTATTCAAGGCAGACCAACAGATAAAGCTTTACTTTTGGCAGGAGTACAAGCTGGAATTAATAAAAAAGAATTGGAAAGAAAAATGCTGAAAACTGCCGAACTTCCATTTAACTCGGTAAATAAATATTTAGCTCGGGCATTTGCCTTGAGTAAAAAAGAAGATATTCTTTATGTTTCCGGGGCTCCCGAAAGATTATTGGAAATGTCAAAGTATTTGAGAAAAGGCAATAAAGAAATAGCTCTGACGTCTAAAATGGAAGGTAAAATAAAATCCCAATTAGAAGATTTAACTGGAAGAGGTTTAAGAGTAATAGCCGTTGGTTATAAAAAAATTAAAAGTTTGAACGATTTATTTGATAATTTGATTTTTGTTAGTTTAATAGCTCTAAAAGACCCGGTTAGGAAAGAGGTAAAAAAAACAATAAAGATCTGCCGACAGGCAGGAATGAGACCAATTATTGTTACTGGCGACCACAGATTAACTGCAAAGGCAGTAGCTCAGGAATTAGGATTTAAAGTGAAAGAAGAAAATATTATGGAAGGAAAAGAACTAGATCAGCTTTCAGATAAAGAATTTGAAAAGAGAGTAAAAGATATTCAGATTTATGCCCGAGTTGAACCGAAGCATAAAATGAGAATTATTCAGGCCTGGCAGGAGAAAGGGGAAGTAATAGCAATGACTGGAGATGGAATTAATGATGCCCCGGCTTTAAAAAAAGCTGATATTGGAATAGCCATTGGGTCGGGTACCGAAGTTGCCAAAGAGGTTTCTGACTTAGTTTTGCTTACTGATAATTTCAATATCATTGTGGCTGCAGTGGAAGAGGGGAGAGCGATTATTGATAATGTCCGCAAGGTAATTACCTATCTGCTTTCCGATTCTTTTACTGAAACAATTTTAATTGGAGTAGGTCTTTTCTTTGGTTGTTTACCAATTACTGCTGTTCAAATTTTATGGGTAAATCTTATTGAAGACGGTCTTCCTGACATTGCTTTGGCCTTTGAACCGAAAGAAAAAGATTTAATGAAGCAAAAACCCCAGGGCCATGATATACCACTTTTGAACCGAGAAATGAAAATGTTGATTTTTGTTATCGGATTAATAACTGATTTTTTGCTCTTAGGGTTGTTTTTTTGGCTTTTAAAATATTCTAATTATGAAATTCCCCATATTAGAACAATAATTTTTGCAGGATTAGCCATAGATTCGCTTTTTTATGTTTTTTCTTGCAAAAGTTTAAGAAGGAATATCTGGCATATAAATCCGTTTTCTAATAAGTTTTTAGTTTTTGCCTGGGTTTTCGGCGCTCTAACTCTTATCGGAGCCATTTATCTATCTCCGCTTCAAACTCTTTTGAAAACCATACCTCTAAATCTTTTTGATTGGGGATTACTTTTAGGCCTCGGCCTTTTTAATTTAATTCTAATTGAAGCTACGAAATATTATTTCATTGTAAGGCATCAAACTAACATTTAATTTTATGATTTGGTTATTCATTTTTATAATCTCTTGTTTTCTCTTATTTTGGTCAGGTTCCAGATTAGTTAAGGGTTTAATGAGAATAGCTAAGTATCTGGCTTTACGGGAGTTTGTCATAGCTTTTTTTGTTATGGCTTTTGCTGGTACTCTCCCTAATCTATTTGTTGGAATTAATTCAGCTTTACACGGAATTCCAGAACTTTCTTTTGGAGAAGTTGTCGGTGGGAATGTTGTTGATTTAACACTAGCTGTAGGTTTGGCGGTTTTAATCGGTGGCACTGCTTTGCCGGTTAGAAGCAAGATGGTTCAAACCAGCACTATTTTTACTGCTGCAGTCGCCATTTTACCTTTAATTTTAATCTTGGATGGAAATTTAGGAAGAGGCGATGGTTTAATTTTGCTTTTAGCTTTTGGTCTATATATCTTTTGGATTTTTTCAAAAGAAGAAAGATTTAGGAAAATTTACAAAGGTAAAGGAAATAAAAACGAACAAGGACACGGTCTACGATTTATAGATTTTTTAAGGAACAGAAAAGAGCCCAAAAGCATTAGACGGTTTAAGACCTTTTTAAAAGATTTAAGAAAGGTAATAGTGGCTTTAATTTTACTTTTAGCAGCTTCCTGGGGAGTGGTCCAAAGCGCTCAGGTTTTTTCTGATGCTTTGAGTGTCAGTCTCCCAATAGTCGGGATTTTAATTGTTGGATTAGGAAACGCGCTTCCAGAAACTTATTTTGCTGTTATCTCTGCCAGAAAAAAGCAAACCTGGCTGGTTTTAGGGAATTTAATGGGTTCGGTTATTGTTTGCGCTACTCTTGTTTTAGGAATTGTTGTTTTAATCTCCCCAATTAAAAATATAGATTTTTCTCCTTTTGCCATTGCCAGAATTTTTCTGATAATTTCAGCTGTGTTTTTCTTGATAATTGTTAGAACTGACAAAAAAATCACTAAAAAAGAAGGATTACTTTTGCTGGGAATTTACTTTCTCTTTCTTGTAACTGAAATAATTTTCAGATAAACGAAGGTTGATTTTTTCTCCGAACTATTATAATATATATTTATATAATGGAGCAGATGATAATTGGTATTTTAATAGTATTTGTAATAGGTTTAGTGGTAGGTATTTTTTTATTATCGAAGAAGAAACCAGAAAAGCAGTCGGACGCATTGGTTATACTTCAGCAGCAAATGAATCACATTACGCAGGTTTTGGACAGCAAGCTATCTGAGTCAACCAAAGCTATTCAAACTCAATTTGGTCAAAGCGCTAAAATCATTCAAGATGTTACTGAAAAACTGACTCGGCTTGACGAGACCAATAAACAGGTTGTGGGTTTTGCCGACCAGCTTCAGAGTCTTCAGGATATTTTAAAAAATCCTAAACAGCGCGGAGTTTTGGGAGAATATTATTTAGAAACTGTTTTGAAAAATGTTTTGCCGCCCGGTTCTTATAAAATGCAGTATCCATTTAAGGATGGTAGTATAGTTGATGCGGTGGTGTTTGTTGATAAACGGATTATTCCGATTGACTCAAAATTCAGTTTGGAAAACTATAATCGTATATTGGAAACGCGTGACCCTGTAGAAAAAAAGAGATATGAGGCGGCTTTTATTGCTGACCTTAAAGCCCGAATTGATGAAACAGCTAAATATGTAAAACCAGAAGAAAATACAATGGATTTCGCTTTTATGTTTATTCCTTCTGAGGCCGTTTATTATGATTTGCTTATCAATAAAGTGGGGGCAGTTACAGATGATACTAATAGTTTAATCTACTATGCTGGAAATAAAAAAGTTATAGTTATTTCTCCAACCTCTTTTCTGGCTTATTTGCAGACCGTTTTGCAGGGACTTCGTAACCAAAAGATTTCCGAACAGGCGCACGAAGTGATAAAACAAGTTGAACGATTAGGCAAACATCTCTGGACTTATAGTGAATATATGGAAAAACTTGGAACTCATTTGGGCACAACCATAAATACTTACAAAAAAGCCCATAAGGAGTTTGCCAAAGTTGATAAAGATGTGGTAAAAATAACTGGTCAGAAGTCAAAAGTAAAATTTAAAGAGCCAAACATAGATCCGCCACTTTTAGAAGAGTAAAAAATAGCATTAAAAATTAAAAATTATTTATCGTATGTTAGCAGTTATTAAAACCGGGGGAAAGCAATATCTTGTTAAGCCCGGGGATAAAATAAAAATTGAGAAAATTGATAAAAAAGAAGGCAGTGAAATAACCTTTAAAGAGGTTTTGTTGGTGGAGAAAAATAGAAAATTAGAGATTGGAACCCCTTTGGTAAAAAACGCTAAAGTTATTGGCAAGATTTTATCACAGGGAAAAGGCAAAAAAGTAATTATTTTCAAATACAAAGCAAAAACCCGCTATAAGAAAAAAGCGGGCCATAGGCAACTCTTTACTGAAGTCGAAATTATTAAAATAGAAACCGAATAAAATGTCCGCAAAACCAAAAAGCCCTTCAGGGGCTTTTTTTTATTTCATACTGCTCACTATTTTTATTTCAAGATTATATGTTTATACAATAGCGAATCAAGGTTCTCCCGCCTTGGCGGGGAACCTTATTTTCTTCCTTCAAAGGCGGAAGAAAGGGTGTCTTCGTCAGCATATTCTAATTCGCCGCCAACAGGAAGGCCCCGTCCGAGGCGAGTAGTTTTAATATTAAAAGATTTCAGCTCTCTTTCTATATATAAAGCAGTGGCTTCGCCCTCGGTAGTGGGGTTGATAGCAATAATGATTTCTTTGAAACCGTTATTTTCAATTCTTTGTTTTAATTCCTCAATTTTAATATTGTTTTTATTATTTTTTTTTAAGTTGATTGTTCCGCCCAAAATAAAATAAAGACCCTTATATTTTTTGGTTTTTTCAATTGAAATTAAATCAATTTCTTTTTCTATCACACAAAGTAATGTTTTGTTCCGCGAATTATCTCTACAAATAGAACATAAGGTCTCTCCTGAATCCTCAAATGGGTTAAAGCAAAATGAACAAATTTTTATTGATTTTTTTAAGTTTGTTATTGAATTTAAAAGTTCATCAAAGCTATCTTGAGGTAATTTTATTAAATAAAAAACAAATCGGGCAGCGGTTCGCGGTCCAACGGTAGGAAACTTAGAAAACAAGTCAATAAGTTTTTGAATTGCGTGTGGATACATTTTGAAAATTGAAAATTACTCCGTATATTCTTCTTTTTCTAAATTTCTAAAAGATACTATCCTGTCATCAAAATATAATTCTACTTTTCCTATAGGTCCATTTCTATGTTTGGCAATAATAATATCAGCAATATTTTTTCTGGCAGTATCGGAGCGATATCTATCCTCGCGAAATATAAAGAGCACAACATCCGCATCCTGCTCTAGTCCGCCGCTCTCACGTAAATCTGACAATCTGGGAATTTGGGGGGAACGTTGTTCTACTGCTCGGGAGAGCTGGGACAAAGCAAGGACCGGGATATTAAGTTCTCTAGCTAAACCCTTAAGTGCCCGGGAAATTTCAGTTACTTGTTGGACCATAGTGGTTGCTGGATTTCTAGGTTCCATCAGTTGCAAATAATCAATAATAATAAGCCCTAATCCGCGTTCTGCTTGCAACCTTCTTGCCATTGCTCTCATCTGGAGAACGTTAGAGGAAGCGGCATCATCAACATAAATTGGGGCTTCGGATAATAGACCCATTGCATCTTGAATTCTGGAAAAATCATTATCTTCGCCTTCGCTTGAAAGCCGGCCAGTCCGTAACTTCCATAAGTCAACATTAGATAAACTGGCAATCAATCTGTCTACCACCTGGTCTTTTGACATTTCTAAACTAAATAGTCCTATTGGGATTTTTTGATTGATTGCAATATTAGTTGCAATATTTACAGCTAGCGAGGACTTTCCCATAGATGGCCTGGATGCTAAAATTACCAAGTCGGATTTTTGGAGGCCAGCTAAAGTATTATCTAAATTAGTAAAGCCAGTTGGAAGCCCTCGAAGACCTCCTTCGTGTTTAGAGAGTTTATCAATTCTTTCAAAAGCTTCTTCTAAGCCATCTTTAACTGGGATGAATCGTTGGGTTAAACTTTTTTGGGCAATACTGAAGATTCTTTGTTCGGCCTGGTCCAAAAGCACGTCAATGTCTTCTTTTTCGTTATAACCCATTGAATTAATCTCCTGGCTGGCTCCGATTAAGTCCCTTAAAATTCTTTTTCTTTGGACGGTTTTGGCGTAATTTGAGATATGGGCAGCAGTAGGAACAGTATTAATAAGTTCGGTTAAATAACTATTTCTGCCAATTTCTTCAAAGAGTTTTTTTTCTTTGAGGCGGGTAGAAACTGCAAGTAAGTCAACCGGTTCTCCTTTTTCAAAAAGCTCTACAATTACTTGATAAATTTGCTGATGGTCTCGCTTATAAAAATCTCTTGGTTGTAAAAAATCAGCTACCTTGATAATGGCATTTTTATCTAACATCAAAGAGCCTAATAATGATTTTTCTACCTCAATGTTCTGAGGTGGCAGTTTTTCAGGCCCGCCCAAACTTTGATTTTCCTTAATCATCAATTTCAGCATAGCAAAGATGATAAATGCTGGCAAGAGCTTGATGTTCTATTATTATACCCACAAAACATTGACATATTTAAATAATAGGTCTATAAAATAATATAGGTCTTAAAATACAAAATAAATGTAGAATATGGGAAATTTTGAAAGGGAATATTAATGACGAACGAAGATAAACCAGTTAGATTAGGGGACATAGATCCTGACAGAAAGCTGAAGGTGGTGGAAACAAGAAGTTTTGTGCAGCGAACAGGACCCTTGCAGCAAAAAAGAGATTCTATTGATTTCGCAATAGAAGGACGTCATCCTTCTGAGGAGAGAATATTCGATGACAAAGTGCTAATTCCGTTTTTAACAACTGTAGGGTTATTACCTGAACACTAATTGCTCTTTGAAATACTTTGAATGGCTCATTAGCAAAAAAACCTTCAATGCTATACGTATTGGGGGTTTTTTATTTTATTAAAAATTAGAAATTAGGTATTAGAAATTTTTTTAATAAGTGGTCCTTTTTTTGTGTCTTTAACCTGATAGTCCGTTTGCTTGATTTTTTTTCTGATTTCATCAGCTAATTTCCAGTTCTTTTTCTGGCGTGCTTTTTCTCTTTCTCTGACCATTTTTTTAATAAAAGAGGGGATTTTAACAGCTTCTTTTTTATCCCAAAAGATAAAATTGAAAACTTTATCAGCTTCCTTCAAAAATTTTAAAATATCTCTGGCATCAGCCGGAGTTAATTTATTTTTATCAAATAAAGCATTTCCTTTGCTTATTATTTCAAAGATTACAGCAACTGCTTTTGGAGTGTTAAAATCATTATCTATTGCTTTTTCAAATTCTTTTTTGCTTTTTTCAATTAGTTTTCCAGCCTTCGGCTGGTCAGCCGCAAGCTGAGAGCTTTGAGCTTTGAGCTTTTCTATAAACTCATCTATTCTTTCTAATTGTTTTTTAACTTGGTCAATCTCTTTTTCGCTATAATTGATAGGGGAGAGGTAATGAGTTTTAAGAACAAACAGGCGGAGAATTCTAGGAGAGTATTTTTCTAAGAAATCTCTGATAGTAATAAAATTTCCAAGAGATTTCGACATTTTTTTATCGGAGACGGTCAGAAAACCAGCGTGGATCCAGTATCTTACCATTGGGCTTTTGCCGGAGATAGCTTCCATCTGGGCAATCTCCGCCTCGTGGTGAGGGAAGATTAAATCTCTTGCTCCGCCGTGAATATCATACTGGAGCCCAAAATATTTTTCAGTAATAGCAGTATCTTCAATATGCCAGCCAGGACGGCCTTGCTGGCCGGACCCCCAAGGACTGGGCCAGCTTGGTTCGCCGTGCTTGGAGAACTTCCATAAGCAAAAATCCCCTTTATTCTTTTTATCTTTTGCCTCATCAATTCTGGAAATCCCGTCTTCGGCTTGCAAAACTGTTCTTCTTGATAGTTTCCCATAATTTTTGAATTTGGAAATATCATAATAAATCCCATCTTTTATCTGGTAAGCAAAACCCTTTTCCAACAATCTTTTAACCTGACTGATGATTTCTTTAATATAACCTGTTGCCCTGGCATACTTGGTGACACTATTTACATTCAGGGCTTTCATATCTTTTAAGTATTCTCTTTCAAATTTTCGGGATAGGTCTTTCCAAGAAATCTTTTGTCTTTTTGCTTGATTTATAATCTTATCATCAACATCAGTAATATTTTGAAGATAAAAAACATTATACCCCTTTTGCTTGAGATATTTAACTATCATATCAAAAACAATATAGGTCCTTGCGTGACCAATATGAGAAAAATCATAACTTGTTATTCCACAAACAAAAAGATTTACCTTTTTATATTTTCTGGTTTTGAAAATCTCTTTTTTTTTGGTTAGGGTATTATAAATCTTAAGCATATTATGCAGATAGATAACTATTTTTATTTTATCACAAATTTTCTCTTTTCAAAAACCCGAGTTTATGATAAAATATAATTAAGTAATTTTTAAAAAATAATAATTATGAAAAAAGCAAATATTATATATCCGATTATTATCGGAGAAGCGATTGCCTTAATTTTTCTCGGCGTTTTAAAATATGCGCCAAAATATTTACCGGAAATGCCTTCTTTTATAATCCAACTGGCATGGTATTTCCCTATAGTTTTACCCCTTCTTTCAATTTTCGGCGTTTTTGTTGCTTCTCTTTTGACGAAAAAAATCCCAGCCCTTTTTCAACTGGCTAAATTTGTTTTAGTCGGCGCCTTAAATACTTTTGTTGATTTTGGGATATTGATTCTTTTATTAACAATTTTTGGAGTTACCGCGGGTTTGCTCTACTCTGTTTCCAAAGCTTTTTCTTTCAGTTGTTCGGTAGTAAACTCTTATTTCTGGAATAAGTTTTGGACTTTTGAAAAGAAAGAAACCAAGGGAGCCGGCAAAGAATTTGGAAAATTTTACTTAGTGGCTGGAATCGGATTTTTGCTTAATGTTGCCGTTGCTTCTTTTGTAGTTAGCGCTATTGGTCCTCAATTCGGCTTGTCAGCAGAAATCTGGGCGATATTCGGAGCATTTATAGCTGTTCTCTGTGTTTTTATTTGGAATTTCCTCGGATATAAATTTGTAGTATTTAAAAAGTAGCTATGGCTAATTTAGTTTTATACAGAAAATACAGGCCGCAGACCTTTGCTGAGATTGTTGGCCAGGAGAATGTGGTTCAAACTTTAACCAATGCCATTTCTTCGGGCATGGTTTCCCACGCTTATTTGTTTTCCGGTCCGAGGGGCAGCGGTAAAACAACTATGGCTCGGCTTTTGGCAAAAGCAGTAAATTGCCGTAATCATAAGGATTCTGAATTTGAGCCCTGTGATAAATGCTCTTCTTGTTTGGAAATTAAACAAGGCAACTCTTTAGATTTAATTGAAATTGACGCTGCCTCACACCGAGGTATTGATGAAATCAGAGAATTGAGAGACGGAATTAAATTTGCTCCGACAAAAGAAAAATACAAAGTTTTTGTGATTGACGAGTGTCATATGTTAACCCGCGAAGCAGTCAATGCTCTTTTAAAAACCTTAGAAGAACCTCCCTCTCATGCTATTTTTGTTTTAGCCACAACCGAGATTCATAAAATGATTCCAACGATTATTTCCAGATGCCAGAGATTTGATTTCAGAAAACTAACTCTATCGGAAATTATCAAAAGATTAGATATTATTTCTGAAAAAGAAAAAGCAAAAATTGATAGGCCGGCTCTGGAACTTATTGCTTTAAATTCCGGCGGTTCGCTGAGAGATGCCGAAGGTTTATTAGACCAAACTCTTACTTTCGCCGGGACTTTAGGGCGGGAGGGGATTATAAAAACAGAAGATATAAAAAGTTTATTGGGATTAACCGATATAAGTTTAATCAGCCAGTTTGTTGATTTTATTTCTGAAAAAAGCGGGGAGAAAGCTATTAAATTTTTGGAAGAGACCCTTGAGAAAGGTTACGACCCTCAAGAATTTGCCAAAGCCCTGATTCGTTATTTAAGGCAAACAATGCTTTTGAAAATAAATCCTAGTTTGATGAACCCGGTGATTATTGGTCTAACCAAAGAAGAGCAAGAAAAAATTCAAATTCAGGCAGGGAAGTTCAATTTCCAGGAACTTCAGCGCATTTTAAACCTTTTTCTGGACGCAGAAAACAAAATGAAATATTCCTCAATCCCGCAACTTCCATTAGAATTAGCAACAGTTGACATAATTAAGCCAGAAGAGTAAAAAGTATTTATTACTATTCCCGCATTGCCTGTCCCGCCATAGCGGGATCCCGCTATGGCGGGAGTCGTCTAACGATGTCATGTATTATGTTTATATTATCAAAAGTTTGAAAGACAACAAGTTTTATATAGGACAGACAAATAATATTGAAAATAGATTAGTTAAACATAATAAGGGATTGGTTAAATCAACTAAAAATAAAAAACCTTTTATTTTAGTTTTTCAAGAAGAATTTATAAGCAGGAAAGAAGCAATTAATCGTGAGATATATTTAAAATCTTTAAAGGGAGGTAACGAATTTAAAAGGATTTTAATTAAACATTGCCGGGTCGTCTAACGGTAGGACGTCTCCCCTTGGAGGAGAATATTCTAGGTTCGAATCCTAGCCCGGCAGCAGATTAAGTTCAAAAAGTTATCCAGAAACAATTTTTCTATGTTGAGCGTTGTCTAACGCGTTTTGTGAGACCACAAAGAAGAGAATTTATTGTTTTTTTGAATGTATTGTTTCTTATTGTGAGTTATGATAAATTATATAATATGAGAATACTATCACTTCTTATTGCAGATAAAGCATTCTTTAATGAGAAGACGAATAAACTTACCATAGAGGGAATTTTTGATAGCATTAAGACACATAAATTGCCAGCTAAACATAGTGAGTTTTTTGTTGTGGTGATTACCGAAGGAGAATCTAAGGAAAAAAGGCATCACAAAATTCAATTAAAAAAAGAGGAGAAAGAAATTGCTGGGTTTGACGAAACAGTTGAGACGGGCAAAAGGCATACTTTTTTAGCTAGGTTTTATGATATTGTATTCAATGAACCAGGAGAATATACAGTAGAAGTTGACGTTAATGGAGAAAGAATATCAACTAATTTATATTTAAATTTAATAGCCTAATTTAATTAAAAATCATGACCTCAACAACTTTAACTGAAACAACTATTCCAAAGAAAAGATTGGATTTTTTGACTAAATGGATTTCGAAGATACCTTCAACTTCCACATCTTTTTTAATTGAACAAAAAATCGATGGTTTTGATAAAGACACTCTGAGATTTATCAAAAAATACAAAAAAACATTCGATTCTCTCGCAAAAAAATAATTAATTATATCGTGGAGTATTTATCAAGAAAAGAAATAGTTAAAATTCACGATACCATAATAAAAGAAACTGGAGGATTAGAGGGCGTGCTAGATGAACGCGCCCTTTTAATGCTAGAAAGCCAACCCGCTCAATATGTATATGGTAAAGAGTTGTACCCCGGCATATTCAAAAAAACTGCTTTTTATGAAAGAGCTATCAATGGAGGTCATATCTTTATAGATGGTAATAAAAGAACAAGTATAGCTGTTGTAAATAAATTTTTAATAAAAAATAGCTATGTTTTTGAGCCCTCAGAAGAAAAGGAAGAATTAGAGAAGGTTAGTATAGATATAGCTCAAAACCTTTTGAGTTTAGACCAGATATCTGATTGGATTAAAATACATTCAAAAAAACAATAGATTCTCTTCTTCGTGGTCTCACAAGATGCGTTAGACAACGCTCAACATAGAAAAATCGCCGGTTTGTGGGCGATAAATCGTGATAAAAGGTGTCAGGAACTTTTTATTGACGCTAACAGGAAAATAGGGGTCAGCTCTATTTTTTTGTTTTTATGATATAATAAAATAACAGAAAATAGAGCTGACCCCTATTTCAGCCAAAGTGTTGCCTATGTACTCATCTCGTACAGTAACAAGATAAGCATTTTTTCGTCATAAATTATAAAATAGAAAGTATGCAAAAACAAACCAATCTTTTATTAATTACTGAAACCTTTTATTTCTTTTTTGGTCTTTTTAGAAAAGAGGTTGGTTTGGTTTATACTAGATAAAGAAAAATTTAAAAAATAAACGTTTAAAACTAGCCTCTTTTCCAAAGAGGCCTTTTTATTTAAAGTTCATTAACAATTTAAGAAAGGAAATTAGAATGTACGAATATATGGTTATTTTTGAGTATTGTGCTTCCGGCAAGGATTTGGAAAAGTTTACCGAGAAGCTAAATAATAAAATAAAAGAAGGATGGGAGGTTGAGGGTTATAGTCATTCTTGTGGTCATCTCTCATTTTCTGCTTTATTAAAACGAAAAAAGAAAAAAACTTTCCTTTTATCAAAATCTAAATTTTAATTCAAAGTGCCGAAAAAACACTTACTTTTGTTCCGTCTTGTTGCAAACCTCCTAAAGATCCCTATGATCCATAAAGAAATCCTTGGCAGTGTTTCTAAAAATCTTAAAGACCCGACATAAGTTGGGTCTTTTTTAATTAGAAAATAGAAAAGGGGTAGAAAAGTGGAGCGTCCCCCCCCTTTTTTTTTCAGTTTCAGTATTCCACAAGGAGCATCAAGAATCGCCGAGACGGTGATTTTTTGGTAGAATGAAGATAGGGAAAAAGGTCAAAGTTATTAAAATAAAAATATAAATATGGAAACATTAATTATTGGAATAGTATTAATTGGTTTGGGGTTGTTATTCTTTTTTAACAATAAAAATATCTCAAAAGGAGCAGCCTGGTTTTATCAAAAATTTTATACAGAGCATAATTTAAAATTTATATTTAGGGCTTGTGGAGTGATTCTTATTTTAGCTGGTTTGGTTTTAATATTTTTGAAATAATTATTTGAGATTTAAATAAAAACAGGTTCTGACATCGTCTGTCCCTCGGAGCAAAATATCATGAAAATGGGGTCAGGAGCGTTTTCTGACCTTCAAGAAGATGAGCATCTGTTACGATTATTTAAATATATAGAAAGAAATCCTTTAAGAGCTAAATTAGAAGGATAAAAGGTTCCTGACACCTTTTTCCCGCCGACCGAGACGAGGTCCGGTGGGAAACACGCCCAAAAGTCCCTAGATTCCCCTTAAAACGTGGGTTCTAAACCGAGGTTGCCAGCAAGTGAAATTAAAAAGAGTCGCCTTTTGGGCGGTTTTTTGGTAGAATAGAGAATATGGTAATTCCAAAATTATCACCTTCTATATTTATCGGCGTGTCTGGGAAAGATATAATTTCATTTGGTTCTGGTCAGCCAGACCTGCCTCCACCAAAAAGAGTATTTAAAACAATGTCTCGTTTTAGAGATTTTAGATATGGTTTAATACAGGGCAATCTTAATTTAAGAGAGGCACTAATCAAGCGATATCCCAGATCAACGGCAAATAATTTTGTCATTACCAACGGAGCATCAGAAGCCATAGATTTAACATTAAGAGTAATCTCAAAAATAGGAGGAAAAAGTAATAAAGCTTTATTACCTCGGCCCTATTACTATTCTTATCTTCCTCTTATAAAGTTTGCGGGTATGGAGCCAGTTTACACTGATTTGATTAATGGCCAGATTGATTTCAACGATTTTAAAAAGAAAATAAAAGGTTGTAAGGCAGTAATAATTAACTCACCCTCAAATCCTACAGGAAGGGTTGAATTAATAGAGACCTTAAAAAAAATAGAAAAACTGACAAATCATTTAGGCGTTTATGTCTTATCAGATGAAGTTTACAAAGATTTAATCTATGTCAGAGAAAATTATTTGATAAAGGGACCTCACGTGATAACAGTTAATTCGTTTTCAAAAACGTATAATATGTGCGGTTTGAGAATAGGATATTTGTGGTCTTTGGACAAAGAGTTGATTGATGGGGTCATTGAGATGAAAACACACACATCAATGAATACCAATATATTAGGGCAAGAAATGGCTTATGAAGCCACAAAAACACCAAAGAGCTTTGTTGATGAGCAGGTAAAGATATGGAGAGAAAGGAGAAACTTTATTTATAAGGGTCTGTCAGACATGGGCCTAGACTTATGGAAACCAGAAGGCGCTTTCTACGTTTTACCTAGAATTAAAAATCCTAGAAATTTTGTCTGGGATATGTTTAAAAAATACAAAGTAATTACTTATCTTGGAGAATGGTTCGGGGCAAGTGACAGGGTTAGATTCTCATATGCTTTAGATATTAATAGAATAGAAGAAGGGCTAAATAGGGTTAAGAAATATTTAAAAAGCAAAGGAGAAATTTAATATATAATTATAACTCCGACCGAGACGCGTCAGTGGAACACACCTCAAACCCTCTAAATTTCCCTTAAAATCTCGGTTCAAGACCGAGGATGCCAGCATCAGTCAACGCAGTATCGTGGCCAACCGAGACAGGTCATTTTGAAACTAATTTCACGATGGGTCTCAGACGCCCGAGAGCCGTACCCGTCTAAGACACCGAACTTTGTTCGGGAGAAGTCTTTGCTAATTAATCGCCAAAGCGGCGCTTTTTTGGTAGAATATAGTAATGAATAACCCTATTTCTATTTCAACGGGGTGCGTATATAAATTATCAGATGACAGAAATAAACTAATCGAAGGATTGCAAAGATTTTCTCCGCAGGGAATTGAAATTTCTTTTGCTCATCCAGATTACTTATTTAATTTTGATATAAATAAGGATAATTTAGAATATTTGAAAGGTTTGAAGTTTAATTCTATCCATGCTCCGTGGATAGATATAGTTTACGGAGATAACGAAAAGACCAAAAAAGCTTTAGACGTGATATCAAAAGTATGTAAACAAATAAAAGCTAGATGCGTTGTTTTTCACGAAGAACAAATAGAAGATTATACGCCGATAATAAACAGCGACTTTTTACCAGCTATAGAGAATGATGATTGGAGAAAACCGAAACACAGTGTAGAAGATATAAAAAACATTCTTAGCCAAAATCCAAAATTCAAATTTACTTTTGATTTCGCCCACGCAATAACAGTTTCTCCTTTAGATGTGCCTATTTATATTAACGCTTTTAAAGATAAACTGATTGAAGTCCATTTTTCTATGGCGAATAAAGAGATAGGAAAGCACGATTTTCTATATAAATATGATAATGAGGAAATACGTAAATTGATCCAATATTTAAAAAATGTTTCCGTCCCCTTTGTTTTAGAGGGTGTTATTTCTGGTCCAGAAGAAATTGAACTTATAAAGCGAGAGATGGAATATATCAAGTTAATTTAACTTTTACCGAGGATAAAAGGTGCCAGGAACCTTTTATTGATGCTAAGGTAACCGGAAAAAGGTTCTTGACATCTTTTTCTGCGCTGGCTGTCAGTTGATTAAGTGCAATCTTTTTCGACCAGGAAGCTATCATATCCAGTACTCAAACCACCAATTTTTCACCAATCAAATTAGTCGGCCGAAACGGTGTTTTTCTGTTTTTATATGATTGGGTATTGACAAGGGATGGTTACGGGTGTATATTCATAATAGAGGGTTAATAATAAAAAGTCGTTTCCCTTATTAATAAAATTAATTATAATAAAAAAACTATGCCAAGATTTGATGGAACAGGTCCTGGAGGTTCGGGTGCCGGCACTGGCTGGGGATTAGGTCCTTGCGGTGGCGGAATGGGCTGGCGCAGAGGCGGTGGCCGTGGTTTAGGTCGTGGATATGGAAGAGGATTTGGTCAGGGAAGATTCGGAGGCTATAATCGCTACAATCCTGCTTCTGCTCCTTCTAAAAAGGAAGAAACAGAAATACTTTCCGAAGATGCGAAAGATTTAGAGGAAGAACTTAAAGCTATTAAAGCCCGCTTAGCCGAACTCAAAGGACGAAAATAGCTAAACATTGCCCCATAATTAATAATTAGTATGGGGCGGTTTAGTTTAAAATTATAAGTTAAAAAATAAAAGGAGATAATATTATGAAAATAGCAGTAAGTTCAATGGGAGAAAATCTTGCGGACAATGTTAGTGAAGTATTTGCCAGATGCCCTTATTTTGTCATTGCTGAAATTGAAAATCAGGAGATAAAAAAATTTGAAGCGATAAAAAATGAAAGCGAAAAACAGATGGGCGGAGCAGGTATTTCAGCCGCTCAGCTGATGGCAGAGAAAAACATTAACGCCGTGATTACAAAGAATGTAGGGCCGAGAGCCCTTGATGTATTAAATCAATTTAATATAGTAATTTATCACGGTGACGGCGCGATAAAAGATGTTTTGCGAGAATTTATAGACGGGAAGCTTAAAAAAATGAATTGACATGAAAATAGTGGTTCCGACAGATAACAAAAAAGGGCTAGAAGATAGAGTAGCCGAACATTTTGGTCGTTGTTTAACATATACTTTTCTTAACGAAAAAGGCGAAATCGTGGAAATTATAGATAACGTTAGCGAGCATGGCAGCGGGCAAGGACTGCCTCCCGAATTAATGAAAGACCACGGAACAAATGTTTTGCTTTGCAGAGAGCTTGGGCCAAGAGCTTTAAGTCTATGCAAAGAATTAGGCATAGAAGTATACGTTTGCCAAGCAGAAACGGTAAAAGAAATTTTTGAATTGTGGAAAAATAATAAACTTAAAAAAGCAGGCACAGAAGATGTTTGCGAAGACCATAAATTATGAAAATCGCAATTACTGGCGGAAAAGGTGGAGTGGGTAAATCAATGATGGCGACTTCTCTGGCAGTTGAATTTGCCCGAAATAGTAAAACTATGCTGGTGGACGCAGACGCTGAATGTCCTAATGACCACCTTTTGCTTTCCATAAAAAGAAAGAAGTACGCTATCGTTTATCAATCTATACCAAAATTTGACTACAGTAAATGTACGAAGTGTGGGAAATGTGCCTTGTCCTGTAAGCGGGGCGCTATCGTTTGGATTAAAGAAAAATATCCTGCCTTTGTTAAAGATGCTTGTATCGGCTGTATGGCTTGTCTTTCTGCCTGTCCTTATGGCGCGATAACAGAAACCAAAAAAGAAATTGGTACAATTTACACTGGAAAGAATTATAATGTCAATTTAGTTTCAAGTGAACTGAAATTAGGGGAACTTGCTTCCGGTGAAGTGGTAGCTGAAGTGAGGAAATATTCCGATAAAATTAACGAAAAGATAAAAGCTGATATAATGATTATAGATTCTTCGCCAGGAATCGGATGTCCGGTAATTGCTTCGTTAGTTGGCACTGATTATATAGTTGCTGTAACCGAGCCGACGCCTTCTGCTTTATTTGACTTAAAAAGGGTTTTATATCTCGCCGAGCATTTTGGAATTAAACACGGGATTATTATAAATAAATCCGATCTCGCAAAAAGTTTTTATAAAGAAATAGAAAAATTTGCTAAAATAAATAAAATCCCAATTCTTGGCAGAATTCCTTATAGAAAAGATTTTGTCAAATCAACGATTAAGATGAAACCCGTTGTCGAGATAAATCAAAAATATAAAAAATTATTCAAAGAAATTATCAACGAAATAAACATAAAATTAAAATGAAGGAAAAAGTTGCTATTATCTCAATACTGTCGAATGTAATTTTAGCGGTAGGCAAAATAGCTGTCGGTGTGTTTTCGGGTTCTGTTGCTATTTTAGCAGAAGGGGTTCATTCTTTTATGGATGTTTTTTCTTCGGCCGTTGGCTATATTGGAATTAAAATATCTGCGAAACCAGAAGACAAAAAACATCCCTACGGTCATTATAAATTTGAGGTTTTAGGCGGCACGATTATTACTATAATCCTTTTAGCGACGGGTGCGGGAATTATTTACGAGGCCTATCAGAGTTTTCTTTACCCTGAAAAAATTAAGATTAGCTATTTAGTTTTCGGGATAATGCTCTTTTCAGCAGTTGTCAATGAAATAATGGCCAGATTAAAAATTCATTATGGTAAAAAAGAGAACTCCATCAGTTTACTTTCAGACGGATTTCATTCAAGGGTTGATGTTTATGCTTCGCTTGTTGTTCTTGCTGGTTTATTTCTGACAAAATACTGGATTTATGCTGATTCCTTGTTAGCTTTTTTGATTGGCGCTTACATCATTAAAAAATCTTTTTCTTTGGGAAAAGAAGCAATTGATTCTTTGCTTGATATTTCAGCCGGTGAAGAAATTGAGGAAAAGATAAAAACAATCGCTAAAGCGCAGAATATTGAAATTTCATCTTTAAAGACCCAGAAGAAGGGTTCGGCTATTACCGCCGATTTGGAAATAAAATTACCGAGTAGCTTAAGAGTGGAAGAGGCAACTAAAATTTCCAACAGCTTGAGAGAAAAATTTGTAAAAGAAATAGAAAACCTTCAGTATGTTGCTATTCAAATCACAAGCCACGAAGTGGAAACAGGATTTTATAAGCCCGAATTTGGTAGAAGTTTCGGGTGGCAGAGAAAAGGCAGGTTTAGAGGAAAAGTTGAAGAAGCAAAAGGAGGGGGTCCGGGCGGTTATTGCGCCTGCCCGAAATGCGGTTATAAAATTCTTCACAAAAGTGGCGTTCCTTGCTCAACACTTGAATGTCCAGATTGTAAAGTTAACTTAGTTAGAAAATAATATGGCAAGACCATTAAAACCAAGAAGAGTATTATTTGACCCAGATGTGGTCTATTTCAAGCCAAGAGCATTGCCTTTATCTTTGATAGATGAAGTAGAAATAGGGATAGATGAGTTAGAGGCTTTACGTCTTTGCGATCATAAAAACTTAGAACAAAATGAAGCTGCAAAAAAGATGAAGATTTCTCAAAGCACTCTTCAGCGAATTTTAACTTCAGCCCGTAAAAAAGTAACAGAAGCTTTAATCAAAGGAAAAGCAATAAAAATAATAAAGAAATGAAGGTGATAAAAAGTTCCTGACACCTTTTTCTGCGGCAGCAAATTAAGTTAAAAAGGTCACAACCGTAATAAAAAATAAAAGATAAAAAAATGGGCATAGGATGGCATAATAGAAAAAGGATTGATAGAAAGTTAAAAAAAAGAAGAATAAAAAAGAAACAATCAAAGAAAAAGTGAAAGTTTGAGCAAGGCCGGGCCTTGCTCAAACTTCGAGTTCCGCAGATTAAAGGTTGGAAACGTCCCTACTTTTTACACTTGATAGATACAAACCGTGTTGAAGAAAATCAGAACATAAATATGTTCTTGACGGGAAACCCGCTTTCTGTCTCATCTTATTGTTTTTTTACGGGAGGTCTGCTTGACCTTCTTTTTGTTTTGATGACGGGGGTAAGAATTTTCAGTGTTTCAGGTTTCTTTTCTTGGAGTTATGGATTAAATTTGGTAAGATAATAGAGAAAGTTTGAACTCGTTTAATTTTAAAACCATCACTTTTTCTACTTTCATCATAATATGACAATTAATCAGCGTGAAAAACAGATTTATACGGTTTTACGGCAATATTGGGGATATACTTCATTTCTGCCGTTACAGGAAAAAATAATTTTATCTATATTAAGAGATGAGGACAGCTTAACCGTTCTAGCTACGGGGGGCGGTAAATCTTTGTGTTTTCAGCTGCCAGCTTTGTTAAAAAAAGGTATGGCAGTGGTTATTTCTCCGTTGATTTCTCTGATGAAGGACCAGGTGGACGATCTTCAAGATATGGGAATAGCTTCTTGCTGTTTGAACTCCAGTTTATCGCTTAAACAACAAAGATTATCAATAGAACTAATTCGGAAAAATGAAATAAAGTTATTATATATTTCTCCCGAACGGTTAGAAAATGAAGGAACTATAGGTTTATTAAATTCCGTTGGGATTTCTTTTTTTGTAATTGATGAAGCTCATTGTATAAGCCATTGGGGGCATGATTTTCGGACGAGCTACCGTAATCTTAGGATAATCAAAGAAAGATTTAACGATGTGAGCATGCATGCTTTTACCGCTACCGCTACCCAAAAAGTGCAGTTAGATATAATAGAACAGTTAAATTTTATTAATCCCAAGGTTTATATCGGTCCGGTAGACCGCTCTAATTTAACTTATCGAGTCATGCCGCGCAAACAACTCTTAGAGCAAATAGAGGAAGTTTTAGAAAAACATACCGATGAAGCAGGCATTATATATTGTTTGCGTCGACGCGACGTAGATGCTATTTCAGCAAATTTAAAAAGCCGCGGTATTGACAACGTTTCTTATCATGCAGGAATATCAAATGATGAGCGTCGCGTAGCCCAGTCAAAATTTACTCATGGAGAAGCGAATCTAATTGTTGCCACGATAGCATTTGGCATGGGGATAGACCGTTCTAATATTCGTTTTATAATCCATGCCGGTATGCCTAAAAGTATTGAGCATTACCAGCAAGAAACTGGTCGAGCAGGCAGAGACGGACTTCCATCCTTTTGTTATATGTTTTACGGCGGCGCAGATTACCAGTTATGGAGTTTTTTCGCCGAGCAATCTTCCAACCGGGAGATAATGATGAAAAAGCTAAGCACTATTTATAATTTTTGCGTCCAATCTCAGTGCCGACATAAAGCGCTGGTAAATTATTTCAGTCAGGATTACAAAAAGCATTCCTGCGGCGCTTGCGATTTTTGTTTAAATGAGCTTGATATGGTTGACGATGCTCTTGCGCTCGGACAGAAAATATTATCCGGCGTAGCGGCGGTGAGGCAAAAACATTATGGGTTTGGAGCAGGTTATATAGTAAATGTGTTAAAAGGAAAAATAACTGAAAAAATAGAACAGATGGGGCATCGTGATTTACCGGTTTTTGGTGTAATGAAGGAAGAATCAGAAAGATTTATTCGTTATATGATTGAACAATTAGTTGGGCAGGGATTTTTATTTAAGGAAAGAGAGTTTTCTACGCTTTCAGTAACCGATTCCGGAGAGCGATTGTTGCGGGGAAAAATATCGCCAGTATTAGTTAGGCCTCTGTTAGTAGCGAAGAAAAAAAAGATTTCCAGAATGGCTCGGGTAAGGAAAGAGGAAGAGTGGGCAGAAATAGATGAGGGATTATTTCATGTATTACGTGGAAAACGGGCAGAGCTTGCGCGGGAAAAAAGCGTTCCGGCCTATATCGTGTTTGGGGACAAAACCTTAAGAGATATAGCTGCTAAAAAACCAGTAACTAAAAAAGATTTTTCGGATATTTATGGAGTAGGTGAAAATAAAATGAAGTCCTACGCTAATATATTTATTAAAATTGTTAAAGATTATGAAAATATCAAAAGCAGAGTTTGTTAAAGGTGTTATTGGGGATGATTACGGTTTAAAAGACAATTTACCGCACATCGCTTTTTTTGGCCGTTCCAATGCAGGGAAATCAAGCGTGATTAACTCTTTAGTCGGCAAAAAAGACCTTGTAAAAACAAGCAAGATGCCGGGGAAAACACGTGAAGCGAATTTTTTCCGCATCAATAATTCTTTCTATTTTGTGGATTTTCCCGGATATGGATATGCGAAGCGTTCAATGTTGGAGCGTAACAAAACAATCAAAAGGATTTTTTGGTATCTGGAGTTTTCCAATGCGAGGCCTAAAGCAGTTTTCTTAATTGTTGACGCTAATGTCGGCTTGACTGCTCTCGACCGGGAGATGATAGAAATTCTTAAGGCAAATAAACATCAAATTGTCATTATTGCAAACAAGATTGATAAGTTAGCTAAAGGCGCCGCGGAAGAACAGCTTTCGTCAATTCAAAAAGAAGCGCGAGATATACCGGTTTTGGGATATTCGGCTAAAACAAACGAAGGAAAAGAAGAACTAACTAAAAAAATTGCGAGTTTTGTATAAAATACCTTAAGTTTTAAAATCCTTGACAAATTCAAATAATGGATGTATAATTAAGGTACAATTTGAACATTAACAATATTATATTGAAAAGGGATAAAAATGAAAAATGCAAAACGACAATTAGTTTTAAATAAAGGAACGGAGATATTTATATTTCGTTATGAAGAAGGTCAAGAGGATGAACTTTTAGATGCTCTAATTGAGCAAGCAAAGAGTGAGCGGACAAGTTTTGATTGGTTTGACGCAGCAGTATTAAGCTTCAAGCTAACGCAATCACTCATCGGTCAAGCAGATGAACTTTTGAGCTTTTAGCTATAACACAACAAATTTTTTCTCCCGACCATAAAGCCCAAATTAAACACTTGGGCTTTTTTTATACAAAAACTTTTTCATTCTGCCGAAAAAAAGGTGTCAGTGGAAAAAAGGTTCCTGACACCTTTTTATTGACACCTTTTCACGCTTTTTCATGTGGAAGATTTTTAGTTTCTGAGTTGTTTGAGAATAGTAAATGTATCGGTCTGGCGGTTCTTAGAATACAATAAAATAATAGCGACCCGATCTCCGTTGACATTAAATATTGACGCTAATGTTTGTTTAGCTTCCGGCAGGTAGCCGGTTTTTCCGCCAATAAATGCAGAAAGAGGATAAAAATTATTTACATTTTGGAATTTAAGCAGTATTCCTGTTGAATCGGGAAGCCAAAAGTTATTATCTCTGGCAATGCTTAAAATTTCCGGATGATTATTATAAATGTACATTAAGAGCTTAGCGAGGTCAGCGGCAGTAGAGCAATTTGCAGGATTTAACCCGTGGACATCATAAAAAACAGTATTAGTCATATTAATCTCTTTTGCTTTTAGGTTCATGAAATCCACAAATTTTTCTTTTCCCACAAAATATGCTAAAGCTTCAGAGGCGTCATTTGTGGATTGAATAAGACTGGCCTTGAGAAGATTTTCCGCGCTGACATTTAGACCCAGAAAAAGAGATGGACTCTGACCCAAAGGCTCAAGCATTTTTTCTGTTAGCGTGATTGTTTGGTCAGTATCAATATTTTCAAGAGCAATTACGGCATTCATTAGCTTTGTGATGGAAGCTATGGAATATGGTTGGTTGGGGTTTTTCTCTAAAACAACCGAATTATCAGAAAGGTTTACCGCCAAATATGATTGTGCGGTAATTTCTTGTTGTGATTGCAAACTTAAAAGGAGTGTTTGAAGAAGAAAAACCTCTCGTTTAAGGATTTCGATTTGCTGGATTAATTTTGCCATTTCTGCTTGACCAGATGCTTTAACTGTTTTTGGAATAAAAGGCAAAAAAACAAAGAGTAATAGCAAAAACAATAGAAAGAAAATTTTGAACTTCATAGGTTAAAAAATCTTAGGGAATATAATAGATAAATATTGAGTTGCCGGCCCGAGTTATCGGCTGGTAATCGTCAAGCCAGCGATAGTAGTCGGTTGGTTGGTCAAAGCCATGGGTAGGGATTCCTTTGCCTCCCTGAAGAAGAGTTGCCGAGATTGCCAGATAACTTCCCTGGGGAAGTTCTTTTTTATTACGATCGCCTGACCAGGAAGCATATTTCTCTTTTAGATAATATTCGGTATCGCCTCCGCCAAAATAATCAACATAAATTTTCTCAACCTTATTTTCATCCACCCATTTTTTCAGTCGTTTCAAATCCTGGCCCCAGTCATAGTTTGAGTCCACTACATATTTGTATCCGTTTTGGGGGCCTCCGGCAATTTCATTAAAATAGGTTAAGTAGTGAGGCCAAACCAAGAGAGAGGAAATTATGTAAAAGCCAAGAAGCGCCGAAACAAGAAAAATTCCCATTTTTTTCAGGGCTATACCGGGTATTCTTTTTATCCATTTTGTTATTCCCAGACCAACTAAAATATAGGTAAAAGGAAAAATAGGTAAAAGATGCCTCAGTCCGATATTAAGAGTTCCGGTTATAGAGGTGAACCAATAAATTGCCAAAAATACCATCATTGAAAATTCGGGAAAATGATTTTTTATCCAATCCTTTAACCGATGAAAAGTAT
>Ga0307429_1000284_pt1 | contig 34680 bp, 35 predicted proteins | sample SalMarWE160230MG_FD_202151 | JGI IMG/M metagenome (GOLD analysis project Ga0307429, IMG submission 202151) | Salt marsh sediment microbial communities from the Plum Island Ecosystem LTER, Massachusetts, United States - WE1603-230 | ecosystem: Environmental > Aquatic > Marine > Intertidal zone >... | reverse complement strand
CATCTATGATTCTATCTCCGCTTAAGCTGGTCATCTTTAGCTTTGCATTTAAGGCAATCAGTACTGGAGCTGGGTCTCCAGATGGATCACCATGGGAAACATTGCCACCTATGGTACCCCAGTTTCGGGTTTCAACCGAGGATACATTTTGCTCCATCTCAGCTAATACACTAAATCCATTTCGTATAACCGGTGATTTCTCGATAGCTCGATGAGTGGCTAGGGCTCCAATTTTTAAACCTTGTTTGTCATCTAATTTAATGTAATCTAGATCCGATACGCCTTTAATGTCGATTAGATATTTAGGTGTAAGCAACCTTTGCTTCATCAAGATGATTAAAGATTGTCCTCCAGCAATTATCTTACATTCTTCCTCATTATATTGAGAAAGCAACTTTAGAGCTTCCTCAACTGTGTTAGGGGCAAAGTACTCGAAATCAGAGATAACACTCTTCATTTCAGTTTGGACCTCCTTGAGTTTTATCGCTTAAATACCTCTTTATTCTCTCCTCAGAAGCGGCAAAAAAAGCATCTAACATCTGCCGTGCACTTACTTTTATCTCAGAAACTGTCGTGCTGCCCTCACCTGCGAATCTTTTATTTAAAGCCTCAGTAAACTGATCCGCTACTTCCCTTGCCTGAGGTGGGCCCCCTCATTTAGACAAGATAAGGGCTATATTGAGATTGGGCTGCGCTTTCCTCAAGACATTCAACATCATAGATTATATCACTTTTTTCAAACATTTCCAAAAGTGCTAGAGCGCTCTGGCCAGAGTCTTTTGTAAACCAGCGCTAGTTGACCTAATAGGCCTCGCTTAACTTTTTACCACTAAAGCATCCAGTAGAGAAGATAGCCGGACACCATAAGCTGTAAATGATAGCGAGTTTATCGGTATGAGCAAAACTTTTATCAGCGGCTGTTGGCAGCAGGTAGACCCAAGAAGGTCGCCCTTACTACTTTTATGCGTGTAGAGATAATTTGGCGACCCCGGGGGGATTCGAACCCCCGATCTCCACCGTGACAGGGTGGCATGTTAGACCGCTACACCACGGGGCCTCTGCTCTTGTGAAGTGGTCACGGGTCAGCTTTAGCCAATAGCCAAAGTCTATCAGGGGGTGTGCTATCGTGTCAAGCTGGCTGGGGGGTATTCCAAGATGTTGTTTGCCTTTCTTTATGTGTGTTATAATGTCTCACCAAGTTGATAGAGGAGAATATGACAGCTCAAGAAGATAAGAAGCTCCGTGATTACGAACTGGTGGTGATTATCAGCCCGGAGGTGGCCAATGAGGCTGCCGATGGCATAATGGATGGCGTAAGTCGTTTTATTACTGACAATGGCGGCGCTGTTTCTGCTGTTGAGCCTTGGGGCAAAAAAAAGCTAGCGTATCCGATAAAGCGTTTTTTGGAGGGTAGCTATGTGTTGACTAGGTTCAAAATGCAGCCCAAGTTCACTAAACAGCTGGAAGCAAGCCTGCAGATTTCTGAGGATGTTCTGCGACATTTGTTAGTTAATCTTGAGTAGGAAGTCAGAGAGGGTTTGTTTTTAGCTGGTTTGGAGGAGGGCGGAAGGAGTTTGGAGCGATGTTGACTTTGAATAAAGTGATGATTATAGGAAATGTTGGCACTGACCCCGAGATGCGATTTACCCCTAACGGTAATCCGGTGACCTCGTTCCGCGTGGCTACTAACTGGGTCTATACCACCCCCGAAGGTGAGCGCAAGCAGGAGACGGAGTGGTTTACCGTGGTCGCCTGGAACAGGCTAGCCGAAAATTGCAATCAGTTTCTGGCTAAGGGCCAGCGTGTTTACGCTGAGGGCAGGCTGCGCACGCGTACCTGGGAAGGTCAGGATGGACAGAGGCGCTCGCGAAGCGAAGTGATAGCTAACCGGGTGCTCTTTTTGGATAAGCAAGCATTAGCCCCTCTCCCCGTTGAGGGAACTGAGGAAGCTGCTCACGCCGAACCGGAACCGGAAGACATTACATTTCCCGAAGAGGGTTAGAGTTCGGTAATTCTAAGTAGAAGGGTTTAGGTGATTTATTTATGGCTGGACGCAATTCTGCCGAGCCAGAGGGAAGGAGACGAGGTAGGGGAAGGTATATACCCAGGCGCAAGCATTGCTCTTTCTGTATGGATAGCGTGGAGTTGATAGACTACAAAGAGCCGGTTAAGCTGCGCCGCTACATATCGGATAGGGGAAAGATTGAGCCCCGCCGTAAAACCGGTACCTGCGCCAGGCATCAGCGCGCCCTGGCGGAGGCGATAAAGAGGGCGAGATACCTGGCTCTGCTGCCGTATGTGCCCGAGCATATTCATAAAACTGGTGGCGTTGGTATACGCGATTAGTCTGGCGGCGGGGGAAAACTCATCCCCATAAAGTGCCCCCCAAACGAGGGGAGATGGTTTTTAGCGTTAAGCCCGGCAGGATTCCCCTCGCATTGACACTCCAGAGATGGCAGAAGTATAATCATTTTAATCTAGCAGGGAGTTATTGTGCCTAAGAGGACTTATCAACCAAAGAAGATTCCCAGGAAGCGCGAGCACGGCTTTCGGGCAAGAATGAGTACCCGAGGCGGGCGAGCTGTCTTGAAAGCAAGGCGACTAAAGGGACGGCAGCGATTGACCGTGGTGTAACCATGCGGGGAAGAGAATACCTTACTAAGTCAGAGCAGTATGCTGTGGTTTATGAGAAGGGTAGCTCGTGGGCGAACGGTAAGGTGGTGATGAAGGCGTTGCCTAATGGCCTTACCTGGTCCCGGTATGGCTTCTCGGTAGGGCGGCGGGTAGGCGGGGCGGTGGTGAGAAACCGGGTGAAGCGCCGGCTACGGGAAGTCATGCGCTCGGCACCGCTAGAGCCGGGGTGGGATATTATCTTTATCGCCCGTCCTCCGGCCGCCGCTGCTGATTTCGCCGGCCTGGGGAAATCGGTTGGGGGTCTGCTGTCCCGGGCCAAATTATTAGTGAGGGAAAATGAAAAGGCTTGCCTTAGAGTTAATTAAACTTTACCAATCTACCCTGTCCCGGGTTATGCCGCCTAACTGCCGTTTTACCCCCTCCTGCTCTCAATATACCTACGAGGCTATCTCCAGGTTTGGCTTGTTTAAGGGGGTCTGGCTGGGGGCCAGGCGGATAGCCCGCTGCCACCCGTTTAATCCCGGCGGCTACGACCCGGTACCCTCATCATGGAGGATTATATAAGTGAGGATTAGAAATAACTCCTTACCGGTAGCTAAGCTCGTTCTGCTGGTTGCCTTGCTCCTGGTGGGGCTGACCGTTTTGGGCTGTGTTGGCGTTAAGAGTACCCCTGAGGGGGGTTCCGGGGGAACAGTAGCCGAGGGCGCTCTGTTTTTGTCTCCGGTGGTAAAGCAGCCCGGTGGCTTTGGTTGTACTTCTCCGGCTGTGAACGGTAAGCTGGTGGCGTTGAGCGCCGCCGATGGCACCCGCTTCTGGGAGGTCACTCTGGAGGGCTCGAGGTCAAGCGGTGGTTTCGGCTGTTCGCAGTCAGCGTCCCCGGCGGCTATCTACGGCAGTCCGGCGGTGGCCGGAGAGCTGGTTTATGTTGGCGGCTACAACGGCAAGATTTATGCCATAAATGTATCTTCGGGGGCGTTAAGGTGGGTATATCCCCGTGAGGGCACCCTGGAACCGATTATTGGGGGCGTGATTGTCGCCTTGGACAGGGTCTACTTTGGCGATGCCGATGGCAATGTATACGCCCTGGATGCCGCCACCGGTGATGAGCAATGGGAGGTTACCCTGGGGGATAAAATCTGGGCAACCCCGGCCGTTAGCGGCGAGACGCTGTACATCGGTTGCTTTGATAAGAAGGTCTATGCCTTGAGCGCTATCGACGGCAGCCAGCAGTGGGAGTTTTTAACAGAGGGGGCTATCGGCTCTGCCCCTCTGGTCTATAGCGATATGGTTTACATCGGCTCCTTTGACCGCTATTTCTACGCTCTGGATGCGGTCAGCGGTAACTTAAAGTGGAAATTCTTGGCGGATAGATGGTTCTGGACGAAAGCGCTGGTTCATAACGGTACCATCTATGCCGGCTGTTTTGACGGCAAGGTTTATGCTCTGGGGGCGGAAAACGGGCAGGAGCTGGCTGCCCTGGACCTGGGTAGTGCGATTTATTCCTGGCCGGTTCTGCTTGACGATAAAGTTATCGTCGTCAATGGAGAGGGTGAGATATACGCCATAGATACGGCCAGTAATCAGGAAACGCTGTTAGCTGACATCGAAGAAGCGGTGTACGCTCCGCTTTCTGCCGGGGACGGCGTTATCTATGTTTACAGCCAGGAGCAAAACCTTTACGCCCTGGATGCCGATTCTGGGGCGAGGCTTTGGAATCTGACCATTAAGTCGTAAGCGAGGTCTGCTTTTAGTGGGTATCGGGGATATCTGGAATTTAATCGCCATGCAGCCAATGATAAACACCCTCATTGTGCTGACTAGTTATCTGTTCAACAACTTCGGGGTGGCGATTATTATACTGACCCTTATTGTTAACGGCGCGATGTTCCCCCTAACTCTGAAGCAGGTCCGTGCCTCCAAGGCGATGCAGGACCTCCAGCCCAAGATTGCCGAGCTTCAAAAGAAGTATGGCAAGGATAAGGAGAAGATAGCCAGGGAGCAGATGAAGCTCTTTAAGGAATCGGGGGTGAGCCCGGCCGGCTGCCTGCTACCCCTGGTAATCCAGATGCCCATCTGGATAGCCCTGTTCCAGTCAATAATGCGGGTTCTGGCGGTAATCCCGGAAAATCTGGTGGGGCTATCTGATTATCTTTATTCCTGGCCAATAGTATTTTCCACACTGCCGCTGGAGAATAATTTCCTCTGGTTGAACCTGGCTACCGGCGATATATTTCTGGCGTTGCTGGTGGGGGGAACGATGTGGGTGCAGCAGAAAATGGTGATGTCGCCAACCGCTGACCCCAAACAGAAATCGCAGTCCAGCATGATGCTGTGGATGATGCCCATCTTTTTTGCCTACCTCACTTTGTCATTCCCCAGCGGGCTGGCTCTTTTCTGGGTGACTTCAAATATCTTTAGAATCGGTATGCAGTATTTTATCGGGGGGTGGGGAGGCCTGGTTAAGTCGGAGACCAAGAAGCCGACGGGCCCGGATAAAAAGTATAAGGAACGCATCGCCCAGGTAGAGGAGTTTCCTTCACTTGGTGCTGATATTGTCGTGCCGAGTTCGACACAGGAAGAAGGTTCGAGCGATGAAGAGTCTGGAGATAAGCGCCCCGACGGTGGAGGAGGCTATACAAAAAGCCTTAGAGCAGCTAGGCGTAGGCCGAGAAAAGGTCGAGGTCACCGTAGTAAAAGAGGGTAAGTCGGGCATTCTGGGGCTGGGGGCTGAGGAAGCAACGGTCAGGGTAAGGTCTTTGGTGATGGAGCCGGAGGAGAGAAGTAAAGTAGCTGAGGTAGCCAGGGAGGCTCTGGAGAGCCTTCTGGTTCGGCTGGGGGTGGAGGCATCGGCAGTGTCTGAAGCCGAACCTCCTTTTGAGCAGGGAACCGAGGTGTCTGAGGTCATCACTATTAACGTGACCGGTGACGACCTGGGTATCCTGATTGGGCGGCGGGGGCAGACTCTGGCGGCTCTACAGCATGTGGTTAGGCTTATCGTGGCTCATCAGATGAAGGCTCGAGTGCCTATAGTTATTGATGTGGAAGGGTATAAACAACGGCGCTACAGCGCCTTGCAGGCTCTGGCCTGGCGGATGGCGGAGCAGGTGAAGGAGAGGGAAAAGCAGTTTGCCCTGGAGCCGATGCCGGCTTATGAGCGGCGTATTATCCACCTGACTCTGGCTGATGACCCCGATGTTACCACCGAAAGCACCGGCGTGGGTGAGGTTCGCAAGGTGGTTATTTTCCCCAAGGTGCCGGATTAGCTTAAATTGATTTATCTTAAGAACTGTGCTAACCTTTAGCGGTAAAGGCGATGACGGAGAGGAGTAGGGGGAGAGCGGACACTAAAGCGAGTCTGGAATGGTGGAAGCAGATGTGGCCGTACCCTGAAAATCACTCCCGAGCTATCAACCGAACGGTGGTTGTGAGGCTGCCTAGTAGACTTGGTCGGTGGCGTCAGCCGTTATTCTTGACGAGGGCATGAGATGTGCCTTGAACGAGTGCCTCCACCCGGGGTGGGGGAAGTAGGGTGGTACCGCGGGTCAGATTAGTCCCGTCCCTAGAGGACGGGATTTTTATATATAGAGGTGTTTATGTTTGAGCCGGTAAATAGCAGGACGAATTTTCCACAGCTTGAAGAGAAGATATTAAGCCTGTGGAAGAGCAAGAATGTCTTTGCGCGGAGTATAGAGGCCCGGCGGGACGGGCGCCGCTTTGTCTTGTACGAGGGACCGCCGACGGCTAACGGCAAGCCGGGGATACATCACGTGCTTGCCCGGGTATTTAAGGACGTTATTCCACGCTATAAGACGATGAAGGGCTACTATGCCCCCCGCATCGCTGGCTGGGATACCCACGGGCTGCCCGTAGAGCTTGAGGTGGAGAAGGCGCTCGGGCTTACCAGCAAAAAGGATATCGAGGACTTTGGCATCGATAAGTTTAACGCCCGCTGCCGAGAGAGCGTCTTTAGCTACCTTAAAGAATGGGAGGCGATAACCGAGCGCATCGCCTTCTGGGTTGACCTGGACAGCGCCTACGTCACCATGAACAACGACTACATCGAGACCGTCTGGTGGGCGATAAAGGAGATGTGGGATAAGGGTTTAATCTATCAGGGCTATAAGGTTACTCCCCACTGCCCCCGCTGCGGAACCTCGCTTTCCTCCCACGAGGTCGCCCTGGGCTATCAGGACGATACCGAAGACCCGTCGGTTTACATAAAGTTTAAGATTGTTAAGGGGTTACCGGAGGGGTTATCTAAAGATAAGCCTGCTTATTTCTTAGCATGGACGACTACTCCTTGGACACTGCCTGGTAATACGGCTTTAGCAGTTGCGTCTGATGCTGAGTATTCCGTGTTAGAAGGTGAAGAGGATTACCTGGTCATGGCGTCAGGCCTGGTTGGGGCGGTGGGGCTTGATGGCTACAAGGTGAAAGAGAAGCTGGCGGGCAGCCGGCTGGTGGGTGCCGAGTATGAGCCCCTGTTTAATCCCCATGAGTTTGGTGTGGAACGCCAGCGTATGGGTTCAGAGCTCAAAGTTCAAGAGCCTGATAATAATTTAACCTATCGGGTTATAGGGGCCGACTTCGTTTCTATGGATGAAGGTACCGGTATAGTCCACATGGCGCCGGCTTATGGTGAAGTTGACTTTGAGGCGATGCAAAATAATGACCTGGACTTTGTCCACACCGTGGATTTGCAGGGGAATGTTTTGGGCACTTTGCCGGGCGCCGGAAAATTCGTCAAAGACGCCGATAAAGACATCCTTGATGATCTTGAGTCACGGAACCTGCTCTTCCGCAGTGAAAAGATACGCCATACCTATCCCTTCTGCTGGCGCTGCGATACTCCACTCCTCTACTACGCCAAGCAGACCTGGTATATCCGGACCACGGCGGTGAAGACTGAGCTTATCGCCCGGAATGACGAGATAAACTGGTACCCGGAGCATATCAAGTACGGGCGCTTCGGCGACTGGCTGCAAAATAATGTTGACTGGGCTTTTTCCCGGGAGAGGTACTGGGGGACACCGCTGCCGGTCTGGCGCTGTGAGTCCTGCGGCAGCTATGAGTGCCTGGGCGGCGTGAAGGAACTGGAGGAAAAGCCGGGGTTTTCCGGGTTTAAAGATCCTTTAGACCTGCACCGCCCCTTTGTTGATGAGCTGACCTTTGCTTGTCCAAAGTGTAAAGGAAAGATGCGGCGGGTGAGTGAGGTAATTGACTGCTGGTTTGACTCCGGAGCCATGCCCATCGCCCAGTACCACTATCCCTATGAGAATGAGAGCTTGCTTGATGACGGGCGGTTCCCTGCCGATTATATCAGCGAGGCGGTTGACCAGACCCGCGGCTGGTTCTACAGCCTGCACGCCATAGCTACCCTGCTCTTTAACAAACGCTGTTATAGCAACGTCATCTGCCTGGGGCACGTCCTTGACGCTAAAGGTGAGAAGATGAGCAAGGCTAAGGGGAATGTGGTTGAGCCCTGGGCGGTAATCAATAAATACGGGGCGGACGCCCTGCGCTGGTATTTCTTCACCAGCACGGCGGCGGGTAATGTCTATCGCTTCGACGAGTCTATGGTGGCCGAGGTGAGCCGCCGCTTTCTATCCACCCTGTGGAATGTCTATTCCTTCTTTGTCACCTACGCTAATATCGACCGCTTCACCCCCGGCGGTAAAGAAGCTTCCGTGGAGTTATCGGAGCTTGACCGCTGGATTATCTCCGAGCTTAACCAGCTTGTAGTTGATGTTGATAAGGGGCTGGACGGTTATAATCCCACCGAGGCGGGGAGAAGGATAGAGGGCTTTGTTGACGACCTGTCTAACTGGTACGTGCGCCGCAGCCGGCGGCGTTTCTGGAAGAGCGAGAGCGACGCCGATAAGCTGGCGGCTTACAGCACGCTGTATGAGTGCCTGGCCACACTGTCTAAGCTGCTGGCACCGCTGGCTCCTTTCCTGGCTGAGGAGATGTATCAGAACCTGGTATGTTCGGTCTTTAGCGGGGCACCGGATAGCGTGCACCTGGCCGATTTCCCCGTCGCCGATGAGACTAGGATTGATAAACAGCTTGGTGACGATGTACGGCTGGCCATGAAGGTATCGAGCCTGGGGCGGGCGGCCCGGAGTAAAGCAGGGATTAAAGTCCGCCAGCCCATAGCCGAAGTGGTTGTATGGATACCCGGAAGCAGGGAGGAACAAAGTCTTGAACGACTTAAATCCCAGATATTGGAAGAGCTCAACGCCAAAGACTTGAAATTTGGGTACGATTACAAGTTTGAACAGGTAGTAGAATTAGACGGGCATGGCTATGCAGTTGCCGGGGTGGAGGGCGAGGTTGATCCCCGAAAAGGTGTTTGGCTTCGCACCGGCCCCTTGGCCGCAGTCTCAACCGAGATTTCTCCCGAACTCCGGGCGGAGGGGGTGGCGCGGGAGATAGTGAGAAGGTTACAGAACATGCGCCGCTCCGCCGGCTTTGATATCGCCGACCATATTACTACCTATTACCAGGGGGAGGCTTACATCGGGCAGGTGATGGCCGATTTTGCCGACTATATCAGGCAGGAGACGCTTTCCCGCGAGCTGGTTGAGGGGGTTCCCCAAGAAGGCGTTTTTACCGAAAGCCATAAGCTGAGCGGCTATGAAATATCACTGGGGGTTAAGCGGCTAGCTTAAGAGGGCGGGCTTTCCGCCAGGGTGGCTTGGGTGGTATTCTGGCTATCGCCCCGCCAGAAGGTTATCTCTACTTCCTGTCCGATTTCACTTGAGTGTATCGCCTGGATTAAATCATCGGCGCTGGCTATTTCTTCGCCCTCAAAGCCGGTAATGACATCGCCGGCTTCAATTCCGGCTTCGGCGGCGGGGCTGGGAACAGCCACCTCGGTGATGAGCGCCCCTTCATCTACCGCTAGGTCATATGTTAATACGGCGTACTCGTCCACGGTATAAAGCCCCACCCCCAGCCAGGGGCGAATCACGTAGCCTTGTTGCACCAGTTGCTGGATAATCGGCTTGGCCGTGTTGCTGCTTATGGCGTAGCCCATACCCTCTACCCCCACCTGGGCAATCTTTATGCTGTTGATGCCGATTACCTCGCCGGCTATGTTGACCAGCGGTCCGCCGCTGTTGCCCGGGTTGATGGCGGCATCGGTCTGGATAAGGTCTTCCTGGGTTTGCCCCGCTGATACGGATAGAGAAACGCCTTGGGCGCTGACAATACCCTTGGTGGCGCTTATCCCCAGGCCCAGTGAATTGCCGATAGCCACCACCCAGTCACCCACCCGCAGTATAGACGAATCGCCTACCCTGGCCGCTGGCAGGTTACCGGCATCGACCTTGACTATAGCCAGGTCGCTCAAGCTATCGGTGCGCACCGTTTCGGCGGGGAAAGTCCTGCCGTCAGCCAGGGTTACGGTGACGCTGTCAGCCCCTTCTACCACGTGGTTATTGGTCACGATAAGCCCGTCTCCATCTATAATCCACCCCGAGCCGGCCCCCTGCTGGGTAAACGGGCGGCTGAAAATATCATAGCTGACATACTCGGTATTGATGGCTACTACTGAAGGCCTGACCAGCGCTACCACATCGGCAATAGAGGGTAATGCCTGGTCCTGGCCGTCAGCCGATGGCGGCATCCATTCGGGGTCGATAGGGGTAACGATGGTGGTGGCGGGTGGTGTGGTGGTGGTTGGGATGTTATCTAAAGTCGGCAGCGGGCAGCCGCTGCCGACAAAAAGAAATACAATTATTACCAGGCAAGCCAGCAGATATTTTAGGCTCATCTTTTTCATGGGTAATTTTATTTTAGCACGGCGGTAGAATTTGGGCAAAGGGCTTTTGGCGCTATCAGTTTGCTTTTAAAAGCTGGCAAAATCTGCTACACTACAGGTTAATTCCCAAATCCCGTTTTTGCCTTTAGCGATAGCGCTGTAGCGTAAGTTATTGAATTGTAATGGAGGAAGCTTAAGTAATGAATTTGAAGCTGATGTTAGATGAAGCAGTGAAAAGGTATGGAAAGAAGACGGCGGTGGCTATGGGTGATAACCGTTTATCCTATGTCCAGCTGGATGAAGCCTCTAATAAGATGGCCAATGCCTTAATCGGGATGGGGGTGGGCAGGGGTGACCGGGTGGCTATGCTGCTGTCCAATAGACCGGAGTTTGTCACTACTTACCTGGGCGTGGTCAAGATTGGCGGTATTGCCGTTCCTCTGGACACTAAATATAAGCTTGCTGAGTTAGCCTCTTTATTTGATGATTGCCAGCCTAAGGTACTGGTGGCGGAAAGCCAGCTTTTAAAGCACATCGCCGGGTCAGTGCCGGATTTTAATTCTATCAGCCATGTTATAGAAGTGGGCGCTGAGGGTGAAGGGCAGTTTATTAGCTATGAGCAGATTATGGCTACCGGTTCAGCGGAGCCGGTGGCGGTAGAGGTAGACCCCGATGATATTGCCCATATCGCTTATACTTCGGGGCCCAGCTTTAATCCCAGAGGGGTGGTGATGTCCCACCAGGCTCTGGTCAGTGAGGCAGCCATATCGGGCGGCGGCTTCCAGCAGACCGATAAAGATATAGTGGTCTTGTTTGCGCTTCCCATGCATCATGCCTTTGGCCTGGTGGTAGTATTAATGACGGCTATTGCCAAGGGCAGCACCGTGGTGATATTGCCCGGTCTATCCATCAGCAACCTTATGGAGGTTATCGAGAAGGAGAAGGCGACCATTTTTATGGCGGTGCCCTTTGTCCATACTTTAATAGTAAATGCTATTGAGGCCGAGGGCGTAAAGCATGACCTGGGTTCTATCCGTCTGTGGGGTACGGCGGGGGCGGCTATGCCAGCCAATATTTCGCGAAAAATCGGGCAGCATCTGGGCTTTACCGCGGTTGATTTCTGGGGCATGACCGAATCGGCAGCTCATGTTACCTGTCAGTCCCCTGAGGGTGGGGGAAAACCGGGCTCGGTGGGGAAGGCTTTGCCCGGGTGGGAACTGAAGATAGTGGATGATTACGGGCGGGAACTGCCGCTAAACCAGCCGGGCGAGATAATCGTCAGGGGTCCGATAATGAAGGGATATTATAATAACCCTAAGGCGACGGCCAGGGTAATAAAGGATGGCTGGCTTTATACCGGTGATATCGGCCGGGTTGATGAGGAGGGGTCGCTGTTTCTTTCGGCAGGACGGAAGAAGGATGTGATTATCGCCAAGGGACAGAATATCTACCCCGGCGATATTGAAAAGGTACTGGCTGGACACCCCAAGGTGGATGAGGTAGGGGTGGTGGGTATACGTGATGAGGTGCGGGGGGAGACACCCCGTGCTATCATCAGGTTGAAGCCGGGTGAGGCGGCTACCGAGCAAGAGCTAAAGAAGTTTTGCCTGAAGCGTCTGGCTAATTATAAGGTACCCAGAGAGATTGTTTTTACTGATTCTCTGCCTTAAGAGATAGTTATAGTTCATCTTTGGAGAGAGGCTATTGAAGAGAAGAGTAGTGGTAACCGGGTTGGGTGCCATAACCCCTCTGGGGGTGGGGGTGGAGGAAAGCTGGCAGTCTTTGTGCCAGGGGAAATCAGGGGTGGGGGCGATTACCAGCTTTGATGCCAGCAGTTTCCGGACCAGGATTGCTGGTGAGGTCAAGGGGTTTAATCCGCTGGATTTCATCGACCGGAAGCTGGTAAGGCGGGGAGACCGCTTTATTCACTTTGCCCTGGCGGCCACCCGAATGGCGCTTGAGGATTCCGGTCTGGTTATTAATGCCGGTAACAGTGAGCGGGTTGGGGTTTCGGTGGGGACGGCCATGGGGGGTATAGAAAGTATAGAGAAGAACCACGAGCTGCTGATTAAGGGAAAGCGCCAGAAGATTTCCCCCTTCTTTGTTCCCAGTTTCCTGTGCAATATGGCCGCGGGACAGGTGGCTATTGAGTTCGGCGCCAGGGGAGCCAATATGTGTTCGGTGACCGCCTGTGCTTCGGGGACGCATGCCATTGGCGATGCCTGTCGGGCTATCCAGTGGGGAGATGTTGATGCCATGATTGCCGGCGGGTCTGAAGCGGCTATAAGGCCCTTGGTCTTTGCCGGGCTGGAGCCGGTGAAGGTGATGACGGCTAGAAACGAGGCGCCGGCGAAAGCCAGCCGCCCCTTTGATGCCGGGCGTGACGGTTTTGTTATCGGGGAGGGGGCGGGGGTCGTCATCCTGGAGGAGCTGGAGTTTGCCCGCAGTAGAGGAGCCAGGATTTACGGCGAGATACTGGGCTACGGCTTTAATAGCGACGCCTATCACATAACTGCCCCCGACCCTGACGGTGTGGGAGCCGCCGGTTGTATGAGACTGGCGCTTGATGATGCTGGTATTTCCGGTGATAAGGTTGATTATATTAATGCCCACGGCACGTCAACCGTGCTCAATGACCTCTCCGAGACGCGGGCGATAAAGAGTGTCTTCGGGGAGCGGAGCTACCGCCTACCCATTAGTAGCAATAAATCGATGGTGGGTCATATGTGGGCTGGAGCCGGGGTGGTGGAGGCAATATTCAGCCTGCTGACCATTACTCACGGAATAATCCCGCCTACTACCAACTATGAAACCCCCGACCCGGAGTGCGACCTCGACTATGTGCCCAATGTAGCCAGAGAAGCCGAGGTAAATATAGCTCTATCTAATTCTTTCGGCTTTGGTAGCACTAATGCCAGCATCGTCTTCGGTAAGTTTTCCGCTTAAGGAAAAATCGTTACTTTATTGAAATCCACCCCCTCCCCCCTATTTTGAAGTGTCGTCTGTTTACCCACCCACCCGCCCTCATAGGCTGCGCCTCTAACACTTTCTCTGCCCCTCCCCCAGGAGAGAGAAATTAGCCTCACCTTATCCCCCGTAAGAAAGAATTGATAGAAGTATTACTTCTGTAGGGTGGGAGGGTGGGAAGTATGACCAACATTAAAAAAATATCCCGCCCTTTTGTCCAATTTTCCCTATTGCCAACAACGGAGGTATATGCTATTGTGCATAGTAACACTAGGTGTTTTGATAAGCGAGGTATTTAGATGGCAAAAAAGAATGAATTAATCAAAGGCAGTATCGATTCCCTGCTTCTCTGCGTAATAGTTCAGCAACCTATATATGGTTACCAGATTATCAAGGAGCTGGATAGCAGGAGCCAGGGCTATTTTAAGTTTAAAGAGGGCACTCTTTACCCGGCCCTTCATCGTTTGGAGAGAGCGGGCTTAATCAGGGGCGAATGGCAGACGCTACCCAACGGGCGGCAGAGACGATATTACCACATCACGGAGAAGGGGCTGTATACGCTGGCTGCCAAGAGGGGCCAGTGGCTGGATTTCCTGACGGCTATGAATCTAATTATTCAACCGGTGGGCAAATAATTTGAGGTGGGGCAATGCTGACTGTTCTCAGCAACTATCTGGAGAGTATAAGAGACAACCTGAGGCTTGACCACTCCTCGGAGAAAGAGGTCATCCAGGAGCTGGAGACGCATATTGAGGATGAGGTTGAGGAGCTGCGGGAATCGGGGCTATCGGAGGAGGAGGCGGCTGACACCTGCTTGACTCTTCTGGGTTCGGCTAAGATGGTAGCCCGCCAGATATACGAGGCTCATAGCCAGGGTAGCTGGACTCAGGCGTTGCTGGCGGCTACGCCCCATATACTTTTTGGTCTCTTATTTGCCCTTAACTGGTGGCAGGGCGTTGGCTGGCTTTTGGGTATGCTGGTGCTGATTCTCATTATGGCCGTCTACGGCTGGTGGCGGGGTAAACCGGCCTGGCTTTTCCCCTGGCTGGGATACTCTTTACTGCCGGTAGTGGTGGCGGCTCTGCTGCTGCTCTATTTGCCTAAAAGCTGGTCCTGGGTAGCCATCCTCGTTTATCTTCCCCTGGCGTTATGGCTGTTGTACTCCATCACCGTTCAAACTATTAAGAGGGACTGGTTATATATCTCGCTGATGCTGTTACCGTTGCCCACCATCGCCGGTTGGTTCGTGGCCATTGAGCCGGTGAATCAGTTCCCCGAGGACTGGCTCCAGCGCATGCAGGATTTTGCCCCCTGGATTGGGTTGACCTTCCTCGCTTTGGGGGTAACTGTGGCTACATTTATTCGGGTGAGAAAGCGCTGGTTAAGGGTTTCGGTGCTGGTATTCTCGGGGATGATAACCTTGACCATAGTCGCCTATTATACTGATGGTAGGCTCAGTATACCTGCCTTTCTGATTCTCATGGTGGTAATGCTGCTGGTCCTGCTCAGCCCGGCGTTGGTGGAACGAACCCTGAGACATTCCGGGTAACAATCAATCCAGGGATTAGGCTGCTATCCAAGCAGGGGGGCTATAATTGCAGAAGGTAGCCATCGTTACCGATAGCGTTGCCTGTCTCCCCAGGGAGCTGGTGGAGCAGCACGGTATTAAGATTGTCCCGGCTAACTTTTATTTTGGGGATACTATCTACCGGGATTGGGTGGATATAACCCCCTCTGAAGCCTACGAGCTGTTCTTAAAGGACCCCACTGCTTTTAAGACCTCCGGTGTCAACCCGGCGGATTGCCTCGAAGCCTATCGCCAGGCAAGCAACCATTCCAGCGGTATACTCTGTGTTACCATCTCCTCCAAGCTAAGTGTGGTCTACGATGCTGCTCTGGAAGCTGAAGAGCTTGCCAGGGCAGAGCTTCCCCAGGCTTCTATAGAGGTGGTGGACTCCCGGACGGCTACCGCCGCTGAGGGCTTTATTGCCCTGGCGGCGGCGCGGGTGGCGGAGGCAGGAAAAAGCCTTGCCGAGGTGGTTAAGGTGGCTAAGGAGGTCAGGGATAAGGTCTTTGTGGTGGCGCTTTTGGATACCATCCGCTATGTTTACCGCTCCGGGCGCATACCCGAGATAGCCGCCAAGGCCGGTTCTATGCTTAATATCAAACCGGTGCTGACTATTTCAGCGGGAGCGGTGCGCTTTAGAGGTGCCGTCAGAAACCGGGAGCATGGGATAAAGCGGGTACTTAAGATAGCCAAGGATAAGGTGGGGGAGAAACCGGTTCATATGGCGGTAATGCATGCCTATGCTCCGGATGATGCCGAGCAGCTGAAGGAGCGGGTATCTGCTGAATTTAACTGTGCCGAGCTCTGGATTACCGAGTTCAGCCCGGTGATGGGCTATGCCTGTGGTACCGGGACCCTGGGCATTGCTTTTTACCCTGAAGATTAAGGAGGCAAGTACATGGCGAATAAAGTAGCCATTGTTGCCGATAGCACATCCTGCCTCACCAAGGAGTTTGTGAAACAGTATGGCATTACCATTGCCCCTATCCCCATTTCCTTTCAGGGAAAGATATACCGGGACTGGGTGGATATAACCCCGACCGAGGCTTACGAGCTTTTTCTGAAAGACCCGGAGTCATTTAAGACAGCCGGCGCCTCACCCGGCATTTTCCTGGAAGCCTACCGCCAGGCGAGTAAGCGAGCTAAAGATATCCTTTGCCTTACCCTATCAGCCAAGCTCAGCGGGGCATATGATGCCGCTCAGCAGGCAATGGAGGAGGCCAGGAAGGAGCTCCCTCAGATAACTATAGAGGTAGTGGATTCCAAGACGGTTACCGCCTCTGAGGGATTTGTAGCCCTGGCGGCAGCGCGGGCGGCGGAGGCGGGCAAAAGCCTGGCCGAGGTGGTTAAAGCCGCCGAGGAGATGAGGGATAAGGTTGCCTTCCTGGTCCTTTTAGACACCATCCGTCATGTTTACCGCACCGGGCGCATACCCAAGATAGCTGCCATGGCCGGGTCTGTGCTCAGTATTAAACCGATACTTACCAGCTCCGGCGGTTTGGTTAAGTTTGCCGGCGCGGTGAGAAGCCGGGCGCACGGCATAGATAAGATGATTAAGATGATGAGAAACAGGGTGGGCCAGAGTCTGGCCCATGTGGCGGTGATGCATGCCTTTGCCCCGGATGAAGCCGAGAAGCTGAAGGAGAAAATAGCCTCTGAGTTTAACTGTGCCGAGCTCTGGCTTACCGAGTTGAGCCCGGTGATGGGCTATGCCACCGGCACCGGAACTCTGGGGCTGGCTTTTTATAAGGAGGATTAAATGGTTAACGGTATTGTAGCCGTGGTTCTGGGCTATCTGCTCGGCTCAATTCCGACGGCTTATATCGTCACCCGCTTAGCCAGGGGCAGTGATGTCCGCCAGCTGGGTGGGGGTAATGTGGGCGGCTTGAATGTCTACCGGGAGGTGGGCTTTTTGCCGGCGGTGGTGGTGGCTATAGTTGACCTGGGTAAGGGAGCTGCCGCTGTAGCCATAGCCTACTGGCTTCTGGATTTAGAGGTGTACTTCGTCCTGGCGGCGGCGCTGGCGGTGGTGGTCGGGCATAACTGGATGCTTTTCCTCAAATTCAGCGGGGGCAAGGGGATGGGCCCGGCTATAGGCGGCCTGTTTGTCCTGCTGCCCCTTTACGGCTATCCGCTGGGGTTAGCCTTTTTCTTTGCGGTGGTCTTTATCTTATTTATAATTACCCGTAATGTCGCCCTGTCTCTGGGGGCGGGGCTTTTATCACTGCCCTTTATTGCCTGGCTGGGCATGCAGTCTATACCTGAGCAAACCGAGTTTATCATCTTTAGTGTTGTGCTGGGCTTGGTAATTCTGGCTAAGTTTATCCCCACCGCTGTAGCGGCCGCGGCCAGAACGCGGGGTGTTAAGGGTTTTATCTTTGACCGCGGGCGGAGAGATACAAAACAGTAGGCTGTCTAGTCAAACGGCGGCAAACACTCTATAATGGGGGATGTGGGGGACAGCAGGCTTCTTTCTGATGTGTGGCGGCTGGTCGAGAGACTCCCCTCTATTATTCTGGAGAGTGATGCCCTGCGCAAGGAGCTTTTCCCGCAACCACTATGCGGTGGATACCTCCAGAGATATTACGCCGGTGCTGGACAAGGTGGTGCGTGCGGCGGAACACTAATTTATAAAACGAAACAGGGGGTTATGGGAACATGGAAGAAGAGATGAAGAAAATGAGGAATCTACTGGAAAAGTTAGCTAATGCTCATGGCATTTCCGGATACGAGGGAAATGTCAGAGACATTATCGAGAAGGAGGTTAAGCCGTACGTAGACGAGGTTAGAGTTGATAAATTCGGCAATTTAATCGCTATCAAAAAGGGGAAGTCTCCATCGGTTATGATAGCTGCCCATATGGATGAGATAGGGCTGATGGCAAAATATATCGATGACGAGGGCTTTATTCGGTTTGCCAAAGTAGGCGGTTGGTTTGACCAGACACTGGTTAACCAGCGGGTGTTGTTGCACACCAAAAAGGGGACAGTGGCCGGAGTTATCGGCTCTAAGCCGGTGCATGTGATGGAGCAAGAAGAAAAGAAGAAGGCGATAGAGGCCAAGGATATGTTCATTGATGTTGGTGCTTTATCAAGGGACGACGCTATGGCGATGGGCATTGAGCCTGGAGTGCCGGTATCAATGGATCGGAAAATGGTGGCTCTGGCCAATGACAATATCACCGGTAAGGCTTTTGATGACCGCGCCGGCGATGTGGTGCTGATTACCGCCCTAGAGAGAATCGCCGGGATGAGCTTAAAGCCTACGGTAATGGCTGTGTTCACCGTTCAGGAGGAGGTGGGTTTAAAGGGGGCTAAGACATCTGCTTTCGGCTTAAATCCCGATGTTGCCGTTGCTATCGATACCTGCATACCGGGGGACCACCCAGGCATAAAGAAGACCGACTCCGCCGTTCAGGTTGGCCAGGGGCCGGCAATTACGGTGATGGATGCCGGGGGCAGGGGGGTGATTACCCCCCCCAAGGTGCTGGAATGGCTGCGGGAAACGGCTAAAGCCAAGGGTATTCCATATCAGATGGATGTGACCGAGGGGGGCACCACCGATGCCACTGCCATCAGCCTGACCCGTGAAGGTGTTCCCTCCGGGGTGATTAGCGTAGCCTCCAGGTATATCCACACGCCGGTGGAGGTATTGAGCCTGAAAGACCTGGCAAGCACCACCGACCTGGTGGTGGAGGCAATTAAATCGGTGGGTGGTTACTTCTAGGGGCTTAATCATGAAGGTTAAGTATTTAGGTCATGCCGCCTTTCTTATCACCTCTGATAAAGGGCTAAAGATAATCACCGACCCCTATGCCACCGCCCCTGATTTGACCTACGGGGAGATAACCGAGACGGCTGATATCGTTACCGTGAGCCACGCTCATTTTGACCATAACAATGTGGCCGCAGTGAAGGGTAGTCCTGAGGTGGTTAGCCGGGCGGGCAGGTCAGTAGTTAAGGGGATAGAGTTTAAGGGCATTGCCAGCTATCATGACGAGGTTGGGGGGAGTTTGCGGGGCGGTAACATTATCTTCTGCTTTGAGCTGGACGGGGTAACTGTCTGTCACCTGGGTGATTTGGGTCACCTGCTTGATGATAAGCAGCTAAAAGAGATAGGCCGTGTCGATGTCTTGCTTATACCTGTGGGTGGTAACTATACTATTGATGCTAAAGTTGCCACCGAGGTTTGTGACCAGTTAAAGCCGAGAGTAGTTATCCCCATGCACTATAAGACGGAGAAGGGCATCCCGGGTATTGCGGGGGTGGAGGGGTTCCTGAGCGGCAAAGCCAACGTCAGCCGGCCGGACTTAAGCCAGGTGGAATTTAAGCCGGGGGAACTACCTGCCGCCGGTCGAATCATAGTGCTGAGACCGGCCTTATAGCTACAAAGTTGTTGACGATAATGTTATAATAATGTGTAGGGGTGAGGCTAGAGGGGATCGAGAATTATACTTTGGATATAACTTGTATTGTTCTTGCTGGTGGCAAGGGCTTGCGTTTGGGGCGGGATAAAGTGCAGGAGACTGTTGGCAACAGCAATTTGCTCCAGCGGGCGTTATCTCAGCTTACTCCCTTTAACGGCGATATCATCATAGTTACGGCTGGTGCAAAGTCCATTCCTCAGGTTAACGGCTATCAGGGGTTTAGAATAGTAACTGATATCTATCCCGGTAAGGGTGCCCTGGGTGGTATCTATACCGGGCTGGCAGAGTCAAACTCAGCGTATAACCTTGTTGTCGCCTGTGATATGCCTTTCCTTAACCAAGCCCTGCTGCGTTATATGATGGAGCTTTCGGCTGGTTTTGACCTGATGGTTCCCCGCCTGGGCGAGCTGGTGGAGCCGCTCCACGCTGTTTATGCCAGGGGTTGCCTGGCTCCTATAGAAAGGCTGATAAAGCGAGGAAATCTGGAGGTAAGGGCGCTATTTGACCTGGTTAAAGTCAGGTATGTGGAGGCTAGCGAGATTGACCGGTTCGACCCGCAGCACCTTAGCTTTTTTAATGTCAATACTGAGGCTGATCTGGAGAAAGCGCGTCAAATGGCATTGGGGGGTGTAAAGCCGTGATTAGCGTTGACCAGGCTCTGGGGAAGGTTCTGGAGCATGTTGATATTCTTGATTCGGAAGAAAGCCCGATTCTGAGCTGTCTGGGGCAGGTTCTGGCTGAGGATGTATTTTCTGCCATTAATATACCTCCGCTGGATAATTCGGCTATGGATGGCTACGCCGTCAGGGCGGCTGATACCCGCGGTGCCAGCCCTAAGTCGCCACGTATTCTGCGCGTTATTGATACCGTTGGCGCCGGGGCTGTTTCCCGCTCCGAGGTAGCGCCGGGCACGGCTGTCCGGATTATGACCGGTGCGCCGATACCTGACGGTGCCGACGGCGTGGTCAGGTTTGAGGATACCGATGAGACGGAGCGTCAGGGGACTCCTGCTGAGATAGGCGTCCTGATTGAGGTGGCGCCCGGGGCTGAAATCCGGCGGGCGGGGGAGGATATCGCCGTTGGGTCACTGGTGCTTAAGCAGGGGACAAGGCTCAGGGCATCGGAAATCGGTGTGCTGGCGTCACTGGGTTGTGGCAAAGCTAAGGTTATCCGCCGTCCGGTGGTGGCTATTTTATCCACCGGTGATGAGATAGAGGACATCACTAAACCGCTTTCTCAGGGCAAGATATATAACAGCAATAGCTATAGCCTGGCGGCTCTGGTCAAGCACTACGGCGCCGTTCCCAGGATGCTGGGTATAGCCTTGGATAACGAGGGTTCGCTGATGGATAAGCTCGAAGCCGGGCGGGACGCTGACATGGTGATGACCTCCGGCGGCGTCTCTCTGGGCGATTACGATGTGGTCAGGAAGGTTCTGGAGAAAGAGGGTGAGATTGTCTTCTGGCGGGTGCGGGAAAAGCCGGGGAAGCCGCTGGTCTTTGGTTTGCTTAAGGGGCGGAGTAAAGCAGGCGGGGCTAAAAATATACCCTTCTTTGGCCTGGCCGGTAATCCGGTTAGCTCTATGGTTAACTTTGAGCTTTTTGCCCGTCCGGCGATTATTAAGATGATGGGCCGGAAGAATCTGACCAAGCCCACGGTGCGGGCGGTGGTGGAGGATATCATTGAAAATACCGACGGGCGCCGTGTCTTTACCAGAGTCTTTGTGGAGAAGCGCGGCGACGGCTACTTTGCCCGGCTTACCGGTCCCCAGGGGTCGGGGATTCTGACCTCAATGGCTCTGGCTAACGGCTTAGCCATTGTTCCCGAAGATGAGCCTGGGGTGAAGCCGGGGGATGTGGTCGATGTAATGATGCTGGACTGGGGTGAAGAGGTCGAGTGAGCGGATGAGGAGACGGCTTTGATATTTGATGCTAAGGGGTTTGTCTTTGAGCCACCGACGGTGATATCCCGGGCGCGGCGGGTTTTGATTAAGCCCAGCGCCGCTTACCCGGTGCCGTATCCGGTGACTACCAGCCGGAATATGCTATCGGTGATAATAGAGGGCATCCGGCGGATTAGTGATGCCGATATTCTGCTCCTGGCGGGCACGTCGGGAGGGGAGCCCATCTTTCCCGTATACCAGGCATTGGGCTACGATTTCCCCCGCGTGCTGACGCTGGATGTGGAGGATTGTGTCTGGGTAGAGGTAGATAACCCGCTACCCAAGCCCCTGGTTGTGCCTACCTTCTGGGTGCCTAATGTTATTTTATCCTGCGATTATCTGATAACGGTGGCGCCGTTAAAGGTGATTAATGGTAAGAGTAATTTGAGCATAATGAACCTGCTTTCCGTGCTGCCCAGCAGCAAGTACGGGAAAGGGGCGCCGCGGGGCTGGAGGTCTTTATATAGTCTGGGGATTGATAAGGTAATAGCTGACCTCTACTTTACCCTCCCCTTTGACCTGGGGATTATCGAAGCCAGCCAGAAGTTCACCGCTAAGGATGGCCCTACCAAGGGAGAGGTCGAGGACTTTGGCAAGGTTTTTGTCGGTGAGCCCTATGAGGTAGATAGCGAGGCCTCAAGGGAGATGGGGCTTAAATCCAGTTACCTTGATTTGATTAAGGAAGCCAGGGTAGGGCTGGAAAGCTAGCTATAGGCTGTCTCTCTAGTACCTTATGCTGAACCCGGAGTAATTCCCGCTGTACTCTGCCCAGTTGGTAACCACTTTTCCCACCCTGGCGGCCGGCGGTCCCACCTTAAGGCGACTGACCAGCTCTTCCAGTTGCTTCCTTTCTCCCTCGGCGACAACCTCAACCGCTCCCCCACTGGGCAGATTTCTCGCGTAGCCGGCCAGTCCCAGTGCTTTAGCTTGTTGGGAGACAAAGGCACGGAAGAAGACGCCTTGAACAAAGCCGTATACTGTTACCTGAACCGAGGCTAAATCACTGCTGGTCATTGCCTTATCCTAGAGATGAACCTCAGCGGTAACTGCTCTTTATCCAGTCTGTATAGGCTTTGCCGGTAAGCCGCTATTCCTCTTCCTCCTCTTCCGGTTTCCGTTTTTTCTTCTTTTTAACTACTTCCACCGTTACCGGAGGCGGCAAGATAGTGGTGGTGACGGCTTTTTTGCTATCCTTTTTGGATTTCTTCGTTTCTCTGTGTCGGTAATCTCGCCTTCCCATAGTAGCACCTCTATTTGAGCATGATAACCGGTGGCACGGCTAATTAAAGTTTAGCAAAGAGGAGTTATGGTGTAAAGTCGGTTGGAAGCTGGTCTAACGCAGCGCGGGCAGCTTCTATTTCGGCTAATTTTTTGCTTTTGCCCGACCCCCTGCCCAAAACGGTATCGCCCACCCTTACTTCGACGGAGAACCTTCGGTCGTGGTCCGGTCCCACCGCTTCAAAAACCTGGTAGGTAGGCGTTTGCTGGTGTCTGGCCTGGATAAGCTCCTGTAGTTGTGATTTATAATCGGACTCTATGCCCTGGCTCAGCGCTTTTTTTAGCTCTTTAGCCATTAGTCTGAGGATAAAATCCCTGGTCACGCTTGAGCCCTGGTCGAGGAAAATGGCGGCTATTACTGCTTCCATAGCTCCGGCCAGATTAGCCGGCTTACGCCGCCCCCCGCTCGCCTCCTCTCCCTTTCCCAGATAGAGGTAATCGCCCAGACTAATAGCCTTGGCTATGCGTGACAGGGCATCGCCGCGCACCAGCGAGGAGCGGAGTTCGGTCATCTCCCCTTCAGTGGACTGGGGAAGGCGCTGGTACAGTTCTTTGGCAATGATAAAGCCCAGGACGGCATCGCCCAGGAACTCGAGCCTTTCGTTGGAGATGGTGGTGCTTGGACTCTCGTTGATGTAGGAGCTGTGAACCAAGGCTTTTTCCAGTAGGGTAGGGTCTTTAAACTGGAGCCCGAGTGTATTTTGCAGTGCGGCTAAATCAGTCATGGCTCTGTTTCCTTCTAATAGTTCAGCATAAGGGGTTGGCTCTGCGGTGTCAACTGTTTTTGTATTGCCCTGAATTTGACCCTATGCTATAATTTACCTGTGCTGGGGAATCGTCTAGTGGTAGGACGGCGGACTCTGGATCCGTAAGGGAAGGTTCGAATCCTTCTTCCCCAGCCAGTTTTTTGGTGGCGCATTCGTCTAGGGGTTTAGGACACCTCCCTCTCAAGGAGGAGATCACCGGTTCGAATCCGGTATGCGCTACCATTTTTATTATGGTAAACCTCTTTTATTATGGTAAACCTCGCTTATTTCCCGCTGTTGGACGTTATGGAATTTTAGAAGGCTTGGCTATGACCAGGGTTGCACTGAAAAGAGTGGGGTGGAATAATGGTGGTAAGGGGTCTAAGCCCGGATGAGCGTATTGTATGATTGCTAACTCCGGACTTTTCTAATAAACTATCATTATAATAATTTCGTGGGGGAGTAATATCATGTACAAAGGCGGTTATGCGGGAAAGATATTGAGAATAGACTTAACTAAGCAGGCTTCAAAAGAAGAGGCGGTCTCTGAGGAATTAATCAGGAATTATATGGGCGGCGTTGGTTTTGCTTTTAAATACTTATATGATGAGCTGAGACCGGGGACTCCTCCCCTGGATAAAGAAAATGAGCTAATCTTTGCCGTAGGTCCGCTGACCGCTACCGGCGCTCCCTGTACCAGCCGAATGGCTGTCGCTGCCAAGTCCCCGCTTACCAACACCATCGCCTGTGCTTTGAGCGGGGGGTATTTCCCGGCTGAGATGAAAAGGGCGGGCTATGACATGATAGTTGTAGAGGGCAGGGCCGAAAAGCTAACCTATGTAGCCATTAAGGGGGGGAAAGTAAGCTTCAGGAATGCGGAAAAACTTAAGGGTATGGAGACCACTGACACCCAGCTCTTTATAAAGGATGAACTACGGGACCAGAATTTCCGGGTTGTCTGCATCGGTCCGGCGGGCGAAAAGCTCATCCCCATAGCCAGTATCATTAATGAGCGGCGTGCGGCGGGCAGAAAGGGGTTGGGGGCGGTGATGGGCTCCAAGAACCTGAAAGCTATCGCTGTGCTCGGAGGGCACAGACCGTCAATAGCTGACCCGGCCAAGTTCAGAGAGGCACGGCGGCTAATGAATAAGTCTATGAAAGACAACCCGGTGCTCTATCCGGGGCACGCCAATACCGGCACCCCTTCGGTGGTTGACACAACAACTACCCTGGGCATTTTGGCTATCAAGAACTGGTCGGCGACGGGGGAAATCAATATGGTGCCGGGAATCGGTCTTGATGCTCAACAGGCGATGAAAATTAGGAAAGTTGCCTGCGCTGACTGCCCGGTGGGCTGTTCCCAGGTCAAAATGGTTACCGATGGTCCCTATGCCGGTTCCCTTTCCGAGGGGCCTGAATTTGAGACGACCTATTCGCTGGGTAGCACCGTGGGGGTGGATTACCTGCCGGCTATTATTGCTGGGGACCGGCTCTGTGATGAATACGGCATGGATACGATATCAGCCGGTGTTACCATAGGTTTTGCCATGGAGCTCTACGAAAAAGGAATACTGACCAAGAAAGATACCGGAGGATTAGAGCTTAAGTTCGGTAATCACCAGGCGATGATTGAAATGCTGCGGCAGATGGCTTACCGGGAAGGCCTGGGAGCCGTACTGTGCCAGGGCACCAAGAAGGCGGCGGAGAAAATAGGTAAAGGCTCGGAGAAATATGCCATTAATATTAAAGGTCTGGAGTTGCCGGCTTATGATGTGAGAGGAGCCAAGGCGCACGGCTTAAATTATGCCACCGCTTATAATGGGGCTGACCACAACCGGGGCTATGCCTTCCAGGAAATTTTTGGTATTCCAATCCCCGAAAAGGTGGACAGGTTTGCCATAAAAGGGAAAGGAAAGCTGACCAAGTGGAACCAGGATGTCCGCTGTGTAACCTGTGATTGCTCCACGCTGTGCGCTTTTCTTCTGGATATGGCTATAGCCGGCGACGCCTGCCAGACAATTGCCGACCTGGTAACCGCGGCTAGCGGAATTTCTTTTACCGCCGAGCAGGTTGAGCAGATTGGGGAGAGGGTGAATAATATTGCCCGCCTGTTTAATGGCCGGGAGGGTTTTAGCCGTAAGGATGACACCTTTCCCATCCGCCTTATGACTGAGCCGATTAAAGAGGGGGCTTCTGCCGGCCAGCTTATCAGCCAAGCAGACCTCGATACCATGCTCGATGAATATTATGAGGCGCGCGGCTGGGATAAGAATGGAAACCCGACGGCGGCTAAACTAAAAGAACTGGGGCTGGGTTGAAAAAGGAGCTTATGAAAATGGAGAAGTACTGGAACCCGGTTCTGGAAACGCTGCCCCGTGAGCAACTTCAGCAGTTGCAGCTAAAGAAGTTTCAGAACATATTGAAATGGTCTTATGAACATTCGCCGTTCTATCGCAGCCTGTATAAAGACGCTGGGCTTGAACCGGGCGATATTAGAACACTTGATGATATACGCAAAGTCCCCAAGACAGAAAAGTCAATGCTCAGAGAGGCGCAGGGCAAAGAGCCGTTTCCATATGGCAGTATCCTCTCGGTGCCCATAGAGCAGGTGACCGAATATCGCCAGACCAGCGGCACCACCGGTCAGCCGGTCTATCACCCGGAGACATGGCAGGACTGGGAGTGGTCGGCTGAGTCATGGGCTTACGCCCTGTATGCTCAGGGCTATCGCGACTACGACAGGGTGTTTTTGCCCTTTGGTTATAGCGTTAACATAGCTTTCTGGGCAGGCCATTATGCCGCTGAGAAAATAGGTTGCGAGGTTGTTCCCGGCGGCGTGCTTAATACCGAAGCCAGGATACTAAAGATGAAGGAGATAAAAGCCACCGCTTTTATGGCAACCCCGACTTATATTCTGGGTATGGCTGACGTAGCTAAAAAAAAGCTGGGCATAGACCTGCCCAAGGATTTAAATATAAAGAAGATAACCTCTGCTGGCGAACCGGGGGCTTGTATCCCGGCAACCAAAAAACGTATGGAGGAGATGTGGGGGGCTAAGGTGTATGACCAGGTTGGTGCCACCGAGATAGGGCACTGGGGCTATGAGTGCCAAGCCCAAGCTGGACTACATGTTCTTGAAGCCTTCCATCTGGTTGAGATAGAGGATGTCGAGACCGGCGCCAGTATAACCGAGCCGGGCAAGAGGGGTAGTATGGTTATTACTACCTTTGACCGTTTTGCCCACCCTTGCGTTAGGTTCGATTCTAAAGATATTGTTGAGTGGAGCCCTATTGAGCGGTGTGAGTGCGGGCGGACCTTCAGGCTGCTTAAAGGTGGCGTTGTTGGTCGCGCTGATGACATTACCAAAGTAAAAGGAGTATTATTAGCACCGACGGCTATTGAGGAAGTGGTGAGGGATATTCCGGAACTAGGAGACGAATATGAGGTGGTTGTAATTAAGAAGGGCGATATCGACGATATAACCCTTAAGGTGGAAATATCCCCTGCTTTTAAGCACGATGCTAGTACTGTTGAGCAGAAGCTGGCTCAGCAGCTAAGGCTGAAGACCGGTTTGCGCTACAGCCTGGAGTTTCATGACTATGGCACCTTACCCAGGTACGATGTCAAAGCAAAGAGATTCAAGGACCTTAGAGCCAAGGAGTAGCCAAGTGGTTAAAGATTATAAAGTAGGTGATATGGCGGAAAAGATAAAGGTATTGAAAGAGACGGCGACCGAGCTAAAGCGTGTTTCCGGAGGAATTCAGGCCGTAGACCGGAATGTTGACCGTATCCTGGCCAGTATCAAGATGCTGGAAATCAACATCAGTGACCTGGTAGATATCGGTATCGAGCACAGGGAGGGTTAAATGGCAGCTGTATACGGGGTAACACGGTTTGAGTTTGATGAAAAGGATGACCTTGAAAACTACACCGTGTTTCTGGCCGACGTTGTCCACGGCAGGCCACCATGGCGTCCCCTTTTCTTAATAGATAGTTGGGGAAGGTGGGTTTATCGCGCGGTACAGCGGGCGGCGGAGCAACTCTCGCTGCCGACAACCAAGGGTTGGGATGCGAGATATATTAAGGGCTATCCTTACCTGGCTGTGATTGAGACCACGGAGCAGGAGGCGAGGAAGCGTGAGCCGCTATTCCGGAAGAGGATAAGGCCCTATATCGAGGACTTTAACGCTATCTGGGAAGAGCGCAAGGCTGACATTATGAATACCTATAAGGAGCTTAAGCAAAGATACGGGCTGAAAAAATACGAGGGTATTAAGAAGCTGAGCAATGTTGAACTCCTGGACCTTTTTGACGATTATATGCAGGTGAACCGGAAGCAGTGGGATATACACATGGAGTTTATGGTTCCGGCCTATTACCTCTTCGGCTTGTTTGAGCAGATGTGCACTGAGCTGCTCGGGTTCGGTTATACCGACCCGTTGTTCGCCAGATTAATGGCTGGTTTTGATAGTATGGTGTTCCAGTTCAATAAAGAAATATGGCGGCTGGGCAACCGGGCGGTGGAACTGGGGTTTGATAAGCCTTTCCGCACTACCGAGGATGCTGAAGTGCTGCTTGCCAAGCTGGAGGAAAGCAAAGCCGGCAGGGAATGGCTTGAGGAATACCATGATTTCCTTGAGGTTCATGGCTGGCGCAATGAGCGTATGCTTGACTGGGCGACTCCGAGTTGGATTGAAAAGCCGAGCCTGGGTATACCGCTGATAAAGGTAGCCATATCCAGCGGAGGAACTTATACCATAGAAGAGCGGAGGGAGGAAGCCGTCAGGGAGAGAAGGGAGGTGGAAAAGGAGGTATTGGACAGGGTACCGGCAGAGCAGAGGGGGTGGTTTGAAGCCTTAATGAAGGCTGCCCAGAAGGCTGGTTACTGGAGTGAAGACCATAACTACTACCTCGACCTTTACTGCAATGGGTTGGGGCGGTGGATAACCAGAGAAATCGGGCGGCGTTTTACTGAGGCTGGGGTTATCGATGACCCTGAGGATGTCTATTTCCTCATCGCCGATGAGATAGAAAAGGCGTTAATACCGATGGGGAAGAATAAACTGCACCACCGGGTAGACGTGCGGAAGAAGGAATGGCAGGGCTATCTTAAGGTTGCCCCCAAGTCCTACTATGGAAATATAGACCTGGTGCAGGAAGTACTGAGAAAAGACCCGGTAATCAGTGTCGCCACTTCAGTTCCTGTCGTCAGGGAGGATGTAAAGGCTGACCTATATGGTGCTGCCTCATCCCCGGGGGTGGTGGAGGGGATTGCCCGCGTCATAATGACTGAGGATAAGTTAGCCGAGCTTAAACCCGGGGAGATTATGGTGGTCCCCGGAACCAGTGCGCCGTGGACTCCGGCTTTTGAGATAGTTAAGGGTGTTGTTACCGATGGCGGCGGCGCTCTGTCTCACGCCGTAATACTGGCCCGGGAGTATGGTATTCCTTCCGTTACCGGCTGCCTGGAGGCAACCAAGAAGATTAAGACCGGCGATAAAGTAAAGGTTGATGGCGACCTTGGCGTGGTCTATATATTGCGTTAATTTTTATATTAACCTCGTCGTGATAAGCGTTTCTGAGTCTTTTAGGAGGGCATGGTGTCTGGTAAGTGGGCGCTCTGGTTTGAGGAGTTAGGTCAAGAGGACAGAGAGTTGGTGGGCAGGAAGTGCGCTAACCTGGGCGAGATGGTCAAGATTGGGTTGAGAGTCCCCCCCGGGTTTGCCATTTCGGTTGAAGCCTATAAAGATTTTATGAGTATGACGGGGGTCGTTAAGGAAATAGGGAAATACCTGGCTAAGTCTAAACCCAAAGACCTGAAGCAGTTTAAACAGGCAAGTGCCAACATAAGCCAGATTGTGCTGTCGAAAGCCATGCCTGAGAAGCTGGAGGAGGCAATAGCCTCACGCTATAGTGAGCTGAGCCGACGGTGCCATACCGATGAAGTTGCCGTGTCAACACGTTCGGCCGGGACGGTGAGCCACCCCGGGCAGTATGAAACTCATCTTAATGTGGTTGGTAAGTCGGCGCTGGTGGACAAAATCAGGCAGGTGTGGGCCAGCACTTTTAACCCTCGCTCCCTGATTCTTCGAAGCCGGAAGAAGATGCCACTGGCCAGCGACCCTATCGGGGTGGCGGTACAGAAGATGGTGAAGGCGCGTGCTGCCGGGGTTATCTTTACGGCTGACCCTAATACCGGCGATGATACCAGGATGATAATCGAGGGTAACTGGGGGTTGGGGGAGAGCGTTGTCGGCGGTAAGTCAACGCCGGACATTTTTATCCTGGATAAGAAGAGTCTGAAAATACTGGAAAAGAAACTGGGGCCTAAGTCCAGGTATGTGACCTTTAAAAAGGGTGGGGTAATGGAAAAGAAGGCCCCGCCAGAAAAGAGTGGCAAATTCTGCTTGAGCGACGAGGAGGCTAGGGAGATAGGGAGGTTTGGCAAGGTGCTGGAGAAGCATTTTGGTGTACCCCAGGATGTGGAATGGGCTGTAGAAGAAGCTAAACCGTTGCCGGAAAGTATCATCCTGTTACAGACTCGGGATGAGGTTATTGCCCAGAATAAGACTCCCGTTGACCAGGTGGTAGACTTGATGCTTGACCGGTTCTCAAGGGGAGTCGGGTTTGATGGTGGCAAGATGTAACCGCCCTCGGGACACCCGGGGAATTTTTCTATTGTGATTTATCGGTCTGGGGCAACTTATCCATAGCGCCCCTTAAGCCCTTCACCAGTTCCGCCAGCGAACTAAAGTCGTCCTCTTTTTCCATTAGCTGAATTATCCGGCTGCCCACAATCACGCCATCGGCAATCCCGGCTATTTGGCTTGCCTGCTCCGGGGTGGAGATGCCAAAGCCAACGCAAAGGGGCTGGGTGGCTACCTTCCTTACTCTGGTCACAAATGCCTCCAAATCCGCGGGCAGTCTATCTCTGGCCCCGGTGACTCCGGTTACTGAAACTAGGTAGAGAAACCCGCGCGACCTCTGTGCGGTAAGCCTGATGCGCCTGTCGGTGCTGGTCGGAGCCAGGAGGTAGATGAGATCAAGACCCTGTCTCCGGCTTATAATCTCCAGGTCTGAGCCTTCATCGGGGGGCAGGTCGGGGATGATTATGCCGGAGATACCGGCGCCGGCACAGGCAGAGCTGAACTTATCCAGCCCGTACTTTAAGACCGGATTATAATAGGTCATAAACACCAGTGGTATATTAACCTTCTGGCTTAGCTGCCCGGCCAACTCAAGGCAGAGCCGGGGGGTTACGCCGTTCTGCAGGGCATGGAAGCTGGAATTTTGTATGGTGACCCCGTCGGCCAGGGGGTCGGAGAAGGGTATTCCCAGCTCGATAATGTCACAGCCGCTATCGGCAAGTACAGGTACTACTTTTAAAGTAGCTTCAATGGTAGGGTAGCCTACGGTAACATAGGCGATGAGGGCTTTATGCCCCGGCTGGCTGAAGACAGAAGCGATTTTGCTCATAGCTTCACCTCTAGCGCCTCGGCGACTATGTCCATGTCCTTATCGCCACGCCCGGATAGGTTGACCACGATGGTCTGCTCTTTCTTTAGCGAGGCGGCCGTCTTAGCCGCCTGAAATATGGCGTGAGCCGGTTCCAGAGCCGGGACGATGCCCTCGGTCTTGCAGAGCAGCTTAAAGCCCTCCAGGGCTTCCTGGTCGGTCACCGCCGTATAGGTAGCCCGCCCGCTGTCCTTGAGGTAGCTGTGCTCGGGGCCCACGCCGGGGTAGTCCAAGCCGGCGGAGATGCTGTGTGTTTCTCTAATCTGGCCGTCTTTATCTTGGAGGACATAGGATTTTGTACCGTGGAGCACGCCGACTGTTCCCGCCATCAGCGGGGCGGCATGGGCGCCGGTTTTGAGTCCCCTCCCCGCCGCTTCCACCCCGATAAGCTTGACCTCCTTATCGTTCAAGAAGGGGTAAAAAATGCCGATGGCGTTACTGCCGCCGCCGACACAGGCGATGATATAGTCGGGGAGGCGGCCGGATTTATCCAGAATCTGCTGCCTGGTTTCTTTACCGATTACCAACTGAAAGTCCCTCACCATCATGGGGTAGGGATAGGGGCCGACCACCGAGCCCAGCAGGTAGTAGCTGTCCCTGGGGTTGGTCACCCAGTCCCTTATCGCCTCGTTGATGGCATCCTTAAGGGTGCGGCTGCCCCCGTGCACTGGCCTGACTTCGGCACCCATCAGCTTCATTCGGAAGACGTTGAGGGACTGGCGGCGTACATCCTCCTCACCCATGTAGACGATGCACTCCAGCCCCAGCTTGGCGCAGACGGCGGCAGCGGCTACGCCGTGTTGGCCGGCTCCGGTTTCGGCAATAATCCGGCGCTTGCCCATCCTGCGGGCGAGAAGACCCTGTCCCAAAGCATTGTTGATTTTATGGGCGCCGGTGTGAGCCAAGTCTTCCCGTTTGAGGAAAATGCGGGCGCCGCCGCTGTGCTCGGTCAGCCTTTCGGCAAAATAGAGCGGCGTCGGTCTGCCCGAATAGTCACGGGACAGTGCCTCAAATTCACTCCAGAAGGCTTTATCAGACTTAGCTTCCTGGTAGGCGGCTACCAGCTCATCCAGAACCGGCATCAGTGTTTCGGGGACAAACTGCCCCCCGTAGTCTTCGAAGTAGCCTCTTTCATCAGGTAACATTATATCCCCCTATTTCCTACGGCTGTGACTTGACATAAGAACTGAAATTACGTTTCATCTCGTCTATATGGTCGCCGCCAAATTTCTCCGTCATTGCCTGCCCCAAAGCAAAAGCCAGCATCGCTTCTGAGATAACCCCGGCGCGGGGAACAGCACAGATATCCGACCTTTCCGCCGTGGCCGGTACAGACTTATGAGTGGCGATATCCACCGTTTTTGCCGGGTTCCCCAGCGTTGAGATTGGTTTATGGTAGACGCGGCAAACAATATCCTCGCCGTTGCTCATGCCGCCTTCTATCCCACCCATATTGTTGGTCTGGCGGGTGAAGCGGTTGCCCTTATAGGCAATCTGGTCCTGGAACTCGGAGCCGAACATAGCCGCCCCCTGAATAGCATTGCCTATTTCAACTGCCTTCACCGAGGGGATGCTCATCAGCGCCTGGGCGAGCCTGCCGTCAAGACGGCGGTCGTAGTGCATAACGCTGCCCAGCCCCACGGGAACGCCGGCAGCGATAACCTCGGCCACCCCGCCCAGGGTATCCTTTTTACTGCCAGCTTCCAGTATTGCCTTTTTCATTTTCTGGGAGGTTTCCCGGTCAATACACCTAATATCGGGGTCGGTTTCAAAGACTTTAGCCACCTCTTTAAAATCGGAGTAAGGGCGGGTCAGTTTTACCTCTCCTATCTGGACGGTGTGGCTGGCTATACTGATGCCGAACTCTGATAGCAGCTGCCGGATAACCGCTCCCGCCATAACCCTGCCTGCCGTCTCTCGGGCGCTGGCTCTTTCTGAGATATTCCTGATGTCGTCCTGTCCGTACTTTAAAGCGCCGGCTAAATCGGCGTGGCCGGGGCGGGGACGGGTAACTTTAGCCGCTGGTTTTTCGGTTTCCTCAATGCTCATCTCGTCCTGCCAGTTGGCGAAGTCCAGGTTCCTGACTATCAGCGCAATCGGGCTGCCCAGCGTCTTGCCATAGCGGATACCAGAGAGGATTCCCGCTTTGTCCTCCTCTATTAGTCCCCTCCCCCCGCGCCCGGAATCGGAGTGGCGGCGTTCCAGGTCCTGGTCGATATCCTCAACGCGGACTCGAACTCCGGCGGGCATTCCCTCGATAATGGTTACGCAGGCCGGGCCGTGAGATTCACCGGCGGTTAAAATGCGTAGCATCTCTACCTCCTTCCAAAGCCTGAGTTAGGGCGGACTCCATGGCTGTTAGCGGAGCCTGGTGTCCGGTAAAGAGTTCAAATTGCTTTACCGCCTGATAAAGCAGCATCTTATAGCCGTAGACAACGGCGCATCCCCTCTCTCTGGCTTCAATAAGCAGTCTGGTTTCTTTGGGATTAGATATAATATCAAAGACGGTAAGTCTATCGTGAAGTAAATCTTTGGGGATAACCGACCGGTCTGTTTTGGGCTGCATACCGACTGAAGTGGCGTTTATCAGGATATCAGCCGAGGAGATTTCAGCCAGCTTGTCCAAGCCCCCGGAGCCGCTGGCATTAACTCTTTGAGCCAGCTTTCTGGCTTTGTCCCCGGTGCGGTTTAAGACCACCAGCTTAACCCCCTTTTTCATAAGCCCGGCGGCGATAGCTAGGGCGGCGCCGCCGCTGCCGATAAGTACCGCCTTTTTACCATTGAGCGTGGTCACTTCCTCCAATGCCTTTAGCGCGCCGCCGCAGTCGGTGTTGTAGCCGGTTAGAACGCCGTCGTCGTTAACGATGGTATTTATGGCGCCGATTTCCTCAGCCAGTGGGTCAATTTTGTCAATATGCTTTATGGCGCTGGTCTTGTGGGGGATGGTAATGCTTGCTCCCCTGATGCCCAGCCCCCTTATGCCCTTAATTGCCGGCTTTATATCACTCACCCGGAAGGGAATATAGATGTAGTTTATACCCAATGCCTGATAGCCGACATTATGAATTAAGGGAGAAAGCGAGTGCTCCACCGGGTCGCCGATAAGGCAGCATATTCTGGTGTTGGCATCAATCATGGGTAAACCCCCGTATCTTTAGCAAGTTTATAACCAGGTCAGCCACCTCTTCCGGCGTTTTGTTTCCGGTATTGATAGTCAAATCGGCGGCTTGCTGGTAGAGCGGTTTTCTTTCTCTAAGGGTTATTTCCATGTCCTCCCGCTGGCTCCTGCCTTTGACCAGCGGCGGCCGGTAGGTATCTTCTCCAATACGTTTGACCAGGGTATCAATGTCAGCTTGCAGCCAGACCAGCACCCCGCTTTTCTTGAGTTTAATAATATTATTCTCTCTGGTCACTACCCCGCCCCCGCTGGCATTGATGATATTATCTTGCCCGGCGGCCTCGCCGGTTACCTCTTCTTCTATTTCCCTGAATTTCTCCCAGCCCTGTTTTTCCACAATCTCAGGGATGCCAAGCCCCGCTTTACGGGTGATTAGCTCGTCCATCTCAACGAACTCTCGGCCCGTTTTCTGAGCCAGAATCTTACCCACCGTCGTCTTTCCCGAACCCCTCATGCCGATAAGTACGATATTCATGGCAGCTCCTTGATTTTCGCCTTTAAGTTTGTCAGGTCGTTAAAGAACCGGGGGTAAGACTTGGTTACCGCCCCGGCGCCGTTGATAATGGAGTCACCCTCGGCAAAGAGGGCGGCAATAGACAGGCTCATCGCCATGCGGTGGTCGTTGTGAGCTTCAAATTCGGTTCCTTTTGGCTTGCCGCCGT
>Ga0307429_1000283_pt1 | contig 34696 bp, 29 predicted proteins | sample SalMarWE160230MG_FD_202151 | JGI IMG/M metagenome (GOLD analysis project Ga0307429, IMG submission 202151) | Salt marsh sediment microbial communities from the Plum Island Ecosystem LTER, Massachusetts, United States - WE1603-230 | ecosystem: Environmental > Aquatic > Marine > Intertidal zone >... | reverse complement strand
AAAAGAAATAGATTATCTCGAGCAACTACAGGAGGCTCTAAAGCAAGCTAAAGATGTAGTTGTCGTTGGTGGTGGCTTCATTGGGGCTGAATTTGCTGACGAGTGTCGTAAGATGGGACTGAATGTAATTGTTGTCGAATTATTAGAGCATTGCCTTTATCTAAACTGTGACGAGGACTTCTGCATCCGAATAGAGGACAAGATGAAGGAAGTCGGAGTGCAGGTGAATACTACCTGTCGGGTAAAGTCAATTTTTGGCGACAAGACGGTGGATTATGTGGAGTGTGAGAAAGGGCTGCGTTTCAAGGCAGATGTAGTAATTCTAGCCATAGGCGTGGTGCCTAATACTGAGCTGGCTCGCGATGCTGGACTGGAGATTGGTGAGCAGAAAGGTATATGGGTTGACCAGTATATGATAACCAGTGACCCCAATATTTTTGCCATCGGCGATTGTGCTGAGAAGTTTTGTTTCTTCACCGGTAAGCCTACAGCTACCCGCCTCGCCTCAGTAGCTACCAGAGAAGCTAGAATTGCCGGGGCTAATCTCTTTCAGTCACGACGACGCCGAAACCAAGGCACAATAGGTGTATTCGGAACTATGATTGCTGATACTGCTGTGGGTGTAGCTGGCCTCACTGAGAGGGCAGCGAGGAATCTTGGGTTCGACCTGGTTATCGGAGAAGCGGCCGCGGTGGATAGGCACCCTGGATCAATGCCTGGTGCTAGAGAACTGCGCGTCAAGCTCATTTTTGACCGAAGTTCAGCGAAATTAATAGGTGGCGAGGCTTGTGGAGGCATAACTGCAGGTGAGATCGCCAATGTCATGGCCCAGGCTATCACCGGTGAAATGACATGGGACGACATGGCTACTGCCCAGATAGGCACCCACCCGGCACTTACAGCATCACCGTTGGTCTATCAGATTGTAAACGCTGCCGAAGAGGCAGTAACCAAGCTGCGCTAGAGAAGACGCAAGTGTTCACTACTGGTAAGAGCTAACTTCAAGTAAAGTAATAACACTCATTGCCTATTCTAGAATTGCGACATTAACTCTGTGTTATCTCGAAGTTTGTCTGACAGCGCGCTATTATTCCACACTGGCTCAATAACTGTATAACTTAGTGCGCTCCAGATATTACCTATTGGACTCTCGCGATATTACTCCAGATTGCTAGATTCAAGGCGAGCGTACACCGATGGGGGTGGGGTGCACTTGTTCCATTGTCAAGGGGTTTTAGCGGCAGTTTATAGGGAGTATAATTGTATATCAGAGTGAAAGAGATGCCTGATGATGCCAGAATCTATATCGGTACCTCCGGCTGGTCCTACCCGAAAGGTGAGGGCACCTGGAAAGGCCATTTCTACCCATCAGGCAAGATAAACGAACTGGAGTACTACAGCCAGTTCTTCAACACAGTTGAGATTAACAGCTCGTTCTACAGGCCACCCAATCCCGGATATGTTTATAACTGGGTAAAGCGCGTTCCCGAAGATTTCCTGTTCTCCGTTAAGCTCTGGCAGAAGTTCACCCACCCGAAGATGTATCAAGAGGCTACCGGTGAAGCGGCAGTGATCTCTCAGGATGACGTTGACCTGTTCAGGCGTAGCCTCGAGCCGCTGGCTAGGTATGGGAAGCTGGGGGCTCTCCTCGCGCAGTTCCCGCCGAGCTTCAATAATGACGGTTTTGGTCAGCAAATAATGGAAGCAGTCATCATGACCTTTAGCGAGTACAGGCTGGCAGTTGAACTAAGACACCGGAGCTGGAGCGACGATGAAAACACCGCAGGCTTTCTGAGAGAGAATAACGTTAGCTGGGTAAAGATTGATGAACCGAAGTTCCAGTCTTCAATATCCGCCGAGGTGCCGTTAACCTCGGATATGGCTTACTTCCGCTTTCATGGCAGGAATAAGGAGATGTGGTGGAAAGGGGATAGCGAGACTCGCTACAAATATCTTTATTCAGATGACGAGATACAGGAACTGGTAGAGGAAGTAAGAGCTGTATCCGGTGAAGCACAATATACCTTCGCTCTATTCAACAACCACTGGCAGGGGTATGCCCCGCATAATGCGATAGATATGATGCGGGCTTTACAGCTTCCCTTCAAAGAACTGCCAATGCAGATTCCTATGGATGACGATCCTTATAACCGATTGCAGTTTTAAGAGTTAAGAGACCTAATCCTCGATCCAATATTCTACTTAGCACGATTGTCGCCTTATTAAAAGGGTAATATTCTAAAGAGCACCTGCCAAACGCTGGCAGCTTCTCAGGGGCAAAACTAAAGGCAAGCCCTATTTAGCTTGCCTCTTTTTCTTTTGTAGCCAAAGTTGTTCAATATATAGAACTTTTAGAGCAGAGTTTGCGTTTATCTAATTGATTCGATTTTCGTAAAGTGGGCTTAACAATCAGATGAATTGTTCAATCTACCTTGGGGAAAAGCCTCTAATCCAGGAAAACCTGCTCCTGGTATGATGGGACTATCGTTTCCCAGCCGTGGCGGCTTCTTATTAAACCGGCCAGGTGTTGTGAGGCATCGAGCTCACCGTGAGTTACAAAAACACGCCTTGGTGGCTTACGCAAGCTGGACAACCATCTAACAAGTCCGTCTCTGTCAGCATGCGCTGAAAAACCATTGAGTTGCGCTATTCTGGCTCTTACCGGATAGTATTGCCCCAGTATTCGGACCCTTTTAGTACCGTTTACGATTTGCCGGCCCAATGTTCCGGCCGCCTGATAGCCGACAAAGAGAATGGTGCTTTCCTCCCTGGTGATATTGTTGACCAGGTGGTGCTTTATCCGGCCGCCGGTGCACATGCCGGAGCCGGCAATTATAATGACACTACCATCCATATGGTTTATCGCCTTGGATTCGTCGACGGTTCCGACCAGATTCAGGCCGGGAAAGTCAAAGGGTGACTTTTGCTGGCGCAGGAGTTTTTTCATCTCTTCGTCAAATAGTTCGGGGTGGTGCTCAAATACGCCGGTAACCTCCACCGCCATGGGGCTGTCGACGAAAACCTTAAGGTGGGGGATGCGGCCCTCGAGCCGGAATTTACTTAGATAATACAGGAGCTCCTGCGACCTCTCCAGGGCGAAGCTGGGTATAACTACATTACCGCCTCTCTTGACGGTGGTATTTATAGCCTCGGCGAGTTGGTTGGCGGCATCTTGGGGACTCTCGAGCAATCTGTCACCATAGGTAGACTCCACTATGACATAGTCCGCCTCGTCGAAGAGGGTTGGGTCATTAAGTATCGGCTTATTCCGCCGGCCGATGTCTCCGGAAAACAGGATTGTTCTGGCCTCTCCGTTTTGTTCTATTTTCAGCCTGACCATTGCCGAGCCCAGGACGTGCCCGGCATCGTAGAAAGTAGCCTCAACGCCATCGCCTATTTTGACGGCCTGACCGTATTTAACAGGTGAGAACAGGGGATAGACAGCTTCGGCGTCATCCTTAGTGTATAGTGGAATCTCGGGATAGGGGCCTTTTCGGCTTTCCCTTTTGTGTCGGCCTCTCTTAAAATCGGCGTCTTCCTCCTGTATCTTTCCCGAATCCAGCAGCATTATCCGGGTGATTTCGGAAGTAGCCCCTGTACAGTAGATGGCCTGATTAAAGCCTTCCCGGACCAGCCTGGGCAACAAACCGCAGTGGTCCAGATGGGCGTGGGTCAGCAGTACGGCATCCAACTCCTCCGGAGGAAACAGAAAGGGCCCCCAGTTTCGCCCGGTTAGCTCTCTCTCCTGATAGAGGCCGCAGTCCACCAGAAATTTTGCATTATTTGTCTCAATTAAGTACTGTGAGCCGGTGACGTTCTGTGCTGCCCCCAAGAAAGTTAACTTAATATTCATGTCTCTTTAGACCGGGTTAATTCTACCGCAGTGAGGGCACCTGACCGTTGGCTCTTTGAATCTGGGTGGCACTCTCAATCTGGTTCCGCAGTCGCAGGTGATAGTCTTATAGTTGCCCAGGCGCCACATCAGGTCTGAGGTCTCGCGCGCCTTTTCTATCTTGTCCGGTTCTTTGGATACTGCTTCTGCTTCAGCTGGCCGCAGTCTGGTAGGGTGGCTGAGAGCCAGGGTGGAAGCCGGAATAACCCCCACCCCGGTCCCGTGGACCTGCTGGTAAACCCGCTCGTAGTCGGCAAAGGAAGCCCCCGCCATGGAACGCAGGATGCGGATTCTCTCCGAAATGGGCGGGTGGGTGCTGGTGAGATTGCTGGCCGGCCGGCTCTCCCTGCGGAAGGGGTTCATAATATACATCGGCGCCGTGGCCTGATTTGCCGATTTCAACTGGGTGGTTGAAGCCGCAATTTTCTCCAGCGCCGAAGCCAGCCCCTCGGGGTACCGGGTATAGAGGGCCGAAGAGGCATCAGCCATATATTCCCTTCTCCGGGAGATGGCGAAGTAGATGAGCTGGGCCATAATCGGGGCCAGTATCATCAGGACGATGGCTACCACCAGGATTATTATCTGGGCGCCGCCGCCCCCCGATGAGGAGCTCCTTCGGCTCCGGGCCATGCCGCCGAAGAACATGAAGCGAGTGGCATACCAGGCCAGAATGACGATAGTGCCGAGCAGGACGCTGCTGATGGCCATTAGCAGCACGTCGCGGTTCTTGATATGGGCTATCTCGTGGCCGATAACGCCCTGCAGCTCGTCACGGTTGAGCTTCTGCAGTAGCCCGGAGGTGATGGCCACGGCTGCCTTATCCGGGTTACGGCCGACGGCGAAGGCATTAGGCGCCGGGTCATCAATGATATAGATGTCAGGGACTTTTGCCAGACCGGAGGCAATCTTCATTTCCTCAACGATGTTGTAAAGGCGGGGGTGGTCATCATGGCTGATTTTTCTGGCCCGGGCCAGTCCCAGCAGGATATTGTCCCCCTGGTAGTAGGCAATCAGGCTCATCACCCACCAGACGATAAAGGCGATGATGAGTCCCCCGACACCGTTATCAAAGAAGATTATGCCCAGAAGGTAGCCGATAAGCAGCAGCAGTACCCCCATGCCGATGACAAGTACCATCGACCTTGTCTGGTTCGACCTGATCTGTTCCCACATGCTCTAAGTCTGGCCGGTTCTAGGTGAAGCTTACCTTCGGCGCCTTTCTCTCCTCTTCTACGGTAACCTCAAAGAACTCGCCGGCCTTAAAGCCGGTCATGCCGGCGACCATGTTGGAGGGGAACATCTGAATCTGGTTATTGTATTTCAGGACGGAATCGTTATAGTACTGGCGGGAAAAGCTTATCTTGTTCTCGGTTGAGGTGAGCTCTTCCTGGAGGGCCAGGAAGTTCTGGTTGGCTTTGAGGTCCGGGTATCTTTCGACTACTGCCAGCAGTCGGGCTAGAGCCGAACTCAGCTCGCCCTCGGCCTTGCCCCGTTCGCCGGCTCCGGCCGAGGCCATCTGCTGGGCCAGGTTGCGGGCTTTGGTCACCGCTTCCAACGTCTCCCGCTCGTGTTTCATATAGCCTTTCACCGTTTCCATCAGGTTGGGGATGAGGTCGTACCGCCTCTTTAGCTGGACATCAATCTGCGCCCAGGCGTTCTTTACCTGGTTGCGCCACCCGACCAGCCGATTGTAGATAGCAATTAATATAACCAGAAGGACGACGATAATGCCTATAATGACATAGACGGCTATCATAATAGTGTACCTCCTTTTTTTCTGTGGTCTATTCTTCGGTTTTAAATACATCTTGCAGGAAGGCGAAAATCTCCTGCTGGGGGGTCAGCTTTTCCCCCGCTTTACTGGCCAGCTGCCCCACCAGCTGGGCTAGCTCGCCGCCGTCAAACCAGAGCCCATCTCCCTGCTGGCAGATGTCGAGGAGTATGTGGGGCTCCTGCCCGATTAATACCTTCTTCATTTTCTTAAGGCATATCGGGCATTTGCGCTTCTTTTCCACCGACCTGGCTTCAGTGGAGTCGGCCAGATTAGCCAGCAGTGGTTCTGGCCCCCCAAGCCCCACAGATTCGAGCAAAAGCTCAAGCTCCCCAGAATCGAACCAGACGCCGCGGCAGCTGGTACAGTAATCAAGCTCAATCTTACTATGCTCAACCACTATCATGTCGCTTCTACAGACCGGGCATATCATTTCCGACAGTCCTCGTAGCAAATTATTAAGATTTTAAATTCCTTGGATAATTATATATCAAAGCGGTTTTATTTAACATATTCTGAAGAAGTGTTACCTAATAAAATTGCATTCTGCAACGCTGAAAAAATACTAGAAGCTCTAAATATGCAAACTTTATGTGATCGTTTGCCAGCGTTTTGCCAACATACTGGATAACATAGGTCGGCAGCAGATATAACTATAAGGTATAAAGATTAAGCTGGCTGCCGATAGGGCGTTTCAGCAATAAGTCCTGGGATACTTCTTCTCCCTCAACCATTGTGACCCCCTAAAACTGGCTACAGGATTGATATACTATACCCCGATAGGGTATAATCACCCCGGTAGTATCGTTACCCTATTTTATCACATTCAAAGTGCCTTGGCGCAAACTTCTCGTAAAGGAGGTGACCGTGGAAGAATTTGAGCCCAAGATAGTTGGCTTCTTTTGCAACTGGTGCTCCTACGCCGGCGCCGACCTGGCCGGCACATCGCGAACAAAATATCCGCCCAATTTGAAGATCATCCGGCTGATGTGCTCGGGCAGAGTAGACGAAAGGCTGATAGCCAAAGCCTTCACCGCCGGTGCTGATGGCGTGTTGATCTGCGGCTGCCACCCCGGCGACTGCCACTACCAGAAAGGCAATCTCAATGCCAGGAGGAGAGTTGTAGGACTCAAGCCCTTCCTCGAGTCGATAGGTGTGGACAGCCAGAGGCTGCGGCTGGAGTGGATTTCGGCCTCGGAGGGGCCTAAGGTAGCCAAAACCGTAAAGAGTTTTACCCAGACCATAAAGGAGCTGGGTCCAAGTCCGTTTAGCAGGAGGCAAGATGAGCATTGAGTGTGTACCCACCATATGCCCCTATTGCAGTTGTGGCTGCGGCATCAACCTGATAGTTAAGGACGGCAAGATAATCGGCCAGGAGCCCTGGAAGGAGCACCCCGTAAACGAAGGGGCTAACTGCCCCAAGGGCAAGAACGCCTACGAGTTCCTCTACAGTGAAGACCGGCTAAAAAACCCGCTTATCAGGAAGAACGGCAAGCTACAGGAAGCCTCCTGGGATGAAGCCCTTGAACTTATCGCTTCCAAGCTAAAGGAAGCTACCCCGGAGAACTTTGGCTTTATCGCCTCATGCCGAAACAGTAATGAGGATGCCTATGTAATGCAGAAGTTTACCCGAGTAGTGATGGGCACCAATAATATAGAATACTGCGGCAGATTGTGTCATTCCCCGGCAGCGGCAGCCCTAATCCCGGCCATGGGCTCAGGGGCAATGCAGACCTCCCAGCCCGAGATTGAGCTTGCCGACTGCATCTTCCTGGCCGGTGTTAACCTGCGGGAAACCTTTCCCCTGATAGCCCGCAGGGTACTCAGGGCCAAAGCCAGAGGGGCAAAGGTTATCTACACCGACCCAAGGAAGACTACCACCGCCCGCCATCTGGCTGATATCCACCTGCAACTAAGGTCGGGCACAGACGCCGCCCTGATAAATGCCATGATGAGTGTTATCCTAGCGGAAGGGCTGGAGGATAAGGAGTTTATCGCCTCAAGGACCGCCGGGTTTGATGAACTACGCGACTTTCTGGCCAAGGTAGACCTGAAAGAGGCGGCGGAGATAACCGGTGTACCTGTAGAAAAAATCAAGGAGGCAGCCATCACCTATGCCAAGGCAGAAAGGGGCTGTATACTCTATGACCAGGGTATGTCCCAGCATTATGTTGGCACTGACAACGTCAGGAATCACGCCAACCTAGCCCTTCTCTGCGGGCATGCCGGCAAACCAGGGAGCGGGGTAAACTCAATGAGGGGGCAGATAAATGGTGAGGGCAGCGGAGATATGGGCTGTTTATGTGTTTTCTACCCCGGCTTTAAGCGCGTTGGCGAGGACTCGGCCAAGGTCTTTGAGGAAGCCTGGGGAGTAACTAACCTGCCCACCAAGCCCGGGATTACCTATATAGACATGCTTTACAAGTGTCCTTACCTCTATATTGTGGGCGCAGACCCGATGATGGTAGCACCCGATGTTAATAACGTGAAGAAGGCTTTAGAGCAGGCTAATTTCCTCGTGGTTCAGGATATATTTCCTACCGAGATAAGTAAGCTGGCTCATGTGGTGTTGCCGGCGGCTAGCTGGGTAGAGAGGGAAGCTACCCATACATGGATAGACAGGCGAGTGCAAAAGATAGAAAAGTTGGTTGACCCGCCCGGTGAGGCCAGACCCGACTGGCAGATAATCTGTCAGCTTGCTGAAAGAATGGGCTACAAAGATAAGTTCAACTACTCCTCGTCCGGTGAGATATTCGAAGAAATCAGGCGCTGCATACCCCCGTACAAGGGGATAAGCTACGATAGACTCAAGCAAACCGTGGGCGGAATCCACTGGCCCTGCCCGGCCGAAGACCACCCCGGAACCCCCACCATGTTTTTGGAGAAATTTAATACCCCTGACGGCTTAGGGCACTTTCAGGCGGTGGAGTACAAACCCCCGGCCGAAGTACCCGATGAAGAATATCCCTACTTTCTAACTACCGGGAGGAGCATATTCCATTATCATACCGGGGCAATGACGCGGAGGACGCCAAAGCTGATTGACGAAGTCCCTCGGAGCTACGTCGAGGTCAACCCCGAAGACGCCGACAAGGCGGGCGTCAAGGATAAGGATATGGTCACCCTGGCAACCAGGCGGGGCACCATGGAAACTGAAGCCAGGGTAACCGACGAAGTGCCCCTGGGACTGCTCTTCGTTCCCTTCCACTTCGCCAATGCCTGTGCCAATGTGTTGACAATCTCAGCCTTAGACCCCAGTGCTAAGTGCGCCGAAACCAAGGTATGTGCCGTTAAGATGGAGGTGAAAGCGTGAAAGGAGACCTGTATATCGCCCGTTCTACGGATAAGGCAATAACCGAGAAAGCCGAATACGGCGGCGCCGTTACCGCCCTGCTCAAATTCGCTTTGGAAAACAAAAAGGCGGACGCCGTGGTGGCGGTCAAAGCCAGGGACGGCAACCGCTATGACGCAGTGCCCGTGGTCATAACCGACCCGGCGGATATAGCTGAAACCGCCGGCTCGCTGCACTGCGCCTCACCCAATATAGCCCGCTTTCTCAAGGAATACCTGGATGGCGCTGCCGGCATGAAGATAGCCGTTGTCGCCAAGCCCTGTGATGCCAAAGCCATTATTGAGCTGGCCAAGAGAAACCAGATTAATTTAGATAACCTGATTATCATCGGGCTTAACTGCACCGGCACCCTACTCCCGGCTAAAGCCAAGGCACTGTTCCGGGAGGCTTTTGAGGTAGACCCCGCCGATGTCGTCGGCGAAGATATTGAAGACAACGAGCTGATAATCAAGCTCAAGGACGGCAGCGAAAAGAAAAAAGACCTAGCCGAACTAGAGGAGAAGGGGCTGGGGCGGCGCGACAACTGCCGCCGTTGCGAGACTAATATCCCGGTGATGGCTGACATCGCCTGCGGCAAGTGGGGCACCAAAGATAAAGACTCAACCTTTATCGAGGTCTGCTCGGAAAAAGGGGCGCAGCTGGTTGAGGACGCCGTCGCCGCCGGTTCTATCAAGGTAGAGACACCAACCGCCGACGCCATAACCGCCCGGGAGAAAAAAGACCAGGCGGCAAGGGAACTGGCTCAGCGCTGGCAGGAGAAGGACTTCGCCACCCTGGAAGAGATGAGCCGTGACGAGAAATTTAATTACTGGTCGGAGCAGTTCAGCCACTGCATCAAGTGCTACGGCTGCCGGGACGCCTGTCCCATCTGCTACTGCCAGGACTGCTTCCTGGAGGCAGACCGCGGTTTAGTGCCCCCCGGAGAAGTCCCGCCCAACATGCTCTTCCCCATGGTCAGGATTACCCACGTCATGGACTCCTGCGTAAACTGCGGGCAATGCCAGGACGCCTGTCCCATGGAAATCCCCCTTTCCCGCCTGATATTTCTCCTGAGTAAGAAAATAGGGGCTATTTTCAACTACGAGCCAGGCATGGATGCCAGCCAGATGCCGCCCTTAAGAACGGTTACCGATAAAGAATTAACCGTGGAAGGCGTCGAGATTACCCTTTAGTCTCCCGCCGCCGGTCCCGGGTTGAGAGAAGAGGAACACCCGCTGCGGTAAGTGTACCGAGGTCTGCGCCTATAACACCATCGCCGCTCTCGGTGAGGTTGTGACCGCCATGGGTGAGACTCTAACTCAGGTGGTATTAGCCGAGGTCAAATGAGATAGGAGCGAAGGCAATGTCTTCATCTTGGGAAGAGTTTGAGGAACTAATTAAACAAGAAATGAGGAAGATCTACTCTGAAGCCGTCATCGAGCACGGCATGAACCCGAGGAACCTGGGGGAACTGGAGGATGCCGATGGCTTCGGGCGAGTGACCAGTTCCTGTGGTGACAGCATGCATATGTGGCTCAAGGTGAAGGGCAGCACCATAAGCAGTGCCAGTTTCATGACTGATGGCTGTGGCACCAGCATCGCTTCCGGCAGCATGGTAACCGAGCTGGCCAAGGGGAAAAGCATCGCTAAAGCCCTTAAGATAAGCCTGGAGGAAATCCTGAAAGCCCTGGGAGGGCTGCCTGAGGAAAGCCAGCACTGTGCGCTTCTGGCAGCGGATACGCTAAAGGCGGCTATCAAGGACTACCTAGCGTTGCAGAAGGAGCCACGGAAGAAAGCCTACCACTAAAAAATTGCTCGCTAGAGGTACAGCATAGTGGCTAGTTCTATTATATATGGCCCGGTTTCATCCTGGAGGCTGGGCAAGTCGCTGGGTATCGACCTGTTGTCTACCAAGGGAAAGACATGCTCATTTGATTGCCTCTATTGCCAGCTGGGAACAACGGTTAACCCTGAGGTGAAACGCAAAGAATTCGTCAGCCTGGACAGACTCGCCCGGGAGTTGAAAGCGGTAGAAGGTATTGCCGCCGATTACGCTACCTTCTCCGGGATGGGTGAGCCGAGCCTGGCATCCAACCTTGGCGAGGCAATAAGGCTGGTGAGGTCAACCCTAAAACTACCAGTAGCAGTCCTTACCAATTCTTCCTTAATACCCAGAGAAGACGTACGCCACGAGCTTGACCTGGCTGATGTGGTTGTAGCCAAGGTTGATGCGCCGACTGAGGAGATTTTTCGTAAAATAAGCCGTCCTATCGGAAGTCAGACACTGGCTGAAATCCTGAAGGCGCTCCAACTCTTTAGAGAAGAGTACCACGGGAAGCTCGCTCTCCAGATGATGTTCATTAAGGCAAACAAGGGCTACGCTGTGGGCATGGCAAAAATAGCCGAGCAGCTTTCTCCTGATGAAGTACAAATAAATACACCTCTGCGTCCCTGTGGCGTGACTCCACTGTCACCCGAAGAGGTAGCTGCTATAGAGCGGAAATTCAGCAATGTTCAAAATGTGTTTACGGTATATGGGGCATCAAAGCTGGAGGTTATGCCATTTGATTTAGCGGAGACGTTACGGCGGCGCCCCAGGCTCTAGTAGCCCTGTATGGCCAGGGCATTTTGCTCATATTAGCAGACCCTTGGCAGACATTAAGGATTAGTCCGTTGATTAGACTAATAGCGCTGCAATTTGAGACCAAATCCTGTACAAGTAACTTGCAGTATGTTAAAAGGTAGGCATCTATGAAAGAAGAGTTCTTGAGCCAGCTGGCTGAAATTGTTGGCCAGGATTACGTGTCAAACCGCCCCGAAGAGTTGTATCTCTATTCCCGTGACCCTGGGGCACAGAAGCCGCGTAAAGCCGACTACGTTGTCATGCCAGGAACCGTGGCTGAAGTACAGCAGATAGTCAAGCTGGCAAACCAGGAAAAGATTGCCATTACACCGATGGGGGCAGGGCTGACCTTATCGGCTCTGACCGTCCCGGTCAGGGGCGGCATCGTACTGGACATGAAAAGAATGGATAGTATCATTGAGGTAAATGAAGCCAGCCGTTACGCCGTAATTGAAGCCGGTGTCACCCAAGCTGCTTTGAGAGCCTACCTTGAGAAGAATCATCCCCAACTTCAGCACTCAACCCCCGAGTCACCCCCTACAGCCACTGTAGCTGGCAATATACTGATTCACGGACACGGTCATCTCACGCCGAGATATGGCGTTAACTCACAGATGGTCAACGGCATGGAAGTAGTTTTACCTACCGGTGAGGTATGCAAACTGGGCTCTGGTTCGGTAAGTCCCAAATGGTTTAGCCGGGACCCCCTCCCTGACCTTATGGGTCTTTTTCTGGGATGGCTGGGAACGACCGGCATCGTCACCAAGCTATCAATTCAGCTTTTCCCCAAGCCCGCCTTCAGGGACCTCCTGCTGTTCGTTTCCGATAGCGCCGAACTGATTCCGCAGATTATATCCGAACTCAGCCAGATTAACCTGCTGGAGAACTGTTTTATTATCAGCCAGGAGAAGCCCAGGTGGGCGCAGCGCATATATTACATTATCGTCGTTTCCGGGGAATCGGAGGCGGAGTTCGAAACCAAAAAGGAACTGCACGAACGGATTTTCCAAAAACACCAGGATAATGTGTCGCCGGTAAACGAGGAACCGGCGCTTACCCCGCTGCGGGAGAGATTTCTCGGTGTGCCTCCGTTTGCAGCCACTGCCGCTGATTTCAGGAAAGGCGGTGGCTTTGAATACACTGGAGCCATACTGCCGATAGAGGTAACACCCCAGGCCTGGCAGAGCGGGATTGAAATTGCCCACAAACACGACCTGCTGTACCAACTCGGAATACAGCTTCTGCCCAATGGCCATAGCGTTATGCTGGCTTACTCCTACCCCTTTAACCGCGCCGATGAAGGGGAGGCTGAAAGAGCCAGGAGCGCCCTGGATGAAACCAATCGGCTAACCCTAGAGCTGGGCGGGGTGGTCTGGAAGCCGGAACTCCCGGCACAGAAACTAATTCTGGAAAAGATGGACGCCAACACGCGTCAATTGATAGACAGAATAAAGAAAACACTGGATCCGAACAATATCCTGAACCCGGGAAACTGGGAGGTGAGCTAAATTTCTCTACAAGATTATAAAGACGTAATCTATAGATGCTTTGGCTGCGGATACTGCCAGCTAACTCTAGATTATTCGGAGTTTAACTGCCCCATTTACAATAGATTTCGCCTGAAAAGCTATTCACCGGGCGGCCTAATGTGGCTTATAAGAGCCTGGATGGGGGAAGAAATCGGCTGGTCTGAATCACTGGGGAAAATACTGTATTCCTGCACAACCTGCAATAATTGCGTCCAGAGCTGCAAGTTCCCCTTTAGCAGTAATATTGTCAATACAATAATAGCGGCCAGAGAAGAGGTGGTGGCCAACGGGCTGGTTATGCCAAAGGTAGCCCGTTTTTTCCATAATATTGAAGCCTATGGCAATCCCTACCGGGAACTTAGAGAAAACCGGGGTAGATGGGCTGAAGGCGTGGGGATAGAGCCTTACACCGGCCAGGAATTCCTCTATTATGTTGGCTGTGTCGGTTCTTTTGATGAGAATGGACAAAGAGCCGCCAGAGCGCTCGGCGAACTATTGCTTAAAGCCGGCATTTCTTTCGGCATCCTTGGTTCTGCCGAAGAGTGCGATGGCAATGAAACCCGCTTACTCGGCGAGAGCCGCATTTTCCAGATGCTAAGAGACAAGAACACCGAGCTTTTCCAGAAAGCCGGGGTGAAGAAGATTATAACGCTTTCCCCTCATTCCTATAATGTCTTCCGAAATGAATACCCCGCTGGATTTGAAGTATTCCACTACACCAGGATACTTCGTGACCTTATTGAAGAGGGAAGACTAAAGCCAACTTCAAAGCTCAACACGAGAGTGACTTATCATGACCCCTGCTTTCTGGGCAGACACGCTGGTGAATATGAAGCGCCGCGGGAGATCCTAAAGGCAATCCCGGGGGTTGAACTGATAGAAATGGAAAGGAACCGTGAGAATTCCTTCTGCTGTGGTGGAGGTAGCGGCAATTTCTACACCGATTTCTTTGGTGGTGGCGAAAATAGCCCATCAAGAATTAGAGTGAGAGAAGCCTATAAGACCGGCGCTAACATCTTAGCGGTAGCCTGCCCTACCTGTGCCGTAATGCTCAGTGAAGCGATAAAAGACGAGGGAATAGAAGAAAAGCTAGTCGTTAAAGACATTTCAGAGATTGTAAAAGAGTCCGCCTTTCCGCGCAATTCCAAGTGACCGGGACTAACTTAGCCTCCCTCCACCAGCAATTTCCTCAACTCAATCACCATCTCCGGCACGTCAATCTTCATCGGGCATCTTACCTTGCACCGCCCGCAGGTAAGGCAGGTATAGGCCAGTGCCGCTGCTTTTTCCCTATCGCCGGTTATCATAGCCGCCCATATGGCGCCGATGCCAGCAAAGTACTTGTCGCCAAAATGACCGGCCGTTACCCCAAATACGGGACACTCATAGAGGCAGCCGCCGCACCTCAGGCAGTAGAGTACCTGACGCAGCTCCGGATGCCGGGCTAACTCAGTCCTGCCCCCGTCCAGAAAGATAACATGGAACTCTCTCGGTCCGTGGGCGCCGTAGGTTATCACCTTCTCGATATCGCCGGTGCTGCTCGGCCCGGAGATGACACTGATATACTGAGGGATAGTATAGTTGGCATATCGCCAGGTAACCTCAGACACCTTCCAGGCCTCATTCAGGGTGGGCACCAGTTTCTCCATACCAACCAGGGCAATGTGAACCGGCGGCGCGCTGGTGGTCAGGCGAATATTACCCTCATTTTCGATAAGAAACAGCGAGCCGGTCTCAGCAGCAACCACATTAGCGCCGCTAATACCGATGTCCGCCTTAAAGAACTTCTCCCTGAGCAATTTCCGGGCGGTGGCTACCAGCACCTCGATATCCGCCGGCAGTTCCTCACCGGTAATCGCAGACAGAAGCCGGGCGACATCTTCCTTGGGCACGTGAACCGCCGGCGCCAGGATGTGCATCGGCTTTGAACCCAGCTTCTGCACAATAAACTCCCCCAGGTCGGTTTCGTAGACCTCGTTACCCTTCTCCTCCAGGTGCTCCCGCAACCCTATCTCCTCAGAGGTCATGCTCTTAGCTTTGACAACGAGTTTGCCGCTGCCCACCAGCCCCCCAATAATATTCAGGGCGTCTTCGGCGGTCTTGGCGATATAGGCTTTACCGTGGTTGTCTTCTATGACCTGGCACGCTTGCTCCGCTAGCTGGTCCATCTTACCGATGGCTTTTTCCTTTATCTCCCTGACCTCTTCCGCCAACCTGACGGTCTGGGGAAATTCTTTAAGGGCTTTATCAACATTAGCCCGATATCGCTTGATGGCTCGTGATAGCGCCAGCCTTATCCTCTCGTTATGGGCGGCGTCCATTATTTCTTTCTTGTACTCGCCAAAGGCAGACATTCTCTTCACACTCCCATAGCCATAGCCACTACCTGTGCCAGGTCGAGGACTTCCACGTCCTTAGCTTTCAGCACTTTAAGCCCCTCTTCCAGCTGCATAATACAGCCGGGGCAGTGGGTAACGATAATCTGAGCGCCGGTTTCAACCAATTCCTTAGCCCGGTTTACCGCCAGAATCTGGCTCAGCTCCGGAAAAACCACCTCAAAGCCGCCCCCGCCCCCACAGCAGGTAGACCACTCCCCATAAGTCCGGTCGGGCTCCACCAACTCAATACCGCGGATAGACTTGAGTATCCGGCGCGGCTCCTCGATAAGCCCCAGGTAGCGGGAAAGCTGGCAGGGGTCGTGATAAACCACCTTGACCTCACGGGGGAAGCGCAACTGGCGGGACTTAATCCCCTCCAACACCACCTGCAAGAAATGCGTCACTTCCAGGTCATACCCCGGGACATGTTTGGGAATCAACTCAGCCAGGGTATAGGTGCAGGAAGGCACAATACCAATAATCCTTTTCACGCCGCGGGATTTTAGATTTTCGTATAGATTCCGGGCATTCCGGACAAAATCTTTTTCCAGCCCGATATAGTGTAAGAGCCCTCCACAGCACGGCTCATCCTCAGCCAGATAGCCGAACTCAACCCCCAGGTTTTCCAGAACTCTGACCGCGTCCCTCAAGGGTTGGGCGGAGGAGTCGTTATTCTTTGCCGCCAGCCGGCGGTACAGCTGCGCCGGGTCAATGCCCAGCTTTTTCTGAAAGCCGGCCAGACCCATGGGCAGTTCGGCGCCGATGGGGCTTTTATCCAGCTTCCTTATTAAAGACATCAGAGACTGCAGGCTGGCGTTATACTGATAACCGCAACCGGCGAAGAATATGGTCTCGGCTGCTTTGGGCAGGTTGAGTTCTTTAGCCCACCTGGCCCCGGTTTCCCTGGGAGCACCCAGCAGGTTCTGCTTGGAGATGATGTTATCGGCTACATAAGCCAAGCCGGGGGGAATCAAATCTTTGCTCTTTTTGTTCATCTAATATACCAAACGGCTTAAAGCCAAATAAATGTTAATCCGGGAGTCATATGTTGGAATCAAGGCCGTTAAGAGTGATTCAGGTGCCTTTGAACCAGCTCCACCACCTCTGACGGGTACATGGCAACATCCACGCCCACCTCCCTGAGAGCGGCCATTTTACTCTGGGGTATTCCCATGCCATGCTCGCCTTGAATGATGGCGCCGGCATGCCCCATCCTCTTGCCTTCAGGGGCGTTGTGGCCGGCAATATAGGTCACCACCGGTTTGGTCATCCAGCGGTCGATAAACTGAGCCGCATTCTCTTCCTGGACACCCCCCACCTCACCGACAATCACCACCAGGTCAGTGCCAGGGTCTTTCTCAAAGAGCCTCAGCAGCTCAGGTATGCTGGTAAATACCACCGAGTCAGCCCCCATACCGACCACGGTACTCTGGCCGAGGCCAGCGGTGGTAAGGTTGATGCTTATCTCATAAGACAGGGTGCCGCTCCGGGAAATCACGCCGACGCGGCCGGGAGTAAACATATTGCCCGGCATTATCCCCATCTTGGCTTCACCGACGGTAATAATCCCGGGAGTGGTGGGGCCGATAAGCCGCACCTCGCGCTCGCTGGCATACTCCCTGATTTCCATAGCATCATGAACCGGTATGTGCTCGGTAATGACCACAATCATGCTGACGCCGGCGTCAATGCTCTGCAGGGCGGCTTCCCTGAATGCCCCCGGGGGAACAAAGAAGACCGAGGCCTCGGCGCCCCGCTCAGCGACGGCCTCGGCGACAGTGTCATAAACCGGCACACCCTCTACCTCCTGACCGCCTTTACCGGGGGTAACGCCGGCAACTATTTTTGTGCCATACTCCAGCATCCACTTGGTCTGGACTCGCCCTATCCGGCCGGTAATACCCTGCACCAGAACCTTGGTCTCCCCATTAAGCAGGATACTCACTTACCACCCCCCAGCAGGTGGGCAAGCTGCTCCACACCCTTCTCCGTGGATACGTCATTAACCACATGGACGCCATTATTCCGGAAAATCTCCCAGGTCTCCTCCTGGTGATTACCCAGGGCTTTGGCCACCACCGGTATGGTGACCTGGTGCTCCTTCATATAATTAACAACCCCCTTGGCCCCCTCGTGGATGGGGTTGATTCCACCGTAGACATTGATAAAGACCGCCCTTATCCCTTCCTTTTGCAAAACCAGGTCCATAACATTGTACATAAGCTCAGCGGTAATAGCGCCTCCCGTTTCCAGGAAGTTAGCCGGGCGCATCTGGCGGCTGATAATGTCCATACTGGCCATTCCCAGACCAGCGCCACTGGCGATGATAGCTATATCCCCTTCAAGCTCAACATAGGTAACCCCAATCTCACGTCCTTTACGCTCCAGGACGTTAGGAATTCGGCTATCCAGACTTAAATTAAGCTCAGGGTGGCGGTAGAGACTATCGTCGTCAATCTCTATCTTGGCATCCAGCGCTATGTAATCCCCCTTTGAGGTTCGCACCAGAGGGTTGATTTCGGCAATCAAAGCATCATAATTACGGAAAACGCCGTACAGCGCGCTGAGCATGTTAGCCACCCGGCTCACATCGGCGCCACCCAGCCCCACCCCCCGGCACATCCGCCTCGCCTCGGAGGGAAGGAGCCCCTTGATAATGGAAACGTATCTGGAAGCCACCGTCTCAGGGCGTTCCATAGCTATCCGGTTAACCGAAACACCACCCACCGCGCTCAAGATAGCAACAGGGGTGCCGTGATATTCATCTATGGTTACCGCCAGATAGAACTCACGGACGCTATCCACCTTCGGGGTAATCATCACCTGCTGTACCGGCCAGTCCCTGATGGACGAACCCAGTATGCTGCGGGCAGCCTCCTCCACCTGCTCCATAGAATGAGCAGTTTGTACTCCTCCCGCCAGCCACCGGCCCCCGGTCAGCACCTGAGCCTTTACCACCACCGGCAGCCCCAGTGTTTCTGCCTTCTCCCGAGCCTCCTCGGGAGTAGTTGCCAGAACATAATCAGGGACAGGTATACCCTCACGGCGCAGCAAATCGTTCCCTTCGAACTCGTAGAGCTTCATAACGGCACCGCCATATTACACAATTGTCGGGGCTTAAGTCAAACTGGCAAACCCAACTCTCCCTCGCCTAAAATTTTACAGCTGGTCTGGCTACATGCTACACTTAACGAGTCTAATTCAGGTTTAGAAGGACTCACATCAAGGAGGATACTAAAGAGTAATGGCACTTAAGACAGCTGAACAATACTATGAATCGCTAAAAGAGCTGCACCCCACCACCTATATTTTAGGGGAAAAGGTAGAAAAAGCTTACCAGCACCCGCTGATAAAGCACATGACCGCCGCGGTGGCCAAAACCTATGAAATGGAAAACGACCCGGAGGGCAAAAAATACCTGGTAACCAAATCCGACCTTACCGGCGATGATGTCAGCCGCTTCGTCGCCTTCTACAAAAGCCCGGATGACCTTCTGACCAAGGTCAGAATGCTTAAGTTCTTAACGCAGAGGATTGGTGGCTGCTTTATGCGATGCACCGGCATGGACGCCATAAATGCCATCGGCATAGAGGCCTATAACTGCGACCAAAAACACAACACGGAGTACTGGCCCCGGCTGCAGGAGTTCGTTAAGTTCGTCCAGAAGGACGACCTTGTGGTCTTCAGCGGGGTCACCGATGTCAAAGGGGACAGGTCGCTAAGACCTTCGGAGCAAAAAGACCCCGATATGTACCTGCACGTGGTCGACCGGAACAAGGATGGTATCACGGTCAGGGGCGCTAAAATACACCAGACCGGCTCTATGTGCGCACACTGGGGGCTGATTGTGCCCACCAGGGAAATGCGCGAGGCGGATAAGGACTATGCCGTCTGCTTTGCCGTTCCCAATGACGCCGAAGGCTTAATCCACGTCTACGGACGGGGCACACTGGAAGCCCAACCCCTCCAGGGCTGTGACCTGGGCAACGCCGAATTCAGCAAGTTCTCACCCATGATCCTCTTTAACGATGTCTTCGTGCCCTGGGAGTACGTGTTCCTGTGCGGGGAATACGAATACGCCGGTAATATGGTACGGAACTTCGGCAACTACCACCGCCACTCCCACGGCGGCTGTAAGTGCGGTGTCGGTGACGTGCTCGTCGGTGCGGCTGCCACCGCCGCCGACTACAACGGCCTGCCCAAGATATCGCACATAAGGAACAAGCTAGCCGAGATGCTAAAAGTAACCGAGGCAATCTACGGCTGCTCCATAGCCGCCTCGGTGGAATCTACCGAGACCCCTTCCAGCATCTACACTGTAGACCCGGTGCTATCCAATACCTCCAAGCTATATGAAGGCAAGGAGCTGCACGAAGTAATCCGTCTGATGATAGAGATTGCCGGCGGTATGACCACCGACCTGCCCTCGGATAAGGACTTCGCCAACCCGGAAATCGGCCCCCTGCTGACCAAGTACCTCAAGGGCGTTGACGGCGTATCTACAGAGAACCGGGTGAAAATATTCAGGCTAATCGAGAAACTGGCTTTTGAAAGCAGAGACATCGTCTCCAACATTCACGGCGCCGGCTCACCGGAAACCCACCGGATGACCATCCTGCGCAACGCCGATATTGAGTCAAAGAAGAAGCTGGCCAAGAATCTGGCGGGCATCAAAGAAGAGCCAAATTAGCCCCTGTTCTAAGCCACTTCATAATTAAAAATAAGGCTCTTTCTCAAGCTGGCTTCTTTAGCTTACCCGACCCAAATGTATTATCTTTGCCATATAACGACCTAAGCCCAGTTCTTCAAATCATAATAACCCCGGGCAACACGGTAGCGGCAGATTTGCTGTCCCCCCAGCCAGAGCTGGGTTACCTTGGCATCCCTCAGGCACTTCTCATAAGGGAAGTCCTCTGAAATCGCCATCGAGCCTAATAGTTCGGCACCTTTGTTGACTATCTCTACCGCCATGTCTCCGGCAAAAACCCTGGTGGCCGCCGCCTTGGATATGAACGTCGGTGACCACGGCGGACCATATATGTCAAGATGATCCATCATACAGCTAAGGTTGTAAATGCTCGCCCGCATCATATCCAGGCCAACCGCCATATCGGCAATAACGCCGGCTACCATGCTGTGCTGCCTTACCGGCTTAAACCCACCCGTGCGAGTTCCGGTATACTCCAGCACAATCTCAAAAGCACGCTCGGCAATGCCCAGGGCCATTGTTGACGAATGCCACCCCGTCCCCGACTCCAGAAAATGGTAAATATTAGCATCCATACCGGGACCGGCAAGCCTATACTCCTTGGGCACCCGGACATTGTCATAATAGACAGCGCTGTTTATTGATGTCTTGAACAACATCTTGTTTTCCGGCTTGCCAAAGGTCAGCCCCGGGGTATCCCTGGGGACATAAATTACGGCAACACCTTCATCTCCCGCTTTAGGGTCTGTGGTACAGACGGTCAAATAACATTCGGCAATTCCCCCGTGAGTCGGCCAGGCCTTGCTCCCGTTTATGACATATTCATCGCCTTCAAGCCTGGCCGTGGTCTTAATGCCGGCACCCGCCAGCAAAGGGTTCTCGGAATCAGCGCCTCCAGCTTCATCGGTCATGGAAAGGCAGGCATAGGTCAGCTTGCCGCTGCAAAAACTGGGAACGAACCTTTCCATAACCGCTTTATTTTTGACCACTATGGCCGGTTTAAGAATAATGCCCCAGTTGATACCTACCGACAGGCTTATGCCCCCGTCACCTTTGGCCAACTCCTCACAGATAATGCCCAGGGCGGTATTGGTGCCATCTCCCCCGCCGTACTCGGCGGGGTACCCCATCGCCTGAATCCCCATGTCAACCAGCTTTTGATGGACTTCCTCAACCAGACTATAGTCCGCTTCCAGTTTCTTGGCATTGGGAATAATCTCTTTCTTGGTAAACTCTCTTACCGTCTCCCGTATCTGGCGGTCCTCATCAGTTAATAGATGCTCTAAATTCATGGGGGCTCCTTTCATCCACTAAGAGCAAGAGAATGGGACAGCTAGCTTTAATCACTTTCCCTGTGATAGAGTTCAATACCCCCCAGTATATAAAAATCACCCACCCATTTGGAGAACCATTGGGGGAAAAATTCCTCCTTAAAGGATTTGGTATCCTTGGCCTTTTCAAGTTCCTCCTGGCTGGTGGAATCCAAGATGCCAATGTAATTAAAGGGAGGCTTGATTGGATTTGGGGGGCTGCCTTTCTGGCCGTCCCCCTGCACTCCCCCCATCATTTTGAGGAGGGTAAAGCTTTTGGAACCGGGCAGGCCAACCAGCAAGGGGCCTTTATAGTCCTCACACCACTTTACATAGTCCTCCTCCTTGACATCGCCCCTGAGGTTGTAGAGAATGATTTCCTTGGCCATTTTGAGACTCCTTTCTTATATTTCGCCTTAGCCGGGGAATTCCCAACCGACCCGATATTACTACAAACACCCCGGTTTGGCAATAAGGCAGAATTGATTTATCCCCAGCCTACATGCTAATATTGAATGTCAAATAATACAGGCCACAGAGGAGAAAAATGAAACAGCTACGCGTCCCGGGACCTACCCCCTGCCCCGAGGAAGTACTGCAGGCAATGGGCTGGCAGATGATAAATCACCGCGGGCCGGAGTTCGCCCAGACACTCAATAACGTAACTGACAAACTAAAGCAGCTATTCCAGACCAAGAATGATGTTTTTCTGCTCTCCGGTTCCGGCACCGGGGGCCTGGAGGCAGCGGCGGTTAACACCATGTCCCCCGGGGATAAGGTGCTTTCGGTATCCATAGGCGTCTTTGGCGACCGCTTCGCCGCTATTTCCAAAGAATTCGGCGCCGAGATAATACCTCTAAACTTTGAATGGGGCAAAGCCGCCGACCCCGACGCCATACGCAAGGCGCTTAAAAGCGACCCGGCGATAAAAACGGTGCTGGTCACCCACAATGAAACCTCCACCGGCGTCACCAACGACCTGGCTTCTATCAGCTCGGTAGTCAAGGAAGCCGGTAGACTGCTGGTGGTTGATGCCATCAGTAGCCTGGGTTCCATCGACCTGCCGGTAGATAAGTGGCACTGCGATATTACCGTCACCGGTTCCCAGAAAGGGTGGATGGTTCCCCCGGGGCTGGCTATGGTAAGTGTCAGCCAGGAGGGGTGGCAGGCAAACCAGAAAGCCAAGATGCCCCGCTTCTACTGGGATTTTGCCAAGGCCAAGAGCTACCTAGAAAAGGGGCAAACACCCTGGACGCCGGTCGTCTCGGTATTTTTCGCCCTGGAGGTAGCGCTGGATATGATACTTAAAGAGGGTATGGCTAATGTCTTCGCCCGCCACGCCCGGATGGGCAAAACCGCCCGCGAGGGCGTAAAAGCGTTGGGATTGTCCCCCTTTGCTGAAGAAAGCCACGCCTCCAACACCGTTACCTCCATCGCCGCCTCAAACGGGCTAGACACCAAGAAGATGCTCAGGATTCTGCGTGAAGAGCACGGCGTGGTACTCGCCGGCGGGCAGCAGAAACTTGACGGGCAGATATTCCGCATCGGTCACCTAGGCTGGGCAACCGAGGATGACATTAAAGAGGTAATATCAGCCATAAAGAAAGTGCTGCCCCAGGCGGGTTTCAAGGAGTAACTAAACATGAAAGTCCTAATCGCCGACCCCGTCTCCGAAAAAGGAATAGATATCCTGCACCAGCACGCCAAGGTGGATGTTAAAACCGGGCTAAAGCCCGAAGAACTGATATCCATAATTGGCGACTACGAAGCATTAATAGTGCGCAGCCAGACCAAGGTCACCGCCGAAGTGATAGCCGCCGGCAAAAAGCTGCAGGTTATTGGCCGGGCCGGCGTCGGCGTGGACAATGTTGATATCGAAGAAGCCACCCGGCGGGGTATCGTGGTAGTCAACGCCCCCACCGGCAACACCATATCCGCCGCCGAACACACCATCGCCCTCCTCCTCGCTTTAGCCCGCCACATCCCCCAGGCAAACGCCTCGCTCAAATCCGGCGCCTGGAAACGCAGCCAGTTCATGGGCACCGAGGTGAGAAACAAGACGCTGGGCATTCTCGGTCTGGGCAATGTCGGCTCGGAGGTAGCCCGGCGCGCCCGCGGCCTGGAAATGAAGCTAATCGCCAACGACCCTTTTATCTCAGAGGAGCACGCCCAGAACCTGCAGGTAGAGCTGGTGCCGATGAAACAGCTCTTCAAAGAAGCCGACTTCATCACCCTGCACGCTCCGCTAACCACTAAAACCAAGGGAATGCTCGGCGAAAAAGAGCTGGCCCTGGTCAAGCCATCGGTCAGAATAATCAACTGCGCCCGCGGCGCCCTCATCGACGAAGAGGCACTGGCCAAGGCGGTAAAAGAAGGGCGGGTAGCCGGCGCCGCCATTGACGTCTTCCCCACCGAACCCACCACGGAAAGCGTCCTTTTCGAAAGCGATAATATCATTGTTACCCCCCACCTGGGCGCCTCCACCACCGAGGCTCAGGTCTTTGCCGCCCGTGACGTCGCCGAGCAGATTGTCGATATCTTTAAGGGACACCCGGCAAAATCCGCGGTTAACGCCCCCTTCATCCCGGCAGAGATGATGTCGGCGCTGGCGCCCTTTATCAACGTAGCCGCCACCGTGGGCCGGCTGGTCAGCCAGCTGGTCGAGGGGCAGGTGAGCGCTATCCAGATTAAATATAACGGCGAGATTGCCGAATACGATACCAAGGCTCTCAAAGCCGCCGCCCTGGGCGGACTGCTGGAGCAGGTAAGCGAGGAGCGGGTCAACCTGGTTAACGCCGATATCGTGGCTAAAAAACGCGGTCTGACAGTGGTGGAGCAGGAAGAGGCGGAGAGTGAAAACTACGCCAGCCTGGTTACGGTAGAAGCCACCACCAGCGCCGGGGTCACCACCGTCGCCGGCACGGTAATGCGCGGGGAGGCCCACATCGTCCGGATTGATAATTACTGGATTGATATTGTGCCCACCGGCGGCTACTTCCTGTTCTGCGACCACCTCGACCGCCCCGGCCTAATCGGCGCCGCCGGCAAGATAACCGGGGAAGCCGATATAAACATCAGCTTCATGCACTTAAGCCGCCTCAAGCCCCGCGGACAGGCATTGATGATACTGGCCCTGGACGAAGACTTGACCGAAAAACAGCGCCAGCAGATACTGGCCCTAGATGACGTCTACTCCGCCAAAGTGGTAAAGCTGTAAGCAGTCACCCGGGGCAGGTCTTTAGAGCCACCGTTTTCTCTTGAAATAGACTATCATGGTGGCGCCGACAGCTGCCATTACCAGTAAAGCGGCAAAGTATCCCCAATGCCACCCAAGCTCCGGCATAAAGCTGAAATTCATGCCGTAAACGCCGGCAACAAAGGTGAGAGGTATAAATATAGCGGCAAAGATGGTCAGCACCTTCATTACTTCGTTCATCTTGTTGCTGATGATAGAAAGATAAACATCAAGCATACCGGAAAGCATATCCCGGTAACTCTCTACGGTATCAATTATCTGGATAGTGTGGTCATAAACGTCCCGCAGGTATATGCCCGTGGACTCGTGAATAAGCGGCGATTCACCCCTATCCAGTGAATTGACCACCTCCCGCAGCGGCCAGATAGACTTACGCAGGAATATCATCTCCTTCTTGAAGGCACGGATAGTCTGTAATGTGGCTATATCCGGGTCTGTGGCCAGCTCCTGCTCGGTATCCTCTATCTTTTCCCCCAGCTGCTCCAGAATCACGAAATAGTTGTCAACGATGCTATCAAGCAAAGTGTAGGCAAGATAATCGGCACCCACCTTCCTCACCCGCCCCTTGCCCTTTCTGATTCTCTCTCTTAGAGGCTCGAAAATATCGCCCGCACGCTCCTGAAAGGAAATAACAAAATTTTCGCCAAATATCAGGCTGACCTGCTCCGCCTCTAACTCACCCTTCTCCTTATTATAGTAAAGCATCTTTAAAACAATAAATATGTGGTCACCAAAGTCCTCCAATTTGGGGCGTTGTACAGTATGAACAATATCCTCCAGTATAAGAGGGTGAATACCGAACTGTTTGCCTATTTTTTCCACCAACTCAACGTCATGGAGCCCGTCCATGTTTATCCAGCTGATAGTAGGCTTGTCCTTAAAGGGAAAACACTCTTCAACCGTTTCTACTTCCTTCTCTTCAAGCTGCGTTTCATCGTAGTCGATGATTCTAATCCTTACCTTTTCAATCTTTTTCTCCCCTAGATAGACAAGGGTCCCGGGAACAAGCCCCACCTTTTGCTTTGCCCTCCTCGCAACCAGTCTAGGCATTACCGTTCACCTCCTCCGCTTAGCATTTTGGATGTCTCTTCGTTACCAAAACTCGCTTTAAGGAAACCGGCAATCTTCCGGATGATAATAGGATACCACAGCCAGATGGTAGCGTGGGTTGCCGGGAGCCACATTATATCCGGCTGGCCGCATGCCCTCCAGAAGTCGAGGGCGGCGTCGGCGGAAACAGCCTCATCCCAGCGGGCGTTAATCATCAATAACGGGCGCTGCCGCAGGTTATAGGCATAGGTCATCGGGTCAATCAGGAAATTCTCCCGGGCGGGGGTAACATATTCAACCCCTTTTTCAGCCACTTCGGCAAGGTACTGCATATAAGACTGCTGAAGGCGCTGGTACTCCGCCTCGGTGCGTCGATAATCCTTGATGATAGCACCGAGCTGACTCATACGGCTAATCTTTTCACTGTTACCAGCAGATACAATAAACACGCCGGCGCCAATACGTTCGTCCACACCCATAGCTATGGCCGAGATAAAGCCGCCAAAGCTTATCCCCAGCAACGCTATCTTCTCACCGTCTATTTCTTCCCGCCTACCCGCCCAGTCAACCACCTGGCGCACCTCAATCACCGAAGTCTGGTATATCTGGAACCACTCATCGGGGGTAAAGACAGGATACTGCTGCTTCATGTGTTCCGGCAGACGGCTTGAGTGCACCATGAGGTATAGAATCAAGCAGGCGGTGCCGTTACTGGCTAGAGACTTAGCCAGGAGCTTGCAGGGAATTACGCTATGGTCGCCCATCCCGTGAAGTAAGATAACCAGCGGCGCACGGGCTGCCCCCTGCGGCTGGAAGTACTCGCCCCTGACCAGGCTTCTCCCCCAGTGGCTGTTGTGGAAAGCCGAAGGAAAGTCAAACCGGTGCCATGCCCACTTCCCGGTCGTTTTCTTTAAACGCAGGTTAAAGGGCTGTTCACCGCTCTGATAACTATACAGCTCCAACTTTTAACCTTTTTATGTCAACTGTTGTCAGGGTTAAACCGGGCCAGGTAGCCCTTAACAAAGTCCACAGCACCCAACGGTGTGGGGTCAGTTTCGTTTAACATCGCCAGATATACGCTGACGTAATCCCCCAAGAGCACCAGGCTCATCAACTGCGCCAGAGCCGTTTCCCCCACCGCCTCCACCACCTCATAGCTGATTTTCGATTTAGCCAGCAACTTAGCCGTAGCCTCATAGTGAAGTTGGCTCCGGGGACTAAACAGGGCGGAATGTAGCAAAACCACAAATACCCTGTCCCTTACTTCAGGGGGAAAATCATAGCCCACCACGGCATTATGATTTAGCTCGGGGAAAAGCTCAAAGAAAGCCCAGGCCTTGCTGTTCTCGTTGAACTGGTTTTTCCAGCGCCGGGCCACTTCCGATAGCACCTCCCCACCATAGATTACCACCAGATGCCCCCATAGCCTGGCCGCCAGCCGCTTGGCCGGGTTGGAAGCAAGGGGGGCGGTCTCCACCAGTTCCCCGGCAAACTTATTCAAAATATCTAGCGCCCGCTTTAAATCGGCTGACTTATCACCGAGCAGACCCAGCTTCTGAAAGATGCCCACCAGAGGGACAAAACTGTGGGGAAAGGCGGCGCGGGGAGGCGCCCGGTAATCTATGCTAAAAACGGGGATGCCCTCTTTTTCCGCCAGCTGTCGGAGCTTGCCGCCGGCAGTGATTGCCAGCTTTTTAGCCGGGGTTTTGAGTGATGCGGTAAAGGCAGATAAAGTCTCCTCGGTGTTCCCCGAATAACTTGAGGCAATGACCAGGGTATCTCCATTAACAAACGGGGGCAGCCCGTAGTCCCTGTGCACCCAGACCGGCGCCTTGCTTTCCGCCAGAGCCAGGCGGCGCACCATGTCACCACCAATAGCCGAACCACCCATCCCCAGGATAACAACCTTATCCACCCGGCTGTATTCCGGGGGCAGGTCAAACTTCAGGACCTTTTCCCAGGCTAACCGGCACTGCTCGGGGAACTGGTGCAGGTGGCTCAGCATCCCCGCGGCATCAAGCTTTCGGTAAATCAAAAGGTCATCCAAATCGACCATGACTAACCCACCGTCTCTGGAATCATAAGCGCCCTATTATAGCATCCAGAACCGACAAGCTCAATTGAAGACGGCAAAGCCAAAGGCAATCTTTACAAAGCTGATTATGGAGGCTAAAATAGGTATGTTTATCGGGCGGTTAGCTCAGTGGTTAGAGCGCTTGCTTCACACGCAAGAGGTGGTGGCTCAAAGCTAGGGTCTTCTGATTTAGCTACGAAATTTGGGTGACGAAGCAAGAGGTCTTTTTCATTACCTAGCTTATTGTGTATTACCGGATGTCGTAGAGTGTTGGCGCCTATTAGTTCCTCTACTTTCATTCTTTTCCTCGCCGGTGGTTGACTTATTCTTTTCATCGGTTAACCTCCTTAAGAATATTTCCCAGTTCCTCTTCCGTCGGTGGTCTAGTGCCAAGGTAAGACAGCGAATTATCCGTTACCTTGGGCTCTAACCTAATCCCACATTCCGATGTTATGTGCAACCCGCGTCGTGGCTAAGCTGGTCAACTTAATAGATTTAATAAGTGAAGCCCTATGCAAACTCATCTTTAGAAAGGGCTATGAGTATAATCGCTGGTATGCCCAATGGAAGTACCGACAAAGTACCTGCAATTGAACCAGCAAGGGACCATCCCCACTTCTTTCTTCGCATGGAAAGAACCCCACCTATCAAAGCGAATACTCCGATAATAATTGATAGAATGGGTACTCCAAAGATAATGCTTGGTACAAAAGGAGGTATATCCCCCTTACCAAGTCCGCTTACATCGCTAAAACCAATAGCATAATTGACGGCCCCTAATGAAGCAAGAGTTCCAGAGATTATTGTGAGGATTCCTCCAATTTTGGGTTTCTTCGTTTTTTGCATATTGACCCTTTCTTGGAAACAATATAAAGCCTACCACGTTAGCATGCTGTGTATCAACAGAGCAAGCTTTAGTTACTTCGACTATACGCGAGATTGCGAGAGAGTCTGGTGCCGATGAGGATAGAGCTAAACCTCCAATAAACAATATGTCAGGAAGCCCAAGACGATAAATAGAATAAAGGGCAATCTGAAAAAGGGAAGGGAGCCCCCAAAGGGGCTCCCTGAGGCTAACTATTCCGGCCAAGGCAGCAGAAGCCCAGCTTATTGTCTTTATTCCTCGAACCAGCACGTACCCGAATAAGTGCCGGTTGCTCCATTCTTATCAAATTTTGACTCTGAATGTGAGGTACCGCGCAGGTTAGCCAGACCGCCCGTGCCGCTGATGATTGTGTTCTCACTTATGGACACACCGGTGTCTCCAATTTCACCTTATGACTTTTCATTATGTGCTAATTTATTTGCGACCTTGGGGCGTGGATTCGAACCAGCGACCTTTGGGTTATGAGCTCGACCAGTTTCAACCGCTAATGCCCCTATTGAACAAGATGAAGGTTTAGTATCTAGCATAGATGAACCGGCTGGTTGATCAGAGGGCCGTGCTTTAGCTGGTTACCTCTACTATTAAAGTTGTCCCCTTGCCCGGGGTTGACTTCACTTTAAGGGTTCCGCTTAGCAGCCGCGCCCGCTCCATCATTCCGGCCAGACCCAGTTTACCGATACGGGGCAGGTCGTCAACTCCTCCCCGCAGTTCAAACCCCCTGCCGTTATCGCTGACGGTCACCTTGACTTCATCTCCGTCGAACTTCATTAACACCTGCGCCTCGGAAGCGTGGGCATGCCGCCTGATATTGTTGAGCGCTTCCTGAACTATACGGAAGAGCAGCAGTTCAACTTCGGGCGAAAAACGCCTTTCCCCACCGACTATCTTCAGTTCGGTATCTATGCCGTCGGACTCCTGCAAGCCCTTGACCAGCGACCGCACCGCCGGGATTAAGCCTAGGTCATCCAGCAGGGACGGGCGCAGGTCCTGAACGAAGCGCTGCATGCTCTGTAACCCGCGATTGAGCTGGGTTTGCAGGTCTTTAAGAAATAAAACCTCGTTGGGGGTAAAGCCATGCTTTTTCCTGATAAAGTTATCCAGTTGCCGCAAAAGAGACCCCAGCACCTGTGCCGTATCGTCATGAAGCTCCCGGGCGATACGTTTCCGCTCTTCTTCCTGAGCCTTGGTTATCTGCTGTAGGTGGTAGCGTAGATTCTCCTCGGCGCGCTTCCGTTCGGTGGCGTCTTCCAGGGTTTCGATGGCGCCGATTATTTCCCCCTTGCTGTTTTTTATGGGGCTTGCCGTGAAGTGGAGCCACCTTCCGTTCCTGCCGAGGTCGAGGAAGAAGTCTTCGGCTTCATAGGCGCCTTCAATCAGCGGGGATTTCTTGCACATGCCTTGATAGTATGTTTCGATTTCGTTTTCCTGGGCTCCGTCCACCATTAAATCGGCCATGGTCGGCCTTTTTTCACTGTAAAACGCCCGCCACTGCTCATCGGTGCCGATTATCTTGTCCCTTTTTAAACCGGTAAGAGCCTCGATGGCTATGTTCCAGTAGATGACCCGGTGCTGATTATTGATGACAAACGAGGGAATAGAAGAGCCATCGATAATCTTGGCCAGCATTTCCAAACCTAATAGACTTTGTGGCATGGATATTACCCCGATATCAAAAAATGCAAAAGGAGGGTCAGGGCAGCTCTTCCAGGGTGAACCAGCCTTTTCTCAGGCCGAACAGCACGGCTTCGGTGCGGGAGCCGACCCCCAGTTTGTTGAAGATGGTCCTCAGGTGGCCCTCGACGGTGCGGTTGCTTAAGTGCAGTTTATCGGCTATGTCCTTATTGGTCATACCCCTGGCGGCCAGCTTGAGGATGTCTGCCTCGCGGTTGCTGAGGTGCTCGGACGGTTTTTCCAGACCCCGCATCTTGCCCGGCAGTTTAAAGTAGTTCATGACCTTGCGGGCGACAATGGGGTCGAGGACGGGCTCGCCCTTGTAGACCGCCCGGATGGCGCGGGTAAGCTCATCGCCGCTGACATTCTTTAGCAGGTAACCGGCGGCGCCCACTTTGAGCAGGGCAAAGACGTATTCGTCATCGTCGTAGGCGCTTAAGATAAGCACTGCCGTGCGGGGACTGATAAGCTTTATCTGCCGGGTGGCTTCGATGCCGTTGAGCTTGGGCATGGCGATGTCCATGATGATTATATCGGGTTTTAAATCGGTAGCCATCTGCACCGCTTCCTCGCCGTCGCTGGCTTCGCCTATAACCTTCACGCCTTTCTCATCTTCTATAAGACGGCGGATACCCTGCCGTGTTATCACATGGTCCTCAGCCAGAAGTACGTTAATACTGCTCATAATATTATCTCCCCTTATGTAATCATACCAAAGCGGGGCATACTTGTTCAAGCGGGGAGCCGAAAAACTGCGCCTTTTGCCCGTGTTTGGGTAACACCACTTGCGTAATAACACCTAGTACTATTGTTTTTGTAAGTGTTCTCGCCACTGGAATATACCTGTTGAATTAAGGCAATACCCCTTGATAAAACGGGCGTGATAACGGATGGAGACGGGCTTTAAAAGTATTAACATAAAATTAGCGGATGGTGAAGGAGGTTAGCTGATGGATCTTAACCTTGATTTTCCGAAAGTGAAGGCTATCGTAGAGAGCTCCACGGAGAAGGTTGACTCTCTCATCGATAGCTACGCTGGTAACAAGGAGCAGCTGATATCTCTACTGCAGGATATACAGGCTGAGTTTAATTACCTGCCCCAGGATGTGCTGGTTAAAGTCAGCCAGAAGCTGGATATCCCTTTAAGCCAGGTTTTTAGTGTAGTTACCTTTTTCCGGGCTTTTACCCTGCAGCCGCGGGGGCGCCACCTGGTGACCGTCTGTCTGGGCACTGCCTGCCACGTAAAGGGAGGGAGCCGGCTGGTGGAGAAGATGGAAAGGGATTACGGAATTAAGCCCGGCGGAACCACCGAGGATATGAGATTCAGTCTGGAGACAGTTAACTGCCTGGGTTGCTGTGCTCTGGGGCCGGTGGTGGTTGTCGACGGGAAATATGAAAGCAAGATAAACCCCGATAAGCTCGACCGCGTCTTGAGGGGATACAAATAAACTCTTGAGGGGGCATGACATGGTAGAGCAGGTACGAAAGTTATTAGAAAAAAGAGTGGAGAGCGTTGCCGAGTTAGAGAAGCTGCGGCAGTCAATACTTGATAAAAAAGACTCAAGCCGGATCTGCATATCGGTGTGCGGGGGCACTGCCTGCCGTGCCTCTGGATCTGAGGCAGTGGTCGAGGCTTTTGTTGATGAAATCGAGAGGCGGGAGCTCCAGGTGCAGGTGGAGATGAAAGAGACCGGCTGCCACGGTTTCTGCGAAAGAGGCCCCTTGGTGGTCATCGAACCCAAGAAAATTTTTTACCAGCAGGTTAAGCCGGAGGATGTTGCCGAGATTATCGCCGAGACCGTAATGGGTGGTAAGGTTATCGAGCGGTTGCTATATGTAGACCCGGCGAGTGGGGAGAAGATTACCTACGAATCCGATGTCCCGTTCTATAAGAGGCAGACACGGACTATTTTCGGCGCCAACGGGGAAATCGACCCGACCAATATTGAAGATTACATTGCCAGCGGCGGCTATTCCGCCCTTAGCAAGGTGCTTACCGGGATGAAACCCCAAGAGGTTGTTGACGAGATTAAGAAGTCGGGCTTAAGGGGGCGGGGTGGTGGCGGCTTTCCCACCGGTCGGAAGTGGCAGTCTTGCCTTGACGCCAAGGCTGATATTAAATATACAATCTGCAACGCCGATGAGGGTGACCCCGGCGCCTATCAGGATAGGAGCCTTCTCGAGGGTAACCCCCACAGTGTTCTGGAGGGGATGATTATCGGCGCCTTTACCATCGGCTCCCACCAGGGCTATATCTATGTCCGCAACGAGTATCCTTTAGCCGTAGAGCATGCCCGGATAGCTATTGAGCAGGCCACGGATTACGGGCTGCTGGGGGAGAACATACTGGGCTCCGGATTCGACCTAAAGGTGACCATAAATAAGGGGGGTGGTGCCTTTGTCTGCGGCGAGTCCAGCGCGTTGATGGCTTCCCTGGAGGGCAAGATAGGCGAGCCGAAGGCTAAATATGTTCATATGTCAGAGAAGGGGCTGTGGGATAGCCCCAGCCTGTTAAACAATGTCAAGACCTGGGCTAACATATCCCTGATAATCAACAAGGGGGCGGACTGGTTTTCTAAGATTGGCACCACCGGTAGTAAGGGAACGATGATATTCTCCCTGGTGGGGAACATAAATAACACCGGCCTGGTGGAAGTGCCCATGGGGATAACCTTAAGGGAGATGATTTTCGACATCGGGGGAGGTATCCCCAACGGAAAGAAGTTCAAGGCGGTGCAGACGGGTGGTCCTTCCGGAGGTTGTATCCCCGAGCAGTTTCTGGATACGCCGGTGGATTTTGACGAGCTTACCAAGCTCGGCTCGATGATGGGCTCCGGCGGTATGATAGTGATGGATGAGGACACCTGCATGGTTGATGTCGCCAAGTACTTTGTTGAGTTCCTGAAAGGGGAGTCCTGCGGTAAGTGCACCCCCTGCAGGGAGGGAATAAACCGGATGAGCGAAATCTTAAGCCGGATTACCCAGGGCAAGGGTAAGCGGGAAGACCTGGATACGCTGGAGGACCTGGCCGGAATCTTGAGCGCCGGTGCCCTCTGCGCGCTGGGTCAAACGGCGGCTAATCCCGTGATGAGCACCCTCCGTTATTTCCGGGATGAATATTTAGCCCATATTGAGCAGAAGAAGTGCCCGGCCGGTGTCTGCCGGGAGTTAATCCGGTATTCTATTGACCCTGATAAGTGCGAAGGCTGTCTCAGGTGCTTGAGGGCCTGTCCTACGGGCGCAATCACTGGCGAGAAGCGAGAACCACATATTCTGAACCAGGGGCTGTGTATCAAGTGCGGCGCCTGCTATGACGTTTGTAAATTCAATGCCGTAATAAGGCAGTGAAGGAGGCGTGTTATGGCTAAGGTATGGATTGATAGTGAGACCTCTATAGAGGTGGAGGCCGCCGACGGGGTTAACGCGGTTAGCCTTACCGTCGACGACAAGGAGATTATTGTTTCGGCCGGCCAGACGATTCTGGAGGCGGTGCAGCGTGTGGATGGAATCGGCAATATCCCGGCTCTCTGTAATCACCCGGCGGTCAAACCCTACGGGGCCTGCCGGATATGTACCGTTGAGGTAAGCGAGGACGGGGGCTCTAAATTTAAGTTCGTCGCTTCCTGCCTTTACCCGGTGAAGAACGGCCTGATAGTCAAGACTAACACGGAGAAGATTAGGAAGCTCCGTAAGGGGATAATTGAGCTGATGCTGGCCCGGAGCCCTAATGTAAAGAGGATACAGGAGTTGGCCGAGGAGTACGGGGTTGAGGAACCGAGGTTTGTCCTGGGGGACCAGGACTGCATCCTCTGCGGCCTGTGCGTCAGGGCCTGCCAGGAAATAATGGGCAAGTCGGCGATAAGTCTGGTCAACCGGGGTATCTACAGGGAGGTGGCGGCTCCTTTCTATGCTTATGAGCTGACCGAGGAGTGCATCGGCTGCGGCGACTGCGCCTTTGTCTGCCCCACCGGCGCTATCAAGATGGGAGACGACGGCAGGCCGATACTGCCCAAGGTTAAGATACCCTACGGCGAGATTGAGGCGCTGATGAAGAAGGAGGCGACCTCACCTTCTTAGGTGAGGTACACTCAAAAGGTGTGCAAAATTTTGACGAAGCAAGAGCCACTAGTTTACAAAGCTGATTTTTAGGGTTAAAATAGATGCGATTTTGGGCGGTTAGCTCAGTGGTTAGAGCGCTTGCTTCACACGCAAGAGGT
>Ga0307429_1000282_pt1 | contig 34720 bp, 22 predicted proteins | sample SalMarWE160230MG_FD_202151 | JGI IMG/M metagenome (GOLD analysis project Ga0307429, IMG submission 202151) | Salt marsh sediment microbial communities from the Plum Island Ecosystem LTER, Massachusetts, United States - WE1603-230 | ecosystem: Environmental > Aquatic > Marine > Intertidal zone >... | reverse complement strand
CGGACTCCTGCTCGGGGTAACTGTCAAAAACGCGTGAGCCGGTCCAACCGCTGTGACCGCAGATCTGCAGAGCGTTGGCGGGATCGTCATCGGTGCTCAGCCAGAGCTGACAGAAGTCGTCAGCCGCGATCCAGAACGTGTAGTCGCCCGAAGTCGCCGGATGGAGCCAACCGTGTATCCGACTGCCGAAGTTATCGGCCAAATCTGACGGTGCCTCTAACGACGTGACCAAATCGGCGTACGTTGGGTTATCCGGGTAGGCGGCGTTGCCTGTCAGGTCTTCGACGGCCGTTCCACCGATATCTAACCACACCTCCCGCATGATTTGGCCAGTGCCCTGGCCGCTGGCATTGACCACCAGGCCAAACACCAGTACAAAAGATGTTAAAAGAAATAATTTCTTACACATAATCTTTCTCCTTTTTTCTTTCTTTAATAAAAGAAGCGTAAACATTTGTTTTGGCAACGAGCCAAAACACTCATAGTTTGTGACAGGCATAAACCTTCCGCGCCTGTTTGTGCCTGCCTCAAACGACTTTCAAACAAGCGACATCAATCTTCACCAAACCGTGTACTTGTCAGAAAAAACTCTGTTATTGGACCTGACTTTTCTCCTCTTCCACGTGGAAGCCGTGTTTGAGCTGTAAGCTGACTTGCAGATACACTAAGTATAAATCACAAACCTCACTCCAACTCTGTCCCTCCACCTAATACGCCTTAGGTGGTTGCCCAGGAACTATGGATACTTTTACACGCCAGTAAGCCAAAATCCAGAAGAGCACCTGACTTCACTTACCTAATTTGTACCAAACTATCCCTATATCCGTCAAGAAAAATGTCAAAAAATATGCCATAATTTCGAATAAATTCTTCAAAAATACACAAATCCAGCAATTACAGGCTCTTAAAATGCTCTACAGAGAAATATTTATCCGAAAATCGATCTTCAGCTATTTTTTTTGTGCTTCACAAAGCCACTTTTTAGCTTAACAAACTATCAATAGTTACTCGGTTTTATTCGATTCTGCGCTGCTTTCGGCGTTATCATCATCGGTTTGACTATCAGTATCCGTCTTTTCCGGAGTCTGCTCAGGTGTGGCCTGCTCGGACTCTTCCGATGTTTTTAGTTCTGGTTGCGAAGAATCCTCAGTCGTTGTTTCCTGTGGCTCATCTGCCTGTGGTTCATCTGTGACTACGGCCTCAGGCTGTTGGTCTTGCTGGTCGTCTGACTGGCCCGGTTCGGCTTCGGTGGTTTTGCTTTCGTCAGGAGTCTCTTTTTGTTTTCTAATCAGGGCCACATCTGCATTGGAAAGAACTCTCTCAGGACCTGACGGGGCCCGTTGCCGGCCGGTCTCGGCTTCCTGCTGCTCCTCGGCAGCCCACTTAACCCTTCGCAAACTCAAACCGATTTTACGGGCGTCAGTATCAACCTTAAGAATCTTTACTTCAACTTCGTCGCCCACTTTAACAATATCCTGAGGCTTATCAATCTTGTGGTCGGCGAGTTCCGAAATATGCAAGAGCCCCTCTAATTCCTGCTCGAGTTCAACGAATGCGCCGAAATTAGTAAGCTTTGCCACCTTGCCTTTGATAATATGTCCGGGAATGTATTTATCGGGGATAGCATGTATCCAGGGATCTTCTGTCATTTGTTTTATGCCCAGGGAGACCCGCCGCTTTTCTTCATTTACATCCAGAACAATACATTTAATTTCCTGCCCCTTATGCAGGGCTTCACCGGGATGGCTGTGCTTTCTTGTCCAGCTTAAATCCGAAATGTGAATCATACCGTCGATTCCCGGCTCTACCTCCACGAAAGCGCCGAAATTGGTCAAACTACGCACTTTTGCGCCAACAATCGCACCGGTCGGATATTTCTGAGAAGCTATCGCCCATGGATTGGTTTGAGTCTGCTTGAGCCCCAGCGAGATTTCCTGCTTTTCCTTGTTGACACTCAGCACAACCACCTCTATTTCGTCACCGAGATTCACAAGCTCGCTGGGATGCGCAAGGCGCTTGGTCCAGCTCATCTCGCTGATATGCACAAGACCCTCAATACCATCTTCAAGCCGCATGAAAACACCATAGCTCATTACATTTACAACTTTGCCCTTGACCGTTGCCCCGACAGGATAACGCTGTTCGACATCTTTCCAGGGGCTGGATGTCTTCTGCTTGAAGCCCAGCGAAATCTTCTCGTGCTCTTTATCGACACCGACAACAACGCATTCGATCTCCTGGTCAAGCTCGACAATTTCCGATGGATGCGATATTCTGCCCCAGCTCAAATCGGAAATATGCAGCAGGCCGTCCAGGCCTCCCAAATCCACGAACACACCGAAGTCGGCGATGTTTTTCACAATACCCTTTCGCAATTGTCCGACCTCGATTTCCGACAGGATTTTCTCCTTGCTGCTCCGGCGTTCCTCTTCTATGAGTTTGCGCCTGGATATAACAATGTTTCTGCCTTCTATGTCTATCTTGAGAATTTTGCAATCCACTTCTTTGCCGATGAACCTGCTGATATCGCCCGGCTTCCTGATATCCACCTGAGATGCCGGCAAAAACACAGGCACTCCGATATCCACGAGCAGACCGCCCTTGATTCGCCTTATAACCTTGCCAGTAACGACATCACCCTCTTGTTTCGTATCGAGAATTGTTTTCCAGCCTCTCATGAGGTCGGCTTTGCGTTTGTTCAACAGAATAAGGCCGCTTTCAGAGTCGGTATCTTCAAGCAGAACTTCGATCTCTTTGCCCGGTTCTATCTCGTCGGGACTGTCAAATTCAATCGCATCGACTATCCCTTCGCTTTTCAGGCCTACCTCCACAATAACGTCATTTCCTATCCGCGATACAATAGTTCCTTTAAGAATGGTACCCGGCAGACGTAAATCCACCTTTGTTTGCAGAGCTTCCTCCAGAAACGCAGTTTCCTGATCACCGAACATCTCGTTGACCTGCTGCTCGAGTTTCTCTTGTGTCAGACCTAACTTATTAACTATATTTCTATCTACCATCGAATTAAATCCCTCTGTGGAGCTTGTGTTCACGACTTATCGGCGCCCCACATTTACGCCGATAAGCTTCTGTGCAACATTGCACAAATACTATTTTTCGGTTAATCATTATAAAAAAAAGCCATTTGCCCACGCAGCAAATGCAAATTACATCACGCCAATACTTTACCAATCTGACACTTTTAACAGATAATAATAGTTTTTTCAAGAATGACTTTGTTTTTTTTTATGAAAAGCTTTACCTCACTCGCCGCCGTGATCAGAAACTTCCAGGTTCTTCACAAACTCGTTTATGATCCAGTCAGGGGTTGAAGCACCCGCAGTAACGCCGGCCGATTTCTTGCCGGAAAGCACACTTTTATCAAGCTCATTCCAGTTTTGGAGGTGATATGTTTCTTTATTTACTTTTTTGCACAACTCCGCCAGCCTGCTCGTGTTGGCACTTTCCAGGCCCCCGAGAACAAACATTATATCCACCTGCCTGCACAACTGTACCGCCGATTCCTGTCTCTTTATTGCCTCTCTGCATAAAGTATTGATCACTTTCAACTCGCTGAAACTGCCGCTTGCCATGGCGCCCAGCATCCTGCCGAAGTGGTCAGGACTTTGCGTCGTCTGGCAAACAACGCCCAGCTTGGCATTTTGGGGCAGCTTATGCAGGTCCGACTCTTCGGTAATGACGATAACATCTTTAGCGCAGCCTACAACCGCCTGGACCTCGGGATGATTCTCCTCGCCGATGATCACAACTTTATAACCATCCCTTTCGAGTTCGCCGGCTATGTGCTGAACCCTCTTAACCAATATGCACGTGGCATCGACAATGTTGAGTCCTTTGTCTTTAAGCCTCGCTATCTGTTTGGGAGCGGCTCCGTGAGATCGTATAAGAACCGTGCCCGAGTGAATATCCTGAACTTTACTTACAGTTTTCAGACCGCTTTTTGCCAGCCGCTCCACCATATCTTTATTATGAATGATAGGGCCGAAACTATAAACATCATTTTCTTTTATCAGAATCTTTTCAGCGACACTGATAGCGTTTCTAACACCGTGACAAAATCCGCACTTTTCTGCAACTGAGACTTTCATAAAAACATATCCAAATATCAAATCAAAGCTTAAGGCCGTTCAAAGTTATATCTACCCTTCCCAAAATTACTCTGGTTAGGATTATTTAGGGATGGAATTTTATACTAAATTGCCTATACAATCTACCAAAACTTTCTTATGCGGAAATAAGCAGTCAAAAAGCTGTTGATATTTTGTAAAGATTATTCTTGACGGTTATACACGAATCGGTTTAATTTGTAGGCGAGGGTCGAGAAAATAAAGTTTGTTAGGTTGTAAAGGCCTATTATTAAATGGCTTGTGTTTTTTAGGGATGGTAAAAATATCTTAATCATCTTGGAAAGGAATAAATGATGCGAACTGTCAAACTTTCAGTTATTTTTAGTTTATGTGCCTGTGTTTTACTTGTTAATGGCTGCGGCTCGGAGTTGCAGGACCTGCGAATCCAGAACAATACACAGCAAAAGCTCATAGACCAACTTCAGGCCGAGCTGGCTGCTAATACATTGCGACTCGAGCAGATGAAGAAACAACTCGCCGCTGCTCAGCAAACCGATAGTATCGAAGTCGAGTCGCTGCAGCAGCAAATTGCAGCACTCGAGGAAGACCTTGCCAAAAAGAAAGAACTGATTGCTTCGATGCAGCAAAGGCTGCTTTTGGGCGGAGCGGCATTGCCTGTGGAACTCAGCACTTTGCTGGAAGACTTCGCCAAACAGCACGACATGGTCGATTACGATGCGAGTCGGGGCATAGTAAAATTCAAGAGCGACCTGCTTTTCGACAAGGGTAGTGATAATGTGGCGGCATCGGCAATTGAGGCGGTAAAATCGCTTACTGCAATTCTCAATTCCGAACAAGGCAAGAAATTCGATGTAATAATTGCCGGGCACACCGATGATATTCCTATTCAAAAGCCTGAGACACGAGCAAAACATCCTACCAACTGGCACTTATCGGCACATAGAGCAATAGCCGTGCTGAATGTTATGGAAAGTAACAATATCGAGTCGAAGCGTCTGAGCGCACGAGGTTTTGGTGAATATAGACCGATTGCGGCAAATCAGCCCGGCAAAAAGGGCAATCCGCAAAACAGACGGGTGGAAATTTATATTGTAGCTGAGGGAGTATAATATTGAATTTGCGATTGCCACTTGCCGATTTCAAATCGTAAATCGCAAATCGAAAATCGAAAACTTCTCTTGAATGACAGAGCGCACTTTAATCATTATCAAGCCGGATGGTATACAGCGGCATTTGGCTGGCCAGATCATCTCGCGGCTTGAAAGAAAAGGCCTGAAACTCGTCGCGGCAAAATTTATGCAAATCCCTGCCGAACTGGCCCGTCAACATTATGCCGCTCATCAGGATAAGCCGTTTTTCGCCCCGGCAGTGAAGTTTATGAGTTCGGCGCCGTCGCTTTTAATGGTATGGGAAGCTGACGGCTGCGTAGATATGGTTCGCAAAATGATAGGCAGCACCTTCGGATATGAAGCCCAGCCGGGTACTATTCGCGGAGACTTCGGCTGCTCCCAAAGATATAACCTCATTCACGGATCGGACAGCCCGGAATCGGCTCTGAACGAAATCATGCTTTTCTTCGAACCAGATGAAATAGTAGATTATGAGCTGTCGGATGCTCCATGGCTCTACAGCAAAAGAATTAGTCCGAAAAAGTAAGGCTTTACCGGCTTTATTTATAGAAGATCCCGGCCAGGGTCTCGGGAGCCTGACAAAAGCAATCCACGCAATAGCTTAAAAGCTATATGAAATTAGGAAAAAACGCTTTTTGCTTGAATAAGTTTCGTTTTTATAGTAAAATAGATATTTGTAAATTTATACTCTACTGGAGGTGGATATTAGGATGAAAAAGCTGGTTTTTACCCTCATATGCCTGTTGCCGGTTTTCACATCTCAGGCAATAACAATCACTGTCGACAATAATGGACCTGCGGACTTCGATAACATTCAGGATGCAATCGACTCTTCCGTACACGGTGATACGATTGTTGTCAAGCCCGGCAACTACAACCGGATGGTTTTATTCAACAACAAGTCTGTTACGCTTATGAGCGAAAATCCCAATGACCTGGCCGTCGTCCAATCAACGATTATTGCTGTCGATTCGGGCTACAGCGTGAGTTTCGATTTCGGAGAGGGTCGTAATTCGGTCATTACAGGCTTTACTATTACCGGCAAGGGCATCCACTGTTACGGTACTTCGCCGACAATCTCAAAGAACATTATCAGAGATTGCAGCAGTCACGGCATCCACGGAGAAGACAACGCTGCACCTGTGATCTCGGGCAATACGATAAGTTCCAACGACGGCTATGGGATATACTATTGTGACGGGCCGATAGAATACAATACTATATCGGAAAACAAAGGCGGTATAACTTATTGTAACGGACCAATAATCGGCAACACTATTACGAATAACTTCGACATGAGTTCAAATAACAGCGGCGGCGGTCTGTATTTCTGCAATGGTCCGATTACCGGCAACAAAATTACCGAAAATTTTGCATGGAACAGAGGTGGTGCATGCTACCAATGTTCAGGTAACATCACGGGCAACAAGATCATTGGAAATACGAGCGGGATTGCGGGCGGTGCGCTGAGTAACTGTCGCGGCAGAATCACCAATAACATTATTGCCGGCAACAGGTCCAACAACGGCGGCGGCTTATTCAGTTGTTCCCAAATATACAACAATACCATTGTGGGCAACATCGCCGAAGAGAACGGTGGAGCTATAAGCCAGTCGGGTTATATCAGAAACAATATAATAGCTTTTAACAGTGCAAACCTCATCGGCGGGATTAATGGACAAGGTACGAGTTCTTACAATGCGTTCTGCTCGAATGAAGGCGGAAACTTCGGTGGCGGCGTATCGCACGGCCCGGGTGATATTACCATTAACGACCCGCTTTTTGCCAGTAACGGTTACTGGGACAACAACCAAACGCCCGATGAAAGCGACGACTTCTGGGTCGATGGAGACTACCACGTCACATCTCAAGCCGGCAGATGGAGCGAAGTTGACCAAAGCTGGATTAACGACAGTCTCACCAGCCCCTGCATAGATGCCGGCGGTGAACCTAATGATCCTAATTCAGATTGGACGGCGGAATTGTGGCCGCACGGCAAACGCATCAATATCGGTCGTTACGGCGGAACGGACCAGGCAAGTATGTCGATGTCGGATGCCGGTAATATTGCCGACCTGAATCCGGATGTGAACGATGCCAACGACTGGGTGGATTACAACGATATGTTACTGTTGGCGGACAAATGGTTATCCAATGAAGTCCCGTTAGCCGAAGACATGGACAGGAATGGTGTGGTGGATTTCGCAGATTATGCGATTCTTGTAAACAACTTCCAGCCGAAGATATTCCCCCCGCAGCCGCCGGATCCCAATCCTATGAAATGGCAGAGCCCACCTTACGCAACCTCAAGAACTGCAATTGAAATGGCAGCAACAATCGCCACTTCATCCGACGACAGCAGTGTGGAGTACTATTTTGAATGTATTTCTCTCGGCGGGCATGACAGCGGCTGGCAGGAGGAATCGAATTATACAGATACTGGCCTGGCTGCCGGCACCGAATACTCTTACAGAGTAAGCGCTCGCAACACAGCCAATCTCGCCGAAACCGCTTCCTCAGAACTGAGTTCGGCAACCACCTTTCCTGAGGATACCACGCCTCCGAGTCCTAATCCGGCGACGTGGCAAAATGCGCCTTATGTCTCTTCAGCCGATTCAATTCGTATGGTAGCTACAACAGCATCCGATGAAAGTGGTGTAGAGTATTATTTCGCCTGTACCTCAAATCCGGCATATAACAGCAACTGGCAGGATAATTCCGTCTACCAGCTAACTTCTCTGCCGAAGGGCACATACAGCTTCGTTGTAAAGGTTCGGGACAAATCACCCAATCAAAATACGACCAGCGATTCGGTCCAGGTCACCATCGATCTCCAGCCTCCAACGCCTGATCCCATGCGTTGGGCCCCTGGCGGCGAACCTCACGAAGTCTCTGGCGGCGGCGGAACCTTCGACTACTATGCCGAGATGACTGCGGCGGAAGCTACAGATCCCGGCGGTAACGTGCAGTATTTCTTCGAGTGCACTAGCCGGTCCGGCTTCAACAGCACCTGGCAAAGCTCAAGCACATACAGAGTAAAAATCGGAAGAAGCGGACAAAATCAGACTTTCCGTGTTAAAGCACGTGACATCTACGGCAACCAGACTGCCCCGTCACCCGAGCTGCCGGCCATTTAAATACAAAACAAAACGAACAAGCCGGACTATCACGATGATTGTTCTGGTATTTGCACTTGCGGATTAATCCGGCTCCGGCGGCAAGCCCGAATCGATTTAGCAACTTATATCAATTGTGATTAAAATCTGCGCCTCTGTCATCTCGACCGGAGGGCCGCGGAGCGGCCTGAAGTGGAGAGATCTGGCTGCGAACGAAAAGCAAGTTCAGTCTGAATCCAGATTTCTCGACTCCGCTTCGCTGCGCTCGAAATGACACGAACAAGCGCATTGATTATGCACAATTGGTATTACAAACAGCAGAAGAAAAATCAACGCCCGGTCCAGAAAGAAAAACGCCAATTCCTCGGACTGGCAGCTCCAGCAGGATTTCGACATCAAGTCGCTGTGGTCCGCCGATGTTCTCTGATCCCAGGAAAAACCGCCCCTGCAGGCCCAGGACGGCATGGCCGCGGCGAACGGACGGTTGTACCTCGCTACTAAAAGTGGCAAAGTGCTTTGTTTTGACAAACAATAGCGAATCGGGTATCGTATTGAAGTAAGAAGTTCTGATAATTGAAATCCTGCTTAGGTACGACAGAAATGAAACAATACCGGCGTTTCGCGTTTTTCATTTTGATTTCTGCATGTTTGGCCCGGCCTGTATTCGGTTGCGCGGTTCCTGTTTTTCGCTACGCTCTGGAGCGTTGGGCGCCGGATGCTTATGATGCCGTCATAATCCACCGCGGCCCGCTTGCCGATGATGATCCTGCCTCTTCGCTGTTAAAAGCCGAAGAAGCGGAGTTTCTGAATATTCAAATCTCGACGATGGATTTGGAGACATCGGCGGAAAATGAGGTAACAAGTCTTTTGGGCGGGGCGATTCCGGAAACTCTGCCGGCCCTGGCGATCTGGTACCCCCTGCAAAAAGGCCGGGCGGTACCGTTCTGGACCGGCGAATTTACGCCGGCGGCGGTTAAGGCTCTAATTCAGTCGCCGAAGCGGCTGCAGTTGGCCCAGCGTCTGACGGATGGCCAAACGGCCGTGTGGATTGTTGTCGAATCAGGCAACGCCGCCAAAGACAAGGCGGCCATGCAGATACTTGACCAGCAACTTGCCACAGCGACAAAAGAGCTCAAGGAAATGGCGACGCAGCTTGCTGAGGAACTGGAGACGCCCGGGCTGTCATACGAATTCTCTACGCTGACAATCTCTCGCTCCGATCCAAAGGAACAAATGCTGCTTGAGATGCTGTTGAAGAGCGAGTCGGACCTTGGCGACTATGCGGACGAGGCGATTGTGTTTCCGGTATTCGGACGAGGCCGGACGCTCTATGCTCTTGCCTCGGAAGGGATCAACGCCGATACAATTCGGGAGACGATCGCTTTTATTACGGGCCCGTGCGGCTGCGAATTAAAAATGCTCAACCCCGGTGTCGATTTGCTGATGTCCGTTAACTGGGACGCCGCCGCGATGCAGTTCTACCAGGAGTTCTACGAAATGGCCGAAGAGCCGCTGCCGGAGCTTACCGGTGTGTTCCCGGAAGAGGCGGCCGATACAGGCCTCAATGCGCAGGGCCAACTCGTTGCCGCGGCGATTAGTGAATCGCCCCAACCGCTCTCTGCACCAATCATCGAAACACCGGATCGGAAGGTTCGCGGCTTCGGCGTTATGGGAACGACTGCTGTTTCCCTGACCGCCATCCTGGTGGTTGCTGCTTTAGGGACCTTTGCTATGAGCCGTTTCAGAAAGGGACATCCATGATTGTCCGGAAGCCGGTAACAACCGGAGGTATTAGAGTTGCAATAATAGCGAATGTGAAAGTAAAGGATGCTTTGGGCAAATAGTAGTTCTTATGACAATTTCACGTTTGATAATTAGAGAGATTCTACATCGCAAGCTCAATTTCGCATTAGGATTACTATCTGTTGCGGTGGCTGTAGGATGCCTTGCTGGTTCGCTTACACTGGTGAGATTACATGATGCTCGGACGCAATCAATTCTCGTACAAAAAAGAATCGAGACTCAGGAAAAGATGCGTGTTCTGGAAGATGACGTTAGGAGAGCGATGCAAAAACTCGGATTCAACATTGTTATTCTTCCCAAAGACCAAAACCTCAGCGACTGGTATGCAGATGATTATGGAGATAAGTATATGCCGGAGAAGTACCTTTCTCGGCTTCAGGAGTCCGGGATTGTTACTATTGAACACCTTGTGCCAAGACTGCGTCAGAAGGTGAAGTGGCCCGAAACAAAATGGGCGGTTATCCTTGTAGGGACATCGGATAAAAAAGCTGTTAATCCTGTTCTGTATTCCCATGAGTTGAGTCTCGAGGCAGTTCCACGGGAAAAGATTGTATTGGGTTACGAAGTTCAACAGGGACTTGGACTGAATGTTGGTGACAGGATTCGATTTATGGGCAATGAATTTGTTGTACACAGGTGCAATGGAGAGTTGGGCACAGAGGATGATATGACAGTATGGATAAATCTGCAGGAAGCACAGGAACTACTTAATAAAAAGGGATTTATAAACGAGATTCTCGCTTTTGAATGTCGCAGCGCCTGGGCGGACCTGCCAAAAGTCAGGGCCGAAATTACACGGATACTCCCAGGCACACAGGTGATTGAAAAGGCATCAAATGTGCTTGCAAAAGTACATGCCTATACTAAAGTGGAGGATGAAGGAAAGGCTGCTATTGAAAGGGAGAGAGAACATATGGCTCAATTGAGAGTAACCAGGACACGTTTTGTCAGAATTCTGGTTTCATTGGTAATGGTTATATGCCTCGTGTGGATTGCATTGTTGGCAGTGGGGAATGTACGAGGACGACGAACGGAGATAGGTATACTGCGCACATTGGGTTTTCGCTCCCGACAGATACTTTACATTTTTTTGTCAAGGGCTATCGTGATCGGCCTTTTCGGCGGGATTCTGGGATTCTTGGCTGGAAGCTTTCTCGGCAGCAATTGGTCGGAGCCGGTCGGTGAAAGCAGGTATGAGTGGATGTTAAATTTCGAGCTGCTCGGGCTTGCGGTATGTGTGGCGATGGTAATCGCGGTGGCCGCCAGTTGGATTCCAGCAATGCTTGCTGCCAGGCAGGACCCGGCTGTCGCTTTGCGGCAGGAGTAACAGACCTAATTGGAAATTGGTTATGCTTTTTGGAAGAATTCAATTGTGAAAATTTGGCACATACTGGCAAGGGAAATACTGCACCGCTGGCTTAGTTTTACATTAGGAACTTTTGCTGTTATCGTTGCCGTTGGTTCGCTGACAGGGGCGGTGACGTTGCTGAAGTTACATGACCTTCAAACTCAGAAGATATTGAACGAGAAAGAAGAAGAAACCGAGAAGAAGATGGCGGTTTTGAAAGATGAAATGCGAAAGGCAACATTGAAACTGAAATTTAACCTTTTGATTCTTCCAAAACAACAGAATATTCGAGATTTGCACATGAAAGGTTATCCTTCGGAATATATGCCGGAGGAATATGTTACGCGTTTGGCGAATTCGGGAATTATTGTCGTTCGTCATTTTTTACCGAGCCTGCAGCAAAGAATAAAATGGCCGGAGAAAAATCGCACGATTACGCTGGTCGGGGCGCGAGGTGAAGTCCCGAACCTCCACAAAGATCCGAGGAAGCCCCTTGTTCAACCGGTACCCCTGGGAACTATAGTGCTCGGATACGGATTGCACCAAAGTCTCGGACTGGAAGTTGGTGACAAGGTCAAGCTTCTTGGCAAAGAATTCACCGTTCACAAGTGCTACGAAGAACGTGGCAGCAAAGATGATTTTACAGCGTGGATTCATCTAAGCCAGGCACAGGAGCTTCTCGACAAAGAAGGGCTTATTAATGCGATTTTGGCTCTCGAATGCATTTGCCAGGGAGCGGAAGGCCTGCTGGAGAAGGTTCGAGAAGAAATAAGGCAGATTCTTCCGGGAACGCAGGTTATCGAGATGGGGACCAAGGCTATTGCCAGAGCCGAGGCCAGAGCAAAAGTGGGCCAGGAAGCAAAGGCGTCAGTTGAGAGAGAGAGGCGGCACAGAACTCAGATGCGCTCTGAACGTGAATTTTTTGCGGCTGTGCTGGTCCCCTTAGTTATGGTGGCTTGCGCTGTATGGGTCGGGTTACTTGCATTTAACAATGTTCGTGACCGTAAGGCTGAAATTGGAATACAAAGAGCGATAGGTTTTCGAGCAAGGCAAATTATGTTTTTGTTTCTTTCAAAGTTCTTTATAATGGGATTGCTTGGAGCTTTTTTGGGGATCTTTGCCGGTCTCGGTTTAGGCAGGTGGCTCGGGCTTGTGCTGGAGGATGATATGGAAGGAATTGCCACTGCTGGGGAACTGTTCATTCCTGGTCTGTTTTTGCTGGCCCTGATTATAGCGCCGGTGTTAACTGTCATATCCGGCTGGCTTCCAACCATGGTCGCAATTCGACAGGACCCGGCAGATGTGTTGAGAGAAGAGTAAATCTCTACAGAAGAAGATGCCATTCAAAAAGCGACAATGGTAAATCGAACTACCGCTTTGTGCTTTGGATTTCTAATTACGATTTTTTTAGGTTAACAAGATGGTTGAGTTCAAAAATGTTACTAAGATTTATGACGGCCCGGAAGGCAAGGTAGCGGCTCTCGATAAGGTCTCGTTATCTGTCCAGCCGGGGGAATTCTTAGCAGTATGTGGTCCGAGCGGCTGTGGAAAGACTACACTACTGTTGACCGCCGGCGGTCTTCTGCGACCAAGTGACGGACAGATGAGTCTCGATGGACAGGACCCCTACGTACTGAGTCCAGAGATGCGAAGCAGACTGCGGGCCCGCATGATAGGATTCGTCTTTCAGCAGTTCCACCTGATTCCCTACTTGACGGTATGGCAGAACATTTTAGCTCCGTCGCTGGCCTTTCCGACAAAAGAGGCTGATCAAAGAGCGCAAGAACTCGTCAGTCGTTTCGGTCTGGATGAACGCGCCGGCCATGTGCCGGCCCAGATTAGCACCGGCCAGAGGCAGCGTACGGCCCTGGCGCGAGCTCTCTTGAATAAACCGAAAATTATATTAGCTGACGAACCTACCGGAAATCTGGACGAGGGTAATGCAAATACTGTGTTAGGCTACCTCAGTCAATATGTCGCCGAGGGTGGATGTGTGCTGCTTGTTACCCACGATGTCCGGACAGCCACACACGCCACACGCAGCTTACAGATGAGCCGGGGAAAGTTGGTTGAGTAAATCGATATTCCCGGCGAATATTTTGAAAGGGAGAAAAATGAGAACGATAACTATTGCTCTGCTCATCGTAGCAACCGGAATTCTTCTCAGTCAGCCCAATGTAGGTTTGGCAAACCAGATCCAACCACTCATCGATCAAATCGGTGTCACTCGCGGAATCTGCATAGTGCTCGGTGATGCCGGGTGTCAGCGTGCTCTGCAGCTCGCCGGCAACAGCGAACTGTTGATTTATCTCCAACTGCCGCGAGCCGAGGATGTACAAGCTGCATGCGAAATCGCCGACGAGGCCGGTCTCTACGGCAATCGTATCTTTATCGAGAAAGGCGCCACATCAAAATTGCATCTGGCGGATAACTTGGCCGATGCCCTGATAGCCGTCGGGCGGCAAACCGGTGTTTCCGAAGCCGAGGTGCTCAGAGTCCTGCGACCGGGCGGCAAAGCCCTGCTGGGACGCAAGGTTCTGATCAAGCCCTCTCTTAATGGCGTCGATGATTGGAGTCACCCGTATCATGGCCCGGACAATAATCCGCAATCAGAAGACAGAGTCGTTCGAGCACCCTATCTGACACAGTTTCTGGCTGAGCCGCGTTATGCGCCGATGCCTCAGGTGGCGGTGGCTTCGGCCGGTCGTACGTTCAAGGCGTTCGGACACGTGGCCTTCAAAACACGGGAAGAACCCCTGCTCAATAAGCTCGTGGCGTTCGACGGCTATAATGGCACGATGCTCTGGCAACGGGACCTAACTGAGGGCGTGATGATACATCGCAATACAATGATTGCAACACCGACGACATTGTATGTCGGTGACGATAAGTCCTGTAAGCTAATTGATACAGCTACCGGCAAATTGAAGGATGAAATTATCCCACCGGTGGAAAAAGCCGGCGGGACATTCTGGAAATGGATGGCTCTGGAGGACGGTGTTCTCTATGCACTTATGGGAGAGCAGGAACAAAGAGACCCGACAATGCGATGGCGCCGGGAGTTGCACGGCTGGCCTTGGAACCCGATATCAAAGGGCTTTAATCAACCTGACGGTATCAGGGACGGCGAGAAGGCGTACGTAGCCCATCCGTGGGGCTTCGGTCGAAATGTACTGGCCATTGACCCAAAAACGAAACATGTCCTGTGGAGCTATCGAGAAGATGAGCCGGTTGACAGCCGGGCAATGTGTATGAAAAACGGTCGAATCTTCATCTTTCGATTTGGAGCGTATCTGACCTGTCTGAATGCGAAAACCGGTGAGGTCTTATGGCGAAAGACGCCGGAGAATGCCCCCGAATTATTTAAGTCGCTTGGAACTTTTCTGAACCGCCAGGACTGGCGCACCAACTGGCGAACTACAGGTTATCTTCAGTGCAGCGATAAGGCCTTGTATTTTGCCGGCCCTCCAATCGGTAAGCTTCTTGCCGTTTCAACCGAAGACGGGCGCATACTCTGGGAGAACTCCTACAATAACTTTCAGTTAATCCTGCGGGAAGATGGTCTATATGGTATCAGCGGTCAAATTGATGAAGGCAATCTCAGCAAGAAGTTTGATCCGCTCACTGGAGCAGTATTGGCGGAGTTTAAGACAGCTCGTCGGGCATGTACTCGGCCAACGGGATCTGTCGATGCCATATTCTACCGGGCCGGAGGTGGGACGACGCGATTGGACTTGGCCAGCGGGCGTCCGGACTGGATTTCACCTATGCGTCCCCCATGTCACGATGGTGTAACCATTGCCAATGGTCTATTATACTTCTGGCCGTCGGTCTGTGATTGCCAGCTTACACTCTACGGCATCACCTGCCTCGGACCGGCAGGGGACTTCGAGTTTAGCCCACATGCAACCCAGGCAGAACGTCTTGAGAAGAGCGCCAACGATTTGACAAAAGTCGCAAACTTTTCCGAATCCCCGGCCGACTGGCCCGCATTTCGCGCCGACAATACCGGCAGCGCCACCTCCGCAGCAATCATCCCCAATAAAGTCAAATTGCTCTGGCGATTCGAACCGAAAGCGAAATTCCTCTCGGCGGCACCTCTGCCGACCGCTCCGGTCGCCGCCGGTGGGCTTGTGTTTACCGGCGGGCCCGATGGTATCGTCCGGGCCTTCGACGCTGCCAGCGGCGATTTGCGATGGAAAGCATATACAGGCGGGGCAATCCGAATTCCACCGACAATCTGGAAGGGGCGTGCCCTGGTCGGCTCCGGCGACGGATGGGTATATGCCTTCGAAGCACAGACAGGCCGGCTTCTCTGGCGGTTTCGTGCAGCTCCGGTAGAGCGGGCGATTCCCGTTTACGGTTCGCTGATGTCCACCTGGCCCGCCGCCAGCGGAGTGCTGGTTAATGACGGTATTGCCTACGTAGCGGCGGGTATCGCCAACTACGACGGTACTTATGTCTATGCACTCGACGCCGCGACGGCTTCAATAAAATGGCAGAACAACACATCGGGACATCTGGACCGGCAGGCACGTACCGGAGTGAGCGTGCAGGGCCATCAACTACTTCACGACGGCAAGCTCTACTTAGCCAGCGGCACCTCTATCTCGCCGGCTGTTTATGACATTACTGATGGAAAATGCCTTAACAACCCTGCTTTGCTCCGACACTTTAGACAAAATAATATCATTACGTCGCAAAGCCCCCGCGGGTGGGAACTGTCACTGCTCGGCGAGAAGGTGGTGGCATGCGGCAAGCCTTTCTACGGGCACCCGAAATACGAAGTCTTCGACAATACCGTCTTCGGCAAGGTCTTTCTCGCTTCGGCCGGCGGTCGCGATATCGCCTGGGTAAGCAACCAGCAGAACAAAAAGATTATGTGCTTCGATAAGATCGACAGAAACATGCTGAGGAAACGGATGGCCGCGCCGAGTAATCGTTTCAACCTTGACTTCAACAGACTCGGTATTAAGGATAAGCCGTTGTGGAATTACAACTGTAAGGACAGTGTCGCTCTGGCGGTTTGCAGGAACGCCGTCGTGGCGGCCTGCAAATCGGAGATTGTTGCCCTGGACCTTCAGGACGGCAAGGTCCTCTGGTCGCAACCGGTTCCGGCGGCCCCGGTCCCCTGGGGTCTGGCCATAGACCGTAACGGCCGTGCAGTAGTCACCCTCGAAGATGGAAAGGTTCTATGTCTGGGCAGCGGCGGCGAAAAACAACGGGTCGCCCGTGATTCGAAAACCCGGATAAAGTAGTCGATGGAGATTAGTCTTATAATGGAACTTTTACGTCGTTTTTATTTATTTGCCCTGGTATTGCTATTATGCGTCGCCGGTTGTGTCACTGTTAAACACGCGACCTCTTCTCACGACGAGAAATATACCGAACAAAATGCGATTGGCATGATAAGGGCCAGCCGGGGGACACTCGCGCCCGTTTACGCTCCCCTGGCCGAGCAGATTGCGATGGATTTCAACCTGCGCGAGAAAGAAGGTATCGGTATAGACCTCGGCAGCGGCCCGGGGACGCTCATTCTCGAACTATGCAGACATACCCGGCTGCATTGGATTAATGCCGACATCAATCCGCATTTCTTTCCGCATTTTTATAAGCAGGCGCAGCAGCGAGGTTATGGTCACCGTGTCAGCGCCGTATTCGCCGACGCCGGCGCCCTGCCTTTTCGCGATAACTATGCGGACATCATCGTCAGCAGGGGTTCTTTTCCTTTCTGGCATGACAAGAGACGAGCGTTCGGTGAGATATATCGTGTTCTGAAACCCGGAGCGGTCGCTTACATCGGTCGCGGATTTTCGGAAAACCTGCCCGTTGCGACGGCGAAAAAGATTCGCGGCAAACAAGGCGGAAAAATGAGATATGACCTGGGCAAGGCGGCAGACGAACTGCGGCAAATTATGAAATTGCTACAAATCAAAGAATGGGAAATTCACAGGCCGAATCCTTCGGGCAACGATAACATCAATTATGGCATTTGGATTGAATTTCATAAGCCCAAGAGCTAAAAAGGAAAAAAGACATGGAATACGATACAGAAAAGCGATGCCTCGTCTTCGCTCGGCATGAAGGCCCGCTTCTTCATCCTGAGCGGAGTCGAAGGGCCGGATTCACGCTCATCGAATTATTAGTGGTAATCGCGATTATCGCCCTGCTGATGGCCATACTTTTGCCGGCCCTCGGCGGTGCCCGGAAGCTTGCCCGCAGGACCGTGTGTATGGCCAACGTGCGTCGTCTGGCCATCTCAATGAAACTATACATCGATAACAACGACGACAAATTTCCGCCGGACCGGCTTAGAAAAGCGACAGAATACATCGAGGTCGGCCCGTACAGGCGCTACAGGCCGAGATGGATATGGTTTCTCAATGAGGGAATGGGATATGTCATAAATCCTTATGAGTACGAAACGGAGGAAGAGTTCAACGCGGCCCTGGAAATGGACAACGATTATTACATGTGTCCGTCACTAAAGCATTACGCATACGCGCGAAACATACGCAACGGTGCTTATGGCTACAATTATCAGTACCTTGGCAACACGCGCCCGCATCCCTCCGGCACGGGCTGTGCCAACTATCCGGCCTGGTTTTCAAAAATCAAATCTCCCGCCCGGACCGTTGTCTTCTGCGACAGCCGGGGCTGCAATATCCCGCACGGTGAGCATGCTTATCTCGTAGATCCGCCGAAAATGGCAGTCAGCAAGGGGGCCATTGATTTTTCACCGAAAAGCGCTGCGCTCGGTCCGCTGAAATATTCGCCGGCGGATGCAAGGCATTTCGGCATGGCTAACGTTGCGTTTCTTGACGGCCACGCCGAAGCGAAAAAGTACGAGGATTTGGGATACGAAGTCGACCCGGTCACAAAGCGTCCCGTGGAGAAAGGGCTCAATGACGTTGGAGGTCCCGGCAACAATCGGCTTTGGACCGGGACGGGCAGGGATGAACCTCCTATTTAATTAAGCCTGAAAACATGCTTGTTCGATCCGGCTTTCGATATGACAGCGAAGGCGGAAATCCATATACCAATAGATTTCCGTAGAGTCATGGTTTTGTCCTATTGAGGTATTCTTCCAAGTTCGTGTAACCGTCGGCATCCCCGTCCGTGTTTCCATCGGCGGGATTATCGGGTTTGAAACCGTGCTGTTTTTCCCAGTCATCGGGCATGCCGTCTTTGTCGGAATCTTTGGGCGGTACGGCGGATTTCAGCTCGGGCCAGCCGCCGACCTGCTGCTCATCATTAATGATTTTTCCCGTGCCGTTTCTTACCTCGCTGACAATTCGTATGTCCACAGCGTCCCGTTTGGCAAGCACGGCTCCGGCACCCGCCAGAACACGCTCGTACGCGGTCATCGCATCATCCGTTTGAACTGCCGGGACCGGTATCGAGTTTGACTGCTTATAAGCTTTTATGTCTTCGTCTGAAAATTTGCTGAAGCTCACAAGCGACCACGGGTCACCGGGATAGCTGCCGTTCATGCAGTTGCCGCTGAACCAGGCCCTGGCGGAAGTAGTGCTTTCCGAAAAAGCGAGGCTGCCCGTTGAGTTTATGCCGGCTTTATAATAGTTGTCGGCGAAGTTTATTTTCGTGATGCTGTTCGTGCCGTTTGAGCCGTCGGCGTTATAGCCTGCGGCACGGCCCGACCAGTTGTAAATCACGTTGTTTCTAAAATCGAGAATGAATCCTTCCGGGTCACTGCTGCGGTCGATGTAATTGCCGGGACGGGGAAGCCGGGCATGATGATGGGCGTATAGATTATGATGGTAGGTGTACCCGTTGCCGAAACTTCCGCGTATGAGCGAGCCGTAGCCGTGCGGGCCCTTGTGATGAATCGAATCGTGCAGGCTTTCGGAAATGATGCACCACTGAACAGTGACATTGCCGAGCCGGCCCCTTGAGGAAGCCGACAGCGTTTCATCCACGGACCAGCTCGCCGAGCAATGATCGACTATAATATCACGACCTGACGAGACCGACAGAGAATCGCTCTCGGCTTTCGCATTGTCTCCGGGCCGGCACCGGATATGCCGGACAATGACATGGTCGGCTGCAATCACAAGGGCGTGATTCTTCAAACAGATGCCGTCGCCGGGAGCGGTTTGGCCCGCGATGGTGATGTATGGTTTGGTAATGGCTATTGCCGATTTCAAAGCCACAGTGCCGGATATGCGGAAAATTACCGTTCTGGGGCCGTCGGCCTTCACTGCTTCTCGCAGACTGCCGGGCCCGCTGTCATCGAGGTTTGTAACGAAGAGCACCTTGCCGCCCCGGCCTCCGATTGATTGGGCACCAAAGCCCTCGGCCCCGGGAAAAGCAGGCACGGATACCGCCGTTTCAGGAATCAACAGAGTTGCACATACGGCAAGAAATATAACCAAAGAGCGATACATCATATACTTTTTCAGCCAATTTAAATTTAGGATTTTTCAATAACCGAAACACATTGCTCCGTTTTATGCCGGACTAAGATAACGTATTTTGAAGTGAAATGCAAATAACAGCGGCTGGTAAAATTGCCGGCCCCGCACCAATTTAGCTTATGCTTATGCCAAATCGATGCGGGGCCGAACAAAGAAATTTATTCTGTTCGCAGCGTTTTCTTTCAGGTCACTCCAGGCTGTTTGTCTCCGAAGGCGGCGAGTTAGATTCGTTATCCCCGGTTTCCATCGAACTGTTACGCTCGATTTCCTCTCTCAATTGCTCGATGGCCGCGGGCAGCTCGCTGCTCATGGTCTCAGCACTATTTTTCACATCTTGAATCTGGCTTTGCAATTTTTCCTGGCTTAGCTTGACGGCACTCATGGAATTATCAAATGCCAGGAGGTCTTTTTGAATCTTATCCTGGAATTTAAGCTGTTCCTGGTCGCTCAGATCCATCGCACTGACCAATTCCCGGATGTTGCTTTGAAGAACTTCCTGCAGCTTCAACAGATCATCTGCAAGGGTAGTTATTCTGGTTGTCACCGCCTGGAAATTTTGCCGGAGCTCTTCGACCTTACCTTGCGATTGCTGCTGGTTCTGCTCAATCACAGCCACTGTGTTGGTAAATTCACTGCTATTGCTCTGCACCGTCTCGTAAAGCCTTGTCTGCTCATCTTTGACAACAGTTATATCAGCGGCCATATCCGCAGCTACATTCTTAGAGTTGTCCCGTACATCTTCAATTCCGGTCTGCAGCTCGGTCTGATTCTGCTCAAGCAGGGCTATTTTATCGGTCGTCTGCCTGTCACTATTTTGCACGGTCTTTTGCAGCCTGGCCTGCTCTTTGCTGACAGCCGCAGTATTGTCAGCTACGTTCCGGATATTGTTCTGCACCTGTTCAATTCCGGCCTGCAGCTCGTGCTGGTTCTTTTCGATACGCGCCCCTAAAGCGGCTATATGTCGAGCATTAGTCTCAACCATTGCCTGCAAATCGAGCTGCTTGTTTTCAATTTTCGCCATTTCCTCATTACATCCGGCTAAACCAAAGCCGATTGCGATTATAACCAAAACCAAAATGGTTCTTATGAAAGGGCTTTTCACATTAAATCCTTTTGTCAATTCCATACTCGATTCCTTTCTTTTTTAAACTCATCCCATATCAGTTAAATTAGACCTACCATTCACTAAGACTATCGGCACAATCAGTCTGAAATCATTAGTTTTTATGGGACGGACCGAAAAATCTACCGATGGCAAAAAAATCGGGCAACTTTCTTGGCAGCGCGACTATTCATTCATCATCTCTTCCAGTATTTCAACGGCGTCCCCCACCAGTTTGGGGCAAACGGAAACGAATAAGCCGTTTTCTTTTGCGGCTGCGGCCCCTGCCGGCCTACTTATGTCGCAGCCAAGCAATTCTCTGCAAACAATAGAACCATTGCAATTTTCGAACCGGCGGGCAAATTCTCTAACCATTCCGTAAATTTTCTCTCTTACCTCTTTGTCATGTATATCGGCGTTTCCATATTTCAGGCCAAGAACCATAAACGAGCCGGTTACCGCCCCGCAAGTCTGGGCCATTCGCCCCATTCCACCGCCGAATCCTCGGGCAATCTTCAGCGCATTCTCCCGAGAAAGACCAAAATCTTCGGCGTAAACTGAAATTACCGCCTGCGAGCAGTTGGAACCTTCCTTGAAAATATTCACCGCCTGTTCAGGTTTCGCACTCATAATATTGACTCCCTGTATTTTCGATTTACATTCAGAGTTTTCTCTTTGAGATTATGCTGGACATGCTTTCCAAAATCAAATGCGATTGTAAAAGATATGCAACAAATTTTTGTTCGACAGAACACCCCCATAATCTTCTGACAACTCTTCCGGCCTGACAGCCCCGGATGAGGTTGCGACAGCAATTATTTACGGGCGGTAAATCACTTGAATCGGTGCTTTAACTGTGCCCGCCAAGGCTCGCACTCGAGAAAGGGTGCGTCGCAAATCCGGACTAATAACGACCCCGGCCACCACCCGCTCCCTCCATCATCTGCTGCTCATACATCATTTCGTCATACATCTCCATGCCTTCATACGCGCCGCCTTGCCCGGAACGACTACCTCTACGCCTGGTTGCGCTAAAGTCCTTGAAAGGCTCCTGCGTCTCTCTCTCCAATTTTGCAATGTAGTTAAACATTGTCTGCATATCTTTGGACCAGTACGTAGTACCGACAGGCATGTGCTCGATGTTGATCCCGTCAAAACTGTAGAGCATATCGTAATAATGTCTGGTCCGACGAGTACTGTCACCCCACCAATCATTTATCGACATGGCATCCACCATTACAGCACCGGTACTATAATCAATAAACTCCGGCACATTTGTCTTCTCCTCGGGCCTGGCAAGACCGGCATACCGATCTCCTAAATAATCTGAGCCGCGCCCGCCTGCGCCGCGCCCGCCTAAGCTGCGTCCGCGTTGGGGTTTTGGCTTTTCGATCTCGGTTTCAATAACATCCCCTATGGCTTCTCCCTTGCTTATCTTGAAATCCTCGCTGTACCAATGGCCCAATACATACTGGCTGACTGTAACGGTGATTGTCTTGGCAGCCTCCTGTATATCTCGTGCAAAGAAGTACGACCTTCCGGAAATCTCTACCGGCTTGGTGACATCGGAAAAATCGCTCCATAAAATGACTTTATCCTTTTGTGATATGTCCTGCTCACTTAGTTTATTCGTCCCTGCCACGGGATTGAAAACACCTAACCGGATTCTGTATCTGTAGGTCTTCTTCGGCTCAAGAGTGTCATCATGGGCCCAGAACATCATAGGTTCTCGTAATTTTGAGAAATCCGTCAGCCTGTTAAATGAAACCTCATCGAAGTCATAATAAACATCATTTATCGTCGGTCCCCTTCTTAGAGGTCCTCCTCGACCGTCTCCGAGGCGTTCATTTCCGTAGAGTCCGAGCGAGTCCATCATCGGGCCAGTTGTTCCTGCTCGGTTTCTCGAAGAACGCTTTCTATCGCCTGTACGTCCTCCTTCGCCCATGTACCCGGAGGTGGTGGTTTGGCGATCCCTGCTCCGATCTCTGCTCCGCGAGTTAGTACCTCCACTTCCGTACATATCTCCCATACCACCGGATGAAATACCCGAACCGGTGCGGGATGTTCGTCCCATGGTGCCTGTCCTTGAGTCGGCGCGCCTGCTGCGTTTATCCTCAAGCTCCTTCTCACGTTTCTCTTTTTCTGCTTCTCTGGCATCCCGCCTCTCTACCAACGTTTCTTTTCTTTGCAAATCCAAAAATTTCCGGTGCAGAACTGGAGGAAACCACTCTTCTTTAGCGGACGCGATCTGATAAGCCTGAGGCTGCAGCAAATCTATCTGCACCTGTTTATTATCAAATTGGAGCATCTGCACCTTTAAACCGCCCGGCGGTAAGTCTTCAATATCTTCAACAATTCGAAACATCTTTTGATAATGATCAGTCTTTGTTCGAGGAACATCCTGCCAATCACCCCAGGTACCATCGCTGTTCAATTCCTGTCTTTGTAAGTTTACGGCGGCAAAAATCGGCTTGGCAAGGCATGGGTCAGCCCATTGTTCTTCGACGTCTTCTACAAAATTTTCATTGAACTTATCGTATAATTGCTCGATATCAAACTTCGCCTCCACAGTTACAAGATCGATATCATTCGGCTCGTTTCCGGCTTTGTCATAAGAATTCTCCGGGGTTACTTCATTGATCGGCACATAAGCCACCGCTCTAATATGCTCGACTGCCACATCGTTAACTTCACCAATAAGAGGAAGGCTATAGATACCTGCAACGCTTGCGTCGTCTCCAAGCTCATAAGGTGCTACCGGCCACAGCGTCGTGTCTACATTATTGATCGACGAATCCAGCTTAGCGAGGAAGTCATCGACTCTTGGCTTATAGGGATCCAGTTTATCGGGCGGTTCGTTCAGCTTTTGCCTCAGAAGCTGAGCTTGCTCATACACGTAATTATCTATCGAGCTGGGGCTGAAGTTCCGGTCATCCCAGGATACCATATTGGGGCTCAAAATCACACGCGTGATCAGAAGCCAGGCGCAAACAAGGCCCACAATCACCAGAATGATCTTCTCAACATGTTCTTCGAAAAAACTGCCTATACTGCTTAACTTAATCATATCTAATATCCTACTTTGCCTTTGTTCCCGACCAGCTCACTATTTTTATTCTTCATCTATTCCGGCAAGGGTGTTCAAAACCGGTTCCGGTATCAGTTTGTCGTAGCCTTTTACATCGAAGATATATTCGCAGATCAAATCCAACGAAACCACGTTTTCGTCCCCATAGCAGTAATATCTGTGCGTTTGATCGTTCGGATTGATCGAGCCCAGTTTACTTTCCAGGATCGTGATCTGATTATGTTTAAAAGTCTGGACCGGCTGAAAAGTCTGGTCCGGCTGGTTTGGGTCCGGATATCCCCGGAATTGATGCTCCTTGGAGCTGCAGAGTTCCTTCATAAACGGCAAGACCGACTTCGCGCTGACTATAATACTGAAATTAAAGTGCGTGACATCAATGTCATCGCTAGTATCTTCGTCATCCCCGCTGCAGTATCTTCCCGTACACGTTTCAGACAGCCCGTCTTTTTCGTTGCGAACATAAGCGGGCCTGTCGGCATCCTCGCTCTGTGTCTTCGTTCTCGATCTCCTGAATCCCCTGGATACGCCGCCGCCGCCGCTTCTCGCTCTCTTGAGGCCCATTGTGAAAGAAATACCCATAAACCGCTTGGCCGGCGCCGTCAAAACATTGTCATGACCTGTGTTTATTTTATCAATCGTCTGGAAAATATCTTCGACAATCCAGTATGCCAACTGGTGATACCAGCAATCTTCAATGGCATCTTCCTGCTTGACATCGTACTTGTAATCCGTCCAATATTCATACCCACTAACATCAGCCGGATTAACATAGACGGAAATAATCTTTGCTCTGTCCTTGCACATTTCATCAACGATCATCCGATCAATGCTGCCGTACCTCTGCGAGCCTCCATAGAGACTCATTCCTGAGTAGCCTCTCGCAGACGACATCCTCGAAGACGACATCATTGAACCCCCTCTGCCTCTCGAACGGCTGCGAGATGATGAATTCTCCAGACCTCTTTGGATTTCGGCATCTGTCGGGCAGTCTCGTCCATTGACATTCAAGATCAGCTTATCGATGCCACTGCGAAAATTCTGGCCGAATTGCTGGAAGATCAAACCGGAGAAACCATTCGGTTCAGGCGCAGGAAAAATATCATAGCTGAGAAGCTCTCGCTGAGTACTTTGTATGGCCAGTTTTGCTATCTCGTTGGCGTCTATTGCATGAGCCTTCTGACGCTCTGCCTCCATCTCGTATTGCTGACGTGAAACAGCACTTTTTTCCAGACTCTTAATTTTCCTGCCGCCATTATTGATGCTTTCCTGTTCCACGTCCTTCTTGAGCCTACTGCTCATCAGTTGCGTGGGTATGAAAAGAAGCACACTCACCAGAACGATGATCACCGGCACCAACAGCGATAAGTTATTCTTGAAAACGCTTAATTTCTGCAGGATATCTTTAAAGTTAGGCATATTCATTTTTAGCTCACATATCTATAAGTCGTCAGGTAAACTTTTATCGGAAGATCCGGAACTCGATGAGGATGGACTCGTAGTTGGCCGCTGTGGTGACATCGATCCGTACCGGGAAGTTACAGGCGGCTCGGGCGGCTCCGGTGCGTCTCGCCAGATAAATTTGGCATTTAGTACAAACCAATGATCATTGACCTTGTAAACCGGCTTGCCCTGGTAGAGCCTCGGTTTCCCGTCCTCGTTCAGCACGCTTTCCTTACTGATGATCTCCCTGGTCATCGGGTCAATCAAAATCCAATTACGTGTTGTAGCGACCGAACGGGGTCCGGTCTGGGTTGTTTCGTCTATCAGCTCTTCCCATATGCCTATCCCCTCAGGCATCTCACCATCCAGGGTGACTTCCTTTATCTCCAGACTAAACTGCTCGGTATCTTCTTTTTTATACAGCTCGAAAGGACTATCGGCATCTCCAGCAATATCATCAAGATGCGCCAACCGCGTAATAAATCCCCATTCATCCGGCGTCTGCTCAACGTTGGGAGGATCTATTATTTTGCCCAATTCAGTCACTGTCCGGCCATAGGGACTATAGCAGAGGATCTGGATCACAAATCCGGAATACTTCTCCTCCCCCCCGGTGCCTCCCAAGGAACCCATAGGACCATATTCATACATTCCTCTGCCCCCCATCTGAGCCTCCATCATCATGGCGTACTCATATTCCGCTTCCGCTCCTCCGCCTTCCATTCCGGGTTCGCCTCCTCGCGACCTTCTCCAGACATCGGCTCCGCCAAACTTCGCCCCGGCCAGATCATTTGTGAAGTAAATAGTCATCCCCGTGATAAAGATCTGCTTGCGCTGCTTTCTGGGAATCTCCTTAATCGTTTTCACATCGCCGGCGGTAAAAGCCTTGTACAACTCGGCCTGTTCCGGATTGTGACGCTCATTTGGAAGGGCTGAGATAATCGTCTCGTGCAAGAGCGGAATGACTTCTCGATATGCGAAGGGTTCAAACTCCTCGTTTATTATTTTATCAGATTTGGTGCCTTTCTCCTGTTCCTTATCGAACATCACTTTGGCATCATTGACACTTTTGAGAGCCATCGCAATTTTTTGCCTGACCTGAGAGTTCTTCGTGTAATTCATTTTGTCCAGGCCGGTTCGCGCAAAGCATAGAAGTGAGACGGCAAGCAATATACACGCCGCGGCAATAAAGTACTTGTCCTTACTCGCCCAGGCCATTGAACGGGCGATATTGCGGGGCAGCAGATTACTCTCTATCCTGGCCAGGCCCAGACCCTGCAGTGCAAGACCGTAAACAATACCGAAGTCGCTGACATTTTCGTGGAACTTCGCCGGCGAAACTCCCGGGCCCATCCCGAGTCTTTTGAACGAATCCGGCCTCTCAACAGGTATCTGCAGCGTTTGATGCAAATACTTGAGCAAGCCCCGCAGCTTTGTTCCGCCTCCAAGAGCAACGATTCTGACTATTTTTGTATTGGGATTGGAACTGTTGTAAAAGCCCAGTGACCGCTGGACTTCGGAGGCCAGATCCGTAAAAACGGGTCTCATTGCCTGGAGTATCTGCCGGGCGTATTTACTCACTGGAGCCGTGCGTTTTAGTTTTTCGGCCTTTTCAAAGTTAAGCCTGAATGTGTCTGCTATCGCTTTGGTAAAAGCGTTGCCCCCGATAAGAATACATCTTTGCCAGACGGCTGATTTTGTGCAGACAACCAAATCGGTATTTTCCGCACCAATGTTGAGAACGACGGTTGCCTGACTGTCGGATGTCACCAGGTCGGGACGGTCGTTCAGCAGGTAGTTGTAAAGAGCCATCGGCGCCATCTGCACGTAGCTGACCTGTACATCTTCCCTGTTAAAGTGCTCCAGTACCGAGTTGACAACTTCATTTTTAATCGCAAAAATACCAACCTTGATTTCAGGGCTGTTCGGCTCTGTCATCAACTGCCAGTCCCACTGGACATCGTTGATGCCGAAAGGAATTTGCTGAACCGCTTCGAACTTCACCATTTCGGGAATGCGCTTCTCCTCGACGGGAGGCAGATTCACGAACCGTGCAAAGCTATTCTGGCTCGGCACAGAAACTGCTATCTCGTCCAGGCTCAAGTCGTATTTATTGACGAACTGGCGCAAACTTAATGCGATTAGCTCTTCTTTCTCCGCCTCCGTCACGTTACTTCCGCTGAGTATTTTGCCGTGCCGGATATTATCGAAGCCCATTACTTCTACAACCCCGCGCTCTGTACTCAGGTACAATGCTTTAAGGGAACTATTTCCTATGTCGATTGCCCAGACTGTGCCGGTTTCCGCAGCCATAACACTCCTCTCGCATAGTTTTCAATTAGCCTTGTAAATCCATTCAAACAAATATACATTATATCATACTATGAAGACTTTTTCCATAAATTCTCTTGGCTGCAAAGTCAATCAATATGAAAGCCAGCAAATTCGAGAATTACTCGAAAATTTCGGGCTCCATAAAGTCGAACCGTCTAACAAGCCCGACCTGGTCGTTATTAATTCCTGCTGCGTAACACATACAGCATCGGCCAAGAGCCGGCAATGCATTCGAAAAACCCAAAAGCAAAGTCCAAACGCCGTTATCATCGTCTCCGGATGCCTGCCGACCGTACAAATCGGCGAATTGAACTCTATGGCTGAAGATGTTCATCTGATCAGAAATCGAAGCGATCTTGCTGATACGCTAAGCTGCATAATCAACAACAAAGCTGCCACCCTAACTTCCCAAAGAACTCAATCCTGTCCGGACACTACCATTAAAGCAAAAAAGAGCTACAAAATCAAGTATAAAAACGAGTTAAACAATAACATGAATTTGCCGCCGCTAACGTCGTTCGAGGGCCAAACCAGAGCCTTTCTAAAGATTCAAGATGGCTGCGATGGATACTGCACATATTGTATTGTACCGAAAACCCGGCCTTTTGTTCGCAGCAAACCGGCCGATGAGGTTCTGAACGAGGCGCAAGCGCTTGTAGAATCCGGACATAGAGAAATCGTCGTAACTGGAATATTTCTCGGGGCTTACGGCCGGGAAACTGTCAGGCGAAAAAATTGGCTTGATCAGCAAAACAATCATCTCGCCGACCTGCTCGATAAGATGGCGGAAATCCCCAATCTTGCAAGGATAAGATTAAGCTCGCTGGAGCCCGCCGATCTTACGCCGCGACTGCTCGATACGCTCTGCCAACACCCTAACATTATGCCCCATCTACACTTGTCGCTGCAATCGGGCTCGGATAATATCCTGAGAAAAATGTGCCGGCAATACAGAATCGAAGAATTCAGAGAAAAAGTCGATTCCGCCAAATCCCGGCTCGACAGGCCCGCCATAACGACCGATATCATCGTTGGTTTCCCCGGCGAAACGGACGCCGACTTTGAGCAGACTGTTAATATGGCTAAGATTGTTGGTTTTGCAAAGATGCACGTTTTCACTTTCTCGCCGCGCAAGGGCACAGCCGCTGCCGATATGCAAGACTCTATCGATAATAAAGTTATAAAACAAAGGTCAAAAATATTGCGCGACCTGAATATTGAGCTCGGGCTAAAATATCGCCGGCAATTTATTGGCGAAACTGCCGAAATTCTGATCGAAAAAGATAACGGACAATGCTCCGGACGAAGCGAAAGATACTTTACAGTCTATCTCAATAAAACAGAGAAAAAGCAAAAAAGAAATAGCATTGTGGGAGTAAAACTTATTGAAAATAGAGAAAATGGGATGGCTGGGACAATTTCCCACCCAAAGATTCAATAAATTCATACTCCGTGAATATTACAGCTTGCGAGAGTTATTTCGAATGAATGAAAACTCAACTTTCGCTTTTACCGGCTTGCCGCCGATCTCCAACACCGGGTAGGCAAGGAAATTGATCGGCTCTGAAGCGGCAACATTGAAGATTGTGATTTTTTGATTTATGCCGAAAGTTTTGCGATGTTACATGGAAACTCAGTTATACGGAAAACATATAGACAGCAGTGATGTGTAGTTTACAATAGGATCAGTTTAAAATAGAGTTTATAATAGGGTCTGTCCCTATTATCCTGGCTTTACAGTTAGATGTTATTTGTCTTTGGGGCAAAAAGAGGGGAAAATGAGAATTTAGCCATCACGCGGGGTTCTTAATTCACTTGTAATTGTCCGTTGATTTTGCTAGAATATTGCCATTACATAAGTTATAATAGCATCAAAATGGTGGTTAAAATCAATCGTCTTATAATATTGCTTATGAGATAGGGTGTGGGTGAAAAATGTCAAAAACAAGTGCTTCTCAGAGTTTGCTTCTTTGGTTATTTAGTTTTTGTGTTGTATGTAGTGTAACTCCGCTTCTCTACGCTGATTTAGAGGCCTATGATGAGATCATTCAGAGTGATCTTGCCTTGGGATTAACGCCCACAGCGCGGCTGATGGAGGCGGAGGTTTTTCCCGGAGGTAGGCGTGCTGCGTTTGATTTTGGCGAGACCTCTGGGGATGTGACCATTGAGTTCATTCTAGAGGGAGATCCGGGGAGTGGAGATAACAGCAAGTATTTGGCTGTGGGCACTAATACCAGAAGTAATCTTCGCTTTGAACAGTGGAACAACACGGGCCAGTTGGGACTTACTCAGTTAGGAGTGAAGGACTATCTGTTTTCTCCAGCGGTTCCTACTCCCACGACGCCCACGCACATTGCTTTTGTCTGGAAGGCAGCAACCTCAACCATGACGCTTTACCACAATGGTTCCGTGGGCGGCTCTGTCTCCGGTGTAACAGCGGATTTTGCTATGCCCACGGGCCGGGGCTACCTGGGTGCCAATCCCGGTAGCAGTGAGAGTATGATTGGTACGATTTATCGGCTGACCGTGTATAACGAAATCATTCCCGGTGATATCCTGCAACAACATGCCGATGCCTATAACGGCATAGTGCGTTTGCCGGTAATACGGTCCTTTGTCTCTGATCCGGAAACCGTTTTTTCACCGGAATCCGTTACATTACAGTGGCAGGTGCAAGGTGCAACAGATCTGTCAATCGATGGCGAGGATGTTACGGGGATGCCTGCTTTAACAGTGGTACCGAATAGTACAACCACTTACACCTTAACGGCTGGTAATGAGGCTGGTGAGGTGACTGCGCAAACCACGGTTATCGTGGATCCGTTACCGGTCGTTGATACCTTCAATACCGACCGAGTCTTCATTGACGCAGACGACACGGTCACCCTCTCCTGGAATGTCCGCTATGGGGAGACATTTTTTATTGAACCAGGAGGATTGGACGTTACCGGTTACACCACCGATGGTTCCGGTAGTATTGAAGTATCGTCGGCCAATTCAACGGTCTATCGTCTAACGGTTGCCAATGCTTTCGGCACAACCTCGTCGGAGCTTATTGTGGATGTCGTGCAACCTGCCAGCCATCTGGTGATCTCTGAGTTTCTGGCTGATGATGAATCGATCCGGTCTGACGAGGATGGGGATTTCAGTGGCTGGATTGAAGTTTTTAATCCCACAGACCAGCCTATCAGCCTGGAGGGACATTTTCTCACGGATAAAGAGGATAATCCCAACAAGTGGGCCTTTCCTGCTTGGGAGATTCCCGCAGGCAGCCGTCTGCTGGTCTTTGCCTCGGGCAAGGACCGAGCCGATCCCACGCATTTCCCGCATACGAATTTTCGCTTGAAAAATGAAGGGGAGTACCTGGCCCTGGTAGGACCGGATTTTGTTCATGCTTTTGCGCCAATCTTTCCTCCTCAGCGTCCGGACATTTCCTATGGTATTCTGGGTGGAGATATGTCCTTGGAATGCTATTTTGGGATTCCCACCCCTTGGCTACCCAATAACGATACACCTCCTCCTCCATTACCCGTCCTGTTTTCGCAGGCCAGCGGGATGTTTTCTGAGGCCTTTGAGCTGGTTCTGAATACTGAGCCACCGGGCCTGGAAATCCGTTATTCCCTGGACGGCGCTGTGCCGGGATCGGAGCAAGGGCAGATCTATACCGGACCTATCACCGTGACCGGTTCAACCCAGGTACAGGCCGTGGCCATTGAAGGCGATCAGATAAGTCGGGTGACAGGCGAGAGCTATGTGCAACTGGCTTCCGACCTGACAGAGTATACGTCCACTCTTCCCATCCTGATTATTGAGAACTTCGGGGCTGGCACCATCCCGCAGAAAGGCTGGAGCGGTACCGGTTCCGGCATTCGACAACTGCCTCGACAGCACGCTGTTTGGGCCACCTTTGCCCGCGACAACGGTATCAGTGCTCTGGCGGATTCCCCGCAGATGTTCAGTCGTATCGGTATTCGCGGCCGCGGTGCCTATTCAACCAGTTGGCGACAGAAACCCTATAGTGTCGAAGCCTGGGATGCCCTGGGCGAAGAAGAAGACGTTTCGCCTTTAGACATGCCCGAGCATTCCGATTGGCTCCTTTACTTTCCTGATCCGGACAACAACAAGGATCCGTCGCTGCTGTTCAATACCTTTGCCTACGAGTTGAGTCAAGACATTGGTCGCTATACGGTTCGGTTCCGCTGGGTGGAAGTTTTTGTTAATGAAGACGGCGGTGATCTGGCCCTGAAGGATCGACGCGGTGTTTATGCCCTGATGGAAAAGGTGTCACGGGGTAAGGATCGGCTCGACTTTGAAAAGCTCTCCGGGGACGGTACCCAGGGCGGCTGGCTGCTCAATATAAACCGAATGGACGCTGAATACGAAGGCGGCTGGCCCGCACCCAACGGGGCCACTCAGCCCCAGTTTTTCCATACGGCCGGTCCCAACCGTGATCTGCAAACTCCGCCTAATACCCCCAGTCGTGGAGATGACATTCCCCGGCAAAGCAATGGCTTTTTGAATTTCGATAATCCCAATGGCTACAAAATCAACACGGCCCAGCGGGCTGCCATTGAAAACTGGTTTGTTGGTTTTGAGGATGTACTCTATGACAATGGCCTCTGGCGTGACCCGGTGAATGGTTATCGCCAGTACCTCGACGATCAGGATTTCGTCGACTACTTTATTCTCAATGTGCTCACACGCAATGGAGATGGCCTGCTCATCAGTTTGTTCCCCTGGAAGGGTGACGACGGCAAACTCCGCATGGGACCGGCCTGGGATTACAACTGGAGTGCCTATTACGTATCCGGCGGGGCCACGGGTTCTTCCATGCACCGTGCCGACCGGCTTTGGTATGGTCGACTCTTTCAGGATCCCGACTTCGAACAGCTCTATAAGGCCCGCTGGCATGAACTGCGTCAGGGACCCATGAGCAATCAGGCCATTGAAGCCATTATCGACGGACAGGCTGCGGATATCAGCCCGGAGAAGGCCCTGCTCAACGGTCTCTCCAGCGAAGCCGAATGGACAAGCCGCCTGGACCGCATGAAGTCCTGGCTTACAGACCGTGCCGACTGGCTCGACACGCGGTACTAACGCCAATACGTCACGGAGTTGTTACGAGGTTGCCTGCTGTTTTTTTCATTTTTTGGTTGCAGTAACCTTACAGGTAGCTACCCTACAACGGATATCTGTGCTGATTCGAACTAGTATATGATTAATCTGTGATCAAGGGAGCTGTCTATGTCAGAACCATCCTCTCACGAGACTTGGTCTTCGCCACGGGGGTTTTTACTGGTTTGTATCGGAGCGGCGGTTGGACTGGGGAATATTTGGCTTTTTCCGTACCTGGCCGGTAAGAATGGTGGCGGGGCCTTTGTGCTGCTTTATCTCCTGTTTGTGTTGTGTATTAGTATGCCGATCATGATGGCGGAAATTGCTGTGGGACGTTATGGCCGGCAAAGTGCGGTTCGCTCGATTGCGCGGATTGCCCGGGAAGAGGGGGGCAGTAAATACTGGCGTTTTTTCCCCTGGCTGAGTATTTCCATGAACCTATTGGCCCTGACTTTTTACGCGGTGGTGGCCTGCTTGTCGTTGGCCTATGTATTTAAGATTGCTAATGTGCTTAGGGGCGGTGATGTTGCCGCAGCAACGAACGCGACCTACGATCAGTTGGTCGGCAATCCCTGGGAATTGATGGGCTGGTATTCACTCTTGATGTTCTTGACGATGTTGATTGTAGCCAGGGGCATTCGCAAGGGCATTGAACGGGCGGCCAATTGGATGTTGCCGGCCTTGTTTGTGATGCTCGTAATACAAGTGATCTTTGCCATGATCTGGGGCGATTTTAGGCAGGGATTGGCCTTTCTCTTTGTACCGGATTTTTCCAAGATCACTCCCGATGTTGCCTTGAAAGCCTTGGGGCAGGCCTTCTTCTCGGTGGGAGTAGGAGGTGTGGGTACGGCTACTTTTGCCGCCTATTTGCCTAAAAAGATTTCCATTCCTAAATACGCACTGGCGACAGGCGCGGCAGATGTTTTGGTTTCCCTATTGGCTGGCTTGGCGATTTTCCCCTTTGTCTTTAAATTCAATTTGCCTGGGGAGAATTAAAGGTGTACGGTACATTTTTCGATGAGTTTTGCTTGATTAAAGTATGAAGAACAAGTAGTTTTATTGTAAGATTGTTCTCTAAAAAACAGGGAATGTAGGATGGGCAGGTCTCCGCCGTAAGGCGTCCTGGTGACTGCCCATGCGGTTTGGATTACGTTACATTATCAGCATGGGCAAAAATTTGCCCATCCTACTTACTTTGTGCTGGTTTAGGTGTTTTTTCTTATGCCCGTGGCCTGGCCACAAGTTGTGTGTAAGGGTAAGACCCCGCAGGCTGAGAAGGTATTGTCCTACCTGGGGGGGGAATTAAAGGTGTACGCCTGCCCCATAGGGAGTACATTTTTCGATGAGTTGTGCTTGATAATGATGGGCTTTGACAGTCTGTAGAATGGGCAGTGGAAAAAAATTAATGTCAAAAAATCCGCTTCCCTATAGGGGGGCCTCCCAAAGGGGCTTACGCCACAAGAAGGATGTTACTAAAGAACGGTAGAGATAACTGTCGTCAGAGAGAATGTATAATTGACGTTAGTCACCATAAACTTCAACAGGTAAACATGGGCTGTTAAAATAGCCGATGCTCTTCCTTTCAGGCTCAGGGGGATAAAGGAAATGCACCCGGAAAACGGACATCCTGTTTCTCCCGGCCGAGAATCACCCGGATTTCGGCCGGAAGTTCAGATGCTGTGCCAGAGCCCGGGAATGCC
>Ga0307429_1000281_pt1 | contig 34721 bp, 27 predicted proteins | sample SalMarWE160230MG_FD_202151 | JGI IMG/M metagenome (GOLD analysis project Ga0307429, IMG submission 202151) | Salt marsh sediment microbial communities from the Plum Island Ecosystem LTER, Massachusetts, United States - WE1603-230 | ecosystem: Environmental > Aquatic > Marine > Intertidal zone >... | reverse complement strand
CTAGTGAAACCATCTTAAGAATTCGGGAACTTCAACAACGTTCTCATAACAAGATGAGGTTAAGTGTAAACTGCACTATAACCAGGAAAAATCTTCATCACCTGGAAAACGTTATTGATTGGTGCAGCAGGCATAGTGTCTACGTGAACTTTATCATTGCTGAGTTCTCGGAAAACTTCTATTCGAATAAGAATGTGGAGGAGCAATTGCGAATCGAAGGTGAAGATAAGGCCTATTTGGTAAAGTTGCTGGAAAAGCTAGCAGGGGAGAAATCACTTTTCAACTTTTCAGCTTACTTCCACAACGACATGCTGGAAATAATGAAGAATAATAAAGCTAGAACTGTTCCTTGTATTTACGGGTTTGACGGTTTCGTATTCGACATCTATGGTGATTTGTATTACTGCATTCTATGGGATAAGATTGGAAACTGTCTTGATGAGAGTTGCAGTAGTCTCTATTATGATCCTAAGAATGTTCTCTATCGAAAAAACTCGTTAAAAACGAAGTGCGCTAAGTGTACTACCAGTTGCATGCTCGAAATAGTGATAAGTAAGGAGTTAATAAAATATTTGAAGTTTCTTTTCTTTCACCATAATATGAGGAAGAGCATGGTATGGAAGAAATAGAGATAAACGTAGATCAAAGAATGGTAATTTCTGAAGCTGGCTTACGTGAAAATTTCCGTAAGTATATTGAGCGAGTAACCGGTCGGCGATCTTTCGGCCCGTTCATTTGTCAGGAGCTCATCTTTGCCCTCTTTGCTAATCTACCCACGGCTTTGGGTTCAGTTCTCAGGACGGGTATTTATCACTCGCTTCTGGGGAAGATGGGTTCAAATTGCTTCATTGAAGAAGGTGTTCGTCTTCGAATACCCCAGAAGATTTTTCTTGGAGATCGAGTATTCATAGGAAAAAACTGTGACATAGATGTTGAGTATCTTGATAGCGAGATAAGAATTGGTGATGACGTGCATATATCGCGTGACACCGTAATTTTAGCCGGGGTTGGTAAGACTATCATCAATGAGCGTGTCAGCATAGGTGCAGGCAGTTTTATTTACGGCTCCAGTGGTGTTGAAATTGGTAAAGACTCACTTTTGGCTGATCATGTAAGGGTAATGGCTGGGAGCCACAGATACAAAGACGCATCCAAATTAATACGTCTTCAAGGTGGATATGCAAAGAAGACCACAATTGGCCAGGATGTGTGGCTGGGCTCCTCAGTAATAGTTTTAGGGGGAGTTACCGTTGGTGATGGAGCAGTAGTTGGAGCAGGTGCAGTAGTGAGCAAAGATATACCCGGCTACAGTATCGCCGTGGGTGTACCGGCAAAGGTTATCGGAAAGAGAGAGTAGATCATAGTAAATATTGTATTAAAGATAGAGTAAGCCGCGAATGAGAAAGATGCTGCCAGCAAGAAAAAGAGTTATAAAGTGGATTCTTCAAGCTCTATTGATTGCTGTAATTTTCTATTTTTTGGCAAGAAACTTATACGTCAACTGGAACAAGATTGTCGAGTATGACTGGAATATAAACTACTACTTCCTGGCATCCTCGTTGGTCCTTTCCATAGTAGGTGCCTTCTTGATAGCTCTTGGATGGAACTTGATACTGAGAGTAGTGGGGGGCAGGCTAGGATACAAAAGAGCCCTTAAGATTTTTTTCATTACTGATTTAGCTAAATATGTGCCTGGTAAAGTATGGACTATAGCCGGAAAGATTTATCTATGTGCAAAAGAAGGTATTCCCATTGCTAAGACATCGGCAAGCGTGATTATCCAACCCCTGATACAGGTAATAACCGGAATATTAATGTTTCTAGTCTCTCTTCCATTTTGGACAAAAACCAACGATTTTATGAACAAGCTTTACTTTTTTTTTCCCCTAATTCCCATTGGTTTGGTTCTTCTGCACCCGGCCATAATGACTAAGCTACTCAATTTTGTGTTGACTAGATTAAAACAAAAACCGATAGAGTTAAACACAAAATACAGAGATATATTATTAATCTTGCTCTTATGGTGTGGTTTATGGACTTTATCAGGAATTACCTATTACTTTTTGATTATTTCAGTACAGTCTTTTCCTGTTTCATGGTTGCCAGTGACGATTGGCATTTTTTCGATAGCTGGAGTATCTCAATTTTTGACACCCTCTGGCATAGGGGTACTGGAAGGTGTGCTAACAGTCTTGCTTAGTCTGTATCTTCCTGTACCCATAGCTATTCTTATCGCACTTTTAGCTCGGGTTTGGAAAACAGTGACTGAGCTAGTATGTGTAGCGATAACAGTGAAGTTTTAAGATTCTTGTAAATTGTAAATAGTATTGCCAAAAGGCAAAACTATGAGAAACTTGGAGTGAACCCCTAAAGTTGAACACTTGTAACAGTTAGTTTTATTTTAATAGAGGAACTATATGGCAAGGGTTTACTTAATCTATCTTGATATTAACACTGGCTATTTTCCTGGATTACATCATGGCCTCGCTAGCCTATCAGCTGCCATACGCCAAAAAGACCATGTTCTTGCATTTCATCATCTATTCAATGAAGAGTCTCCTGAGGTGCTCTCTGATATGGTTCTAAAGTTTAATCCCGATATAGTAGGTTTCTCCCTTACGACCAATCAGAGAAAGTATCTTGGAGAATATTCCAAAGCCATTTATCGCCAAAGTAAGGTGCTTCAAGTAGCCGGGGGTGTACATGCCAGTATTGACCCTATGGATGTACTTAATGTGGATTCGATTCAAGGAGTATGTATTGGAGAAGGCGAACAGACCTTTCTCAATCTATTGAAAAAGCTTGATGCGGGTGAATCCGTTTTGGATACGCCTGGTTTTTGGTGGCGAACTCAGGAAGACATGATAAAGCAGAATCCTGTACCCGTACTTGATCCTGACCTTTCAAAATTACCCTATCCAGATTATTCGATCTTTAACGTCAACGAGATTAACGAGGCTAGCTCTGGCTGGATGACAATGATGGTAACCAGAGGTTGTCCCCATAACTGCTCTTATTGCTGCAATCATGTCCTACGTTCTGTCTACCCTAATAAGAAAGATTATGTCAGAGTGCCTCCAGTGGAATATGCTATAGGCATTATTAAAAACAACCTATCTTGTTATTCAGGCGTAAAAGGCATCAGTTTTGATGATGATCTCCTAGTCTGGCATAAAGAATGGTTTAAAGAGTTTGCCGATCGGTATCGCCGTGAAGTTAGTCTACCGTTTATATGCAATGTTCGAGTTGAATATTTGACAGAAGATATTTGTTCAGCACTAAAAAAAGCCGGTTGTACCCTTGTTGGAATTGGCGTGGAAAGTGGAAATGAATGGCTTCGAAAATACCTCTTGAATCGTAGAGTAAGTAATGATCAAATTGTTAAGGCCTTTCAGTTACTAAGACATTTCGGCATTCAAAGATTGTCCTTTAACATCTTGGGATTTCCATTTGAAACAAAAGAATTAATGGAAGAGACATTATCTCTAAATAAACGCATCAGGCCTGAGATGGGAGGTGTATTTTACTTTTTTCCTTACCCGGGAACGCAACTTCATTCTATTTGTAAAGAATTTGGCCTCTTGAGTAAATCAAGCGAGGAATTGTCCGGTTATCTTGAGCATCCCGCCATAAATCTCACCCATTGTAAAATAAACGATTGTAAGAAAGTATATTATAAGCTGAGACTGTATTTATCGTGTCGCAAGGCAACAAAGAATTTAAGATTTGCCTCTTCTTTTATTTCAATATGGATATACTCTTTATTTAATATCTACCCTTCGTTCTTTGTTAATTTGTTCACGAAACGATCGAGATTTAAATACATGCTTAGAAAAATAGCGTATAAAAAACTGTTGCGTCAACATGCAGGAACAAGAGAGAAAGATTAACAAGAGATTAAGAGTGGGGACAGCCCAAATTTTTTTGACATATATGGAAACTCTAAGCTTTGATGTAAACAGCACTTGACGAGGTTTCTTGGGTGTGATAAGTTACGTTTGGTGTTCTCAGAAAAACTAGATTATTGCGCAGGAGAGAGGATACTAAGATGTCTAATTCCAAAATACTTTTAATTAGTCCGCAAATAGATTATGCAAAAATGTTTGGAAAAGCAAGCGCAACTACCCCCTCGATGATTCCGTTAAACTTACTATATCTCTCAGGGTATTTAGAGAGTAAAAATATCCCCGTAAAAGTACTGGATGGGCAAGTAAATGACTTGAGTGAGGAGAGTTTAATAAGGCATATTAAACAATTCAACCCAAACATTGTGGGCATAAGCTGTCATACGCCATTAGTATATTCTGCTCATACAATTGCCAAAATTGTAAAAAGTGTTTCCCGTCAGATAATAGTCATTATGGGGGGTCCTCATCCGACTGTACTTCCTGAGCAGATAATAGCTGATGAGAATGTTGATATAGTAGCCAGAGGTGAAGGTGAAATCACACTTTTTGAGTTGGTAGAGGCAATAAAAGGCGGGACTAATCTAAATTCAATTCTGGGCATAACTTACCGGGATAACGGAAATATTGTCTCCACTCAGAATAGGCCTTTAAATACTGATCTAGATTCGCTGCCTCTTCCTTCAAGACATCTCATCCCTATCAGGGAATATCACCCTCAAGCAGATATTTACTACCGGTTCCCATCGACTATTATGATTACCTCTAGAGGCTGTCCATACAAATGTATATTTTGCGCTTCCAGGCGAATCTCTGGACACAAATATCGAGTGAGAAGTCCAGAAAAGGTTGTTGAAGAAATTGACGTCCTGGTAAACCAATATGGCATTAGAAATATCGGCATAGCCGATGATAACTTTGTTGTCGACAGGAAGAGGACAGAGCGAATATGTGATATGCTTATTAAGGAGGGCTACCACCGAAAGGTGGATTGGTCGTGTGCACTCAGAGCGGATGGGGTTGATGAGCCTCTCCTGAAAAAGATGAGAGCCGCAGGTTGCAGATGTATCTGTGTCGGCATTGAAACAGGATCTCAACGGTTGATGAACATTCTTAAAAAGCATCTTAAGCTAGAAAGAGTAGAGAAAGGGGTCAGAATGATGAGGAAAGCAGGGATCAAAGTCCGGGGCACTTTTTTGCTGGGAATCCCTACAGAGACGGAAGAGGAGACTCTGCAGACTATAAATTTTGCTAAGAAATTAAATCTAGATTTTGCTAAGTTTAATATTATTACTCCCTATCCAGGCACAGAATTGTACGAAATGGCTAAAGAAAGAGGTCTAGTCGGGGACGACACCTGGGCTAGATTAATTCCGGGTATTGGATTCAGTGACGCAGAACCGGTCTTTGTGCCTGAGGGAAGAGATCCAAAAGAGTTGAAAGCAAAACAACAAAGAGCTGCCAGGATATTCTATCTTCGGCCGCGGCCAATTTGGAATTTAGCTAATAACATACGATCCTTTAATGATTTTAAGCGTTATTTTTATGCGGCAAAGTTATTGCTGAAATTGTAGCTCTCCATCAAGAGGAACAAATACGAGGAAATTACTATGGACATCAGTATGTATCAGGATTTTTACAACCTCGAAGAAAAACACTGGTGGTTTGTTGGTCGTCGCAAGATTGTCTTCTCTATGTTAAATAAGTATTTACCAAATGGAAGCCAGTTAAGAATACTCGATGTGGGTTGTGGGACAGGTGCTACTTTAAGGAAATTAGAAAAATATGGCCATGCTACCGGTGTAGATATATCTGAAGAGGCAGTCAAGTTCTGTAAATTGCGCGGCTGCAGGGACGTGTATAAAATTGACAAACAAGGCCTCTTCTTTGAAGATTACACGTTTGACGTAGTTATTGCCCTGGATGTTATTGAGCATATTACTGATGATTGTGCTGCCTTATCGGAATATTACCAAATTACCAAACAAAATGGAATTTTGGTAGTTACCGTACCTGCCTATAATTTCCTTTGGGGAGCTCACGACGAAATAAACCATCATAAGAGAAGATATACTGCTAAGGAGTTAAAGAATAAAGTTGAAAAAGCGGAATTCGCTGTCAAAAAGCTAACTTATTTTAACACATTCCTCTTCCCATTCGTTCTTCTAGCCAGAATGAGTCAACGGGTGACCAAAATGATAAATGGCAGGTATAAGCCTGCATCTGACCTCAAATTGTATCATTCAGGCATAAATGATTTTTTGAAAATTCTATTTTTTCTTGAAAACCGACTCTTAAAAGAATATAATTTTCTATACGGTGTATCATTGTTATGTGTGGCAAAAAAGAGTTAATATCTGTAAATGCGAGAAGCAAGTCATCCCGATTTCTCAAAAATGAGGATTTCATACTGGTTGGTTTCTTAACTCTGGTTGCACTTGCCATCAGGCTGACATCTTGGCATTTTTACCACTTCATTGGCGTAGACGGTGGGGTAGACGGCGTTAGCTACGCTATTAGTGGCAAAAACCTCTTTTCGGGGCTGGGTTATTCCTTTCAGGGTCATCCTCAGTTAGTTAACCCTCCTTTCTATCCTATACTAATTGGAGTTTCATGGTTGTTTACCCGTAATCTGGAATTTTCCGGTCAGATAGTTTCTGTCATAGCCGGTGGCTTGTTGGTCATACCCATTTTTTACTTAGCAAAAGAGATGTATACAAGAGAGACTGGGATATGGTGTGCTATCTTTGTTGCTGTTTGTCCTCCTCTAGTATTCGGCTCTACGGAGGTTCGCGTTGCCTCGTTGTATACATTATTGTTGTCGGCGGTGGTAGCTATCGGATGGAAGGCTCTACGAAGCAAATATCTACTTTGGTCTGCCCTCACTGGTCTAATGTTAGCTTTATGTTATTTGACTCGTGCAGAAGCTATTATGTTTCTACCTATCTTTCTTCTTCTCTACCTACTTTTGTTTAAACTCAAGGTTGGTTTATCCTCATTAATAATAAAGTCAATTGTATTAAAAAGCGCTATCTTAATTGTAGTTTTTGCATTAGCTTCATCTCCTTTTTGGGTTTTCTTGTATCGCCAAACAGGCAAATGGACATTCAGTACTAGGGGTCCTTATACCTTCATTGGCTACTATGGAGGCGATTGGGAGAAAGTCAATTTTGAGCTAGCCTCTGATCCAGAAGCAGCGCAATTAAAATGGTTGGAGCAGGGTGGGTTACTGAATTTTGTCATGTCTAACCGCCATAAGCTGCTGGCAAGATGGGGACACAATATGGTGAGTATATGGTCTGGTCAGGATAAACAGACTCAGTTGTTAGGAATCCCACGTTGGGCATTGAGGGGTGGACTAATTCTCTTAGCACTATTTGTTAGCTTTGGATTCATTAAATTTATCTGGACTCGACATATAGCGGCAAAGCATATTTATCTACTCATTATAGCCTCTTCTTCCCTCATCTATTTTTTCTTCGCCATTGATTGGCGCTATTTCTATCCTTATTTTCCCTTTCTCTTAATTGGACTGGCACGAATGACAACCATTATTCAAGACTGGGCCAGAGAGAGTCTTACCTCTGGGAACAGAACTCTTACTAAGTTTTTTGTATGTTCCCCGGTAGTGATACTTTTAGCAGGTATGAGCTATTATTCAGGGGTTCTAATAGGGAAGAAGATGAATTACGCTCCTTATGAGTACAAAATAATGGGTCAGTGGATGAAAGAAAACATAAATGATATTGAAAACAAGATTGTAATGTCAAGGAAACTGGGGGTGCCTTTCTACGGGAGAGCCAAACACGAGCCCCTCTACTATGGCGAATATCTGGGATTGATCGAGTATGCTAAGTCTAGAAAGGTTGATTATTTGGTAATAGACCAATGGACAATTCCGAAAACCAGACCTCAGTTTGCCTTCTTGCTGAAAGAAGACAAAAAGCATCCAGGATTACAATTGGTTCACAAAGTAAGATATAAAGATCGAAAAACAATACTTTACGAAATTGAATAAGACGTAGAATTATGTTGAGCAAGATTCCGTCTGAGTTGTTCAGATTTTATTCTAGCCAGGGACTTAAAGCGGCATTATATGCACGTATGCGTTGGCGTTTGTGTCCGTTTGAGGAGATAGAGAGGTATGTTCCAAGGGAAGGAACAATTATTGACATAGGTTGTGGATATGGCCTACTGGCTAATTTTTTGGTCTTAAGGTCGAGCAAAAGAGATGTTACCGGTGTAGACCTTTCAGTGGGAAGAATTAGGGTAGCCCAAAAAACTACCGATAATCGAAAAAAAGTCCAATTCAAGCTTATGAATGCACTTGATTTGCAATCAGGGGAGTACAGTACTGTAGTAATGAGCGACTTTCTGCATCATATTGATTACCAAGCCCAGCAAGAGCTACTGGCTCGTTGTTATCAAAAACTGCCCCCGGGGGGCCTTCTAATTATCGAAGAAGTGGATAATCGACCGCTCTGGAAGTACTGGTTTGCCGTCATCAGCGACAAGATCCTGAACGTTGGTGAGCGGCAGCTTTTGCAGAGAATCGGCTTTTTGGTGAGGACAAAGAAAGTAGATAAAGGTATCCCGCTATCTGATATTCTATTTATATGCAGAAAGAAAAGCAATTTGAGAACCTCTTCATAAACCTCAGAGTTAAAGAGAAACGCAGAGAATCTGTCGAACTCGCTGACGAAATTTTAAGACATGGAATTGAAGGTATGATCATAATACTATTGCCAGCTTACAACGAGGCATCTGGCATTGAAAAGCTACTTAGTAGGATAGGAGAAGTGCTTAACTATAATGAATACCAGGCTGTGGTGATAAATGATGGGAGCACCAATGGAACAAAGGAAATCATTGCTAAATGTAGTGAGCGGCAACCGATCACTTTACTAAATCATCGGGTTAACCTGGGACTGGGGAAGGCTATAGAAACAGGCATCTTGTATACTTGTTCTCACTTCAAAGGCAATGATATATTAGTAACTATGGATGCCGATAACACCCATGATCCCCAGATGATAAAACAAATGGTCCAGAAAGTCGACAAAGGGGCAGATATGGTGATTGGTTCCCGTTTTGTTGAGAAAGGTGCTGAGATAGGCGTCCCCCCGTATCGCAGGCTACTCAGCAGGGCGGTGAAAATCCTATTTAAGGCAATTTTCTCAGGGGTAAAGGTAAGGGATTACACCAGTGGTTACCGAGTATATCGGGTTAGTCTACTTAAGAAGGCATTAAAAGTCCACTCTCCTTTGATCAAGTCACGAGGATTTGCGGTAATGGCAGAGTTACTTTTGAAATTAAATTATTTAAAGCCTGTGATAGTTGAGGTTCCCCTGGTATTACACTATAACCATAAGGCGAGCAAAAGTAAGATCAAAATTTTGTCAACGGTGATTGAATATGGGAAGATGATTGTTGACCTGAGAAGGGAGAAAATCTATTGAGGGTACTAGTAACAATCTTTGAAGAGTTGGTTCCCGTAAGTGGCGGAGGAACCCCAAGGATATCAAATATAATAAAGGCTTTGGTCAGGAGAGAGCACAAAGTTTATGTCGCCTCTTCTATTGGGGTGAGAAAAGAGGATGCCATTGAGCAGATGGGGTGTGTTGACCTGTTGCCCCTTTTAAAGGTGAGTCGCTTAAGTTCAAAAAAGATGGTAAAGTATCTGTATGCTCATCCCCTGAATATATGGCGAGTGGTAAAATATGCCAGAAAAATAAAACCCGATCTGATTATCTCTCATAACACTATTGCCGGGTATGCTGCGCTTTTGGCGAAACGATTCCAAAAAGACTGTCTTGTAGTCTTGGATCTGACCGATCTACTATTCGAATATCTGGAAGACTATTACCCTGAAAGATGGCTGAGGTTAGTCCAACTTGAGGGAAAACGCCTGGAAAGAAAAACCATTAGAAAATCAGACAAAATAGTTACCGTTAGCAATTCGATGAGGGATATCCTTTTGACCTATGGTGCAAAGTTAGAAAATATTGAGGTGATTTGTGATGGAGTGGACACGAAGATTTTTAAACGGACATATAAGGACGAACTGAGGAATAAATTTGGGAAGAGTGCCGAAAATGTTATTGTATTTCAAGGGGTAATCGACCCTCAGGACAATCCCCAGATCATTTTACATGCTGCTCGGGAGGTGTTGGAGAAATATCACCGGACAATGTTCTGGATGATAGGCGATGGAACAGCCCTGCCCAGGCTTAAACGAGAAGTTGCTCAGGATAATCTAGCCGAGTATTTCTATTTTTCAGGATGGGTCAGGCAAGAAGAAGTAGCCCGATACATCTCAGCCAGTGACATTGGTCTGGTCATTCTTCCGGACAGCTTATCGGCCCGGGGAAGGGTAACCCTTAAGGAATTCGAATATTGGGCCTGCGGTGTTCCTATTATTGCTCCTCAACTACCAGCACTTGAAGAAGTGGTTGAGGAAGGAAAGACAGGTTTTTTCTATCAGCCAGGTGATTTTAAGGGTCTTGCCCAGAAGATAATACTTCTCATTGAAAATAAAGACATCAGAAAGAAAATGGGACAAAGGGGGATGGAGGTGGTCAAAGAAAAGTTCGAATGGCAGAAATTGACCAACCATTATGTAAAGATTTGCGAAGATTTTGAAAGGAGTTTTCCGAAGTGAAAGTTCTGGTTACCAATCCTCCCTGGCCAGGACCCGGATATGGAGCCAGGTCAGATGTAAGATGGCCGCACAAGAGAAGCGACAAGCTCATAGAATACCCCATCTATTTGGCTTATGTGGTAGCCGTCCTGGAGAAGGTAGGAATCGAGGTGGAGTTTATCGACGCAGTAGTAGAGGAGATGTCCATAGCAGGTTTTGCTGATACCGCGGCAAAAATTAAACCCGATATGGTGGTTATTGAATGCTCAACTCCTTCAATTGAGTACGATCTTTTGACGGCTAAGAGTCTGAAAGAGAGGATGAGCGATGTTTTCGTAGTTTTGGTCGGCTCTCATCCCACTTTTTTTCATAGAGAGATTATCAAGGAAAATCCTCAGGTTGATGCCATTTGTAGAGGAGAATTTGATTTAACAGTTAGAGATTTAGCGCTCGCTCTTTCAAATGGGGATAAACTTGATAAAGTAAAAGGAATTACCTATAGAGACAGGGAAGAAATTCAGGTAAACCAGGATCGTCCCTTAATCCAAAATCTTGATGAGCTGCCCTTTCCGGCCAGGCATATTGTAAAGTGTGATCGCTATAGGCAGGGTACTTTTACCGGTAAACGTTGCACCACTATAGTTAGCTCCCGAGGGTGTCCCCACCGCTGCACCTATTGTTTGTGGCCTAGAACTTTGTACGGCAGACGATTCAGAGCCAGGAGTGCAGAAAATGTGGTGGCCGAGATAGAGCAGGGGGTAAAAGAGTACCACATCGATGAGATATATTTTGATGACGATTCTCTGGCTTTGAATCGAGCACGCATTTTAAAAATTTGTCAACTGATTAATCAAAAGGGCATTAAGGTTAAATGGATACCTCAGTGTCGAGTGGATAGCATGGATGAAGAGGTCCTCAAAGCTATGAAAGAGGCAGGCTGTCATTACATAAGGTTTGGAGTGGAGTCGGGTTCCCAAAAGATGCTTGATATTATGAAAAAGGGAACCACCTTAGCCAAGATTAAACGAGCTTTTGAGTTATGCCGGAAGGAAGGGATTAAAACCCAGGCATTTTTCCTGTTTGGGATTCCGGGAGAAACGCGTGAGACTATAAGGGAAACCATAGAGTTTGCTAAAAAATTAAGGCCGGACAGCGCTCAATTTGCTGTAGTTATTCCTCATCCAGGCACGGAACTCTATGAGATTTGCCAGAGGGAAGGTTGGCTCAAATATAGTAGTTGGGAGGATTTTTCGGCCTGTAATTCCCTTATTGAAACTCCCAAGTTATCGAGGCAGGATGTGGAAAAGGCTCGAGTTAGGGCCTATCGGGAATTTTATTTTCGGCCCAGTTATATCGTGAGGATTGCTCTCAAAATACACAAATGGAATGACTTTAAAGCGGTGGTCAAAAGTGCTAAGTCAATCGTTGATCGAATATCATTTTTTTCCCGCTCCAGCTATTAACTAATGAGGCTAATTTGACTAAAGATAAGGAAGTTTGCTCGGTAGTAATTCCCGTTTTTAACGAAGAAGAGAATTTAGAGCTACTCTACCATCGTTTGTCCAAGGTTTTGGAGAATCTTTGTGAGGACTACGAGATTATCTTCGTGGATGATGGTAGTACGGATGACTCTTTGGAAATAACGAAGAAGTTTCGGGAGAACAATGGCAGAGTTAAGATCATCAGCTTTTCCAGAAACTTTGGTCACCAGATAGCCATTACGGCTGGGATTGATTATGCCTCAGGTAGTGCAGTAATCGTTATGGATGCTGATCTACAAGACCCCCCTGAGGTTATTCCCCGGTTGGTTGAGAAGTGGAGAGAAGGCTGTGATACAATTTATGCAATTCGGGAAAGCAGGAAGGATCCGATTTTGAAAAGAACTATCGCTTTTGTCTTCTACAGACTTTTCCAGAGAATGTCAGATGTTGATATCCCTGTAGATGCTGGTGATTTTCGGTTGATGAGCCGAAGAGTGGTAGATATTTTAAAGGCCATGCCTGAGAGGAACAGGTATCTCAGGGGATTAGCCAGTTGGGTTGGCTTCAGTCAAGCCAGGATCAGGTATGCCCGGGATGAGCGATATAGAGGGGAAAGGAAATATACCTTATGGCAATCGGCCAGGCTTGCTTTTGATGGAATCACCTCCTTTTCTCAGCTCCCCCTCCGGCTGGCAATTTATTTAGGGCTAGTGGTATCCCTGGTAGGTTTCTTATATGGTGCAATTATAATTATACTGGGACTGGTCTTCGGGAGAGTAGTACCAGGTTGGACTACGCTAATGGCTGCGGTTATTTTTCTAGGTGGAGTACAACTGGTTGTGGTCGGCATAATTGGAGAATATATTGGAAGAATCTATGTCGAGGTTCAGCAAAGGCCACTGTATCTCATCAAGCAGAAAATTGGATTTCCGAAGGAAGGTAATCATAGCCATTAAATGAGAAGAACCGTGAAAGACTTGTGGGTTCAAAAGAAGACAAGGCAGAACGTATTATTAATAATTGCTTTATTTCTCATAGCTTTATCCTTTCGCCTGTGGGATCTCAACGCTACGGGTGTCACCTGGGATGAGAGAGTATATTTTCGAGCTGGAAGCCATTATGTACGGGCTCTCTTACATCTTAATTTCGATCCAAAAATTTGGGCTGAAAATGCTGAAGTCCCCCCGGTGGCCAAATATATTTATGGAGCTGCTAATCTTCTTTTTGCTAAAGGGGAAGATTATACCGCTTCCAGAATCCTAAGTGCCATAATGGCAGCCCTCACTTGTATTATTGTTTATCTTGTGGGCAAGGAATTCTTCAAAAAAAGGGTTGGCATTTTGGCTGCCTTAATTCTTGCCTTTCTTCCACCCTTTGTTGCTCATGGCAAGATTGCTGCAATTGAGTCTCCGCTAGCCTTATTTTTTACCCTCACTGTGTACTTCTTTCTCCGGGGTATTAAGACAGGAAATCAACGTAAGTACTTTCTTTCCGCTATAGTTTGTGGAGTTGCCCTGGCTACTAAGTTTACTTCTCTTTTATTATTCATCCTGGTTTTTCTCATATTTTTGCTAGCTAAAAAGAGAGAGCTTCTGAGAAAAAAGGAGATTGCCGTACCCCTAACCGTGATTTTCTTTCCTGCGTTGAGTTTTTTGACCCTTGTGGCATTGTGGCCCCCGTTCTGGAGTGGTCCCTTTTCGCAGTTGATGTGGAGGGTCACCTTTTACCGGGATTACGGTCAATTGATAAGGGAAATGTTTCTGGGGAAGATAGCCCAGCCGCCGACTTATTATTTTCTCCTTTATTTCTTAGCTACCACGCCGCTGCTTATCCTCATTCTCCTGGTTTCCTTTTTCCACAAACTGGCTAAGGAGAGAACTTCTTATTTGTTTGCCTTAGGTCTGTGGTTGGGGGTGCCATTTCTTTGGTCTTTTTCAGGTCTAAGGGCGGACGGTATTAGATATATCTATCCGATTTATCCTCCCCTGTCTCTTATCTCTGCCATTGGTTTTTTCCATATTGCCGATGCTTTACCTCTAACCAGGTATAAGAGAGCCACTGGAGGTCTTTTCTCCACAATGGTAGTTGGTTATCTGGTGCTAACCTGCCTTGTTATTCATCCCTATTATCTGGACTATTACAACGAAATTGTAGGCGGCCCTAAGAATGTGTATAGACGCCGGTGGTTTGAGATCGGATGGTGGGCGGAAGGGATCCACGAGGCCATGGAATATGTTATTAAGAAAGCAGGCCCGGATGCCTGGGTATTATATAAAGTAAGACCCTCTCAGACTATACAACCCCTGTACGGCTCTCTTCGGGACCTTGGAGGTGATTGTGACGATTTTTCCGTTAGATGGGCCGGCAAATTGAAAATATCCTTCGACGATAATTATACTTTTTATACCATTAGTGATGACGGGGTAAGACTCTGGGTAGATGGAAGACTCATCATTAATAACTGGACACCTCACCCTGCCACTGAAGACCGGGAAGATGATTATTTGGTGGCAGGAGACCATGACATTAAACTTGAATTCTACGAAGGCGTGGGTTTTGCAAGCATTAAACTCTGTTGGAGCTCTGGTCATTTTTCTAAGGCCGTTATCCCCTCTAGCCATCTTTATCACCAGATCGAGGGTAGGAATCGCCAAGGTTTAATAGGACAGTACTATCGCGGGACGGACTTCCAGGATTTGAAACTCACCCGAGTCGATCCTACCATTAACTTTGACTGGGGAGACGGCAGTCTTTGGAGGCAAGATCCCGATTATGTGATCATTAATACCTACTATGAATGGTATGCAAGCCTTGGTTTTGATCCTAAGAACTTCAGGGAAGTATATGTGGTCAAGGCAGCTGGAGCACCATTGGCACGGGTGTACCAGAGAGTCAAAGATTCACCACAACCCCCAGCTTCTGATTAAGAATACTAAACTATCTTCATCCAGGTATCTACTTCGAGAAAAACTTGTGAACCTGGTTTTAGAAATTGATAAAGTTTATTGGCAAATCTTTAAAATACGCCATAGCTAATTGTCGGATAACGGGGCTGAGGAGGTGAATATCCTGAGCAAAATAATCAAGACCGTAAAGAAACTATTCTCAAAGTTGATTCCCGACAGCTATATAAAGGATTCCTCGGTAAGAACAAGCATACTCAAATGGCTCTTAATTGGACTTCTGATCAGAGTTACCCTTATGCCTATCACTGTCTACTACCCCGATCTTTTAGGTATTTATTGGCGGTCCTCTTTTATTGCCTATCATAATATGCCCTGGGCGGGTGGGGGGCAGATGTTTGCGCACTACCTTCATGCTTTCTTTTTATGGATTTTTAAACCACTCATGCCTTATTTTAATGACATATTATATAATCCCACCATGGATCCAGGCCTCCCCCAGGATATGTTTATCGCCTTTGTTACTCATCCTAATGTTTTTAGGACCCTTTTTCTTTTCAAGGTACCATACTTAATCTTTGATGTTGGATGCGCTTTCTTGCTGCTCCGTATTTTTCAAGATCATAAAAAGGGAGTGCTTGCCTTTATCTTCTGGATAGTTAATCCCATCGTCATATTTGCTACCTACGTTGCTGCCAGATACGAGGGTATTCCAGCATTTTTTATTTTGTTGAGTCTATATTATGCCAAGAATAATTCACCCAACAGATCACTTCTTTCCCTGGGAATGAGTGTTATCGTTCGATGGTATCCCTTGATTTTACTGCCTTTCTTTATAATTATTCTGGAAAAGAAGCTGGTAAAACGCCTAAAACTAGGATTTTGGGGACTTTTTCCTTTAGGATCAATGATGATTTTAGCCAGATGGTTCGGTGGATCCCACGAAGTAAAAGTCTTAACCCAAATTCCCTGGCATGAAAACTTTTTCGGGATGAGGTTTTACCTGAGCCATCTTTACGATAATGTATTTATCTTTGTGGTGGCCTATACGTTTTTACTATTGTACGCCTACTTCGATACCGATCATTCCTTTACAAGTTTATGGAAAGCTGTTCTCGTACTCCTATTAATATTCTTTGCCACTTGTTTTTTCCATGTCCATTACCTGATGTGGCTAATTCCCTTTTTAGCCCTGCAAATTGTGGAAGATAGAAGATTTATCGGACTATTCGTCGCCCAGGTTTTATGCTTTGTTGTTTACACTTTTCAATGGGGGCAGCATTTAGCCGGCTTTCTTTTCACTCCCCTTGATTTTTCTTATTTTGCCAGTCTACAGAGCCCTTTTAAAATCATAAATCAATATTACCCGGCCGATAAATTCATCAGTGTTTTTCGCAGCATATTTTCCGGCATTTCCTTGCTGATGGCCTATTTGATCTTTAAGGGGTTTTTTCGAAGAAAAGAAGGAAGAAATGAGGCATAAGAAGAGTATTCTGTCAGTTCTCATGATAGTAACTTGCCTCACTATTATACCGGGAGGAGCAGGCAAGACAAAAGAAACTCGTTCAGAAAATCTCCTTCCTAATCCCGATTTTGAAGTTCTGGAGGGACCAAATAAACCAAAGTTTTGGAGCAGGGGACCTGGATGGTCAGTTGATATCGAGGAGCCCTATGGGAAAAAAAATTGCATGCGGATAAGCGCAGCCTGGAGCTTGCTCTCACAAGAGGTCCCAGCTAAGCCAGAACAGCATTATTCCTTCACCGCCTATGTCAAATCAGATATTAAGGTGGAGAGGAAAACTGACTACGAAAATACGATCCTGTGGCTGGACTACCTGGATAAGGAGGGTAAGGTCATCAAAGAAGACTCTGGTGCCGTTTACGCTGTCTCTTCCTGGAGACAATACGGAAGAGTAATCCTGGCTCCGGCAAAAACAGAAAAGATCCGGGTTAAGCTGGGCAAAAGATTGGGAGAAGGAAGTGTTTGGTTTGACGAGGTTGAGCTGAGACCCCTCTCAGAAAATTTACTCCTCAACCCCAATTTTGAGATTCTCGGTCCCTCAGGCAATCCCGAGTTCTGGGGTAGTATGTCTGGATGGTCTGTCGATACCAGGGAGCCCTATCAAGGAAAAAATTGCATGCAGGGAACCGAACCCTGGCAGCAGCTCTGGCAATTAATCCCTGCCGGATCCAAGAATTTCTTTACTCTTAGGGTCCACCTAAGGTCGGATATTACCCCGGTTAGCGAAGCTCATCCTGAGAATACGGTTATCAGGCTTCTGTGTATGGATGGTAAGGGTAACGTTATCAAAAAGGATGAGCGTAAGACGGTTGCTCCCTTTTCCTGGCGAGAAAATGAAGCTGCGATTTATACTCCGCCAGGTACCACCGCAGTAAAAGTAGTTCTAGTCAAGAGATTGGGGAGGGGAAGTCTCTGGGTTGACGATCTTCAAATGAGACACTTACCTTCATACCTGAGGATAAGGATACTAAGAGCAATTTTAGGCGACAAGATATTTTTCATTTTTTATTTTTCCGCCTACCTGATCCTGATGATATGGCTTTTAAGAGTAGTCTTGAAGAGATAGGAAAGAGAAAAGCTGTCTTGCTTTGATAGCCATAACACTAGATCCTTCCTTAAAGTTTTACCCTTTGCAGAGTAAGAAATTTACCTGGCATTTTCAAGGTTGTTCAAGAAAAGAAGGCAATTGACGAAATTTCTAAGGTGTGATAAATTATATGTAGCTGTGAGAGTTCCGGCGAAGGTTGTTGGTAAAAGAGAATGAGTTAGATGATAATTACCCAAACACCCTTGCGAATAAGTTTTTTTGGTGGAGGAACTGACTTTAGGGACTATTACCGAGAAAATCAAGGTGGAGCAGTATTAAGTACCTCTATTGACAAATATATTTATGCCATCGTGAAGGAAAGGTTCGATGATGTAATTTGTGTAAATTACTCCAAAAGAGAAATTGCTACTCAACTCGAAGAGGTGGAGCATGAGTTGGTTAGAGAGGCCATGCGCAAGACAGGTGTGAAAAAGGGGATTGAAATCACCACTTTAGCTGACATCCCTGCTAAAGGTACCGGTTTAGGCTCCTCTAGTTCCGTTACGGTGGGACTTTTGAATGTCTTTTACTTATATCAGTCCAGACCTCAACCAATTGAGAGGCTAACAAAAGAAGCCTGCCAGATAGAAATTGATATTCTAAAAAAGCCCATGGGAAAACAGGACCAATACGCCGCTGCTTTTGGCAACTTAAATATCATAAAGTTTAATCCTGACGAGACGGTAACTCTGGAGCCTCTGTTGATAGAGGACAGAGTAAAGGATGCTCTTGAGACTAACCTTATGCTCATTTACACCGGAGTAACCAGGGAATCCAGTGACATCCTTTCCCAGCAAAAGGACAATATCCGACATCGCCTTAGCATCCTGGATGAAATGAAAGCTATGGTTGATGAGGGTAAGAACCACCTGCTCCAGGGTAGGCTGGAGGAATTTGGAAAGTTACTCCACCGGGGATGGGAATTAAAGAGAAAGCTTGCTGAGAAAGTAACCAACCCGCAGATTGAGAAGATGTACCAGATTGCCTTGGAAGCCGGTGCTTTGGGGGGCAAAATTTGCGGAGCAGGCGGAGGAGGGTTTCTTCTTCTTTATTGTCCTTTTCTCCGGCAAAATAAAGTTAGAGATGCTTTGGGAAGTCCTCGAGAGCTGCCCTGGCATTTTGAGCGCCAGGGAACCAAAGCTATCTTCAATGTAAGAAGGTAGCCAACACAAACCAGGAGAAAGAGAAATGAGCTTCATAGAGGATTACCTCGAAGAGTTGAAAGAAACCCTGAACATGCTGCCTTTCTCCAAGATCAGGAAAATCAAGGATATTCTCCTGAACGCCTATAAAAAGAATAAACGGGTTTTTATCATGGGAAATGGAGGAAGTGCTGCTACAGCTTCTCACTTTGCCTGCGATCTAGCTAAGGGCACTACCATGGGCAAGGGTGATTTAACGCCAAGATTTAGAGTAACCACGTTGACAGGCAATATACCTCTGCTTACGGCCTGGTCTAACGATGCCGATTACTCATCGGTTTTTTTAGAGCAGCTAAGGAATATTTTGGGGCCAGGGGATGTGGTTATCGCTATTAGTGCCAGCGGTAATTCGGAGAATGTGGTTAAGGCAGCGGAATACGCCAATGCCAATCTAGCTGTCACTGTGGGATTGACAGGGTTTGAGGGAGGAAAGTTGAAGGACATTGCCCAGGAATGCCTGATTGTACCCAGCCACTCTATGGAGCGAACCGAAGATGTACATTTAATTCTGGAGCACCTCATATGCTCCTGGCTGAGGAATGAGATACAACCGAAAACTAAAAGATGAAGGCTGTCTTTCTGGATCGGGAGGGCTATGGGAGGGCCCAACGACAGTGAAAGAGAAAAACAGGGTAAGCCTGGAAAAAACAGTAGATGAGAACGAAAGAGAGCTTTCAATAGTTATCCCGGTATGTGATGAGGAAAAAAACCTGACTCTCCTCCATTCTCAACTAAAATCGATCCTCGAAACGCTTGGTCGATCATACGAGGTGATCTTTGTAGACGATGGAAGTTATGATAATTCTTTCTCAATTCTGGAAAAATTGCATCATCAGGACAGCAATGTGAAGGTTATCCAGTTCAGGAAAAATTTTGGCAAAGCAGCAGCACTTTCCGCAGGATTTACCCAGGCCAGGGGAAAGATAATTGTTACCATGGATGCTGACCTTCAAGATGACCCTCAGGAGATTCCTAATTTTATCCAGAAACTCGATGAAGGTTACGATTTAGTCTCTGGATGGCGATCCACCAGGCAGGATCCATTTTCCAAGATTTTTTTCTCAAGGCTATTTAATTACCTGACGGCCATATTAACCGGGCTCAGAATCCATGACTTCAATTGCGGGTTTAAGAGCTATCGAAAAGAGGTTATCAAGGATCTCAGTCTTTACGGTGAACTACACCGATATGTGCCGGCTCTCACTCATTGGCAGGGTTTTAAGATTGGTGAAATTAGGGTAAAGCATCGTCCCCGGGCACACGGAAGGTCTAAATATGGCGTGAAAAGGCTTTTTTCAGGATTGACAGATTTACTTACGGTAATGTTTCTGACCAAGTATATGAAGAAACCGCTCCATCTGTTTGGAGGAATAGGATTTCTTTTCTTCTTGGCCGGATTTATAATAAATGTTTATCTGGCCATTCTATGGTTCCAGGGGCAAGGAATCGGGGGTAGGCCGTTGTTGTTATTTGGGGTATTGTTGATGCTGGTTGGTTTTCAGATTGTCTCCGCTGGGCTAATAGGCGAAATGATAGTTAACGTCAGACATAAAGGCGAAGTGGGCTACATTATTAAGAAGATCCTTAAGTAGTAGGTTTGGATGATGAGCCTGATCTTTGATAACGGAGACGGAAGGCTTCGCTGATGAACTTTTAGATACGGAATTGAGGATATGATTGTAATACTTAAGAAGGTGGCCAAGAAGTGAAAATTCTGGCAGTTTGTTCCTCGCTAGACCTGAGGTTTCCTTATAGCTCTACCCCAGCTTGGTGGCAATTGTTCAAGGGGCTTTACGAGATGGGGGTGGAGGTAATTGTTATTCCTTACCAGGGCGCTAGCATAGAAAGCCTCTGGTGGAAGGCATATCCAAATCCTTGCCAGAGGGAGGGAGCCTTATTTGCTGCTGGCAGGGAGGCGGTGCGCAAATTGTACTCCTTTGCCAAAAAAGAGGACTCGCATAAAGAGAAAATAAAAGATAGCTTTGCCGATAAAACCGTAAGAACTCTGGCTAAAACTTTTATTCGTCCCCGATGGAAAAGATATCTGGATAATATTATTAGAAAAGAAAATGATATTGACGCCGTGATAGTATTTACTGTTCCCTTAAATCACTTCCAGGGTCTTCCCACCCATATCAAGAAGAAATATCAAATTCCCGTTTTCTATTATGATGGGGATGTTCCCGAAAGCCTGCCTCAATTTAAAGGATTTCGGTCTGGTTTCAGGATCTATCAGGGAGCTGATTTGACAGAGTACGATGGATTCATTTCCAATTCCGGGGGAGGCGTTCCTGAGCTGGAAAAGATGGGGGCAAAAAACGTGAAAGTACTTTACTACGGAGTTGACCCTCTAGTTTTTGCACCGTTGAAAGTCAAGCAGGATATAGATATCTTCTTTTACGGTCATGGCTACGAGTATCGAAAGGAGTGGATTGACAAGATGATCCGTATCCCCAGTAAAGAACTTAACCACTATAGATTTGCCATCCGGGCTACCGGGTTCGATATTGATCTAGGTAACACCGAGAGACTTCCCTATGCCTCATTGAGCAGATTAAGGGTTTATAGCTGTAAGAGTAAGATTAATTTAAATATAACCAGAAAGGCGCATGCCTCAGTCTATGCTTCCTCATCATCTCGCCCCTTCGAGCTAGCCTCTATGGGCTGCTGTGTTGTTTCTAATCCCTACCTGGGGTTGGAAGAGTGGTTTGAACCAAAGAAGGAAATATTAGTGATTAAGGACTCTCAGGAAGCTATTGAGATATACAAATGGCTACTCTCTAATGATCGTGAACGAAAAAAAATAGGTCAAAAGGCGCGGGAGCGGGTTCTAAAGGAACATACTTATCAGCACCGAAGTAAAGAGCTCATAAAAATAATTAAGGCAATGTGTTAAAATAGAAACTAGAGCGGCAATTATGCTGATTTCCATAGTAGTGCCAGTGTATAACGAGGAGGAAACCCTGGAGGATTTTGTCCACCAACTGGTGAATGCTCTGAGCCAACTGAATGTTTCCTATGAGATACTATTATGTGAGAATGGTAGCACCGATAGAACTCCGGTAATTGCCCAGAGGTTGTCAGAGGACTACCAGCAGGTTCGGGTAGAGAGCCTTGGACAAACTGACTATGGCAAGGCTCTGAAGCTGGGGATTTCCCGGTCTGCAGGAAAATATATAGTGGTGTTTAACGTTGATCTGTGGGATATCAAATTCGCTGAGGCTTGTCTGGTCGACTTAAGCGGATACGATGTACTTGTGGGCTCTAAGGCTATCTTGGGAGCACAGGACAAAAGAGCTTTGATGAGAAGACTCATCACCAGAAGTTTCAATGTTTTGCTGAAGATTATTTTCGGTTTTCAAGGTACCGAAACCCACGGTATCAAGGTATTCAAGAGTAAGAAAGTTTCCAAATTACTACCTCAGTGCAAAACTGAAGGTGAGATCTTTGACACGGAGATCATCCTCCGAGCTGGAAGGATGGGCCTCTCCATTCTGGAAGTTCCCGTGGTAGTAGAAGAGAAACGGCCCTCGCGTTCCCCACTTTTACCCCGGATATCCCGTTCTATCAGGGATCTGGTGGCTTTGGCCGTGGCATTGGGGACCAGAGACCACAAATGAAGCGGGGAGGAGAAAGCAGTATGTGGATTGGAGCCAAGAGAGGTACCATACTCTTGGTGTTGTTGGTTTTGTTGGTGAGCTTGCCTTCCTTGCTTATACCTTGGTCACTGATAGACGACGGAGAGAGTATTCGTAGGTCGCAGCAAATAAATAGATTTTTAACCTCGGCTGACTACGGTAGTATCTCTTTACCGCTCATTAAGCAGGATCATGGGCGGTTTAGACCGCTCTACTGGCTTTATCTCTGGGTTGAATACAATTTGTTTGGCTCAACTGCTCGCTACCATCATCTAGGGCGCATTCTTCTTTTTGTGGTAATTGTGCTTTTGATTAGTGGAGTTGCCAAACAGGTAGCAGGATCTACGCGGGCGGGAATACTGTCGGGTCTCCTCTTTGCTCTTTTTCCCTTCACCGTAGAGAATTGGCATCGTTTGGGACCGGGTGAGCCTCAACTGGTCCTGTGGCAGGTAGCCTCACTTTACTTCCTGGGGAGAGCCTATATTGAGGTAGAAAGGGATCCGGGAAGAAGACCATTATTCTACCTGGTATTGAGCATAGCTATTTTGCCTCTAAGTTATTTCTCTAAAGAGACCTCGGTAATGCTCGTTCCCGTCTCTGCCGTTATGCTCCTGGTAATGGGGCTTAGCTTCAAGGGTGCGAGATATCGCCCCTTGAGAAGGATTTTTCTGGCCTATTTTATGGCTAATCTCGTCTGCGGGCTAGCCAGCCGGGGAGCGGCCCATCTTTTGGCGGTTAGGGGAGGATACACTGTACATTACCAGATTGAGATTCATAGAATTTTAAGCACGGCTCGACAGTATGGAATTCTTTTGTTCCAGGGCTACCATTTGTTTCTGGTCATCGCACTGGTAGTTTTTTCAATTCGCCTGGTTCATCACCTGCGTAAGAATGGTCGTCTAGGCCGATCACTGAAGTGGCAGATAATCATGCTCTTCTGGTTCATTGCCGCGCTCGGGGTCCAACTCCCCTGGGCATTTGTGCTGGGCCGGTATCTCTTACCCTGTCTGGCTGGACTCAGCGTGTTCATGGGGGTAGAACTGGCCAGCTTATTGAGTTTCCTGAGCTTCTTTTCGGGAAGGAAGTCCCCTCTTGCCGAAGAGACAAATTATAGTACCAATAGATATAGTTTTATTAAAGAACTCCTGGGAAAAGGTATCAAGGCTATAGTTGTTTTAGTTTACCTGATATTTGCGGTCATTGCCTTTGAGAGGATATGGAACTCAGCGATTTATCTTATACAACGTGGTCGAGCTAATGCCGAGACAGTACAATTTCTAGCTGGGAATGTTACCCGGGGCCATCACCTATATCTTAATTTAGGAGCTGACTCCGAATGGTTCTATGAAATAGGATTGCACCTACATCTATTTTACCATAGAGACGACATCATCGTCGAGTGCCTCGACCTTGAATCCCCTCAGAGTTATTCCGAGGGGGATTTTCTTGCTACCTGGTCAGGACTTCGGAGGTATCCGGTAAGCTTGTTATCCCGTTCCCTGGAAAAACAGATTACTCTCACCAAGACCATCGACAGGAAACAGACGGCGCTCGATGTAAAATTATTGCCTAGATTAAAAAAACTCTTGCAAGGCCGAAGCCAGCCGCCTTTATTTTGGAATAGCCGCTTTATCTGGTGGATTTTTAAATTTGTGGTGCCTGGTCGGCCAAGTTCAGCTTAGTCATCAAGCTGGCTGGTACAATGAGGCTCGGGTTGGGTTTTGATTAGGCGCTTAATAGCACCAGGAAAATCCGATGAAAAATCGAACCTCTAGCAGTAAAACAATCGGGGTGGTTATGGTGGTGGGCGCGCTGATCCTCTTAGGGGCATTGACGGCCGACCTGGTCGGGTTGGGCGGCTATCCCGGCCTGGGAATGAGACAGATGCTAGGAGCATTGGTTGGTACTGGGCTGGCTGTTGGAGGTGCAGTCCTTTTGACTCACCGATTAAAGAGGAGAAGAAGAGACTCCTCATTTTCAGGTTCGTGGCGGCGGGTTTTTCGGAAAGTGCGATTACTGGTGATAGTGGTGGGTATTATGGTCTGGGTAGCCAGCAGCAACATCATGCAGACCGGCCGAAGCGCCATTTCCGATCTTCGTTTTATCCTGAAAAACCCCTCTCTCTCCTATGATCAAAAGATGGAAATAAGGTGGGGAGTTTCCTATAAGTTTCTCAATTTCGTCAGAGATCGTACTCCTCCGACCTCAGTGATGGTCAGGCCTCCTTCCCAGATAAAGCCCTGGTGGACGGTAGGAAACGAGTTATTGATCTACTACTTTCTTTATCCCAGACGTCTTCTTCACACGGATGGAAGAGGAATCGAGTCCAACCAAACCATCACTCATGTGCTGGTGGCCTGGGGATCTTGGTGGGTTCCCGATCCTAGAAGATGGGGTTGGCCGAAATTTGCCGTTAATGGGAAAAGATTTATCCATTTACCTAATCTGAGGAAGATCTATGTAGGTGAACTTGCTCTTGTTTCTTCCAATCTTTCCCGAGGCTTGAGATATGCTCCTCCGGATCTCGGAGATTCCGATGGGCTTCTGGTGAACTATCATTCTGATGCTGAGAAAGAATCTATTGATCATCGATTAGTGGAATTTCAAGATCGCCTGACCGAATATTTTGGAGTGGCCTATACTCTCAATAACTATGACTACTGGACCAGGCCAGTTGACGTCCCACTCACCGACAAGGTAGTGGTCAGGGCTACCATAAGAGCCAATACCAGACATAGCGTCAATCTAATAGCCGAGGTTAGATATAGGAACGGTGGGTTAGCTATCTTTGGTTCAGCCCCTAACCGACAAGCTAATTCCTGGGAAATCCTGTTCATCGATGATCTTTACCAGAGAGCTAAGGAATACGGCTCAATTCGGGGATGGAACCCAGAGAAAATGAAGGTTACCAGGATTGGGGTAAATACAGGCTTTCCTCTGGAGATGCCCTATCTGGAGAAATATGGGGTGATAGAATTAGAGAGGGGATTGGAAGAAAGGAAAGGGGAGATTAAGGTTGAAAGTGCCCCTATTCTGTTCAGAAGGGGCAATTTCTATAAGGCAAGAAACCAACTAGAGAAGGCTATAGTTCAGTATGAGCTTGCCGGGAAGCTTAACCCAGCAGATTCCTGGATTCACCACAACTTAGCGGATGTATATAGAATAAAGGGAGATCTGGCTAAGGCGATATCAGAGTACCAGGTGGCAATCAGTCTTAATCCCCAGGTTGCCTGGTTTTATTACGCCTTGGGTGAGGCTTACCGACAAAGAGGAAAAATCGACTTAGCGATAAGAAACCTTGAGAAATCACTGGAGCTCGATCCTTTGGCTACCTGGGCCGATGGAGTCCTTAAAGATATCCGTAAAGGAAAACCATAAAAGGGAATAGAGAAATTTACACTTTTTTACTGCTGGTAAGTTCAGGCATAGGAATTTCAATAATTTCTCTGAATTGTTATCAAGTAAACCTCGGCAGACGAGATATCAGAAAAAAAGAGGGGAGCAGGCTCGACTTGCTCGAGCGAAACGAGAGTCGGCTTTGCCGATCGAGCCGTCGAGGGGGGATATTTCCCCCCTCGAGTATCTTGTCAGGAAGGAGTTGAATGAGATGCTCATTGTGGGACTGATTCTTCCAGTATTATTTGGTCTGGCTATTTCTTTGCTGATTTCTCCTGAGATGAGGGTCGCCGAGCGCTTTGCCCTTGCCTACGGTTTAGGATTTGGCCTTTTAACTCTGGCCATGTTTCTTCTAAACCTCCTGGGTATAAAGTTTTCCCTCACTAATACCAGCATATGTATATCGGGCATCACGGTTGGATCGATGTTGTACTGGAAAAGAAAGAAGTGGTCTTCTCACTGGCTGACGGGCCTTAGCCATTTTCCTAAAAGAATGGGAGAAGCTATTGGCTCCCTTTCACTCTTTGAAGGTATCGTGCTGGGACTCCTGATCTTTTTTGGGATGTCGAACCTAATCATTGCAGCTTATTGGCCTGTTTGCTGGTGGGATGCCTTGGCAGTCTATGATTTGCGGGCTCGAGTGCTTGCCGAGACTCAGTCCTTTCCTGAGGCCGCCCTGAAAGTGATAGATCCGGCTTATATTTTCTACTACCCACCCATGACTTCTCTGGTGCATGCCTGGCTGTATTTATGGGGATGGGCTAATCCCAAATTCTTCTATTCCCTTCTTTTTATCTCTCTGGCCATAATCTTTTATTATTCGGCGAGGGACCACTGCCCTGGTTATCACTGCCTCCTGTTTACTTTAATTTTGGTCAGCACTCCAAGTCTTTACTCTCACGCCGTCAGCGCCTATACCAATTTTCCCTTCGCCTTCTACTTCAGTGTGGGTACCTTGTACCTGTATCGCTGGATGAGCACATCAAAAAAGGGTTTTCTCACTCTGGCAGGACTGTTTCTGGGGTTAAGTTCCTGGGTGAGACAGGAGTCAACTGTCTTTTTCCTGGGATATTTGGTGGTTGTACTCTATTTCAGTATTTCTCGCCGACGATTTTTTGCTCCTCTTTGGTTTGCTTTTCTATATTTCATTCTTCAGCCCTTGTGGGAGTTTTATTATCCTTATATGGCTCATCCTCAATCTTCTACTACGATCTCAACGTCATCGGACATTATATCTAAATCCTCTGCGATATTAATTCAGTTCTCTAATCCCTTATCTCTATCCTCAGGCCCAGGCTCTGCTTTCGGAAGTATCTTAACCAAATTGTCAAGGATAATACGTCTGTACATTGGGGCAATAGTTTCTCCCCTTCGGAGTGGTTCAGGGTTGTTCGGCCAGTTTTTCGACTTTACCCGCTGGAAACAGGTTTTACAGCATCTGCAAAAGAACGTGCTTATGCCTTACCGAGTAATTGCTTATTTGTTTGTGGCGACCATCGGGCTCTATGCTAATAGGATTGGTAAGTACCGTTTTCTACTATTATTGATTCTTTCCAGCATAATCTTATTTGCAGTTGGAACCTACGGATTTTCTCTGCGCATTTCCTACTGGAAGGCCATCGGAGGCTCTGCCGAGCGACTATTTATGATGTTTCTCCCAATTATCTGGTATTTCATAGCCTTAATGACCGCCGAGTCTGCTGGGGAAGAGGTGTCTGCTAGAAGGTTGGCGGAGTCCAAAAAATAGCAATTTAACAAAGGCGGTGTAAATGATAAAGCTTTCAGTTATTATACCTGTTTTTAATGAAAGACAAACCATTGGCCAGATCTTAGATGAAGTCAAGAAAGTTGAGCTTGAAAAAGAGATAATAGTGGTTGACGATGGTTCTACCGATGGAACTCGAAAGATCTTAGGAGAATTGAATGACCCCACTGTCAAAGTTCTTTATCACTCTGAAAACCGGGGAAAAGGTGGCGCTATCAAGACTGCTCAAACCCGGGTGAGCGGTGAGGTAGTAATCATTCAAGATGCCGATTTGGAGTATCGACCTGAAGATTATCCCAAATTGATAAAGCCTGTTGAAGATGGCTTTGCTGATGTGGTGTACGGCTCAAGATTTCTTGGGCCCCACAGGGTTTTTATGTTCTGGCACTATGTAGGGAATAAGTTTTTAACCTGGCTTACCAACATTCTCTATAATACCATGCTAACCGATATGGAGACCGGGTACAAAGTTTTCCGAGCTGAAGTTTTCAAAAAATTAAAGATAAGATCTGACCGGTTTGACTTTGAACCCGAAATTACCGCCAAAATATTTAAGCAGAAATTAAGAGTGGTCGAGGTACCCATAACGCACTATGGAAGGGGCTATAAAGAGGGAAAGAAAATTAGCTGGAAGGATGGGTTGGCAGCTATCTGGACCCTCATTCGGTATAGATTCACTGATTAAAGGAAATAGGGACTGGGTTTATTTTTATGAATGTGATAATATATATCTTAGCAACTCTGGCAGTATTCAGCACCAGTATCATATTATCTACCAATTTCAAGGTCAAATATTATGCCGATAAGCTGATCATGGTGGGTCTGTTCTTTTTGGTGCAGATCGTTCTGAGCGGCTTATTTTTTGGCGCAGTGGTGAAAAGACTATACCCCACGGAGCTTTTTACTTCTCAGTTATTGATATTGGCGGTGGTGCTATTCCTTCATCGGTATAAGATTAAACAGATAAGCTGCCGGCATTTTGTGGGGAAGATTTCTAGGTTCTTGGCACAGATTAGGACTTCTTCTTTTACCTTGATCTTGTTTTTTCTGATACTACTCGAAATCGTCTGGATTTTGTTCCTGGGTTTTTTGTTCTCCCCTTACGTATGGGATGCTATAACCTATCATCTCTCTTCAGTAGCCTATTGGCTGCAGGCTGGGAAAATTCACCTCATCGATACTCCTGTATCTCGATCCAACATTTATCCCATGAACGTGGAATTATTTTTCCTCTGGAATGTGATTTTCTTAGGAAATGACGTCCTGGTAGATTTAAGTCAATTTTTTTTTGCCCTACTGGGTTTGCTGGCGATTTATGCCCTCACCAGGAAAGTTGGAGTAAGTGCTAAGAGTTCCTTAGCCGCCTCAGCGGTATTTTTTTTTACCCCCCTCATTTCAATACAGTCAAAAACCTGCCAGACCGATCTTGCCGCAGCAGTCCTGTTTCTCATTGCCCTGAACTTTGTCTTTCAATATGGTAAAGATTCTAAAGTCAGCCATCTATTTGTTAGCGGCTTGGCCGGCGGGATGTTGATGGGTTCCAAGTCTACCGGGCTACTCCTGGTATTTTGTCTATATCTTTACCTTTTGGTGAATTGGGCTCGCCTTCATTTTAAAAAGTCAAAGCCAGGAGGGACTATTCTTCAGAAAGATGGCCTGCCAGTTTGGGTTAGGTTTATCGTGAACAATCTTTATTTTCTGGTCCCGGTGTTTATCCTGGGAAGTTACTGGTATCTCAGGAACTGGGTCTATTTTAATAATCCAGTAGGGCACGAGATAAAAATATTTGGTTTTGTGCTTTTTAAAGGTGGCATCGGCCCTCCAAAACCTGGGTTCACCACCCTATGGGCAAATTTACGTCTTTTACCCTCACGCTGGTTTGAGCTCATAGATGATTATTATAGCTGTGATCGGTCGGCCTACGGTCCCCAGTGGATCATTCTGGGAATCCCGAGCGCGGGCTTTTTTCTGGTAAACTCTATCAGGAATAAAGCAAAGGATAACCCTGGATTGCTTCTATTTTTTATTCTCACCTTTTTGTTTTCTATTTTTATTCTTTTTCCTGATCCCTGGAGTGCCAGGTTAGTCCTTTTTTTGCCGGCTATGGGGGCTGTATCCCTGGGATATGTATTGGATAATTTTTCCCGGAAAGGTAGAATCGCACTACAGAGGTTGATTCTTGTCGTTGTCTGCTGGTCAATTTTTAATTCTGCCTCTCACTCTTATTTTACTGCCGCAAAATTTAAACGATTTCTGCATCTGCCATTAGAAAAAAGAACCACGGCCAATTTTGGACTGTTTGTTTCTCCCGCCTATTCATTTATAGATAACCACGCCGAAGATGGTGACCATATTGGCTATACCGTCCATGGAGACGGCTTTGTTTATCCTTTGTTTGGAAGTCGGCTAGAGAGAAAGGTCTATTATATTCATCATGGTTTCAGTCTCTCTGAGATGGTCAGCAAAATAGAGGAAAAAAAGATTAAGTATCTCTTAACCAATGCCCACAACAACGTGGATAAGCTAGCCGAGAGTCGTCCTGATATCTTCCGCAAGGTATACAGTGGAGATGACAATGTTTATGAAGTTAAGGCCAGCAACAATAAAAATGAGCCCCAAAAGAAAGAATAACCAAAACCGACAAAGCCATAAATTAGAGTGGATTATCCTTATAACTATGATGCTCTTGGCATTTATCTATTTTTTGACGCCTATCCACGCAAAAATGCTGGAAAAATCATGCCGCTGGGTCTGGAGTTTCTTTTTCAACTCTATAAACTCAATAAACTCTATAAACTCAATAAACTCATGGCAGTTGACTAAGGTTGCTAGAATCAATATAATAGACAGTGATAGGGGAACGTTTAAGGTGCAGTCTATTACTCAGCAGGCCAGTCATGCGTATCGGTATTAATGCTCTCTTCATGATACCGGGCATAGTTGGGGGTTCAGAGACCATACTTCGGAACTTAATCAGTAACCTCGCCTCCATTGATAGTCACAATGAATATGTTTTATTTACCAACCAGGAGAACTCGGGGAGTTTTAATCTTGACCAGCCAAATTTTTTTGAGGTGCGTTGCCCCATACCGGCCAGATTTCGACCAGCAAGGACCTTATGGGAACAATTTATTTTGCCTATTCAATGCCAATGGCATAGGATTGATCTGCTTCATTCTCCGGGCTATGTCTCTCCCATTGCTCTGCCATGTTCCTCGGTGGTCTCGATATTGGATATGAACTACTTCTTTTTCCCTGAGGACTGGTCAAAGTTCGCCCTATGGGTATTGAAGATTCTAGTTCCCCTTTCTGCCAGAAGGTCCTGTGAGATTATTGCTCTTTCCCAAAGCTCAAAAAGGCATATAATGAAGGCCCTACACATATCGGAAGATAAAATCAATGTGACTTATATGGGAGTAGACAAGATTTTTCATCCTCGTCATAACCACCGTCAGATTCTGGAGATGAGGAAGAGAATCGGGATAAAAGGAGATTTTATCCTATGTGTTGCCAATTCTCATCCTCATAAGAATCTGCGAAGGCTCCTGCAGGCCTATTATATCCTGCGAAAAGATAAGAAAATCACTCACCAACTGCTATTGGCCGGCAATCCGGGGCGTGATCATTTAGAATTGGTGAGAATAGTGAGGAAACTCGGAATAGGCCAGGAGGTAATTTTCACGGGATACATTCCTCATCACCAGATGCCGTTGGCCTATCAGGCGGCTGACTTATTTGTTTTCCCTTCCTTGTACGAGGGCTTCGGGTTGCCCATATTGGAGTCAATGGCGTGTGGTACCCCGGTGGTCTCCTCCAATGCTGCTTCCCTGCCCGAAGTCGTGGGTAGGGCGGGTATCCTGGTGGACCCTTACGACGCCAATGAAATGGCCGGGGCGATGTCTCGGGTACTAACCGACAAAAAACTGGTAGGCACTCTGATTAAGGAGGGTTTAAAGCACTCGAAAAAGTTCTCCTGGGCCGAAACCGCAAAACAAACCCTGGCCATATATCAAAAGGCTACGGCAGATTAAAGTAGGCAGGAACAAAATATGCATAAGAAGAACGTAAAAGTCCTGGTTACCGGCGGAGCTGGTTTTATCGGGAGCAATTTGGTAGACCATTTGCTGGGGAAAGGGTATCAGGTTACCGCATACGACAATCTTTCCCGAAAAGGCGCCAGAAAAAATGCTGCCTGGCTAAAAGAAAAATATGGCCAAGAGTTTAGACTAATTACCGAGGATATTCGAAATTATTCAGTCCTTTTAAATGCTGTAGATAACCAAGATCTTGTGTATCATCTAGCAGCTCAGGTTGCTGTTACCACCTCAATCGAAAATCCGCGGGAAGATTTCGAGATAAACGCTTTAGGAACTTTAAATGTGCTGGAGGCTGTCAGACAAGCTAGCGCGGATCCCATTGTGCTGTATAGTTCCACTAACAAAGTTTACGGAGAAATGGCAGAGTTGAGGATTACTGAAGGCTCTACTCGATGCCAATATGCGGATATGATAAATGGCATACCAGAGTCCAGGCTACTTGATTTTTATTCCCCTTATGGTTGTTCTAAGGGGATTGGAGATCAATATTTTATCGATTATGCTCGCATCTACGGCTTGAAGACAGTGGTATTGAGGCAGTCGTGCATTTATGGAACTCGACAATTTGGGAACGAAGATCAAGGATGGATAGCCCATTTTCTGATTTCGGCGGTGCTTGGTAAACCAATTACTATCTATGGTGATGGTAAGCAACTGCGAGATGTACTCTATATGAGTGATCTAATTAAAGTTTTTGAAATGGCTGTTGATCATATTACTACTGCCTCAGGCCAGGCATACAACATCGGAGGAGGTCCTGAGAATACCATTTCTCTTTTGGAGTTGATTAACTACCTGGAGACCAAAACAAAACGGAAGATAAAATATAGCTTCCAGAATCGACGCCCCGGAGATCAGATAGTCTATGTGAGCAACATCAATAAAGCAAAAAGGGATTTCGGTTGGTCACCAACTATCTCCGTTAAAGATGGAATTGACCGACTTTTTAATTGGGTGAGTCAAAATAAACGCTTATTTGAGGAGTAACTAATGAGCTTCTGGGAAGATAAAAAAATACTGGTTACTGGGGGAGCGGGCTTTTTGGGTTCCCATGTGGTAGAGGAGTTACGTAAACGAAAGGTAAAGAATATTGTAGTGCCAAGATCTAGAAATTGTGATCTACGAGAACGCAAGAATTGTGTTCGAATAGTGCAGGATAAAGATATTGTTATTCACCTTGCTGGCAAAGTTGGTGGCATTGGTCTCAATCAGAGAATACCGGGAGAGTTGTTCTTTGATAATTTGATTATGGGTGCCCAGCTTATGGAAGAGGCCAGGCTTGCTCGGGTGCAAAAATTTGTCGCTCTGGGAACCGTCTGTTGTTATCCCAAATTTTCTCCGGTTCCCTTCAAAGAGGAAGATCTGTGGGATGGCTACCCTGAGGAAACCAATGCATCCTATGCCCTGGCTAAGAAGATGTTATTAGTTCAATCGCAGTCTTACCGGCAACAGTATGGTTTCAATTCTATTTTCCTCATGCCGGTTAATCTTTACGGTCCGGGTGACAATTTTGATCTTGAATCTTCCCACGTTATCCCAGCCCTGATTAAAAAGGTCTTCCATGCCAAAGAAAGGAATAAAGATCACATTGTCGTCTGGGGAACGGGTAAAGCCACCAGAGAATTTCTCTATGTTGAAGATGCGGCAAGAGGAGTAGTGTTGGCAGCCGAGAGATATAACAAGAGCGATCCGGTGAATTTAGGAGCAGGATTTGAAATTTCCATTAGAGAATTGGCTCAATTGATTGCCGAGTTATGTGGATTTGGCGGAAAAATAGTATGGGATACCAGCAAACCAGATGGTCAGCCCCGGAGATGTCTGGACACCAGTAAAGCCAGGAATGAGTTTGGGTTTGAAGCAAAGACTGATCTCAGGGAAGGTTTTCGAAGGACGATCGAATGGTACCGGAAAAAAATAGCCTCTGAAAAGGCCATCAGTGCCTTAAACTCTAGAAAAGACTATTCCTCAACCAGGATTGAGTTTAAAGATGAATGAATATTACGAAATTCAGCCCCGCTATCGGGTACTGTTGAAGCTATTCTTATTAGTCATAGGATTGGGAGCCGTTCTTTTAACAAGGTCTATTTTGTCCTGGAGTCAGATTCCCAACCTCACTCTGGGTTTGATGATTATCACCCTGGTACTGGGGACCATCAAACTGGAGTATGCTCTGGTGTGGTTTGTGTTTTTGATGCCACTATTAGCTTCTCTGCCTTTAATGTTGGAAATTCCCAACTTTTATCTCATCGAGGTGGTTTTTCTGGCAGTCATCCTGGTCTGGGTGGTCAGGTTGATCTTGAGCAAGGACATTAAATTGGTTAAGACCTCTCTGGATATTCCTCTAGGTATTTTTCTCCTCCTGGTCTTAATTTCTTGTGTGATCACTCTCATTAGAATTAACCAATTATTCTCAAGTTTTCTTACTGGTAATCTAGGAGCAGCCTGGCAAAAAATCTTCCTTCTTGAAAAAAACACCAACCTTCCTAACTTCTATACTCTCCGTTATGCTTTGACCATTTTCGAGGGTATTCTGGTTTACTTCTTTCTAATTAACACTATCAGGTCTAAAGATTTTCTCCGAAAGGTGATAACTGTCATGGTTGTTAGTAGCACGGTGGTAGGGAGTTATGGAATCTTTCAGTATTTTACTAGATTTCATTTGCTGGAGTACTGGGTTATGCAAGACCCTAATCTAACCCGTATTAATGCTACTTTCCAGGATCCTAATTCTTTAGGTTCTTACCTGGTTCTGGCCATTTTTCTTACGGGCAGCTTATTCTTGGTGGAGGGAAGATGGAAGAAGCTCTTTTTGGGATGTTTGACTGTTGGTCTAGGGATGTGCTTGGTTTTCACTGCCTCCCGAGCAGTCTGGGCAAGTTTGGTTCTGGCTTTGGTGGTAATGATAATACTTCTTTCCCGGGAAAAGATGGGTATTTTCCTTAAGAGAGGATTTAGCCGAGGCCGTGGTAAGAAAATAATGGTTGCTGTCCTCATTTTTTCATTAGTTGTCATCGTCACTCTCGTCCTGCTTGCCTCAAAAGCTGAGCTGGAAGTGGGAAAGAGAGGTTCCTATTATAACGTGTTG
>Ga0307429_1000279_pt1 | contig 35048 bp, 26 predicted proteins | sample SalMarWE160230MG_FD_202151 | JGI IMG/M metagenome (GOLD analysis project Ga0307429, IMG submission 202151) | Salt marsh sediment microbial communities from the Plum Island Ecosystem LTER, Massachusetts, United States - WE1603-230 | ecosystem: Environmental > Aquatic > Marine > Intertidal zone >... | reverse complement strand
ACTCTGGATCACTCAGGGTCTCACATACAAAAGGCTGTCCTGGAGAATTTATATCTTCTCCACTAATCTGGAATAAATTATTCTTATCACATAAACTACGTACCCGCCTCAGCTGGGCAATACTATTTCTTGCAGGCATATAGGTGACAGCTTTAAAACCCAGATTCTTAATTATATCAAATAATAATTCCAGGTAATCATCTTCAAACTTCTGGGCTTTCTTATCACCGGTTACCGATTCGGTAACATCACCTAAATAGGCATAAGCTGATATGGACTGTGTCTCATCTGCCAGACTCAGGACTTCTCTTAAATCCGGGCATTCTGCAGTCGCATTAATGTAAAATTTCTCCACCAGATTACTTTTTAATATATTTAAAAGATCATATTGATAAAAATAGTTATTTTTATTCCTGAGGTAGGAAAGATTTTTTTCTGAAATTTCAATTTTTAATTTTTTCTTTAAAAAATCTATTACTTCCGTACCACTTGAAAATTTTTTATTTATAATCCCTGCCAGAGCAAAAAGTATATGCCTTTCAGTAACAGTCCCTCCATCTTCCGCCCAAGAAAGCGGGAGAACATCACGATTAAAATCCAGAAATATTGATAAAGGTTTTAATAAAATGTTTAATTTCTTAACCATCAGTAAATTCCTCTTGTTTCTTTCTCTCCTGTATTTATCAAAGAATGAATTTACTCTATCAATCTTAGAATCGGGGATACCATGAAGAACAATATATGCTATAGACCTCTGGTCCGGGTCATTTAAAAATCTGCCTTTAAGAGGAGACCCTGAAAAATCCACCCTGCACTCTACTCCCTTAGTTGTATGAATCCCCGCTATTTTACCGGCACGGACAAATTCAGCTGCGCCGCTAACTGTATCATGGTCTACGATACCGGCTATCTTCAGGTTATAAAGGTAAGCCATCCATACAGACATAGCCGGTGAATAATACGAGAAAGAGTATTTTGTATGGATATGATTATTGGTATAGTAATCCAGCTGCCTGTTATTCAACCTTTCATTATCTTTTTTTAGAATAAGCTTTAAATTCTCAAGGCGTCTTTCGGAATCCCCATCATTTAGAAGGTGCTGATATTTAATAATTTTTTTATTTATATTCATCATTAAAGTTACTGCATATTTATAAAATTTTAATCAAAGTTCTAATTTATCTTAACATCACCTGTCCGCCCGTTACCGGGACGGCCTGACCTGTCTCATATTTCTGTTCAATGACATAAAAAATAGCTTTAACCAGGTCACTTATCCGGCATCCCCGCTTCATGGGAACCTTATTTTCATAATATCTGCGAACATCTTCTATGTTTTTTGCGCCCGGAACCTTACTGGATTTTAAATACTGTACAAAAAGCCCTTTTTCAGGGTCAGACCAGAGAGGACCATCAAAAAAATTACCGGGGCAGATGGCATTAACTTTAATATTGTACCCCACAAGTTCCAGGGCAAAACTCTGGGTCAGGCCTATCCCTCCGAACTTGCTGCCGGCATAAGTAAAATTATTTTTACTACCCTCAAGCCCCGATTTAGAATTTATCTGGATTATATCGGTAAAATAATTACCGTTAAAAAGATTCTGTATCTTCATTGGCTCAGAGGCATACCTGGTGCAGAGAAAAAAAGCTGTGTAGTTGACTCTGGTAATAAGCTCAAAATTATTAACATCCATACTCTCCAGGCTTCCTGCCTTTAATACCCCTGCATTACTGATAAGAATATCAATGCCTCCATATTCTTTAACCGTTTCCAGAACCATCTTTTTTACACAACCCTCATCCGAAACATCAACCTTTAGAGCTAAAGTTTTACCTTCTCCATATTCTTTGCTTAGTTTTAAAGCATTTTTTTCCAGTGGTTCTATTTTTAAATCCGCCAGCACTATATTGCAACCTTCCGCTGCCAGCAATTCCGATATACTTTTACCTACTCCCCGGGCAGCTCCTGTTACAATAGCAATTTTTTCTGGAAATCGCTTATTTGTATCTGTAGTCCAAGTGAAAGCACTACCGTATTTTCGTATAAGAATATTTTCTACATCACTGAAATCAAATTTACTTTCAGTAAGGCTATATTCTTTGATTTTTAACAAATCAAGAAAAAGCTTCATCCTGTTATCTGCTATTTTTTTAGTCTGTCCCCACGCAAAAACACCTGTATCCCTGACGGCAAAAAAATTTGCACCTTCTTTTTTCATTAATTCTTTTTTTATTTCATCATACTGTTTATTAATATCTTTATATTTATTAACGTAACCAGGGATAATTAAATCACTCAGTATTTTATTATTTTTTATAGATGAAAAAACTGAAAAGAAGTCTTTCTTGCTCTTTATATATCTTGAAATAACATCATTATTGCCAAAAATCACGATTGAAGTTCCATTCTTCCCAAGCAGCATTCTTAAGGCAGGCGCTATCTTTATGACATCATCCCCGGGATAAGAAGCAGGTTTGAATAAAATTCTTTCATTAATTCTATCAATTTCATTTTTCATAATATCTTTCCTTTAAAAATACTCAGTATATATGAATTCCCGGTATCGTCTGTTACGATACTGTCAATGACATCTATATCACAAACTTTGGCTCCTCCTTTTGCATTTACTTTTGAAGAATCGAACAGGAGAATTTTTTTATCACCATGCTCAATCCCGGCTTCCGCAACCGCCGCAGCATACTCATCTGATGAGTAGACACCTTTCTCTTTAATAATTGAATCTGCGGAAAAGAAAGTAATATTAAAATGAAACTGTTTTATAATGGATATTGCTTCTGATCCTACGAGTGTTCGATTTAGCTGATTAATCCTCCCCCCTGTCAGAACCGCCTGTATATTTTTATTCTTCTGCAGATTAAGAAAGGTATCGATTCCTGAAGTTACAACCATAACATTATCGGGAAAAATATTCTCAGATAGGAAATAGCTGGTTGAGGAGGCGTCCATAAATATATACATCTTCGGTCTGATTAATGAAACAGCTTTTTTTGCAATCTTCTTTTTTTTATCTGAATTAATAAGCAGCCTTTTGTCATGGCCATAACTCGCCAGATTAAAATCCCTTAACGTAGCTCCTCCGTGTACTCTTTTTAAAAGATCTTTCTTATCAAGTTCTATCAGATCTCTCTGAATTGTTATACGGGAACAGTTTAGAAAACTTTCAAGTTCCATCAGAGTAGTCGAGGTTTTCTCCTCTAAAAGACTGAGTATAGCTCTATGCCTTTCAATTTTTAGTAAATTATTCTGGCTACTTTTTCCCATTTCTAATTAAAAATATATCATATATATCATACTATATCAATAAATATTTCATTTTATATCATAATAGTTATAAAATCTTTTTTTAGAATAAAAAATTTTTAATCTTTAATATCAGGATTCATGCTGGATACAATATTACAGAGGAATATTAAAATGTTTATTGATTTAAAACAGAAAGCAATCAAATAATTTAAGCGGTATTTTGGAATACAGATGGGTCCTTTAATTCAATTACATATTTTTAAATACCTGCTATATTCCTCATCCCATCTGCTTTTATTTTCAGGCTTATAATAAGACAGAACAGAAGAATTCAGAGAAATTTTTCTACCCTCCTCCAGGGTCTTTATCTCGCCTGCCGCTTTGAGCTGGACGATTAAGTTTCCCACCGACGTCGCCTCAACTGGTCCTGCTATAACTTTAGTTCCGGTGGCATCAGCAACCCACTGGCATAGAAGTTTATTTTGAATGCCTCCACCCGCAATATAAATGACATCTATCTTATTGCCTGTCAGGCTTTCCAGCTTTTTTATATCATGCTTAAATCTCATTGCAAGACTCTCATACAAACACCTTGAAATCTCTCCAATATTTTCAGGGACTCTCTGGCTTTTTTCTTTACAATAGTTACAGATTACTTCAGGCATATCCGGCTGGGGTTTAGAAAATACCGGATCATTAACATCTATAAATACTCCAAAAGGTTTCTCCAGTTCTGAAAGCCTTACTGTTTCATCCCAGGAAATATTTTTACCATCCTCAGTCCATTTCTCCCTGCACCGCTGTATTATCCAGAGACCAGTTATATTTTTTACAAATAAATTTAAGCCATCTGCTCCACCTTCATTGAAAAACTCCTCATCAAATACTCTCTCATTTATTATGGGCTTTTCTGTCTCCTGCCCAATTATGCACCAGGTACCCATAATTATAAACGCCCAGTTTTTATTTTTATCTACTGCCGGTACACCTGCCACTGCCGAAGCCGTATCATGTGTTGCAGGAGCTATGACTGGAACAACTCCTGTACCCAGCTCCTCACTCTTCCGGCTTAAAATATTGCCAATCTTAAATCCTGGTTTAATTATTTCAGGAAATATATCCGATCTCAGACCCAGCCTGCTTAAAATTTCATGTTCCCATTTGTTTTCTTTCTGGTTATACATAATACTGGTTGTTATTCTGGTATATTCATTATAAGTTTCTCCGGTTAAAAAATAATTAAATATATCAGGCATGGTAAGAAACCTGTATCCGTTTAAATATTCAGTAGCATACTCCAGCTTTAAAGAATATAAATGAAAAAGGTCAAAAATCGGACTAACAGAAGCACCGGTAAGTTTGAATAATTCTTTAGCGGAAATGACTTTATATAATTTTTCAGCATTAATTAACCTTTTTTCATCACGGTAATTAACAGGATTGGAAATAAGCTTGCCGTTTTTATCAATAAAACCAAAATCTGCTCCCCAGGCACCAATAGCCATAGATTCTATTCTGCGGTGTTTTTTTACCGAATACTGGATCCCCGTCACCAATTCTAAATAAAGCTTCAATATATCCCAGTAAAGGGTCCCTGTTACATACACCGGGTCATTATTGAACCTGTGAGTAACTTCCATATCGAACTTATTACCATTATAGCTGCATATAACCGAACGCCCGTTACTAGCCCCGAAGTCAAAAATTAAATAATTTTTATAACTCATAACTAAAATGCCTATATAATAATTATCTTTTTGATGTTACATCTCTTTCATATTTTAAAATTTCATCAATGTAATCTGTATCGGCTGGGACACCCTGAGACTTACAATAAAAATCCCAGACGGCACCAAACGGCATTACCTTTAATGCTTCCATAAATGCGAGTCTTGCAAACAGGTTATTATCATTTTCATATCTTATCATAATATCAATGGGTTCAAGAAGAGCAATAAGAAGTGCCTTCATTACTGTTCTGGTTCCAATTACCCATGCACCGATTCTATTAATAGAGCCATCGAAGAAATCCGTAGCTATATACACCTTATCAAGCGCATCCGCCCTTATAATTTCATGCATTATATTTGTAACTTCTTCGGTGAGTAATGGCACATGGTCGCTGTCCCACCTGACCCCCCTGCTAATATGCAGCAGTATGCCTTTTACAAAAAATAATACCGCCGATAATTTGTCTGATACTATCTCGGTTGGATGATAATGTCCAGTATCAAAGGTAATAAGTTTATTTTTCTTTATGGCATAGCTTAAATAAAACTCGTGAGAACCTGCAGTGTAAGCTTCCAGACCTATCCCATATAACTTACTTTCCAGCGAATCCAGCATATTTTCCCCGGGGTATGAAACGCTGAATATATCATCAAGCGACTCGAGCAAAATTTTTCTGTGCCTGTATTTACTTACTGTCAGGTCTTTTGAGCCATCTGGAATCCACGTATTACAGATGCACCTATCTTCTAACTCTTTTCCAATAAAATTTGATATCTGCCTGCATCTTTTTACATGTTCCACCCAGAATTTTCTTATTTTTTCATCACTGCTTGAAAGAGTATAGCCGCTATCGGCCATTGGGTGTGAGAATAAAGTAGGATTAAAATCCAGACCGGCTCCCTGTCGTTTCGCCCAGTCTATCCAGCTTGAAAAATGTTCCGGTAAAATTTTATCCCTGTCCACTGCCTTTCCCTTGAAATCTCCATATATTGCATGGAGACTTAGTCTTTTGCTACCCGGTATAAGTGAAAATGTTTTCTCTACATCAGAGCGAAGTTCACTTATATTTCTTGCCCTTCCCGGATAGTCCCCGGTAGAAACCAGCCCGCTACCTGATAGCATATTATTATCGTTCTCAAAACCTCTTACATCATCTCCCTGCCAGCAGTGTAAGGAGACAGGAACATCTTTTAATTTATTTAAAACTGTATCTGTATCTACACCATATTTTGCATAACTCTTTTTTGCAAGTTCGTATGCTTTTTCTATTTCTTCGTTCATTTTTATCCTATCAATTTTTTGGCATTATCAATATTCTTAATTATTATTTTATGTTCAATAATTTTCAAAAAATTAATTTTATTAAGGCTATTTTATTAAAAATACTTTCAATTTTAATTTGTTTAACTTCCACATCTTGAATCTAAGTACTATCCAATTTACCTTTCAACTGCTCATTAAGATCAAAAATTTTCTCAAGGGTTTTTATCTTTTTAGAATTATCAAATTTGTGAACAGATTTAAATAATGGAGCCATGAGTTTATTCCATTTTTTTACAACTTCAAATCCTTTCTGGAATTCATAACACCTGCCTATATCATCTGCCTCAAAATAAATAATAGCCAGATTTTTATAAATAAAAATTACCTCTTCTTTCACTCCGGACTTCTTTATTACCTGCAAAAGTTCTTTATATGAATTCTTATGTATTTTTTTATGATGATTAATATAGCTTTTTATAGATTTAGGCTTTATCTCGCTAACCACGCAATATTTTTTCATAACTTCTTCTTATCCCCTTACTATTACCTATTCATTATAATAATCCTTGTTATTACTATACATTTTATACTTATAGAAGATCCAAATATACATTTTATATACAACATCAGATTATCATCTGCACATTCATTCTCTGCACTACTATAAGCTTCCAGTGGACTTTTCTTACAAATAGAAGAAAAACTTATGATACACTTTCCTTCAAAAAATAAATAGACTTAATATTTGGGGATAGACATAAGCATTCTACTTAATATCTATCAAGTATTTTCCTTAATACCTATCCCCCTAAATTGCTAACAATAATCTAATCACTAATCTTAACTACTGATTAGTACACCTGAGCCCACTCTTCAATATTTGATGCGTCGAACACAAACGGAGGACCCATAAGAATTTCTGGTCCATTCCCATAGTCTCCTATTTCTCTCTGGCCATAGTCTCCAATAGTAAGAGTTTCGCCAATCGCACCAGTAATTTCGCCAGTTAGTAAAGCGCGAGTTACCCATGTTGCCATGTAACCCAGATCAATTGGATTCCATAGAGCCATTTTCTGGCATGTTCCACTAAGAATATATTCCGCCATCTCGCTTGGAAGCCCGAGACCTGTTAGCTGTATTTTTCCACTAAGACCCTGATCTTCTAGAGCCTTTGCTGTTGCTGCTACACCTACAGTTGTTGGGGATATTATCCCTTTAAGGTCTGGATAGGAATTAAAGAGCCCTATTGCTTCATTGTAACTTTTCTCTCTCTCATCATCTCCATAAACCGTAGCTACAAGTTCCATATTTTCATATTTTGGATCCTCCAGCTCAGTTTTCATCCACTCTATCCAGGCATTCTGGTTAGTTGCTTGAGACGTAGCACTTAAAATAGCGATCTGACCTTCATAATTAATCATTTCTGCAATCATCTGAACTTGCCCTCTTCCTATTAGCTCTGTGTCAGCCTGATTAAAATGAAGTATACGACCGTCCTGGTCAATTCCTGAGTCAAAAGATATAACTTTAATCCCTGCATCCAGAGCTTCCTGACATTTGGGAACTAAAGCTGTCGAATCATTAGCTGATATTTCTATACCGTCAACTTCCTGAGCTATTAAAGCATCAATTAATGCAATTTGCCCTTCAGCTGTAGCGGTTTCAGGTGCCTGGAATATTAAGGTATCCCCAAATTGGCCTATAACCGACTCTCCACCTTCTTTACATTTCTCAAAAAAAGGATTACCAACATTTTTAACAATCATTCCAATTGTAAATGGACCTTCTTCAGCTACAGGTTCCTCAGCTTGAGGAGCTGCTTCCTCTTTACAACCACTGAATGAAAAAACTGCTGTAACCAATATAGTCAGTATTATTACTAATAACCATGATAATGACTTTTTCATTTAATACCCCTTTCTTAAACCAATTAAAAAAATTGAGATGAAATACTATTTTTCTTTTTATCACCTCCTTAATTAAAGCCTCTTATATATTTCCTCATCACCTCCTATGCTGATATTTCTTGTATAAATACATTTAACTGGTAGAGACCTATATAAAAGCTGTTAAACATTATTAAAACGCTTACCTAACAGCAAAAACACGGCGTAATACTTTTGGTAAAAGGATAGCAAAAATAAGGATACATCCTATAATAACAGACATTACATTGGATGGTACATTTACAAGGGAAAGCCCATATCGAAGCATCCCAACTAAAAATAGTGAGAGTACCACTCCAAAAATAGTACCCTGCCCACCATATATACTCACTCCACCCAGAAGAACAACCGTTACTATCTCAAATAAAAAAGCTTCACCCATGTTTGGTCTGGTAACAGAAACTCGAGATGAAAACAATACTCCAGCCAAAGCACATATAAACCCAGAAGCTGTATATATTATTACTTTGATACGGTCAACAGATATTCCAGAATATCTGCTTGCCAGTTCGTTATTTCCAATAGCATACATATAACGACCAAACCTGCTCTTATGAAGAATAATACCGAATATAACAGCAAGAACAGAAAATATAGCAAGTTCCACAGGTACCGGAGAGTTGCCTATACGCCCCTGCCCAAGATATAAAAACTTTTCAGTGTAGCTGCTAACCGCCTTATCACCTAAAATAACATAAGCTATGCCCCTAAATAAAGAATAAGTTCCGAGAGTTATTATTATCGAATGAATTTTTACTCTCGTAATAAGCACACCGTTAAAAAACCCACCAAGCGTACCAGCGAGAAGACCCAATATTACCGCAACCCACATGTTTACCCCCATCTGATAATTGATACCCATAACAGCTGCGGACATTGCCATATTAGAACCTACTGATAGGTCAATCTGACCTATTATAATTACAAATGACATTATCAGCGCAATGATGCCTAATTCCATAAAATTAAAAGTCATATTAAAAAGGGTCCTGACAGTTAGGAAATGTGTTGATATATTAGAATTTATAATCACGACTATTATAATTAAAAGAATTAGTATTGATTCCCAGCGTATAAAAAGGGAACGTGCAGAAAATGGTTCTTTTTCACTAATGCCAGCGCTACTAATACCTTTGCTAATATCAGTAACATTCATTAACTTCCTCCTCCTTCACGTAATGTCCTCTCAACTCTTCTTGATAATATAGAATCAGTTATCACCGCTATAAGTATTATCGCGCCCTGAATTGCAAGTTTCCAGAACGGTGATATTCGAATTTGATTTAAGGCGTTTGCTACTATACTAAGCAGAAAAGAACCCAAAAGAACACCTGTTATTGTCCCTGTGCCACCAAATATAAAAACTCCCCCTATAACACATGCAGCTACTGTAAGCAGCTCAAAACCTGTAGCTGTATTAGATTGCGCCGAAGCATATCTTGAAACCCACAATACTCCTCCTAAACCAGCAAGGGTTCCTGAAAACATGTATACAAGAAAATTAATTTTTGCCACATTTATACCAACAAACCGCGCCGCATCGGGATTACTTCCAAAAGCATATATCTGACGACCGGTTTTCGTGTATCCTAAAAAATAATAAAATATTATAGAAACAATTATCACTATAAATATCAAGTTTGGTACCAAGAGTGTGGTATTTCTGGCTATTTGCTTAAAACTATAAGGCATCTCATATGCATCAACCCATGCACCTCCACTAATTATAAATGTAGAACCTCTCCAGATTACCATCGCTGCAATGGTAGCGATTATCGGAGGAATCCCCGCTTTTGAAATTAGAAAACCATTTAGAGATCCAATTACCATACCGATACCCGTTCCCATCAAGATTGCAAGCAAAGGATGAATTCCACCATTATTACTTACTATTAATCCAACAGCCATTCCGGAAAATGCAAGTGTTGAAGCAACCGATAAATCAATCCCTGCAGTTATTATTACCATCATCTGGCCTATAGCTAAAATCATAAGTAAAGAACTATCAAGCAAAATATTTTTAAAATTAGATATAGTAAGAAAGTATGGGCTACGTATACTTACCGCTATTATAAGTATTATTATAAAAGCACTAAGCACAATTTCCCGTCTACCTGATATTCTTCTTAAAAGTTGACCTCTATGCTGAGTATTCGTATCCAAATTTTTCATTATTTCTTCGCTTTCACTCTATCTTTATTCTTTTGACCACCAGATAAACCAACAGCTGCTGACAATAACTTATCCTGAGTAGCTTCTTTACGGGTAAATTCTGCTGTAATTTTCCCCTCACACATTACAATAATTCTATCGCTCATTCCGAGTATTTCAGACAACTCTGACGAAATCATTATTATACCAATTCCCTGAGACGCTAGCTCACCCATGAATTTATGAACAGAAGCTTTTGCGCCAACATCTATCCCCCTGGTAGGCTCATCAAGGACCAAAACTTTTGGATCTGTTGCCAGCCATTTTGCAAGTACAACCTTTTGCTGATTTCCGCCTGAAAGCTCGAAAACTTTTTTCCATAGCCCCGAAGCTCTAACATCAAGCATGTCTGCATATTTTTTTGCAACTTTTGTTTCTCTTCCTGTGTTTACTAAACCCATTTTTGTAAATTGACCCAATATTGGAAGTGTCACATTATCTGTTATATCCATTGGCAGAACCAGTCCCTGATGTTGCCTGTCTTCAGGAAGATATGCTAATCCGTAATTCATAGCCACAACGGGATTGTGAATATATACCTGCTTTCCATTAACTAATATTTTACCGCTATCAGTATTTTCTAAGCCAAATATTGCTCGTGCAAGTTCTGATCTCCCGGCACCAATAAGACCGGAAAATCCAAGAATCTCTCCTTTATGAAGCTCGAATGAAATGTTATAGAACTGTCTCGCTTTTGTAAGTGCTTCAACACGTAATATAGGATCTCCTCTTTCAATCTTTATTTTTGGGAACATATCTTTTAATACCCGCCCAACCATCATTTTAATGAGTTCATCAATTGTCACATCAGAAACATCACGGGTATCGATATAATGGCCATCACGAAGAACAGTAACCCTATCTGCTATTTCAAACACCTCTTCAATTCTGTGAGAAATGAAAATTATAGATGTTCCTGAATTTTTTAAGTGTTTAATTATTTTAAAGAGATCTTTTACCTCACTTAACGTAAGCGCCGATGTTGGTTCATCCATTATCAATATTTGAGAATTTTGGGAAAGGGCTTTTACTATCTCAACAAGTTGCTGGTTTGCTGCACTTAAATTCTTTACCATTGTGCGTGGATCCAACTTTACTTCAAGAGACTCCAGTAATTTTACAGTATTGTCATGTATCTTTTTCCATTTTATATGCCTGGTTACAGGGTTGTATTCATGGTGTCCCATGTATACATTTTCTGCAATACTTAAATCAGGGAATATAGTTGGTTCTTGATATATGGTTGCAATACCGTGCTTCTGTGCGAGCAAAGAATTATTAAGACTTACTAGATTATCATTTAAGTATATACTACCAGAATCAGGTTGATGAATACCGCTTATTACCTTTATTAATGTTGATTTTCCGGCACCATTTTCGCCAATTATAGCGTGAACCTCACCAGCATTCAATTCAAAATTTACTTTATTAAGCGCCAGAGTTCCGGTGAAAGTTTTGGTGATATTTTCTAATCTAAGAATTGTTTTATCCAAATTGCTCCCTTTTTTTTTAAGAAAGTTAGTATAAAACCGTTTTTTTAAAAACGTTTTTAAATTAGTATACTTTCATCCATTTGTCAATACCAAAATTACCTTTTGTTATTTAAAAATAAAAAGTGAACTGTTCTAAAGCTATAATTCAAGTATAGAAGTATAAATATTAATAGAAAATATAATAGAAAATTTTTAACTTTTTTCTGTATTTTTTATTTCATTAACCCTGTGGTTTTACCACACTCTGCCTCTCTATTAACTCTGTTGGAAGTATAATATTCTTATTTTTTACTCTCTTACCTTCTATTATATCCAGCAGTAGGCTGACGGCAGCCGCACCCATCTGTTTCTTTGGTTGTTTTACAGTGGTTAAAAGCGGGTCAGTATAAAGGCTCATTAAAATATTGTCAAATCCCATTACAGATATATCTTCAGGAACCTTAATATTCAATTCCTTCAGAGTTCTTATGACACCGACAGCTATAAAATCGGATGCATTTAAAATTACAGTTGGAATATTCTTATTGTTAAGAATTTTTTTTACTGCTTCGCGGGAGCCCTCAAGTTCATTTAATCTCAGAGTCTCGCTTATCATAACTATATCCGGGTCATAAACAAGATTGTTATCCTCCAGCCCCCTGCGATAGCCCTTATATCTTCTTTCAACTGTTGTCTGATTATCATAGGTATACGAAATATAGCCTATTCTCCTGTGCCTTATCCCATACAAAAAGTTGACAGCTTTTCTCATGGCTTCAAAGTTATCTATTAAAACAGATGGGACCTTCTTGTCCCCCGGTTCCCTGTCTACAACCACGACAGGAACTTTATCATCGTTTAATGATTTTATATGCTCAAAGCTATTATAACCGGAAATGAATAAGAACCCACTGACAAATTGCTGCTTTAAAATTTCTATGCTCCTCTTCTCCTCTGAAACATCGTAATAGCTGCATGTAAGCAGAACATTATAATTCCGCTGTCTTGCAGTTTCCTCTACGCCCTTTATTACCTGGGCAAAAAACTGATTGGATATATCGGGAACAATAACAGCCACCGTGCGGGTACTTCTGGTCTTGAGCCCCCTGGCTATTATATTTGGCGTATAATTCAAATCACTAACAACTTCAAGAATTTTCTCTTTCGTTTCTTTTTTTACATATCTTGAATCATTCAGGGCATTGGAAACCGTGGATATTGACACTCCGGCTTTTTTTGCCACATCTTTAATTGAAGTTACTTTACTCTTTTTTTTCAAGGTCCATCCCCTTTTATACTAAACTTACGCTCTGATAATCAAAAGATTATGATACGAATAAGACAATTAAATTATTATTTTTACCGGCGCTCCAGAATATATTCATCAATCAGTATCCCGGAATATTTTCCTGAATGAATTACCTATTATTATAATAACATAATTGACTGATTATATTCTATAAAACGATTCTATATTTTATTTTCATCTAAGTCAAAAAAATAAAGAGGGATAATATTTCTAAGAACCCGGGCTATCATTTATACGGACTTTTTTTAAATAATTTGAACTATTTAAGAGTTGTGTTTACAACTCTGGTTTTAAAGTCCTTTGAAAACTAAATAAAAATATAAATATAAATTGATAGATAAAACTCTACCTCCAAGTGTAAAATATTTGATTACCAATACAAAAAATACACAAGGGAGGTAGTGATGACCAAAGATGATTTCATCTTAAGTCACAGACTAAGTTTACTATCACGGGCCAAATCTATCAATAACATCTCAAAGGCCTGCAGAGAAGCTGGGGTATCCAGGACCTACTACTACAAATGGGAAAAAGATTTGTAACTTATGGAATCCAGGGGCTTACCGAAAGAGAAAAATTAAAACCTAAAATGCCCAATTCCACCAGATCCGATATTGTGGACAGGATACTTAAATTCATAAAAGATTATCCGACTTATGGTCCGGCAAGAATTGCCAATGAGTTAGGCAGTATTGTATGTGCCGCCACAGTGTATAATATTTTAAAAAGACGCGGCTTAAATAGAAAAATAGACAGGCTACTTTCCTTAGAGAATATACCAGCTTCAGTAAAGCTAATCCCGGTTATGCTAAGAAAGATAGATGAGGCAGGACCCCTGCCTGGCATAAAGTATCAAGCACTGATATACCAGAGTCAGGCATCCCAGGACCAATGAATATGTTAAAAAGGTTCAAAGGACAATACTTGAAGAATTCTACCAGCTGGCTCTTTTAAAAAAGACTTACCACAGCTTAAAAGAGCTTCAGCAGGATTTGGAAAGTTTTCTATATTTTTATAATTTTCAAAGAACACATCAGGGCTATAGACTAAGAGGTTCTAAACCCTGTGATCTTTTATATAACTGTGGTGACTTTTTATCATTATCACCATAAAATAATATTTAATATTTTATGCTTGAAGGAAGTGAAACTGTAAACACCAAGCTTAGATAGTACAATTTAATTATTACAGTTGTTATTTACCAGTGATATTGTCACCTAATAGTTTATCAGAGAAAATGGCACCTATGAAGAAGAGAAAGGAACTATATCATATGACAGACAAAGAGATGGTAAGGCTTAAGGTGGCAGAGAAGCTCCTCAAAGTCAACTAAAATTCAAGAGTCACCGCTCACGAAAATTCCAGACCCTGCTACTATCTATTAGTCTTCCACTAAGAGCTGGAAGAAAATCAACAATAATTACAACAAATCTTTTATTTGAAAGATGGGACAAAATACTTTTAGACCCTGTAATTACTGATGCAATGATAGACAGGCTCGCACACAAATCATATATGGTCAATATGAGTGGACCCTTTTATAGAATGAAAGAGACAAAAGAGTGGTCTAAAAAAGAGGGATTAAAATCAGATTAGTTTTGAAATGAAAGGAGGAAATTATTATTTTTTTAAATTAAATGGGGTACTTTTCGATTAAAAAACAATTTAACATAATATTGTACTCGCTCTCACCTACAGGTTTATAATAATATGTGCTTCTTGGCAAACCCAGCAAGTCACACTCCCTCTTTACTGCTATTTTATGATCAGGGTCTATTGCTTTAAGCTTCTCGCTGCGGTTTAGCTTAGAACTTTTTTTAGCAACTCCAATTATACTGTGATCTGGCCTATTTTATTATACAGATCAGCAATCAATTCTTTCTGCTCTGCTGCCCTGGTGTCTTTTTTTAATGGTTTTTTTAAATCCTTTCTGCATTTTTGCTATCCCTTTTTTTCCACTTATGCGCCTGTGTCGTATTAATTCTGTACTCGCTGCATATCTGGCCTATTTTTCTTCCTGCTTTGGCATTTCTTTTACTACTCTTGTTTTAAAAGCTGGACTGTAACTTTTTTTTGTTACGTTTTTCATAACTACATCTTACCCCTTGCTGTAGTTATATCTATTCTCACTATTTGTCCATATTTTGTGTAATTATAGATTGTCTATACCACAAATACCGTAGAAAATTATCACAATCCTGAGGAAGGCCACCAAGGCCGTATTCCCCAATGACCCGTCCCTTATAAAGATCCTTTATCCAGAAACCATGGACAATACCAAGAGAGGAAGGACAGGATGCGGGACTAGCTGCTAATTATATCCCAGCTTGAAATATATTTTGGAGAAAAGGGTTACCCAGTACGTGGTATAATTTAAAAGTGGAATGTTTAAACATTAGTAATCTGCACTATTTAAGAGTTGTGTTTACAACTCTGGTTTTAATAGCTCTTTGAAAACTATATAAAAATATAGATAAAATTGATAGATAGAACACTACCTCCAAGTGTAAAATATTTGATTAGTAAATAAAAAAACATATACACAAGGGAGGTAGCGATGACCAAAGATGATTTCATCCTGGGCCACAGACTAAGTTTACTATCACGGGCCAAATCTATCAATAACATATCAAAAGCCTGCAGAGAAGCCGGGGTATCCAGGACTTACTACTACAAGTGGGCTAAAAGATTTGTAACCTACGGGGTACAGGGGCTAGCCGAAAGAGAAAGAGCCAAACCTAAGATGCCCAATTCCACAAGATCTGATATTGTGGAAAGAATACTTTCTTTCATAAAGAAATATCCTACTTACGGTCCCGCAAGGATTGCCAATGAGCTAGGCAGTATTGTCTGTCCTGCCACAGTGTATAACATTTTAAGAAGGCGCGGTCTCTCAAGAAAAATTGACAGACTCCTGGTGCTGGAAGACATTCCATCTTCAGTAAAGCTAAGCCCTGTTATGCTAAGAAAGATAGATGATGCAGAACCGCCAACTGGTATAAAAAGCCACTACAGCGGCTATATGTTATCTATAGACACCTTCTATGTGTGCAGGCTAAAAGGTGTAGGAAGAATCTATCAGTTTAGCGCCATTGATACCTATTCTTCCTTTGGGTTTGCCTATCTCTATACCGATAAATCTGTTAAATCCTCGGTTGACTTTATATCAAGGGTAGTGGATATATTAGATAACATGCAAATTACCGTAGAAAGAATTCTCTCAGATAACGGCAAGGAATATACCACCCACTGGGAGGGCGGGGACCATTTGTTTTAGGGTTACCCCCATTGTCAAGACAAAATATCAACTAAGCTATAGCTACACTTTTATATTAGAAACAATACAATCCTTATTAAAATATACCTCTGCTGGAGGAGAGTACCCGAGAGCCGAATGAAGGGGACTGTAACAGATTCTGTGTAAAGTTAAAATAACTATCTATAGATGCTTTTGCATCCATGCAGCTATCATAATCTTTTAGATACACCTCTTCATATTTTAGGGACCTCCATAGCCTTTCAGTAAAAATATTATCAAATACCCTGCCCCTTCCGTCCATACTTACTTTTACATTAGCTAACTTAATTTTTTCTACATACTCTTCTGACGTAAACTGGCTTCCCTGATCTGAATTATTAATCTCAGGCTTTGCTATTTTAAATGCAATATCCAGTGACTCTAAACAAAAATCTACCGACAGGCTATTAGACAGTACCCAGCTTACAACATATCTTGAATACCAATCCATTATTGCAACCAGATACATAAACCCTTTTCTCATCGGAATATAGGTGATATCTGTTCCCCAGACCTGGTTGGGATATGATATATTTATCCCTTTTAAGAGATATGGATATTTTTTATGTTTTATGTTGCTATAACTTAGGTTCTTTGCCGGATATACGCCCTGTGTGATTTTTCACCATCTATGTACCACTTCTAGCCAGTTTTTTTCACCAACTATGTACCACTAAATAAGAATTTTTTTCAGGTTCATTGTACCACCTGAAAAAAGTTTCTTTCACCATCATTGTACCACCCCATAACGATAAAGCTGTATAATGGCCTCAAAAAATATGGAGGCAGGATATGGCATACCGGGAGGTACACATGACAGAGATAAAAGAGATACTTCTAAGGATAAAAAGGAAGGAATCGGTAAGAAGTATTTCAAGGACATTAGGTATCCACAGGGACACCATAAATAAATACATAAATATCTGCCTTGATCTGGGAGTAGATCCCAGGGCAGATGCCATAACTGACAAGCTTGTAGAAAAGATAAGAAAAGAACTTGCCCCGGGAAACAAACCATCCCATATTCCCCGCGATGAGATACTTCTTCCCCATAAGGAAAAAATTGAAACCTACCTGGAAAAAGGACTGAAGGGCTCAAAGATAATGATATTACTGGCAAGAGACGGGATAAATATTGGAGAGTCAAGCTTCTACAGGTTCATAAATACAAGATGTGAGAACTACATTAGAAAAAATATTACCGTAAGGCTTCCCGAGACAGAACCTGGAAAGTATGCCCAGGCTGACTTCGGTTATATGGGGCTTATCTGGGATGAGGAATCTGGAAGGATGAGGAAGGTGCATGCCCTTATCCTTACCCTGTGTAGTAGCAGGTATATGTATGTATACCTTACCTTTTCCCAGAACATAAGGGCGGTAATTGAAGGGTTTGAGGAAGGCTGGGGTCATTTCGGAGGTATAACCCAGATAGTCATCATTGATAATCTTAAACCTGCAGTAGACAAATCTGATAAGTATAATCCCAAGATAAACAGGCAGTTTTTAGAATACGCCCAGGATAGGGGCTTTATCGTAGATCCTGCAAATGCAGGTCATGCCAAGGGAAAACCGATCGTGGAGCGGGCGGTACCATACGTAAGGGATAACTTCTTTAAAGGCGAAAACTTTATCTCACTGGGTGACTGCAGGGAGAGGGCCATAGACTGGTGCAGAAGTATTGCCGGAAAAAGAATACACGGAACCACACAAAAGATCCCTTTAGAGGTTTTTGAGAACTTAGAAAAGGAAGCCCTTATGCCCTATCCGGATAAAAGATATGACACACCCTTCTGGGCGGTATGCAAGGTCCACCCCGATCACCACATCCGCTTTAAGGATTCCCTGTATAGCGTTCCCACAAAATATATATCAAAGACCGTGGATGTAAAGGGAGATTCTGCCCTGGTAAAGATATACCACAAGGGGGCTCTCATAAAGATACATAAAAGAGCCAAGCCCGGAAAAAGATCTACCGATTTTGACGATTATCCTAAAGAGCTTGCCCCCTATACACTGCGTAACCCTAAATACCAGATAGAGGAAGGCTACAGGAGGGCAGAAAAGATAGGTAAATTTATTGAGGGGATACTTACCGGTCCCTATCCCTGGCACAGGCTCAGAAGTGCCCAGAAGATCTTAAGGCTCTCTGATAAATATGGGGCGGAAAGGATGTCAGCTGCTCTTACAAAAGCAGAAGCCTACAGTATCTATGACATGAGAAGGATTGAAAATATGCTAAAAAATAATGTGGAGGACGTTCTTCCCAAAAAAGAGGATACGGTGCAGCTGAAGCTGGGTGACCCAAAATTTTTAAGAAACTGTCAATCATTTAACCATTACAGAAAGGAGTAAGACATGGATATATCAAAAGATTTAAAGGAAGCTATGGTGGCGCTTAGACTATCAGGTATTATCCCCACGCTGGCTGATAGGATCTCCTATGCAAAGTCAAAAAAATTATCATTTGAGGAATTCCTGGAGATGATATTTTTTGATGAGAAGGAAAGAAGGCAGGCAAGGCTTCTTAATACCAAGATGAGAAAGGCAGGTGTTGACCAGGATTTAAAGGATTACAGCTGGGATACCACAACCCAGTATGACAGAGAGCTTACAAGGAAGCTATTTACCCTTACATTTGTGGAGAACCATTCCTCAGTTCTTGCATATGGACCTACAGGAGTGGGGAAAACCATGCTGGCCAAGCACCTTGCTTTCTCTGCACTGAAGGCAGGATATGCTGTTAGCTTTGCCAGGGCCGACAAGCTTTTTAAGCATCTTAGGCTATCATCAATTGACGGCACCTTTGAAAGGACCATACGTTCTTACATGAGGCCGGATATTTTGATTATAGATGACTTTGCTGTTAGAGAGATTACAAGAGAAGAGGCTGGTCATTTTTATGAAATAGTACTTGAGAGACATGGTAAAAAGTCAAATATTATTACCAGTGCCCGCTCTCCCGAGGAGTGGCAGGCCCTTTTCCCTGATCCAATTCTGGGTAACTCTGCCCTAGATAGAATTGCCCATTCTTCCTATCAGATAAAAATGGAAGGGCCATCTATTAGAGAACAGAATAGACCAAAATAGATTTATGATTTATTATTGATACTTAAATGGGGCCGGTACAATGTTGGTGAAAGAGCTGGTACAATGTTGGTGAAAAATGACAGCCCTGTATGCCCATCAGAGCCATGAGCCTGTATATTCTCTTGTGATTTACATAAAGCCCCTCTCTTCTTAGCTTATGCGTGATCCTGGGGTATCCGTAAAAGGGACACTCTGTATAAATTTTATCTATCATATTCATCAGCATAATATTATATTTGCTCTCACCTTTAGGCCTCCAGTAATATGTGCTTCTTGGCAGGTCCAGCAGATCGCACTGCCTATATACTGCTATCTCATGATCCGGGTCTACTGCTCTTAACTTGTCACTGTGGCTCAGCTTAGAACTTTTTTTTTAGCCACTCCAGCTCCACTGTTAGCTGGCCAATTTTACTATACAGATCAGCAATCAGTTCTTCCTGCTCAGCTGCCCTGCCGTCTTTTTTCAATGGGTTTTTAAACCCTTCCTCTATTTGTTCTATCGCTTTCTTTTTCCATTTGTGGGCCTGTGTCGGATGAATTTTGTACTCGCTTGATATCTGGCTTACCGTTTTTTCCTGCCCCAGCATTTCTTTTACTACCCTTGTTTTAAAAGCTGGACTGTAACTTTTTTTTGTTATGTTTTTCATAAATATATCTTACCCCTTTACTGTAGTTATATCTTACCTTATTTTTTGTCCAGTTTTTGGGGGTAATTATATTTGAAGAGTACCTTGATTCTTTAGATATCGAGCACCGCTACACCAAGGTCAGACATCCCTGGACCAATGGATTTGTGGAAAGATTCCAGAGGACAATACTGGAAGAATTCTATCAGCCGGCTCTTTTAAAAAAGACATATCATAGCCTGGAAGAGCTGCAAGTTGATTTGGGCCAGTATCTATATTTTTATAATTTTCAAAGAACACATCAGGGCTATAGGACCAGAGGTTCTAAACCCTGTGATCTTTTATATAAATGTGGTGACTTTTTTCAAATATCACCATAAAATAATATTTAATATTTTATGCTTGGAGGAAGTTAAACTGTAAACACCAAGCTTAGATAGTACAAGTAATCGTTATCTGGATGATTCTGGAGTTTCCACAAAATTTATAGTACCATGCAATTTAGTCCTAAAGTAGTAGATATTTTTTTGGAAATATTGAAAGAGCAAGAAAATAAAACTACAGCTTAATAAAGTCCTTTAGAAGTAAATAGAGAAAGATTCATTCCAATATTAATCTACTCCTGATGGAATACTTCTTCCATAAATGCCCACCATTCTCCTTTTTCCCTTGTTTCGAGAGGAACTTGCATGGGTTCGCATAATGCCCACCACTTCTGGGTTATTGGATCTGCTGCCATTTTTTCCATGTCGGCTTCAAAATTATCGCCTGTATATTCAAAGTAACTAAAAAGAAATCCGTCTTTATGATATATTGAATAGTTTATTATATTGCATTCTTTAATAGTTTCTGCAACTCCAGACCAGATATTTGCATGTAATTTTTTATATTCTTCAAGTTTCTCAGGCTTTATTTTTATAACTGAACCATATCTTTTCATAATTCTATCACCTTTATATTTTTTTATATAAGGGCCCAAAATTCTTACATGCCCGGAAATCAGAACTTTCTCTGTTATTTAACCCAAATCCGTTCCATGCAGAAGGCCTAAATATTTCTTTATCTTCAATATTATGCATGCATACCGGGATTCTGAATATAGAAGCAAGCGTTATAAGCAAAGCACCTATATGCCCATAGCTTACTGCACAGTGATTGGCTCCCCAATTATTCATAACTGAATATACATCGGTAAAGGCCCCCTTTCCATTAAGGCGGGGAGCAAACCAGGTCGTAGGCCAGGTGGGATTGGTTCGCTTATCAAGCTTATCATGAACTTTATCGGGTAGTTCTATGGTCTCACCCTCTGCAATCTGTAAAACTGGGCCCAGCCCCTTTACAAGGTTTATTCTCGAGATAGTGACAGGCATGCCAGCCCTTGTAGTAAAGTCAGTTGAGAATCCACCTCCTCTAAAATAATCAAGGTTAGCAGGTCTGAACAGGACGGCATTAATACATTTGTTTATTTCATCTTCCGTTATTTTCCAGAAAGGTTTTATAGCAGGTTTTCCATCAATTTCCTGCTGCCCTGTACCATCTAAGGCAGTAGAACCTGAATTTATTAGATGTATTATACCCATTTCTGCAACACCTTCTAATTTATAGCCGGTTACTCTTTTTACGGATTCCGGGCTCCAATAGGTTCTTACATCTGAAAACATCTGGGCTGTGTTGGTAAGGAGGTACCCAAATAGCATTGATATTCCATTAAGGCTGTCATTTTCAGTAGCCAAGATATAGGGGGTGCGGGTACCACCCCAATCAAATGAGCTATTAAGTATAGTTTCCGTAAAGTCTGCATTGGGATAGTAATCTGTCCACTGTCTTTGACCCTGGAATCCTCCTACTATAGCATTATGGCCCAGGGATTCTTCGTAGTAACCCAGGTCTTTTAGCTTTTTATTTCCTATCATAAGATCCCTGCAGGCCAGGGTCATCTTTACTGAAAACTCCCAGTCTCTGTCAAGTTCTTTTCTTGTCTTTCTAGTGTTAGGATTATTTTCATCAGGGCCTTCTTTAAGATTGTCTTTAACCCAGCCCAGGGCTTTTTTGTATTCATCCATGTCGTATATGTTAAGGTCTATCCTTCTTTTTATCTCTGTCATATCCACATATTCGACCCGCATGCCAAGGTAATCTTCAAAGAAGTGGGGATCTATTATAGAACCTGCTATTCCCATAGAAACATTACCTATAGATAAATATGATTTGTCCTTTATTGTTGATACAGCCAGTGCAGCTTTTACAAATGAGAGGATTTTATCTTTTACATCTTCAGGTATCGAACTGTCATCATTATCCTGCACATGTCTACCATATATACTAAAAGCAGGTAAGCCCTTCTGGTTGTGAGCAGCTTGAACTGCCGCTAAATACACTGCACCCGGGCGCTCTGTTCCATTAAACCCCCACATAGCTTTCGGCCGGAACGGATCCATATCAATGGTTTCTGATCCATAACACCAGCAAGGAGTAACACTAAGGGTAGCTCCTATCCCTTCCTTACTGAATTTCTCATCCACTGCTATTGCTTCATAAACACCGCCTATGGTGGTGTCAGCAATCACACATTCTACAGATTTGCCGTTAGGATATTTAAGTTTTCCTGAAATAAGTTTTGAAACAGATCTTGCCATTTCCATGGTCTGTCTCTCAAGAGATTCTCTTATCCCTCCCATACGTCCATCAATTATCGGTCTGATACCAATTTTAGGATAATTTTGTATTAAGTTATTTTTCATTATCAACTACCTTTCTATTAAAAAATTAATGTTTGGCAACTTTTAACTTTCTTTTCCAATCTTTTAATTACCTTTATTTTAGGATTTTACGTTAATTAAAAATATGTTTAATGATATATACAAATTCGTCTTCGTAATCTTTAGGATTCAGAGATAGAGTTCATAAAATTTTCGATAAATCTATTTTAATATCTTATCGTTTAAAATTATTAACCATTCAATTCTCTAATTCCGAATTTAAACCCAATAGATTAAAATTCCTAAAATATTTATCCATCCCTCTTTCAATATTGGTTAAAACTATATCTTCACCATCAATTCCATTCATCTTTAAGCTTGTATACAGCTCATTCCGACTGTTTTTAACCTCAGGATTTGCCCATACATAACGTGAACTTGTCTTTACAATCCATTCTTTTCTGTCTTTTTTTAAGTTATCAAAACTTTCCTCACCATCTATTAGCCATTTCTTCCACCTTCCAGAGTCAAATACTGCTTTTCCCAAAATCTTCATAACATTCGATTTAACACTTATCATGTTTTTTTTGAATAATGTTTCCTCAATTTGACTTAACTCAGCTAACGCTTCAAATTCCAGAGCAGTAAATTCAGGGCCGACATTGGCACCCCCGACTCCACTTTTTACATAGCCCTCCAGGTTATTTACAAAATCGGTGTAGTGACCTTTAATATAAGACCCATATTCACCAGCAATACTTACTACTTCTTTGGCAACTTTTGGGCTAAAATTAGAAGTATGAAGATCAGTCCCAACCTTGGCAACAACAAAAATAGGCCATATATTCTTTAGCCCCTTTCTTTCTAAACCATCTTTTAATGAACCTAAAAATTTTTTAAAGACATTAATGTCTACCAGTCCCCCATGAACCTCTTCGGTACCTACCTCATAAGAAATCGGATTTAGCCTTTTTGCCTTCCTGTAAGTTTCACTATGATATATTAACTCTATGGTTCTCTTAACCACTGTATCTATTTTAATTGGATTATAGATATCTACCGTAGGATCAACATGTATTAAATCATAACCAGCTGAAATTGCAGCTTCAAAAGATTTTTTTATCCAGGACATGGAACGATCTAAATCCCATTTCTCAATAGCCTGCTTATCTTTTAACCATGGCCCCCCATGATCAACGCACACTATAGTTGGCCCTTTGTAACCTATTCTGTATGATTCTTTCTTTATATTCCTTATTAAATCTTCAGGTGTCCATCCAGTATACCCCCCATCAATGTCTACCTGGTTCAAAGTAGCTGCAAATAAAATAGGTGCATTAGCTCTTTTCGCTGCCCGTATAGAAGCTCTTAATACCGTTTCTGAATTAGGGCATACAGCAAAAAGAGTAAAATTATTTTTTTTATTCTTGGCTAACTTATTAAACAGGAGTTCCAGTATAGGGATTTTCTTTTCTTCAGATTCTTTTCTTAGCTTACTTTCATCTATTCTTCTTTTTATTTCCATTCTTAACTCCTCTCAAATTATGTTTTGTAGTACTCCGGACATTCCACTTTACTTTTATGCTAGATATCAATTATTACCTTACAATACTTTTCAGTGTTTCCAGTAACCATGTCAAAGGCATCGCTGATATTTTCGAGCTGAAATCTATGGGTAATTAATGGTTTGGTATCAATCAAGTTTTTCTTTAGCATCTCGATGCCGCTTAACCATTCGTTGCCTGGAAATGGGCTTGAGTATGACATCCAGCTGCCAACAAGCTTCAATTCTTTCCTGGTTATAAGTTCAAAAGTTTTTCTGTCAAAATTTATATCATTAGTTGATGTTCCAATTAAAATAATACTGCCGCCGGCCTTTGCAATGCGTATCGCATCTCTTTTAGCAGTATTAGCGCCTGAAACTTCTAAAACTTCATCTACACCATTATTGTCTATATTTGTTTTAATGTAGCCATCAAGAGATTCATTTACCATATTTACATTGTGAACAGAACCAATGTGATTAGCAATATTCAGTTTAAATTCATCTATATCTGCCATTATAACCTTATAAAAAGTCCTATCCTTAAGCAACTGAAATATTAATAGCCCAATAGTCCCTGCCCCAAATACCACCGCTGATTTTCCAAATTTTATATCTGTATGGTAAATAGCATGGATAGCTACAGTAAGTGGTTCAAGAAGAGTGTATTTCTCTATATTTTTATCATCAGGCAATTTTATTAAATTATTAAAATTTACTACAAGATACTCGCTCAAGGCTCCGTTTATTCTCGAGCCAATAAAACTGTAATCAGTACATGAAGAATACATTCCTCTCTTGCAGAAATAACATTTTTTACATGGAATAAGAGGTATAATCGCTACTTTATCCTCCTCTTTAAATACAGATTTAGCAGAAGCGCTATTTGATATTCTTTCAATTACTCCCACTGCCTCATGACCTAAAACAACCTTATCCCACTTTGGATCATTATCTTTTACCCTGGCAATATCAGAACCGCATATCCCCACGTGCAAAACCTTTACCAAAACTCCATCTTCTGATAATTCAGGTTTCTTTATTACGCCGCAAAACATCTTATTGGGACCCTGTCTTAATGCTGCTTTCATATTCACCATTTCTTAAACCTTCCTGTTAAACGATAGTTAACAACACTCTTATCTTTAAATACATTCTAAATTGTGAAGTTCGAATATTAACTCTTTTATAAAATTTTTGTATTGTGAATAATATTTATCATACTTTTTGGTTTTTTCTTTCCCCGGTTTAAAATTTATATCATATCTGCATATCATCTCTTTTGCCTGTTTGAAATCATTAAAAGCCCTGACTCCTATACCAGCAAGCATTGCAGAACCAATAGACGCTCCGCTATCGTAATAAGACCGCTTGATGTTAATATTCAAAATATCTGACATCATTTGTACCCAGAATTTATTTTTACTTGCTCCACCCGAGGCAATAGCTTTTGAATAATCTACACCCTTTGCAAGAATAAACTCCAAATTATACTTTAAACCATAAGAGCAACCTTCCAGTATTGATCGAAATATATCACTTTTTCTAGTAGATACTTTTAGTCCTAAAAGAGCACCTTTTGTATTAAGATCTGATCTGGGTGTTCTCATTCCAGACATAAATGGTAAAAACATAAGGTTCCCGGAACCTATTTTTGTCTTATGAATCTCTTCTTCTAATATATCAAATATCTTCTCATCAGTGATATCTTTATCTATACCATATCCCTTATATATCTGATTTAAAAACCATTTAATAGCCCCTCCCGCTCCATCCACACTTCCGGCAACAATATTAATATTTGGTATTGCGCTGGGATAGGTCTGGAGATTTCTGTCATGCACTAATTTATTAGTAAGAACCGCAATATTTATAACTGATCCCATTTCAATAAAACAGCAGCCTGTATCTATACATCCTGAACCAAGCATTGTTGAAGCTACATCCAGAGTACCGGCAATAACGGGAATACCTTGGGGTAACCCTGAATCTTTTTTAAAATTCTTACTGGTCTTCCCTACAATTTCAGATGGTTTATATATCCCTGGTAATTTACTTTTATCTATTCCAAAATACCCGAGTAGTTCTTCAGACCACTCCATTTTTTCCCTATCAAATATACCCGTCATTCCAGTCTGTGTATAATCCTTGGAATATTCTCCTGTAAGTCTCTGTATAATAAAACCATTTGCTGTCAGGAATTTATAAGTTTTCCTATAAATATCAGTTTTATTTTTTTTAATCCAGGAGATTTGTGGTCCGGTATATGACGGTCTTAAAGTGCTGCCCCCTAATTCATATACCCTTTCCCCTTCTTTTGTATCTTTAAATGAGTTACAAATATCTAATGCTCTTTTATCCAGATACAGTATCGCAGGATGCAGAACATCTCCATTTTTATCCACAGAAACTAAAGCATTTGATTGAGAGGATATGCCAATTGCAAGTACATTACTTTTTCCAAATTCTAATTGAGATAAAGAATCTTTCAGAAGATAAACCAGAGATTCGTACCAGTCGCTTGGTTTCTGCTGGACAAAACTATTCGGAAGAAAATTTATTCCATATCCTTTCGAATTGGAATAAATAATTTTTCCTTTTTGATTTATTATTGAAATTTTTATTGCAGATGTTCCTACATCTATGCCTACTATATAATTATGTATATTGCTTTTATTTCTGTCTATTCCATATTTAGAATTCATTTTTATCCTACTAAAATCAACTTTCTTCACTTAAATAATCAAATTTTCAGGTTCAATTGATTACCGGCTACAGGATTTTTAAATCTCTCGTAATCTTTTTAATTTCCTATTAATGTGTTATTTCTCCATCCAAATCCCAAAGATCTTCCCATGACTTTGCCCCCTCCCAGAGAAAAACCTGTCCTTTTATAAGGCGGCAATTTTTATCTATGCCCGCTATCTCCCTCATCTCTTCTTTGGTAAGCGGGTCTTTTATAGTGCATTCAAGATTACTTAAATATTTATTTCTATGAATTGAGAAAGGAATTGGAATATGCCCCCTCTGTACAGCCCATTTTACACAAACAACTGCGGGGTGCACATTTAACCTTTTGGCAATTTTTACTATTACAGGATCTTCTATATCCACAGTATCTTCTTCTGTTTTATCCCTGTCTGGACGTTTAGGTGACCCAATTGGACAAAAACCAATAGGCTGAACATTATTTTCAATACAGAAGTCGAAGAATTCCTGCTGTTGGAAGTGCGGATGCAATTCCATTTCGTTGCAGACAGGTTTTATTTTAGCATCACGTAAAACCAGCTTTAACTTTGGTATTGTCATATTAGATGTTCCAATATGCCTTACCAGTCCTTTTTCAACCAATTTCTCCATTTGCCTCCATGTTTTCATATAGTTTTTGTGTATATATGGTTTCGCATTAGGGGCCCTTGAAGTAACATCGCAACCTGGCTCATGATAGTTAGGAAAAGGCCAGTGTATTAAATAAAGATCTAAATAATCCAATTTCAAATCTTTTAATGATTTTTCACAGGCTTTTAATACATCACCTTCCCCATGCATATCGTTCCAGAGTTTAGAAGTTATCCAGAGTTCTTCCCTCTTTATTCCACTTTTCATAACATCTTTTAAGGATTCCCCTACAAGATGCTCATTTAAGTAAACCGAGGCACAGTCTATATGTCTGTATCCTACGAATATTGCACCTTTTACAGCCTTCGCAATATCTTCACCGCTAACTCTGTCAGAACCAAATGTGCCCAATCCAATAGCAGGAATTTCTGCTCCCGTATAAAGTTTTCTTTTTGGAACTTCATCCGGATCAACTCCATCTTTGGCAACTTGGGACTCATCAATACTCATTTTTCTACCTTTCTATAATTTCTTTATAATAAATCTTTAATTTCTTATAATTCTTTTAAATCAGTTTTATTATCTTTTCGTAAAATTTTATCAATTTGTCCCGGACTATTGTAGTTTGACATGTTCTCTCGCTTGATAATATTTCATTGTAAAACTATAAATTTAAAAATAATTAGGAAACCCTCCTATGATAACTATACTTACCCTATTATAGGAGGGTTTTTTATTCTATATGACCTATAGTATATAGTTTATTTGAACTATACCGTTATCGTTTGGATTATCAATCATATAGAAGCACAGCGATATCGGGCTCATCCATATTGTCAGCGTTGTAGAATTTGCAGCCTGTATCTACTATCTCAGGAAGCGTTTCACCATTTAACGCTTTTACGGCAAGCTCAACAGCCAGATAACCGATCATATACGGATCCTGCGTTATTGCACCTGTGAAATAATGATTTTTAACAGCAGCTTTTAGAGCCTTGCCTGCATCAAAGCCAATAACTACTAAATCCTTGTATTTTCCATTTTCGCGATCGAGGTCTGTACCATCTGTTGTAGCAGCAATTATACCGCTAACAGAAGCTTCGTTGGAAGCAAAATAACCAATAAGGTTATCCATACCAAGAATAGTCTGCGAGCCTGTTTGTGCATCTGCTGGGCTTGAGGACGGTGGGATTAAAACAAATATGGTAACAGCAGCCTCGCCGGATGTTGCAGCTTTTTCCCATTTAACATGACCTGTAACTTCTACTTGCCCAGGAAAAAGAGTTTCACAAAGATCGTACATCTGATTAGCAAATCCCGTTGTACGGCCAACAATGGAAGCTGATGTTGCATCCTGTGACTGTAAACCAATTACAACTGGATTATCTACTGTTGCAGCTTCAAGAGCTGCTTTAAAGACCGGGTCTGCAAACATTGAATCAGCAGCAAGTTCGCCTGCGGCTTCATTATCGGTAGATGCAGTAGAAATAATAGTGCCTTCGGGAGCATTCGGAACACCGGAGTCAAATCCGATTACCGGAATACCTTTACCTTTGGCATCGTTTAACTGCGTTGTTACAGATTCTGTATCAAGAACGGCAAGGCAGAGAGCTGACGGATTCTCGGCTAATGCAGCGTTTATCATGTCAACCTGAATGGCGATATCAGATTCTGACGGAGGGCCATCAAATGTCATATCAACGTCGTACTCGGTTGCTGCATCCTGAGCGCCCGCCATAACAGTCTGCCAGAACTGATGCTGAAAGCCCTTGGAAATTACAGCAATATAGGGCTTAGCTTCTGCAACTTCCTCTGCAACTTCTTCTTCTGCAGCTTCTTCCTCTGCAACTTCTTCTTCTGCAGCTTCTTCTTCTGCAGCTTCTTCTTTACAACCTGCTAAAGAGAGCACCGCAACCATTGATATACTTAATACCAACACTACTACCCACAATAATGACTTTTTCATATCACAGTCCTTTCTTACTTACTTTTTATTAAATTTACTATCTATCCATCACCCCTTTCATTTTTTATTTCATGATTTCTGCTTATGCAGAAAATTACTTTTTTTTATAAATACTTTGTTACTATTTTCTAATTAAAGCTTTTTACTTAAAATACCGTCAATTTAGTCCCTTTTTATTTCACTTGTTCTCTTAATCCTATAGTTATCGAGCATTACAGCACCAATAACTACTATTCCAGTAAAAAATGTCTGCCACTGGCTTTGCAGGTTCACCGACAATAAACCATGTTTTAGTACACTCATGATATATACACCTATCAAAGTGCCTGATACCGAACCTATACCCCCAACAAGCGACGTACCTCCTATTATTACACCGGCTATTGCAAGAAGTTCTATACCGTTACCTGTTCCAGGTATAATGGATGTGTATGCAGAGATATATACAATTGCTCCAAGACCAGCAAAGAAACCGGATATGGAATAAACAGCAATCTTACAGTTATCGACTCCTACACCGGAAAGACGTGTTGCTTCTTCATTGGAACCTATTGTAAATGTATACTTGCCGAGGAGTGTTTTGCCGAGGATTACAGATGCTATGATAAAGAAGCTTGCCAGCCATACTGCACCTATAGGGAAACCGCCTTGTGTTTTATAAAAAACAAACTTAAACCAGCCGTCAGGGTCAGTTATTACTGGAAAACGCATAGTCATTACTCTAGAAACAATTGCGCCGAATCCCATCGATATCATCATTATTCCAAGGGTCGCAATAAACGGGGGTACTTTGAGTTTTGCAACAATTATACCATTCAAAAATCCAAAAAATGTTGCAATAACTATTACCAGCCCAAGTGCTACAGCAATCGGCCAATCCCATACACTATAAGCAACACCGCCAATAAGAGCAGAACACATCATCACAGCTCCTACGGAAAGGTCGATACCTCCTGTAATTATTACAAAAGTTTCACCTATTGCCAGAAATCCAATATAATAAGACGAGGCTAGTATATTGATTAATGTTTCAACTGTTAAAAAATTATGTCCAAGAATCGAAAATAATACATAAAGAATAACAAGTCCACCAAGCGCCAATAATTTTTGGAGGCCGTCTGATTTTAAACTTAATAAAAGCTTATTCTTTGTTAACATTGTTTACTAAAGTAAATCTTTTATATTGGCTTTTATTTCTACAAATTTTATTTTAAAGATAAAAATCTTAACGTTTTTATCTTATCGTGGTTGTTATATTAAAATAAAAAAAAATGTTTGTCAAACGGAAATTAAGAAAGAGTTGAGTTGTATTGACATATACTTTCTCGGATGATATTTTATATTACAACCTTAACGTTACTATAAAATTAATTTAATTATAATAAAATATTTCAAAAATATAAAATAATAATAATTAATTGTAAAGTTAAAATAAATCCGGGAGATTTTTATGGTTGATAATAATGAATATATCCTTGAAGCCATTGGAATAAAAAAGCACTTTGGAGGAGTTTATGCATTGGATAATGTCGACCTACAATTAAAGCATAATGAGATATTGGGAATAGTTGGAGACAATGGTGCTGGTAAATCCACTTTGATAAAAATAATTGGTGGAGCCCTTAAAAGAGATGATGGGGAAATATATTTTGAGGGTAAAAAGGTTAATATCGATAAACCAAAAGATGCCCACGATCTTGGGATAGAAATAGTTTATCAGGATCTCGGTTTAGTAGATCTTCAAAATCCAGCAGCTAATGTTTTTTTAGGACGTGAAGTCTGCTATAGTGGAATATTAAAGTATTTTTATCTATTAAATAACAGGGTGATGCTTAAAGAAACAGAAAATCTAATGGATAAACTTAATGTCAAATTGGGCAATTTTAAAAAGCCTGTAAAAGAGTATTCTGGAGGACAGCGTCAAGCAGTTGCCATTAGTAAAGCAGTATATTGGGGTAGTAAAGTAGTGATACTGGATGAGCCGACTGCAGCACTCGGGGTAAATGAATCAAGGAAAGCATTGGAATTAATAAAATTACTGAAAGAAAAATCACATATATCGGTTATAATCATCAGCCATAATATGCAACATGTATTTAGTATTGTTGATAGAATTATGGTTTTAAGAAGGGGTAAACTAATAACTGTTCAAAATATTCATGATGTGACTGCAAATGATATTATAAAATATATCACAGGTTCAGAAAAAGTCATTGAAAGAGTTTAATTGTAGTACTTTTTCCTCTCTAGTAGAGGAGTACCCTGTTATATCAATAAATAAAGCTTCCTATCCAAGTATCAATTATTTTATTTTTCTTGTAGAATCTCTTATAATTAATACGGTATTTAAAATCTTTCTTATTGGTGTTTTTTCTATATCTTTATCACTTTTAATTTCATTAATCATCATTTCCATAGCAGTTGAGCCAATCTCGTATACCGGTTGACTAATTACTGTAATTGGTGGGTTAAAAAGCTGGGTTAAATCAGAATCATCAAAAGCTACTAACCCAATATCTTCAGGCACTTTTAATCCCATTTGTTTAATTACAGTCAAAATACCCTTAGTAATTTCTAGATTTGTGGAAAATATTGCATCTGGTTTATTCTTACCCTCCAATAGCTCTTTTGATAAATTTATACCGGTCTCTCTCTTGAAATCTCCGATTTTTATTAAATCACTATTTTCTTCTAAATTCGCTTCCCTTAAGGCCCTTAAGTAACCATTAAGCCTTTCTTTGCCAGTAGTTATATCAACACCACCATCTATAATTCCTATTCTTTTGTAACCTTGGTCTATTAAATGTTTTACTGCTTTATATGAACCGTTTTCATTATCTACTACTACTTCATTGCATTTGATACCGTCTATTAATCTATCAATAAAGACAATCTTTATTCCTGACTCAATGATTTCTCTTATATAATCCCCATTTTTACAAGTCGGGGTTAATATAATTCCTTCTACTCTGGAAGATTCTAATACCTTTATATATTCAAGTTCCTTTTGGGGGTCATCGTCTCCATTACACAGGATAGTGCTGAAATTGTATTTTCTTGCAGTATCTTCTACGGATTTTGCAATCACAGAGTAAAAATGTGAAAGGATGTCACCAACGATGAGCCCTACAGTATTTGTTTTTCTTTTCCTTAAGCTTCTAGCTATAAGATTTGGTTTATATCTGAGCTCCTTTATTGCTTCTTCAATTTTTTTAGCAGTTGCTTTATTAACCGGAGCTGATTTATTTAAATATGCTGATACTGTTGTAGCCGATACTCCAGCTCTACTTGCAACATCTTTTATACTAACACTCATTTTTATGAATTATTCATTAGTAAAAACATAAATCTTAACGATTTTATATTTTTTTAGATTAGGATAAAAAAACTTACTTGTCAAACTTAAGTTATTTAAATCAGCAATTAATCATATTTTTTTATAACATTTTAAATCAAGCTTAAATTAAGCTTGGAATACGCATTTTCTCCAAAAAGCAAACTCGCAATTGGAAAATAAATTGATTTTCAGCGCGATTATGAAAGGGGCATGTGGACACCCTAACTGCAGGTGCACAAAAGAGGGTAAGAAACATGTGCCTATGTGCCTGGCCAAAAAAACAATATAACAAAGATGATATATATTCCCAAAAGCCTTTAAGAAGAAGTATCTGCTAAGGTACTATATACCATAAGATAAAAAAACTTACCGATAGGATATTTGATCTGAACTATTCAGGTCTCCAATCTGCCAAAAAGGTTTAATGTTTATTATGATAATAAAATGTTCAAACAAATACTTTAGCCTGTTTGACTTAATTGCTAATATTGCGAGATATAATCAAAAGTTGTGGATTTGATTATATCTCTATTCTTAATAATGGTGAACTTAATGTATTTTAGTCCTGAAGCTTTTTAATACTCTGTCTGTCTATAATCTCTGTCGGAAGTATAATATTCTTATTTTTTACTCTCTTACCTTCTATTATATCCAGAAGTAGACTGACAGCAGCCGCACCCATCTGTTTCTTTGGTTGTTTTACGGTGGTTAAAAGCGGGTCAGTATAAAGGCTCATTAAAATATTGTCAAATCCCATTACAGATATATCTTCAGGAACCTTAATATTCAATTCCTTCAGAGTTCTTATGACACCGACAGCTATAAAATCGGATGCATTTAAAATTACAGTTGGAATATTCTTATTGTTAAGAATTTTTTTTACTGCTTCGCGGGAGCCCTCAAGTTCATTTAATCTCAGAGTCTCGCTTATCATAACTATATCCGGGTCATAAACAAGATTGTTATCCTCCAGCCCCCTGCGATAGCCCTTATATCTTCTTTCAACTGTTGTCTGATTATCATAGGTATACGAAATATAGCCTATTCTCCTGTGCCTTATCCCATACAAAAAGTTGACAGCTTTTCTCATGGCTTCAAAGTTATCTATTAAAACAGATGGGACCTTCTTGTCCCCCGGTTCCCTGTCTACAACCACGACAGGAACTTTATCATCGTTTAATGATTTTATATGCTCAAAGCTATTATAACCGGAAATGAATAAGAACCCACTGACAAATTGCTGCTTTAAAATTTCTATGCTCCTCTTCTCCTCTGAAACATCGTAATAGCTGCATGTAAGCAGAACATTATAATTCCGCTGTCTTGCAGTTTCCTCTACGCCCTTTATTACCTGGGCAAAAAACTGATTGGATATATCGGGAACAATAACAGCCACCGTGCGGGTACTTCTGGTCTTGAGCCCCCTGGCTATTATATTTGGCGTATAATTCAAATCACTAACAACTTCAAGAATTTTCTCTTTCGTTTCTTTTTTTACATATCTTGAATCATTCAGGGCATTGGAAACCGTGGATATTGACACTCCGGCTTTTTTTGCCACATCTTTAATTGAAGTTACTTTACTCTTTTTTTTCAAGGTCCATCCCCTTTTATACTAAACTTACGCTCTGATAATCAAAAGATTATGATACGAATAAGACAATTAAATTATTATTTTTACCGGCGCTCCAGAATATATTCATCAATCAGTATCCCGGAATATTTTCCTGAATGAATTACCTATTATTATAATAACATAATTGACTGATTATATTCTATAAAACGATTCTATATTTTATTTTCATCTAAGTCAAAAAAATAAAGAGGGATAATATTTCTAAGAACCCGGACTATTATTTATCCGGACTTTTTTTAAATAATTCGATAACCCTGTATTTTAGATTTATGAGCTTTAATTTAAATCTCCTGAAGGGATTGGCGCTATATCTGAAA